>ORJL010200026.1_pt1 | contig 11308 bp, 14 predicted proteins | sample 1779941 | NCBI WGS metagenome assembly ORJL01 (sample SAMEA104232317, study PRJEB22302) | groundwater metagenome | biome: forest; feature: aquifer; material: groundwater | place: USA | collected 2011-08-07 | depth 5.8 m | reverse complement strand
TTCTTGAGATTGTGCTCTCGGGCGCCCTTAACAACAATAGCATCCAGGGGCATGTGTAAGTTTACCTTGCTTTCTATTGGGAATAGATATATTGTAGCATTCCGGCTGACGGGGCACCAAACATTCTCGGGCACAAAAAAAAGGGTGGCACATCGTGCCACCCTTTTTTTCTTACCGGTGGGTAAAATTACCGCCCGGAGCCGTAGCTGTTATAGGAACCCTGAGTTTGCGTCTTGCGAGCTCGCCTGCAGTTGGGGCAGCGCTTGGGTTCGTTGGTGAAGCCTTTTTCGGCATAGAACTTCTGCTCAGACGCAGTGAACGTGAATGACGTGCTGCAATCTGAACACCTGAGTGTCTTGTCTTCCATTGGATGACCTCCTTTTTTACAGAATTTGGTTAGAGCAGGTCATCCAACACCTCAGCAAAGACCGAGCATTGAACAAGATTTGTGATAACCTAGAACTAAGACCAGTTAAAACATAATATACACCTAATGCGGCGGGATTGCAAATCGGGGATTTCCCGTTTCGCGAGGCTGGCGGTGACGGATATGTTATAATTCTATATGGAGACAATGAAACTGGAAACATCGCTAACTAAGGCCAGGTTGATCGCGGAAGCGGTTTCGCAGAAGCAGGGTAGCGATATCTTGCTGCTGGACACCAGGGAAGTTTGCAGCTTTGCGGATTACTTCATAATATGCACTAGCGAGTCGGCGCGCCAGACTGACGCCATAGGGGAGGAAGTCAACAGGGTCGCCAAGGAGCAGGGGGAAAGGGTCATCGCCTGGGAAGGCGGCGACAGTACGGGGTGGCTGCTACTCGACCTTGGCGATGTGATCGTCCATATCTTCTCTCCGGTTGAACGGGAATTCTACGAGCTGGAGAAGCTCTGGGAAAAAGCCCCGGTCATTTTGCGGATTCAGTAATCCACCGGTCCACATCCCTCGGGTAGGTCAAGATTTCCTCTTTGCGGAAGAACAGACTTATCTCCGTCTCCGCGCTGGCCGCTCCGTCGGACCCGTGTACCAGGTTCCGTTCCAGGTCAGTGCCCAGGTCTCCCCTTATGGTGCCGGGAGGCGATACCGCGCCGTCGGTCTTGCCCATGATCTTCCTGACTACTTCCACTGCCTGTCTGCCTTCGAGGACCACGGCCACTATCGGGGAGGACGTTATGTACTTGATGAGGCCCGGGAAGAAAGCCTTCCCCTCATGCGATGCATAGTGCCGGCGGGCCAGGTCGTTATCCACCCACATCAGCTTCATCGCGGCTATTTTCAATCCCGTTCTTTCGAACCGGGAAAGGACTTCTCCAACCAGGGCGCGCTGGACGCCATCGGGTTTGATGAGTACAAGGGTTCTTTCCATGGTATGTCTCCTGCGGTGTCGGTAAATTTCCGGGGCGAACCGGCAGTAATTATGGCATAAGGGATGGGAAACAGCAATTCAGAAAGGCGACCCAGCGGGTCGCCGCTACGATGTTGATCGAGGGTATCTCGAACGATGGGCTAAGGCATCCAACCGGGCGCCGCTACGAGCCAGCTATTAGAGACTTCACCGTCTGAACGCTGACTTCATTCAGGGAATCTACCACGACGTCGGCGGCTTTCAGGCTGGCGGCGGTATTGGTGTTGGTGACGGCGATGCACTTCATGCCTGCCCTTTTGGCGGCCTCTACCCCGGCCACGGCGTCTTCGATAACCAGGCATTGCCCCGGTGGGGTGCCCAGGCGTTCAGCCGCCAGCAGGAAGACTTGCGGCGCCGGTTTACCTTCGGTCACATCTTCGCTCGAAACGACAACCGGAAAGTAATGCTTCAGCCTGAGTCTCCGGAGGATGATCCCAATGTTTTCGGCGGGGGCCGAGGAAGCCACCGCCAGTTTGAACCCGGCCCGGTGAAGCCCCCTGATGAGGTCCATTGTTCCCGGGAAGACCTCCAGCTCTCCTGACTTCACCAGCGAACGGAAACAGACCTCTTTTTCCCGGGTGATCGAGTCGATTAGCTCCGGGCCGACCTGGTCACCAAGGATGCTCCTGATCGCCACATCGTTCTTCTGCCCGAAGGTGTGCCTGAAGTCCTCGTAGGTGTAGCCGGATTGGTAGGCACGGAAAGCGGTGCGCCACGACCGGAAATGGAGTTGCGCCGAATCCACAATGACACCGTCCATGTCCCAGATGACCGCCAGAGATGGCTCGGCGCTTAACTCTCCGGGGCGGGCAACAGGGGAACTAGGCCTGCGAGATGACGCCAACGCTTAGGAGCTCTTCTCTTTGAAAAAGTGGTTCTTGTCGAGAATGAACATGGTCCCTTCGCCCCAGGCCACCCGTTCCCCATTATGCAATGTTACCGAAGCCTCGGTTTCGAGGAGTTTTCGCGTCGCCCTGGTGATATGGCCGGTTATGGATAGCGGTTCTCCGATTCTGGCCGGTTTCTGGAGCTTGGCATTGAGTTTTCCGGTCACGGTACAGAAGCCGCTGTAAAAGGCGGCCCAGCTCATGGCTTCGTCCAGCAAGGCCATGACGATGGCGCCGTGGGCCAGCCCCGGCCATCCCTGGTAGGGTTCCGTCGGCGTGAACTCGGTGCGAACGAATTGCCCATCCCATTCGAAACTGAGCTTGAGACCTATGGGGTTGTCCTTTCCGCAGGCGAAACACCGGGTGAAGTTCTCTTTATCTCTGGGCAAAAAGCTAAAGTCCTGAGCCAATATGTTTCTCCTCGGTAATGGGGTATTTGACCTTCGGCTGGGTTATCGGGGGCTTGCGCAGGTACAGAGGCTGGAGGGTGTTGAGGTCATCCCGCAAGCCTTCGCTGAGTTTGACAAACCCAAGGTAAGCCAGATAGCCGGCGCGACGCGGCAAGGCGGGCGGGGTGGGGAAGACTGCCAGTTCGCCCAGCGCCTGGTTCAAGGCTTCTCCGTACTTGGCCATGTGCCCGCAAAAGACGGTCTTGGAGTTGATGGACTTGACCAGGTCTTCCACGGTGGCGATGTGTTCTTCAACAAGCTGTTTCCACTGGCCGCCGGCGCTCGAAAAGAGGGCGGTGGCGATCTCGCCCCGGCCGGCATCCATCACAGGGCAGACCGGCAATCCGAAAGCGATCTGTTGGTAGGCTTCGATTTCCAGGGTTCCCACGGAAACCAGCGGTATCTGACGCCCGTAGGCGAGGCCTTTGGCGGTGCTGATGCCCGCCCGCAGCCCGTTGAAGCTGCCCGGTCCCCGGGCCACGGCTATGGCCGAAAGCGAATCTACGCCGGTTTTCGCCTGCAGGAGCAGGCGCGTGATGGTAGGCAGCAGTTCGGCGGTCTGGTTCTGGCCGCAGGGCCAGGCCAACTCGGCTATCAACCGGTCGTCTTCGGCGAGGGCGATGCCGGCCAGGTCGGTGGAACTATCTATGGCGAGAATCAGCATGGGCGTTTAAGAATCCAGAATCGAGAATCCAGAATCCAGAATCCAGAAGCAGATTCCTTCATCTGTAATCTTCAATCTTCAATCTGCAATCTTCGAACCTGCGTTCTTCAATCTGTTCTTCAGGTGTTGAACTATTCTCCGGTGCTTATCGTCGGTTGCTTCGATGGTAAGATTCCGGACATTGTCCGGCGCAATCTCTATCTTAATCATGAGGTGGCCCTGGGGCAAGAGGCCGCGCCCCTTTTCAGCCCACTCCACGATGCTGATTCCAGGCCCGTAGAAGTACTCGTCCAGTCCCAGGTCGCTCAGCTCCGCGAGATTGTCCAGCCGGTAGAGGTCCAGGTGAAACAGGGGCAGCCTGCCGTCGCGGTGTTCCCTGACCAGGACAAAAGTGGGGCTCATGACGTATCCCTTTATTTCCAGCCCGCGGGCGACGCCCTGGGTAAAACAGGTCTTGCCGGCGCCGAGGTCTCCCTGGAGCAATATGACATCGCCCGGCGCAGCCTGTTTCCCTATGAGGCGGCCCAACCGCCGGGTTTCGGCGGGACTGGAAGTGGTCAGGTTAACCTTTGGCCCGCGAGAAGTGGTCCCAGCCATTTTTTGACCTGTCAAAGGCCTTGCCCTCTTTATCAACTAAAACAACTTTCGATGGGTGGTCCGATGTGATTTCTCCGATGACCGTGATGGGGATGGAAACCAGGTCTCTGAACCGCGGGATATCACCGGACCCCGCCGTGAACAGGAGTTCGTAATCTTCGCCGCCTGAAAGGGCCATGTCGATGCTTTGGGCAGGAAAGGCGGCTTGCAGCAGGGGGTGGACTGGGACCTTGCCCGGAATTACCATGGCCCCCACGCCGCTGCGTTCGCACACGTGAGTCAGGTCTGCCACCAGACCGTCGCTGATGTCAATGGCGCAGCGGACGCCCGCACCGGCCAGCTTGTGGCCCTCGGAGATCCTCGGCCGCGGCTTGAAGTGCGCTTCGCGCAGGTAGGCCGTGGTTTCCGGGTCGAAGCTCAGCGATTGTTGCAGCATCATTAGCCCGGCAGCGGAGCTTCCCAGGAACCCTGTCACGGCGATAGCATCTCCCGGCCTGGCGGCAGAACGGGTCATCATGCGAGACGCTCCGTCCTTTGCCGTTCCGAACAAAGATACCGTAACCATGGTCACCGGGCATCTGACGGTGTCGCCGCCAGCGATGGTCACCCCGAACCGGTTGCCGATGTCGAGCATCCCCCGGTAAAGCAAGACGATGTCTTCGGCCATAGTGTTAGGGGGAATTCCCAGCGTCACCAGCGCGTAGGCGGGACTCCCGCCCATGGCTGCGATGTCGCTGAGGTTGACCGCCAGCGACTTCCACCCGAGTTCGTCCCAGCCAATCTGGCCGCCTTCGAAATGGACCCCGTCAACCATGGTGTCAGTGGTGGCCAGGTCTACCGGGCCGCGGCAGTGCCAGGCGGCGGCATCATCGCCGATGCCAAGAATGAGCCCTGTAGGACTCTCCATGGAACCCTCTTTGATGGTGCGGGCGATGAGGTCGATCAGGCCGAATTCCCCGAGTTCGGAAACTTTCACGGGGAAATTATATCACCCTGGCGGCAGGGAAACGCTCATTGAAAACGAATTCAGCCAGTTCTTTCCGGCGCGGCGCTGCCGACGGCTTTTCCGGCCAGCCCAGGGGCAGTATTTCTACGACGGCCACGTTGTCGGGCGCGCCGACGATCCCGGCTACCTTCGGCGCGTCGAACAGGCCGACGTGCACTGTCCCCAATCCGAGGGCGTGGGCTGCCAGGGTGATGTTCTGCATGGCCAGGCCCACGTCGAACATGTACCACCATTCCCCCTTGTCAGTGGCTGGAACCCGTGTTTCTCCGCTGCGGTAGCAGCCTGAAAGCGATTTCTCTGCGCAGGCCACGATCACTATCGGGGCGTGGCGCACCGCGTCCGCCGCCCCGTTCGGGATGTTCGGGCGAACGGGCGAAAGGGTATCCGCCAGTCTGGATTTCACTTCGGGCGTTCTGACGATTATGAACCGGGAGCACTGGGTATTGGCCCACGAGGGAGCCCAGCGGGCGGCCTCGAGGACGGTCTGAAGCTGCTCATCAGAGACCGGGTCGGCCAGGAATTTTCTGACACTGCGGCGTTCCTTGATGGCCTGGATGACATCCATGTTGGGTTCTCCTTTCGAGTTTGGTCTAGAATCCCCCTTGATCCCCCTTTGAAAAAGGGGGAGGTGAAAACGAAGCCCCTTTGAAAAAGGGGGAGATAAGGCTTGCCCCTTTGGAAAAGGGGGATAAGAACAGCGCCCCTTTGAAAAAGTGGGCAATAACAGCATTGCCCTTTATGTTACACTCTTTAGAGAGCGCTTGCCAGAAGACGGAGGATTACTTCTCGTGCGATATGCTATTATGGGTGACATACATAGCAACTTAGAAGCTTTTCAGGCTGTGCTGGAAGATATCAAACAAAAAGGCGGGGTGGACGGGTTCTGGTGCGTGGGCGATATTGTTGGCTATGGTCCCGATCCCAGGGCATGTCTGGAGTTGGTGAAGGAACACCAGTTCACGGCGGTCGCCGGGAACCACGACTGGGCAGTGGCGGCCAAGGTCGATATCTCGGACTTCAACGGGGATGCCGCCGAGGCGGCCGCGTGGACGGCAGGGATTCTGTCCCTTGAGGAAAAAGACTACCTCTCGCGGCTTCCCCTCCGGCTGGTGGCTGGCGACTTCACCCTGGTTCACGGCAGTCCCCGGCAGCCTATTTGGGAGTACCTGCTGTCGGCGGGCGTGGCCAGGGAGAACATGGAGCTTTTCGAGACGCCTTATTGTCTCATAGGCCATTCCCATATTCCGCTGTATTTCGAACTGGTGGACGGCGAAAAATGCTATTTGAAGGAGTTTCCCGCCGGCACTCCTTTGAAACTTGGAGAAAACCCCCTGATAATCAATCCGGGAGCGGTGGGACAGCCCAGGGATGGCGACACCAGGGCGAGCTACCTTATCTACGACCAGGAAAAGGCGGAGGTCAGCCATTACCGGGCGGCTTATGATTACACGGTAACTCAGGGGAAGATGGGGGAGTGCGGCTTGCCGGAGCACCTGGCGGCCCGGTTAGGCTATGGGATGTGAGGACCTTCGTCGTAGGTGTGGACGGGTATTGCCGCCCGTTCGAGCCCGTGATTGGGCGCTAGACGCCTGAGAAGGCCGAAGGGGGCTTTCAGCGCACGGTAACCCAGGGCTTTGAGGATCAGCCTCCCGTGCCAGTCGAAAGAGAAATCTTCTGCTTCCAGCAGTTCGTGGTGAATTCCGTGGGTCAGGACAATATCGAAGATGCGGTCTATTTGTTTGTCACTGAGCCTCTGGAAGACTTGCCGGGCCAGACGGCTGATCCTTAGCTCCTGCTGCAATTTCTGATGCCAGTCCTTCTGGTAGTGGCTCATGCGGGCGGCAGAATAATCTTCAGCGACGATGGCCTCGTGAAGGCGCTCCGCTGCCATGGCGGCGCACAGCAGTCCGTAGTATATCCCGCCGCCGGTCGTGGGCTTCACCTGTCCCGCGGCATCTCCGATAACAAGCGTCCTTTCCGCGTAGGTCCTGGATAGCGGCTTCAACGGAATGGCCCCGTAGTGTAACCCTGACATGGGCGAAGTAACCTTGCCCCGGGCCTTCAGAGTTTGCCACAGATTGCTCATGAGAGCTCCGGCGTTGTTCCCCCGGGTGAGCAGTCCCAGCCGGGCGCGGCCGCCGGAAAGAGGGACGAGCCACCCGAAGAAGCCCGGCGATGTCGCGCTCCCCAGATAGACTTCGAGCCCTGAGGTATTGGACCCTACCTCAGTCTGGCATCCGGTGGCGTGGTCTCTGACTTCGCCCATCCCGAGTGTCCGTGTGAGGTAGCCGGAAGGCCCTCCGGCGATGACCGCCGTTCTAGCCTCCACAAAGGTGCGGCGGCTGCCTAGCCGGACTCCTATCTTCAAACATCCAGAGGAGCGTGCGATTGTTTCCACGGCGCAGTTGAACCAGTAGTCCGCTCCTGCCTCCTGTGCCGACTGTGCCAGTTGATTGTCGAACACGGCCCGGTCAACTATGTAGGCCTGAGGACGGGACTTTTCGACTCTCAGCGACATCCCCGAAGTCGAGAAGAAGGTAGCCGACTGGAACTGATTGATGGTCTTGAGATAGCCGGGGGGGAAAAGCCCGAAACACTCGGCTCCGATGATGCCGGTGCACGACTGCTTGGTGCCTGCCCGGGGTTTCTTTTCCAGCACAACGACTTTATGCCCGCGCTGGCTCAGCAGTCGGGCGCAGTGGTTTCCGGCAGGGCCGGCCCCTATAATGGCGACGTCTATTTCTGGCGGCATTGACGAATAATCGTAGTAAGTCGCTTTCAGTCTGAAATGATGTGTATGGATCCTATAGCTGACCACCAACGGCTGAAAGCTATCAGCGTATTATACTACCGTGACGCGGTTATGTGTAGGGGCGGTCAAAAATTGATGTGCAACGCCTGGAAGACGAACGGAGCCACCAGGAACAGAATACTGTTGGTTATTCCATGGCCGAGGATCACTCCAACCAGGGATCCGGTCCTCTTGACGCACCAGGCAAAGAAATAGGCGATGACAAATACCAGAAAGATGTCCAATACCGACCCGTGAATGACGTGGAGAATGGCAAATATGTAGCTCACGTAGGCTAGGTTCCATTTTCCTAGTGCTTCTTCGCAAGCTGTCTGCATCACACCGCGGAATACGAATTCCTCGACTAGTCCAGTGCTGATGAGCAAGGCAACGCCAGGGAGCCAGGCGTGTGTCCAAGTCAACTCGGATATCAGAGGCGGGTAGCGGAGTACGGCGTATTCGATGAAGCCGAAGGCGATGCCCGTGCTGGCAATGATCGACTGCCAGTGCGGACTCTTTATCACTAATCCCACGGCCCTAGGTTTGAGCTTCAGTCGCCACATGACCAGGGCAGTGGCGATGCCTATCGGAAAATATATGAGAATGTAGGTGGCGAACGGCCTCCAGGCTAGCTGAGGCACGCTGTAACTGGCTATGCGCGTGATGGGAGCAAGAGTGAGGGAGAGGAGCATTTTGCCGAGCGGGTTCTTGATGTTTATCGCGGCGTGGACCACAAGCATGAAGAAGACAAGTGTTTGGAAGGCTATTCCGGCCCGTTGACTTTGCAGCGCCCCAATAATTTCCGCCGAGGAAATGAGCACAAGATAGATCATAGCCACGACCACCGTCGGCCTGTCGGCGCCTGATGCCCCGGCACCCGCACCCGCGGGGGAGATAAGGCTTGCCGGAACCTTCATCATCTTCTTCAGTTTCGAGATGCGGATAGCGGCGCCGCACCGCATATCTCGCCGATCAGCAGTTCCAGCGCCGCGTCGGCCTCGCCTTTGCCGGTTTTGATGGCTACATCTGTCTTGAGGATACGGTTGCAAAGGTCTTCCAGGGTGGCCTGCTGGTGCCTGCCTGCCTTGCCCATGATGATCCGCAGGTCTTTTTCGTCGTAAAGCCGAAGCTCTCTGGCCAACTCCTGGGGGATCGTCCTCCCGGCCAGAATCACTTTGGCCAGGACCATGCGCCGGACTTCCCTGGTGAGCATCGCCAATATGTAGGGCGGCTCCGCCCCGGCGTTGCGCAATTGCTGCAGCAGTTCCAGAGCCCTCTTTATCCGTCGCTGCAGAATGGCGTCAACGAGCTGGAAGATGCTGCTTTCCCGAGAGTAGCCGACGATTTGCTCGATGTCCGGAAGTTTGACCGTTTGCCCGTGCGAAAAGAGTTTCAGTTTCTGAAGCTCGCTGTCGATGATCCAGAGGTTGCTCCCCACCAAATCTATCAGCCTTTCGACAATGCCGGCCGAAAGGGAGATTCCGTATTTATCGGCCCTGCTTTGCACCCAGCCGTAGAGATCACGATCTTTCAGAAAAGGGAACGTCTCGACCTCCGCCGCTCGGGACAGGTCCGCCAGCAGGGGATTGGTCTTTTTTATCTCTCCGTCTACCAGGACCAGTATCGTGGTTTCGGGGATGCTCTTGGCTATGCCGGCAAAGGGAACCCACTTCTTCTTCGCGTCTTCGACAACGTCAGCAGATTTGCCGCTGCCGCTTGATTCTGGCGAGGACGACACCGCAATGCCCTCTCTAGGCGGTGGCGAAGCGGCCGGTTTGGTGGCCGGCTGGAAGCGCGCCAGCAGCCCTTCCGCGATCACCAGGCGGCGCGGGACCATGAAGGGCATTGCCTGGCAGGCGCTGGCGAACTGCTCGACGGTCACGGAGGCTCCGTCCAGCCGCTGGGTGCTGAAGTCCAGCATCTCGGGGCTGCCCAGGCTGCTCTTTATTTCCTCAACCCGTTCTTTCAAGGAAAAGCTGTCGGCGCCGGTAAGAATATGGAGCATGGGAAAGTGTTTGCGGTCCCTTTACATAACAAAAATCGGGTAACAGGCCATTATAGAGAAGGGGGATTAAAAGTTCAACAAATATGCTATCATTAGAAAAAAGTTCAGGAATTATATCTATGGAAATCGGCATTATCGGGCTGCCCCAAACGGGGAAGACCTCGATATTTCTAGCTTTGACCAAGGGCAAGATATCCACCGGCGGCGGCTCTTCTCCCAACGTGGGTATTGCCAGGGTCTTTGACGCGCGGGTGAAGAGACTGGAGGGGATGTTCAAACCGAGGAAGACCGCCTATCCGGAAATAAAGTATATCGATATGGCTGCCGGCTTCGCGGGATCGGGAAAGGCCGAGGGGATCAGGGGCGAATTCCTGACTCATCTCAGCACCGTGGATGCCATGATGCATGTAGTCAGGGTCTTTGACGATCCTTCGGTGGCTCACGTTGATGTCTCCATCGATCCGAAACGGGATATCGAGGCGATGGACATGGAACTGGCTTTTTCAGACATGGCTATCGCCGAAAAGCGCCTTCAGAAGATAGAAGCCTCCATGAAGTCCGTCAAGGCGCACCTGAAAGATATGGCTTTGAAGGAGCAGGCTCTGCTCCAGGCAGTCAAAGCCAACCTGGAGAAGGAGATTCCCCTCAGGGACATGGACTTCTCCGAAGACGATGCCAGAATTCTGGAGAATTACCAGTTCCTGACCGCCAAACCGTTGATAATCGTGCTGAACATCGGAGAGAACCAACTGGCCCTGGTGGCGGCGCTGGAAGAGAGCATCCGGTCTACCCATAAAGGAAAGAGGGTGGGTGTCTTTTCCGCCTGCGGGAAGCTGGAAGCGGAACTTGCCCAGCTTCCGGATGAAGAGGCCAAGGAGTTCCGGGGCTCTCTGGGGCTTAACGAATCACCCATGGACCGGATCGCCCGGCTTTCTTATGATTTGCTGAACTACATCTCCTTTTTCACCGTGGGCGCTGACGAAGTCAAGGCCTGGACCATTACACGGGGAACGCCCGCGGTCAGGGCCGCCGGGAAGATTCACAGCGACCTGGAAAAGGGATTTATCCGGGCCGAGGTTGTTGGCTACGAGGATTTCATCCAGTGCGGCACCATGGCCGAGGCCAAGAAAAAGGGCGTCTTCCGTCTTGAAGGCAAGACCTACGAGGTCAAGGACGGGGACATTATGAATATTCTGTTCAACGTGTAGGACAGGAGCGAGAATCCAGAATCCAGAATTCAGAATCCAGAAGCCAGAATTCAGAAGCCAGAAGGCGGGTTCCTTAACCGTCGTTCCCGCGAAGGCGGGAATCCAGGCCCCAGTCCGTCTTTCCCGCGAAAGCGGGAATCCACTGGGGCGAGGACCGGTGGTTCGACGCACCCGCGTAGGCACGGAGGCCTGCGATACCGGCATTGTCATTCCGAGCGCAGGCGAGGAATCTTTCCGGGGTGGTGGCCACCGTCCACAGGCGGGGACGCCTGTGCCACTGAGACCCTTAGCCGCG
>ORJL010724110.1_pt1 | contig 11310 bp, 10 predicted proteins | sample 1779941 | NCBI WGS metagenome assembly ORJL01 (sample SAMEA104232317, study PRJEB22302) | groundwater metagenome | biome: forest; feature: aquifer; material: groundwater | place: USA | collected 2011-08-07 | depth 5.8 m | reverse complement strand
TACTGGGAGGCCCCGATCACCGTGGCGCGGATCTTCTCATCGGCATCGCAGATCGGAATCCCGAAGGAGGACAGGCTGGAATGACGGCGGATATCCCGGCCCAAGAGCGCGCCCAGGTCCCCATAATCTCCCTCTTCACAACCATAGACGTATTCGGCCACGCCGCCGGTAAAGATCACCTTGTCAATGGGTTCCGCATAAGATAACGGTGCTGTTATCATTAATTTTTCGGCGAGAGGGCCAAGGGGCTTCCTCTCTAAAACATTGAACAGAATGTCGGCCAGCAGGGCCGAAACCTGCTGTTTGGCTGCGGCGGCAAGAGGCTGCCCCAGCGATATATCCAAACCCAGCTCCGCACCCAGCACTTCCGCCGCCTTTTCCACCCGGATCAGCCTGCCTTCCGGGTCCGTGACCAGCAACCGGGCGCCGACATTGACGGCGGCCGTCTCCCGCACCACGCCCCGGCGGCAAACGGCGACCTTGGTTGTGCCACCGCCCACATCCACCACCATCACCGTCTTTTCGTTGCCGTCGGCGAAAGATTCTCGCACGCCGCCGCAGCCGTAAGCCGCCAGCATGGCTTCGAGGTTGGGCCCCGCGGTTGCGCAAACAAATTTACCGGCCTGGGCGGAAAACATGCCGAGAATCGCCTCGGCATTCTCCTTGCGCAAGGCCTCGCCGGTGATGATAATGGCCCCGGTATCGATCTCTTCCGGGGTCAGTCCGGCCTCTCGATAGGAATCTCCGACGAACCGGGAAAGCTCCTCGGCATCTATCTGGCAATGATTAACATAAGGTGTTAAAAGGATAGGAGATTTCCAGACTACCTTCCTTTCGACCACCACAAACCTGCTGGAGAGTTGCACCCCGATACGGCGCAGGACCAGTCGGGAGAACATGAGATGGGAGGTGGAGGAACCGATATCGATCCCCACCGTTTTTAGTTCGACGCGGTCCGTCTTCCAGAAGGGATGCTGTTCTTCACTCGCCAGATCAGAGTAGTCAAGGCCCTCATATTCGTCGTGGAACCGGTAGCTGAGGGGAAAAAGGTTCAGGTCCTTGCTTGTCAGGATGGTTGTTTCCATATGGTTCCTCACTCCTTTGACTCAAGATTAGAAAGATCGCTCCCTTTTCTTCCGTGATTTCCTTCCAAATGTCCGGCTCTGAGATCAGGCACGACTAAGTATCCGGTTGAATGGCACACGCTGTCTGCTTGGAAATGGCCGTAAGCATATCTTTCCCGCCAAAAAAGTCAATACCTTTTTCCGTGTCTCTGGTGCAGCCCGGGCGGAGGGAGCGGGAATCATCGCCCCGCAGCTACAGGTGTTTTCATCCGCCTGCAGCCTGCGGCAGGCATCGGTAAAGCATATTTGCGCTGCCTGCCAACAAAGGTGTGATGGCTTATCCGGAAAATCGATCCCCAGAGTCACACCGGCGAACGCCGGTGTCCAGCGTGATCCTGGATGCCGGATCAAGCCCGGCATGACAACGGTTGCTGTGTTTAATTGCCGGAGTAATGATAAGGGTCCAGCCTGTCGGAAAAAAACTGGAAAACCCGTGTTTCCAAACGCTCTTTGACTTTATTCGAGTGGTCTCCGCCGGCATAAATCTCAAATACGTGCGGAATGCTCCGTTCCGCCAAAGCCCGGGAAAAGAGTGAAGTATCGGTTCGGATGTTGGCAAACCCCTCGTTTTGGCCATAATCCAAAAATAGCCCGCGCAGAGAAAGAAGATTCGGTTTGTATTCGTCAAGGAAGTTGAGGGGTATCTTCGCCTTCCACTTCGCATAGACGGCTTCGTTTCTCACAAGCTTTCCGTCGCGCTCCTCAAAGAGAAAGTCCGCATAAAGCGGTGGGCGCCCGACATTCGGAGAAAAAGCGCCGGACATGGCCACATAAACATTGGTGGAAAAATCAGCGGGCGACTTCAAGGTAGCCCGCGGCAATTGCTGCCGGGAAGTAAGAGTGCCGACACGCTTCCAAACCGGGTCCGCCACGTCCAAACCCCCAAATCCCAGGAGGCCCGGACTCAAGGCGTAAACCGCGCCGAAAACATCCGCATGTCTCATACCGAGATAGACCGCGCCATAACCGCCCATCGAATGCCCGGCGATGCCGCGACTTTGAGGACGCGCCAGGGTGCGGTAATTGGCGTCGATGTGAGTAACGACATCCCGAAAGATATAATCTTCCCAGTTGCCGGTGACCGCCGAATTGACGTACAAACTGCCTTTGTAGGCGTTCCTCCCGTTAGGGGCGACGATAATCATTTCCCGAATCTTGCCGCTGGCAATCAGCACATCCATGATGGGTTGAATATTATAGCCGTATTCGATACCGCTCGTTGTCCATGTCTTATTGGTCCCGGCATAACCATGCAGCAGGTAGACAACCGGATAGCGTTTTGCAGGCGATGTCTCATAACTCGGCGGCAGATAAAGCGAAACGTTTTGCTCTGCCGGGTCGCCCAATAAATTTCCCTTGAGCGACGGCGCGGCGATCTTGACTTCGATGATTTTTCCCGCAGCCGCCCCTTGCTCCGCCGGTTGCCCGAACGACGGAGCGGCAAATAAGATCACCAGGAATAAAGCAAGAATGAATTTTGGTAACCTTTGGTCGAACATACTTGACTCCTCAACTATTCTCTTAACAAAAAGTAGGGTCCTTACTCCCATTTCCCGCCCTCGGCGCTGGAGGGCAAATCAGGAGATGAGGACTATCAAATTGACGATACAAGCGACTGTTATAATTTATCAATAATTAATCGCAGTTTGTGACATACCCCCAAATATACCACCAAACTTTTCTCATAGCGGGTGTGAATGCGCGTGAATCACTTCCAATTATCCGGCCGGTTAAGAGTGATATTCTTGCCCGCATTGATCATGATGGAGTCAGGGAACTGACTATCGCGGAGATGCTTTTCTCTCATCTTCATGTGAAAATCACAGGCATTTTTCATTTCTTCCGCAGACCTGCCTATGGGAATAATCAATCCTATTCTTTTAGCCGGAAAACTTTGCTTGACGGCCAATACAGCAGGCAAAATGTCGCTATCCCCTGTAACCAATATACCGGTGTCAAAAGCGTCGTCATGTGCACATTGGAATAATTTGATGGAGATATTCACATCTGTTTGTTTTTCTTCAAAAGTATGATAATTTTTATGACAAATGCGGCAATGTTTGTCTCTGATCTTGAATTTTCCAAAGACAATTTTGACTCCCTTTAAAATGAGTGCACGAACCAGAAGTTGGTGACGGGCTTTCTTCGGAGGATCCCATTCAGCATAAGCGGTAAAATAATAGACGTCGGTTATTGTATCATTGGACGAAACAAAGCACTTCGCAAGAGCTGAATAATCAAGCCATTTATATTTATGGTATGCTTGTTTGCTATCCAGAGAATGGAAGACGTTGAAACCATCAATGAAGAACGATACACGATTCATGATGATATCTCAAAAAAAACCCGCACCCAATCGGGTACGGGGCCAGTGCGGCACGCGGCCACAGAGGGATGATAGGTAAATCATATATCTTTTTGCGTTCTTGTCAAGAAGAAATGTGGATTATTACACGCGGGGGCACAAATGGGAATGTGTCAGTTGCGTCAAGACTCAACCGCCCCAGACAGTTAGTTTATCTGTGCAGGGTAATAAGTAAGTAGCCAAAAAGGTAATAAGTCACTTCCGGGATGGTTTACGATAGCTTTACATAATGAATATTTTGACCCGCAATCAAATGAATTTTGAATCTGTAATTTCTATTTCTTCTCCCTATTTGACTTTTGAGCGTCTGTTCGGTTGACGACTTGGCCCCTTAGCAGTTGCTCAATCTGATGAAGCAAAGAGTTCAGGTCGTTCTTTACTTCGTGTTCCCAAAGGCGAATTACAGTCCATCCAAGATCTCTGAGAGCCCGGTCGACAGCCTGATCACGCTCGCGGTTTCGAACGATTTTGGCTACCCAAAATGATGTATTTGTTTTCGGCGTTGACCCATGATGCGGGCATCCGTGCCAAAAACATCCATCCACAAAAATAGCAACCTGTTGTCTTGGGAAAGCAAGGTCGGGGCTACCGGGTAATCCTCGGCTGGCGTTGAGCCGATACCGGAAACCTCTCCGATGAAGACCGGTACGAAGAGCAATTTCAGGCGCTGTGCTTGATCGCCTGACACGTGCCATAAGGTGACTTCGCTCTTTCGTGGGCGGCAAGAGTTCCCCGTTATCGCGGCGCATATTACAACTGCTTGAGGATCTCGTCAATACGGTCTTTCTTGGCGGATTGCTGTAGGAATTCACCGTACTGATCTTGCGCTCGTTTGATGAGGGCCTCATAATGTTCCACTCGCGCACCGAAGGCATCCAGCGATTTTTTCACCATCTCATGTCCTTCCGGGTCGCCCTCTTCTTTGAGTTCCGTACCGACAACAAATATGATCGTAATGTGCAGGTTTTTGACACCCTGGCTCGTCAGGCACTTGTGCAATGCGGAACGATATTTATTCCCTTGCTCTATAAGATCACCGACGCCGAGTTTCCGTTTGGCACGCTTCAACTCTACAATAATATGCTCACCTGCATTGGTTCGATACCTAATATCGATTCTTCCCTTACTCTCTTTGTCAGAAAGTTTCGGATTAAATTCCTTATAATCCTTCTTGAGAATCTGCTCAATTCTTTCACTTCCTGCTGCACGTTCCCATCCCGGATCCAGGAGCCAGAGGTTAGCAAATAGGTGTTTTTGGAGAACTTTCTCTTTTTCGTTCAAGTCGACAAGATTCTCAAATTCCCGAATTACATCTAAGCGAACTTTGACGATCTCGCGGTAGAGGGAACCTTCGAGGAGGGCCATATCAGACAGGAGCGGCAGAAGATGCGCAGCAGTAAGTTCTGTACCATGAGAAAGAAGGTGGGCCTCATCACGTAGTCGCAGACGCTCGAACGCAAGCATTCCGGAACGAAACAGTTATTTGCGATCTTCTTCGGTTTCAAGCTGAACGCCGCGGATAAGGCCTAGTAATCGTTCCGCGCTTTTGCGCTGAGATGGATTCGGCAAACTTGACAGCCACTCACCCAGGGCGGGGATCTCGGATATCGCCTGCTTACCTCGTGCTTCATTCCTGAGATCCGTCCATTGGTCTTGAATCGATATTAACGAACTCCTCAGGAATTCGGTGAGGACGACATATCTCTCGTCATCTTCGACAAGGCGCTGCCTATCGCTCGTCGCGATGTCTTGTTCTTCTTTCAGGTCGAGAAAGTCGGCTTCCACTTGACCAGTCAAATAACTGCCGAGAATTCTGCTGAAGCTCAATCTATCCAAAATGTTCTCTTGGATAAGACGCCCGCGTGCAAGCACGACAATTCCATTCAGGGAACCGGCTTCGTCATGCTTGAGTTTTTTGGGTTCCTCAGCTGCACCTAACCACCCACTTACTTTCCAATCCGGATGGCTGGCTTTTACCTTGTCCGGGAGTGTGAATCGACTAAGCAGCTTCGGGCAAGCGGCGTCTAATATCCGCTTGCTACCGAACTCCCAAAGGAATTCAACAGATCGTAAGTCTTCTCTGTCCTGAGTTCCTACCGCGACACCATTTATTTTCACATCAAAGCGGTCGCCATTCACACCCCGGTATCCGATGATGGAAAAGCGGCGAGCAATTCGCTTTCTGAGAGCGACGACCGAAGCTGCCGTCCGCTGTTTCTTCAGATTTTCTAGAATAATCAAGGTTCCTTTTTTCGGCCCGTCGAAGTTGACAGCAGGAGGATGATAGGTCTTTGACTCCTTGATTGCCTCCCTTACATCCGATGTCCTCATCTTGAAAGCATGCTTCTCACTACCGCGCCTTGTATGAATTTCGATATCCTCGGCAATGGAAAACAAGGCAAGTTTACCAATTCCCTTGCGCCCCATGAACGGTCGGCCTCCAGCCGACTCTTCTCCCTCGTCGTTACGCTTGTCGTAGCCAACTGAAAGAAATCTACTGTTGATCTGGTCGAGGTTCATGCCGATGCCATCATCCTCGATCTTGATGTGAGAAGAAGAGATATCAACTTTGACCATTTGCGCGTCAGCGTCCCAAGCATTGGCGACCGCCTCTGAGAGGACAGCTGCAGCGTTGCTATATAAATTCATCCCGAGGTGATCGAGAACTCGGAGGTCCAAAGTCAATATGTATGGGGAAGTCACTACTAATCCTCCTCGCGTTGTGGGGCCGACGCAGTTCGCATAAGCTCCTTGCCGATAAGAAATCCCAGACGTGGTGGCACCGCGTTGCCTATCAGTCTTCCTATTTTCGAAAAGGATACTTGGCCGCGTGGTTTGACGAACCGATATTTCCGTGGAAAAGTCTGAAGGAGCGAGGCTTCCCGGAGTGTGATTGACCGGTCCTGGTCGGGGTGGCCGAACCGGCCTGTGCCAAAGTTGAAAGCCTGCGTCGTGATAGTCGGCGAAGGCTCGTCCCAGCTCATGCGAGAGTAAACGCTCTGGTAGCTTGATCCCGTTTCCTTTTTGTGACACTCGGCGCGAAGCTCGTATGGCCAATCCTTCCATGACCCCCCTGGGCGGGACATTTGTAGCCGTTTAAGGTTCTTGTCGGTGACCGACCGTGCCTTATGTAGCGGATCCATCCGGTCGGCCTCTCCGGCTGCCAGCTGTGGCAGTGCCCCGATAGTTTGCCTCACGGTGCGATATTTTGCCGACGATAGCGAGCCTGAAGGTATCTTAACGGGGCCAATCAAAGAAGCGAGCAATACCAGTCGCCTTCGATGCTGTGGTATGCCGAGCGGTGGACAATATACCGATTTCCAGTTGACATGGTAGCCGAGGGACCGTAATGAAATAACGAAGTCTTGGAATACCTGTTTGGATGCTATACCTGGGACATTCTCCATCGTCACCAGTTCGGGCTTCAGTTCTTCGACAAGCCGACTGAACTCGACCAACAGTTCCCACTTCTCGTCCTTGGAGTTGTCCGTTCCTCGTCGGAAAGATGAGAATGGCTGGCACGGAGCGCAGCCAGCGAGAAGTCGGATTGCGCCCGCCGGATAGAGCTTCGAAATGTCGGCTCCAGCCAGATCCCTCATGTCTACATTGATAAATTGGGCACCGTTGTTGGCGGTGAAGGGAAATTCGCATGTTGGATCGAGATCAATCCCAGCAACGATGGAGATCCCAGCCTTCTGTAGTCCATACGTGAGTCCACCAGCCCCGCAAAACAAATCGACCCCGGCGATGATGGATTTCTGTATGATAAGATTCACACTCATAAATTGATAATCAGATTTCTTGGGTGAAAAGATGTAAATACGGCTTCGCATGTCAAGAAATTTCGGCGGCTATGGACACAGGTAACAGTTATAGGCTGAACGTTGTGATATTGAATCATCTTATTGACCCCTCCTTGCTACAACATTTGGACTACCCACCCCACTCGCCCTTGGATGAAACTTTCAGTTCAAACTATTGTCATTTTAAAAAGTTTTTTCAGGACCAGATGACGCGGCCGACAATGAGTTGCTCATCACCCAGACGGCTCCGGCCGGGGAATTCGGCGTCTCGGAGATGAGCATCTCCAAGGTGATCCGTCGGGGCCTCGTCTCGGACCGGATCATGCGAGCTATTGCGGCCAAGATCGGGAAGAATCACCGCAAGGTGTTCCCCGAATACTATCTGGCGCTAACGAAGCACTCCACCTCCAAAGTAGCGCGGAAGAAGGCCGCCTAACGTTAGGTTTATTATTAACCCTAAACAAAAGGCTAAGTCAATGCCTAAAAGCCGAAAATTAATAGATGAAAAACAGCAGGTTTTCGATTTTGACGCACCGATCCGGGAGTATGAGGAGCTGCGGGCGAACCTATGTCTCGGATTGTTGATTGGTGGAGATGAGGGGGATCGAACCCCTGGCCTCCGCATTGCGAACGCGGCGCTCTCCCAGCTGAGCTACATCCCCAAACCAGATAATCGGAAATAATCTTGTGGATAAGTGGCGCGAGCATACCTGAGAAGACGCTTTTCTGTCAAGCCATTGTTTATTTTCCATTCAGCCATTAGAACGGGTAGTTATTTGACCTTGACAAGGCTGCCGCCTGTTTCTATAAAGCAAGGAATAATAAATGGAAAGGGAGGCATGTTATGGCAAAGATTGACGCGTTTTTTCAGCTGATGCATGATCAGGGGGCCTCGGATTTGCATCTGGTCTCCGGGCAGCAGCCGGTCATCAGGATCCGGGGGGAAATGGAGCGGGTCAAATTCGACGTCCTGGAAAACGATGGTCTGAAGGCCATCCTCTATGAGATCACGCCGGAGCATAAAATCAAGCAGTTCGAGGAAACAGGCGACGTTGACTTTGCTTATGAGATACCGGGCCTGGCCCGCTACCGGGCCAACTTTTTCCAGCAGAAATATGGCGTGGCCGCCGTTTTCCGGGAAATACCCAGCACAATTCTCACTTGCCAGGATTTGGGCCTCCCTCCCGTAGTCTCCAAACTGGCCTCCCTGCCCCGCGGCCTGGTGCTGGTTACGGGACCGACAGGCAGCGGCAAATCGACGACCCTGGCCGCCATTATCGACGAAGCCAACCGTATCCGCAAGGACCACATCATAACCGTTGAAGACCCCATCGAATTCGTCCATAAAAGCCAGAGTTGCATCGTGAATCACCGGGAAGTGGGCGTCCATACGAAAAGTTTTTCCGCCGCCCTCCGGGGCGCCTTGCGCGAAGACCCCGACATCATCCTGGTCGGTGAACTGCGGGACCTGGAAACCATCTCCCTCGCTGTGGAAGCCGCTTCCACGGGGCATCTGGTCTTTGGCACCCTGCATACCACCAGCGCCCCCAAGACCGTCGACCGCATCATCGAAGTGTTTCCCGCCAGCGAACAGATGCAGATCCGCTCGACCCTGGCCGACGGGCTCCGGGCCGTGGTCGCGCAAGTGCTCTTCAAGAGGGTTGATAAAAAGGGACGTTGCGCTGCCCTGGAGATCCTGATCGCCAACTCGGCCGTTCGCAACTTGATCAGGGAATCCAAAACGTTCCAGATCCCTTCCATGATCCAGACGGGCAAGAAATACGGAATGCAGCTCTTGGACGATGCTATTATGGAGCTCCTGAACAAAGGCTGGATCGGTGCCGATGAAGCTTATAACAAGAGCAACGATAAGGCCAAGTTCCGCCCCTTCCTGAAGACGGCGCCCACGGATTTCACCGAGGTTTAGTAGCATGGCGGGCGGGGGCCGGTGAGGCCAGAGACCCGGAAAAGGAGGAGAACTCATGAGAAAACAGGAAGTTGATTTTATTTTGGGAAAGATGCTGGATTCCCACAATAACGTTTCCGATCTGAACATCACGGTGGGCAAGCCTTTCCAGGTGGAAAGTTCCGGTCAGTTGACGGGAGTGGAAATCGATCCCCCCTTTCCCAAACTGACTCCTTTCCAAACTGAGATCTTTGCCCTGAACCTTATCAATCAGGACCGCCGGCTGACCGAAATCCTTTTGGCCGAGGGATCATGCGATTCTTCCTATGAGCTGCCCGGAAAGGCCCGCTTTCGCGTGAACATCTTTTCGCAACGGGGCAACTATTCCATCGTCCTCAGGAAACTGGAAACAAAGATACCTACGATTGCGGAATTGAACCTGCCCGAGGCTTTCCTGAAGATGGCGGAAGAGAAGAATGGCATTATTCTCGTTACCGGGGCCACGGGCAGCGGTAAATCCACTTCGCTCGCGGGAGTGCTTAATGAAATCAATGAAAAGAAATCCGTCCATATCGTAACCCTGGAAGATCCCGTGGAATATGCCCATCCCCACAAAAAAGCCACTTTCAACCAGCGGGAGATGGGGGGCGATTTCGACACCTTCGCCAGCGGTCTGCGCGCCGCCCTCCGGCAGGCCCCCAAGGTGATCCTGGTGGGTGAAATGCGGGACCGGGAAACGGTGGAGATCGGGATCAGCGCCGCGGAAACGGGCCATTTGGTCGTCAGCACCCTCCATACCGTCGATGCGGGTCAAACCATCAACCGCATCCTCGGCATGTTTCCCGCGGAAGAGGAACAGCAAATGCGGATTCGTCTTGCCGATACGGTCCGCTGGATTGTCTGCCAGCGGCTCCTGCCCAAAGAGGGCGGCGGCCGCGTTGCGGCCTTCGAGATCATGGGATCGAATCTCCGCGTCAAGGATACCATTTTAAACGGCGAATCGGAAGGCAAGACCTTTTACGAAATAATCCAGGCCGGAAAGGCCTTCGGCATGATTACCTTTGATGATTACATCGTCGGGCTGTATGAGCAGGGACTGATTTCGGAAGAGACGGCCAAGGCCTATGCGTCCAACAAAGGTATCGTCGGCCGGGGCATTGACAGCGTTAAAAGCTCCAAGGGGCAGGCCACTACCGACATCGGCAAACTCGAAATTGATAGCGGTTACGGAAAGCAAAAGTTCAGATGACCTGGTCCGCGGGAAGTCACCCGGCCCTATCCGGGGGCAGGCGGCGGAAGGAAAACCTTGGTTCCCCCGGTATTATTCACCAAAACCGAAGTCGTCAAGAGGAGGAGAATCTTTAATGGAAGAAGAAAAGAACCTTTTGAATGAAATCGCCGACGGCAGCTACGATTCTTCAGACCGGCCGTTTGATTTTGTGGAAGCGGATGCAGAAACGGCCCTGATCTGCGAACCCGATGAAAATGTGCAGGCCATGCTGGTAGCGGCGTTGACTAAGATGGGCTACCAGACGACAGTGACATCATCGGCGCGGGACGCCCTGAAAGCGATGCGGTTTCATCTTTTCGATCTGGTGGCCATCGATGAAAAGTTTGATACCGCCGATCCGGAACGAAATGATGTCCTGTCCTATCTGGAAACGCTGACCATGTTCACCCGGCGTCAGATCTTCGTCGCCATGATGAGCGACCGGTATCGCACCATGGATAATATGGCGGCCTTCAACAAGAGCGTTAATATCGTCATTAACCGGAAAAACGCCGAAGATGTGGAGGCCATCCTCCGCCGGGCGGTAGCCGACAATACCGCCTTTTATCACGTGATGAAGGATACGCTCAAGAAAACGGGTAAAATCTGACGGCTCCGGAGCTTCTTGCGGGGCCGCCCGGTACGCGTCTTTGGGGAAGGGTGCGGTTTCCTGCGGTCCCCAAGAGCGCTAAAGATCCCGTCAGGGGTTGATTTCGGAAAGGGTTTGGGCCGCCATTTCATTCATGCCCAAGGCCACGAACGATTCCGCCATGCGGATGCGATGGAGCGGGAATGGCGGCCCCTTTTTCAGGGCTCGGCGAAGGACGGTAATGGCCTCACGG
>ORJL011938429.1_pt1 | contig 11314 bp, 10 predicted proteins | sample 1779941 | NCBI WGS metagenome assembly ORJL01 (sample SAMEA104232317, study PRJEB22302) | groundwater metagenome | biome: forest; feature: aquifer; material: groundwater | place: USA | collected 2011-08-07 | depth 5.8 m | reverse complement strand
GATTCGGACATAGCTCACTCCGTCCACGATCTCGTCTCGCGATGCCGGGTAAGGGCCCGTGACCACCCGGACATCATGCCGCGCCGCCAACCGCCGCGCGACCTCATGAACGGCGCGCGCCCCCCCACCCCCATAATATGGGTTCTTCAGGTCGTCGTAGTTCGAGAAAATGATCTTACGCCGCACTGATCCCGGGGGACTAGAGCTCATTCTCCGAGAGCTTGCGATAGAGCGTGGCGAGGCTGACTTCAAGCACTTCAGCGGCCTTTTCCTTGTCGCCGTTGGTCACGGCGAGAGCGCGGTTGATGTAGGCCACCTCCTGCTCGCGGAGGAAGCTCTTGAGCGTGCCCACCGGGCTCTGGCCCATGGAAACCGCGGTCGAGGGTTCTGTGCCGCTCACGGGGGCTAGCGCGCGGGGAGAGGTGGATGCGCCTGGCAGCGGTGGGGAGTCAAGAACGTCATCCCGTGTCTCGAACACAGTGTCCCCGGTTCCGGTGCGGGCATATTCTTGGAAGATGGGGGGAAGGTCGGCCACGCGAATGACGCCGTTCTCGCACAGGGCGCAGGCGCGCTCGATGGCGTTCTCGAGTTCCCGCCCATTGCCGGGCCAGTCATGCGCTCCAAGAACCTCGACCGCCTGCCGGGTGATCTGGCACGGGGCGCCGGTGCGGGGGTTCGAGCGGCTGCGGAGGAAATGGCTCACGAGCAGGGGAATGTCCTCCTTACGCTCGCGCAGACTGGGCAGATTGATGCAAATGACGTTGAGCCGGTAGTAAAGGTCCTCGCGAAACGTGCCCTCTTTGAGCCGCTTCTCGAGCGGTTCGTTGGTGGCCGCGAGGACGCGGACGTTAACGTAGAACGGGATGTTCTCGCCCACGCGCCGCACCTCACGCTCCTGCAGGACCCGCAGAAGGCGACTCTGCAACGTAGGGGGCATGGAACCGATCTCATCGAGAAAAATCGTGCCGCCGTCCGCCTCCTCAAAGAGGCCCTTCTTGTCGCTCAACGCGCCGGTGAACGACCCTTTCCGATGCCCGAAGAGTTCGGATTCAAGCAGACTTTCCGGCAAAGCGCTGCAATTGATGGGCACGAACGGGGCGAACTGACGCCGACTGTTGAAATGCAGGGCCCGTGCCACCAGTTCCTTGCCGGTGCCGCTCTCGCCCCGGATGAGGATGGTGCTGTCCGCGTCCGCCACTCGCTCGACCATTTTGTACACCTGCACCATGCTTGCGGCGGTGCCAATGATCTGGTCGAATCGGTACTTCTTCTTGAGCTGTTTGCGGAGATAAACGTTTTCTGAAACCGCGTTGTTGTATGTAAGCGCCCGCTGGATGCAGAGCCGGAGCTCGTCCAGCTTGAAAGGCTTCTCGAGGTAATCGTATGCCCCATGCTTCATGGCCTCCACCGCCGTCTCGATTGACCCGAACGCGGTGATCATGACGACCAGGGCCGGGGGGCTCAACGCCCGCGCCTTTTTCAGGATCTCGAAGCCGAAGGCGCGGGTCTTGTCCAGGTAGAGATCGGTGATGACCAGTTCGGGATGGATGGTCTCGAGCGACTCGGCGGCGGCGTTGCCGTTGGTAAACGGGAATACTTCATGGCCCTCCAGGCGGAGCAGTTCGGTTACCATTTGGACCATGGTCACCTCGTCATCAACCAGCATTACTTTGGCCATTGGAGATTGGGGAACTGGGTCGGTTCGGACATCCCGGACAAGCCTGCGGACGCGCGAGGTCAGGAATGAGTTAGCCGCCTGAAACAAGGCTTCCGAGTTGGAAGATCGGGAGGAACATGGCGATCACGATGCCACCGATCGTCACGCCCAGGAAGACGATCAGCAACGGCTCGATCAGGGAGGTCAGACCGCTCAGGGTGGTCTCGATCTCCTCATCCAGAAAGTCCGCCACCCGCTCGAGCATGGAGTCGATCTTGCCCGTCTGCTCACCCGCTGTGAGCATGCGGATGATCATGGTGGGGAAGACGGGGTGTTTGCCCAGCGCGGCGGAGATTCCTTCGCCTCGCTCGATGTCGGTGGAAGCGGTCCGGATCGCCTTCTCGACCACGACATTGCCCGCGGTGTTGGCCACGATGTTGAGCACCTCGAGGATGGGCACACCGCTGCGAATCAGGGAGGCGAGGGTGCGAGTAAAACGGGCCAGCACGATCTTGTGCGCAATCGTGCCGAAAATCGGGAGGTTGATGCGCGTCCGGTCCCAAAACTCGCGCCCGGGCTTGGTCTTGATGTAGGCGAACCAGCCGTAGATGACGGCGCCGATGCCCGCGACCAGGTAGAGGATGTAGGCCTTCATAAAAGCGCTCGTATCAATCAGCAATTGCGTGGGAGCGGGCAGCTTCTTCCCAAAGCTGGTGAACACCTCGCCAAAGGTGGGCACCACCTGGATCATGAGAAAGACCGTTACCCCAATCGCCACAATCGTGACGACGGTGGGGTACATCATCGCGGATTTCACCTTCTTGCGCAGCCGGGCGGTGTTCTCCAGGTACGTCGCCAAGCGGGCAAGCACCTCGGCCAGCAGACCGCCTTTCTCCCCGGCATCCACCATGCATGTGTAGAGCTTGTTGAAGACTTTCGGATGTTTCTGGAGCGCCGCCGAGAAGTTGTCGCCTTGTTCGACCCGCATACAGACGTCCCTGATGACATCGCGCATAATCTTGCTGCTCGCCTGGTCGGCGAGGGCCTGGAGAGACTGCACGATTGCCAGGCCGGCGTCGATCATGGTCGCCAGTTGGCGGGTGAAAACGACCAAGTCCGCCAACGCAACGCTTCCGCCGATGGTTTTGCCCTTCTGCGCCGCCTTCTCCTGGATGGAGACGACCAGGAGGTTGCGATTCAGCAGGGTGGCGATGGCCGCTTGCTCAGTAGAGGCGTCCAGAGCGCCACGTGTCTCCCGTCCCGTGGCCGATTCTCTCGCCAAATAGGTAAATGACGGCATAGGCAGAGTCAGAGAATAGCCTGCCCGGCAGGCGCTGGCAAGCTTATCGAAAGCTGATCGAAAAGAGCGTCACTCCCCGGGCCGCCCCGGTGACAGGATCGACCGCCAGGTTTTCGGTCCCATCCCCATACCGCGCCGGAGCTAAGGGGTTGATCATCTGCAAGGGGTTCTTGCTCCGGACCGTCTTCACCACAGCTCCGCCGTAGGTCACCCGCCGGTCGGGACGCAGGCGCGCCTTACCCGGCTCAGGCAACACCAATTTCTCTCGCCCAACGGCGGGCTTGGCCTTGAGGTCCACAGTGGATGGCACGCTGTTGGTCCCAGGCGGCCCGCACCGGGCTGTTGACCAGCCCAGCAGGACCATGGTTCCAACCCAGACCACTCGCCGTACAGCTCGATTCATCGCCTTCCGGTTCATTTCAGATCGGAATTTCGGCCAAACGCCAAACTCTGTCAATCGTTTGCCGAGGTCGCCGAGCGAATTCTACTTCCCAAACGCCTTCAAGCCCTTGAGCCCTTCCTGGAGCGCCTCCCCCGCTTTCTTGACGCCCGGGGCGAACTTGTCCGCCAACGAACCCAAGAGTTCCTTCTGGCCCGATGTGATCTGGCCGTTCTGACTGACCCTCTGAATGGCCGGCAGGGCGGACAACGTCTCGCCTTTGCGGAAGGAACTCACGATCTGGGCCACATCACCCTCGGACCCAGGGAGAGTGGCAAAGTTTTTCTGGACCACATACGCGGCGGTCAGATCCTTCACCTCGGTCAGAAGCTTGGTTTGCTCGGCGGTTGGTTTGGCCTCGGCGACTTTCGCGTAGGCACTGAGGGCGTCCAGTTCCTTCCCCGCGACGAGCGATTTCACCGCCCCATCCAACTGCTGTTTGGCCGCCGGGCTCTGCGCCAGAGACTGGCCCAGAACCGCAAGCTTGCCGCTCAGGTCGCTCGTAATGGACGACAGAACGCCGTCGGCCTGGTTCTTGGCGCCGGCGAGCAACTGCTGCCCCAGATCATTCGCCACCTGGCTGGCCTGGCTGACGACAGGGACAGCCACGGCAGGTGCGGCAGGTGCGGGCGTGGCGGGTGCGGCTACGACAGAGGCAGCCACGACGGGTACGGCCACGGCAGGGGTCGTCTCAGCGGGGGCGATAGTCCCTGCAGGGGCCGCGGGCGTGGCGGGCGGCGCCTGCGCTGGAGCCGCGGGTCTGGCCGGCGCGGCGGTCACCGGGGTTGGCGCTGGAGGCGCTGGCGGCGGGGAACTGGCGGCGGGTTTCTCACCACCGGAAGGGCCGCAACCGCAGAGGCTAAGACCAAGAACGGCGGCAACGGCCAAGGGGAAGAGAGTCTTATTCATACGCAAAACAGAGCATAACCGGGATGATTCAAAATGCAAAAAACAAGAGCCGGACACTGGCGTCGCCAATGCCCGGCTGTGAAAAGGGTGTTCGATGGCGGATTCGGACCGGCTAGCCAGCCACCACTTCGCCCACCTGGAAGCGCAGGAAGCGGCGGAGAGTGATTTCGTCACCGAGTTGCTTGGCAACACTGGCGACGTGCTCCTTAACGGTAACCTCCGCGTTCTTCTTGACGAAACCCTGATCGATCAGACAGTGGGTCTGGAAAAACTTCTCGAGCTTCCCTTCCACGATCTTGGCGATTGCCTGAGGCGGCTTGTTCTTGACCTGCTCGGCGCCGATCTCCCGTTCCTTCGCGATCACGGCGGGGTCCAACTGGTCGCGGGACACGGTGATCGGGTTCGCAGCCGCGATCTGCAACGTGATATCGCGCACCAGTTGCTTGAAATCGTCCTTCTCCACCGTGGCCGCCTGACCGGCGCCCACTTCCACCAGAACTCCGATCTTAGCGCCAGTGTGGATGTAGGCGGCAACGATGCCGTTGCCCGCCACCTCGATGCGTTGATGCCGGGCCAAGCGGATGTTCTCACCGGTCTTGGCCACCTGCGCCACACGCATCGCTTCCAGATCCGCCTTGGGATCGTTCACCAGCGTCTTGGCCACTGTGTCGCAGAAAGCGCGAAAGCCCTCGTTCTTGGCCACAAAGTCGGTCTCGCAGTTGATCTCCACGAGGACACCCACACGGGCGCCTGGCTGGATATGCTGCACGATGATGCCTTCGCGGGCCTCGCGGAGGGACTTCTTGGCGGCCGTGGCGATGCCGCGCTTGCGCAGGAGATCGACGGCGGCGTTGAGGTCGCCCTGGGTTTCGATGAGCATCTTTTTGCAGTCCATCATGCCCGCGTTGGTCATCTCGCGAAGAGTGGCTATGAGCTTGGGAGTAATTTCTGCCATATTAATTCAATGAAGTTAAAGGTTGAAAATCGCCGGTCGCGTTGAAAAGAGGAAACGCCGGCGTCTAATAAAGACGGGCCGGCGTTCCCTGCGTAAATCAGGCTTGGATAGCCGGAGCCGCCGGAGGGATCGACAGTGCCGCCAACTCCGCGGGTACCGGGACCGGCGCCGCGAGCGGGGCGGGGGCGGGGGCGGGAACCGAAGCCGGAGCCGGAGCCGCTTCCGCGGCAGGGGTGGCAGGCGTCTTCCCTTCGTCGGTCTTGCGCCGCGCGTACTTGGCCTCGTATTCAGCGCGGGCCTGAGCCACCGCTTGGGTGACGACGCTCAGGACCATCCGAACGGACCGTATGGCGTCGTCGTTGCCGGCGATCGGGTAGTCGGTGAGGTCGGGGTCGCAGTTCGTATCCACAATGGCGACGACCGGAATCTTGAGCCGCCTAGCCTCGGCCACAGCGTTGTGTTCCCGCTTGATATCGACGATGAAAAGGACTGCGGGCGGCTTCTCCATGGTGCGGATGCCGTCCAGGTTCTTGAGCAGGCGCGCCAACTCGCGGCGCAGCATCGACTGCTCCTGCTTGACATACTGGTTGATGGAGCCATCGGCATCCATCCGCTCGATCTCTTTGAGGCGTCCCATCGAGCGCTTGATGGTCTTCATGTTGGTCAGGGTGCCGCCCAGCCAACGCTCGGTCACGTACGGTTGCCCGGAGGTCTTGGCGGATTCCTTCACCGCCTCCTGGGCCTGCTTCTTGGTGCCCACGAACAGCACCTGCCCGCCCTGCCGGACAGTCTCACCCAGAAAGGTGCACGCCGCGTCCAACTGGGCCAGAGTCTTGCTCAAGTCGATGATGTGGATGCCGTTGCGGGCGTCGAAGATGAACTGCTTCATCTTCGGGTTCCATCGCTTCGTTTGATGTCCAAAATGGACACCTGCCTCGAGGAGTTCTTTGAGTCCGATACTGATCACATTATTCCATTGGTTGCATGCCCGCTCACTTTGGAGCGGACCATCCCGCGGAGGACGGGATTGCTGTTGATGTTGTTGTGGCCGCCCGTGCCCACACGGACACAGGATTCTAACGGGCCGTTTTCCTCTCCGCTCCGAACGGCCAACCGGCCGCCCGAAGGCAAAGAAGAAAGGAACACTACCAAAGCACAACCCCTGCGCAACTGTTATTTAAACTTCACCTCGTGTTCGTGTTCCGCCCTTACAGGGCGCGTGACACACTCCTTCCGAACACGTCACCTGGGCTGAAGGCCCAGGTAAACCGTCCCAACAAATCTCGAAACCCTGAAAGGGCGTCACCCCTCCGGGGTCTGCGCTATAAGCCCAGAGTTGACTGCGCCCCCTCTGGCCTGCAAATGAGGCGATGGACAACCGCGGTCCGTCCTCCGCCAGCCCCCAATTTTCATTTCACCGGACGGAGGGGCGCGGGTAGAGTGGACGGATGAGCATGAACGTGACTCTGTTCATTCCGTGTTTCGTGGACCTTCTTTATCCGCAGGTGGGGATGAGCATGGTCCGAATCCTCGAGCGGCTCGGGCACAGAGTCTCGTGCCCGGAGGCCCCGGCCTGCTGCGGCCAGCCTGCCTTTAACACCGGTTACTGGGAGGAGAGCCGCTCGGTGGCGGCCAAAGTGCTCGACCAGTTGCGTGATGCCGAGGTCGTGGTGATCGCCTCCGGTTCGTGCGGCGCGATGATGAAGGTCTTCTACCCGGATCTGTTTGCCGGCACCCCGTATGAGGCCGCCGCCCGGGCTCTCTCCCCGCGATGTTACGAATTTTCCAGCTTCCTGGTCCGCAAACTCGGCGTCACGGACCTGGGCGCCCGCTTTCCCGCCCGGGTGACCTTCCATGACGGCTGTCATGGGCTGCGCGAGTTGAACAGCAAACTGCCTCCCCGAGCGCTCCTGGCCAAGGTGCGCGGACTCGAACTGGTCGAAATGGGCGCCGCCGAGACCTGTTGCGGGTTCGGCGGGACGTTCTCCGCGAAGTTCCCAATGATCTCCACGGCCATGGGCGAGGTCAAATGCGCCTCCGCGATCGATACTCAGGCCGAGTACATCGTCTCCAACGATTCCAGTTGCCTGATGCATATCCAGGGACTCTTGGATCGGCAGGGCAAGAAGATGAAGACCCTCCACCTGGCGGAAATCCTCGTCCAGCAATGAACACTCACGCCTCGGAGTTCAAAGAGCGGGCTGTCTCGATCACGGGCGACCTCCGGCATCGCCAGCTCATCCAGACCGCCCTCGGCAAATACGAAATCAAGCGCGACGAGAAGACGGCGGCGTTTCAGGACTGGCAAGGGGCGCGCCAGGCTGCCGCAGAGATTAAATGGACCGCGGTCAACCACCTGGACACCCACCTCCAGGAGTTCGCGCGCAATCTCGAGTCCCGCGGAACCCACGTCCACTGGGCCAGCACCGCCCGGCAGGCCAGAGACATTATCGTCGCGATCGTCCGTGCCAGGAAGGCCCGCTCAATCATCAAGTCCAAAGCCATGACCGCCGAGGAAATCCACCTCAACGACGCCCTCGAGGAGGCCGGCTTTGAAGTCGTGGAGTCGGACCTGGGCGAATTCATTGTCCAGCTCCGACACGAACCGCCCTACCACATCGTTTTCCCCGCCATGCACCTGACGCGGGGCGAGATCAGCGAGTTGTTCACGCGCGAGCTTGGGAGCGCGAAAACCGACAGCCCCGAGGAGTTGACCATGATCGCGCGGCGCTTCATGCGGGAGAAGTATATCGCGGCGGATGTCGGCATTACCGGCGCGAACTTCGCCGTAGCGGAAACCGGAATGGTTTCGATCACCGAAAACGAGGGCAACGCCCGCCTCACCGCCGCGCTGCCCAAGACCATGATCACCTTGCTGGGCATCGAGAAGGTCGTCCCCCGGCTCGAGGACCTCGCCCTCCTGCTCCCCATGCTCGCCACGGTGGGAGCGGGCCAGTTGATCAGTTGCTACAACACCCTCTACAGCGGCCCGCGCCAGCCAGGCGAGTCAGATGGCCCCGAGGAGTTCCACCTCGTCTTGCTGGATAACCTGCGCACGATCCTGCTGGCCGATGCCGAACAGCGCGACGCCCTCCATTGCATCCGCTGTGGCGCCTGCCTGAACGTCTGCCCTGTCTATCGCAATGTGGGCGGACACACCTACGCCACCACCTACTGCGGCCCCATCGGCGCGGTCATCACCCCTCACTTGCGCGGGCTCCAGGACTGGAAGCATCTCTCTTACGCCTCCTCTCTCTGCGGGGCCTGTACGGAGGTGTGCCCGGTGAAGATCGATCTCCACCGCCACCTGCTCCAAAACCGCCGCAACAGCTCGAATGCGAAGCCTGTCTGGTGGCAGAAGGCGGCCTTCAAACTCTTTGCGCCTCTGGCCAACAACGCCTCTCTCTGGTCTCTGCTCTCCAAACTCGGGCGGCTCGGCCAGAAACTCCATCCGCTGATCCGGGGCACACGGCTCGACCCGGCCTATGCCTGGACCAAGACGCGCGACCTGCCGCCGATCGCCAGGCAGACCTTCAAAGAATGGTGGAGGAACCGCTCATGAACGAACGAGAGAACATCCTGGCTCGCATCCGCGAAGCGCTTCGATTCCCGGCCCCCATGCCGGGCGGTCATCACGACGGCGAGCCCGCCCATGCCACTCCCCCGCCCGCCTCGGGCTCGCGCCGCTTTCTGCCGGCCGCCGGCGACTCCTTCGAGGAGAACCTGGCCCTTTTCCAGAAGAATGCCGTCGAACTCAAGGCCGATTTCTTCCTCTTGCGCGACGTCGCCGAACTCAGCGTCCGCCTGGTTCAGCTCCGCGACGCCGAAGGCTGGAAGAAGCTCGGAGCGCACCGCGGGAATCTTACAGACGCCGCCACACGCGCCCTCGGTCTGCCCCTCTGCCTCACGGACCAGCCCTATGCGGCGCGTGAACTCGAGTCGTGCGATGCCGGCATCTCTGAATGCGACGCTCTGGTGGCCCATACCGGAAGCGTGCTCGTGACCAGCCGCAGTGCCGGCGGGCGCGCCCTCTCGGTTCTCCCACCCCACCATGTGGTGCTGGCTCGGCGCGACCAATTGGTGGGTGGCCTGCCCGATGCCTTTGCGTTGATAAAGAAGAAATACGCGCCGGACTACCCGAGCCTCATCTCGTTCATCACCGGCCCCAGCCGCACCGGGGATATCGAGCGCATCCTGGTGCTCGGCGCGCACGGGCCGAAGAGGCTCACCATTTTCTGCGTTTAGGCGGCGCGCACCGCGCAATCCGCAATCCGCAGGCAGGCTTGTTGACAAATTGAGTTCCTGTGGCCATCATTGGTTCCAATGATGTTAAGCGACATCCTTCTGGTCATGGTCTTATGAACTTGAAGAGTGCTGACTTATCATTCTACTGTTTTATCCGAAGAATTTGAATTGAATACTCTAATCAATCTTAACCCTTTTAAGATCGTATGAAAATCGTCTCGCCAGAGGAAGCCGTAAAAGTCGTCAAGAGCGGTGACCGCGTTCACCTCCACAGCGTGGCCTGTGCTCCGCAAAAGCTCATTCAAGCCCTGTGCGCCCGCGGCCGCGCCGGCGAACTGCGGAATGTCACCATCGAGCACCTGCACACCGAGGGCCCCGCCCCCTACGCCGAGAAGGAGTTCGAGGGGGTCTTCCAGTTGGAATCGTTCTTCGTCGGTCACAACGTGCGCAAATCCACCCAGGCCGGGTACGCGGATTACATCCCGGTGTTCCTGGCAGAAACCCAGCGGCTGATTCGAGGCGGCTATCTGCACGTGAACGTGGCCATGGTCCAAGTCTCCCCGCCCGACAAGCACGGCTATGTCTCCCTCGGCACCTCGGTGGATGCCACGCTGGCCGCGGTGGAGGGTGCGGACAGCGTGATCGGCGTGGTCAACAAGAACGTCCCACGCGCCTTCGGCGATGCCCTGATCCGCAACGAGTTGATCGATATCTGGACCGAAGACCACTCACTGCTGCTCGAGGCGGCGCCCGCGGATCCGAACCCGGTGGAACTATCCATTGGCAAGCACGTGGCGGCCCTGGTGGAGGACGGCGCGACCATCCAGATGGGCATTGGCGCGATCCCCAATGCGGTGCTTTCACAGCTCAACGGCCACAAAAACCTGGGCATCCACACGGAGATGTTCGCCGACGGCCTTCTGCCCCTGGTGGAAAAAGGCGTGGTGAACGGGTCCGAAAAGAGCATCGACAAGGGTCGCATCGTCGCCACCTTCCTCATGGGCTCGAAGAAGCTCTATGACTTCATCGATGACAATCCGGGCGTGCTGATGATGGACGTGGGCTACACCAATTCCATCGAGAATATCCGGCGCAACCCAAAAGTGACTTCGATCAATTCAGCCATCCAAGTGGACCTCACAGGCCAGGTCTGCGCTGATTCCCTGGGCACCCGGCACTACTCGGGCGTAGGCGGCCAAATCGACTTCCTGCGGGGGGCGTCCGCCTCACCCGGCGGCAAACCCATCATCGCCATGCCCTCCGCCACGAACAAGGGCATCAGCAAAATCGCTCCTGTCCTGGACCTGGGCGCCGGGGTGGTGACTACCCGGGCCAGCATGCACTGGCTGGTGACCGAGTACGGCGCCGTCAACCTCTATGGCAAGAGCCTCCAGCAACGCGCTCGATTGCTCATTAGCGTGGCGCATCCGGCCCATCGTGAGGCCCTCGACCGCGCCGCCTTCGAGCGCTACGGCCCTCACTTCCATTTCGTGCCGGGCATCGAGTAAGAGCGCCCCCACGCCCGGGTAGGGTGCGGTGCCCCGTAGCGCAGACCTCCGAGTCTGCTGTGTCGCAGGTTTCCAAACCGAATGTCACGTAATTAAGACCTCCGTTTTTTGAGGTTTTTCCCGCGCATCAGTTTTGCCTTCATTTCAGCGCGGGGCTTGATCAAGACCGGATAAGCCTTGCGCCGTCGTTTGGTGTTGCGCGGTTCGACCCGGTTCGGTCGATCGGGCAGCAGATCGCGAGCCAGGCACTCGAGCATGTCGTTGATGAGTCGGGCGCGATGACGGCGGCTTTTGGTCTCGG
>ORJL011910767.1_pt1 | contig 11314 bp, 9 predicted proteins | sample 1779941 | NCBI WGS metagenome assembly ORJL01 (sample SAMEA104232317, study PRJEB22302) | groundwater metagenome | biome: forest; feature: aquifer; material: groundwater | place: USA | collected 2011-08-07 | depth 5.8 m | reverse complement strand
GGTACATTCGGCGCTCGCTGGATGACCGGGGATGAGCGGACAGAACACGGGATGGGCAATCAACCAAGCCGGCTCTCAAGCGCCGGGCGCTGCTGCCACCGACACCGAAAGCATTCGGCCGGAAGAATGCGGCGCGGTGTCGTCGAGTTCGAAGAGGGCCAAGTGCACTACTCCGAGGAAGCCGGGGAGCGCCATCCCGATCATTTGCCGCTGCTCCTGTACCACGTTCGCCATACCTCGGTCGAGTTCGTTGCCTTCCTCACCGACATCGTGGCCAACCGGCCTAAGGCAAAGGAAATTCACGTCATCGCCGACAACCTCCCGGCGCACAAGACCACAGCAGGTCCCCGCATTTCTGGGCACTCACAGCAACGTTCATACGCATTTCACCCCAACGTACTCGTCGTGGCTGAACCCAAGTCGAGCTGTGGTTCGCCAAGATCGAGCGCGATATCAGTGCTCGCGGTTTTTACCTCCGTGCCTGACTTGAGGACGAAACTCATTCGATACCTCCGAAAGTACAACGCGCAGCTGAAGTGGAAGTACTGTGATCTGTCACGACGCATTACTCCCCATTCAATCGTAACGGTCCACTAGGAGCATGAGATGCCGATATTGACAGCCGAAGGAAAGACGTTTCCGACGCGCACGCAGGTGCTAATCATCGGTGCCGGCGCCTGCGGCACAATCGCTGCGCTCGCTGCCAACGAGCGCGGCGCCGAGGTTCTGATCCTCGAGCGTGATGCCAAACCGACCGGGAACACCTCTCTTTCAGGCGGGCAGATACCCGCGGCCGCGACCAAGTTGCAACGCGCGGCGGGTCTGATGGACGACACACCTGAACTCCTCGCTAATGATCTCATCAACAAGTCGCATGGCCAATGCGACCACGAGATGGCTCGGCACATCGCCAGGGAGTCCGGCAAGACCATCGACTGGCTGGTTGACCGCTACAAGATGCCGCTTTCCTGCATTCTCGATTTCCGTTATCCAGGCCACAGTCGCACGCATATGCACGCCTCGCCGTCGCGTTTCGGCGCCGAGTTGCTCGCGGCGCTGCTCAACGCCGTGGCGGCCGAGGGCATTCCGCTGGCGACCTCTGCGCACGTGACCGATTTGTATGCCAACGTTGACGGCCGAATTAGCGGCGTACGCGTGAGTCGCCCGGACGGCAAGACCGAGGACGTGGGCTGCGACACGTTGATCCTTGCGTGCTGCGGTTTCGGCGGTGACAATGAAATGCTCGCCAAGTACATTCCGGAAATGGTGGATGCTCACTATCATGGACATCGCGGCGACACCGGCGACGCGGTGAAGTGGGGTGAGGCGCTCGGCGCGTCGATCAAGGACATGGGTTCCTTCCAGGGCCATGGCGCCGTCGCCACGCCGCATGCGATTCACATTGGATGGCCTGCGATCACCGAGGGCGGCTACCAGGTCAACAAGCATGGAAAGCGCTTCTCTAATGAGAACGCGGGGTACTCCGAGCAGGCGCTCAATGTCGTGCGCCAGCCCGACCACGTGGCCTGGCAGATCTGGGACGAGCGATGCGAGAAAATCGCGATCCAGATGCATAGCCACGTGGAGGCGCAAAAAGCCGGTGCGATCAAGGTGTGCAAGAGCGCGGACGAGATCGCCGAGATGATCGGCTGCGACGCCAAGACGCTTGCGCAGACTATGGTCGAGGTGGCCGATTTCGCCGCTGGGAAGAGCTTGGACCCGTTCGGCCGCGATTTTTCCGGCAAACCGCCTCTGAAGCCTCCCTACAGCGTAGTGAAGATTATGGGCGCGCTATTCCATGCCCAGGGCGGGCTCGAGGTCAACAAGGAGGCCCGCGTTTTGAAGAAGGATGGCACGTGCTTTCCCAACCTATTCGCGGGCGGAGGCGCTGCACGAGGGCTCTCCGGACCGGCCGACTGGGGCTACCTTTCGGGCTCAGGCCTGCTCATGGCTACCAACCTCGGTCGTCTGGCGGGCGAAGCGGCCGCGGCGCTGGTCATGCAATAAGGATGCGCCGAACTAGTGAGGCTTCGGGAAGCTCACGTACCGACGTGCTTCCAAGTGGCTCCGCAGCCGAACCTGATCGTTGCCGCAGCTCACGCGCCAACAGGTGGACGAGCCGGTGTTCGGGCTCCGGTCGGAGTTGATGGAGCACATCTAGGCGTCTTAGCCGCATGCTGGGATCTTTCGTGACTCCCAACTTCGGTCCGAAGTGCTGTGAAACAGGGCAGCTCCAATTGAGCCCCGCTCTTGTTCATGGTCTCGTACCCCCGACCCGTAGGTCGGGGGCAGAAGCCAAGTAGGTCCGCGGCAGCTTTCCCACGGGCCCGGGGTGCTCCGTGTTCCGGCGGGGTTGTGCCCCTTTTGGTTGCCTCGGCGGGCCGGGCAGTGCGCCCTACTAACACACTGCACGGTTTATCGCCGTGAGGTGGCCGCTGGAAATCGCGGGCGATCTCCAGTCGGTTCCTCGAAACTGGCTCGGGGCCGCTTCACCGTCCAGTGAACAAAGGCTGCCACTCCGGAACTGGCAGTCACTTTGTCACCATCAAGGATATCGCCAAACTGTCGGCTGATGTGGTTGCTGCAGGCTTTCTGATCTCCTTTTTTTGCCCTTTCGCCGCCGCGCGAATCGGATCCATTCGCGGGGTCACGGTCTGTGAGCAAGACCAGACAAAATCGCCGCGAGCACTTGGCGCGTCTGGCCACGGAAGTCCGGCGACCGCCTTTATTCATATCGCCCACAGCCGACCTTGCCACCTTAGCGCTCGGCAGAGTCGCTGTACCGCCCCGAACTCAAAGAGCGCGATGCGATGTACTCATCCAAGGCACGCGCGGCGCGGCTGTTCGACACATTAGCCTGCCTCCTCTTGGGTGACGAAAGCCGCGGTGCGGCGCAAAACTGTTCTCATGGCTTGCTGGCGTTCGGCCCCGACAGGGAAATCGCGGGAGGTGACTTCTTGCAGCGTGGTCGTCAGTCTGCTGGCGACACGGGATCCCGGCGTGCGGCGAATGCCAGGTGCCAGACGCCACACTGGCTCGCTCCAACCGCGCTCGGCCCCGTCTCCAGCAGTGCTGTGGCGTGCGCAAGCGCGCATTGCGCGGCTGGCTGGTCTTCGGCATCGATCAAGACCGCGCCTGCAATGCAGGCGTCCGGTTCGCCGCGCAGATAGGCCTCGGTGCTGGACCGTGCAACGCCCGGTTCCGCCACGATCCAGCGCACGCGCAGCATGCCAGGACGATCCAGCAGGTAAGCGAGGCGGCCGCGCGCGGCGCTCGGCCAACCCACATTGACATGCGGCAAGGCGACCACCGCGAGCCAGGCACCTTCAGCCCGGCCGGCCTGCGCGCGCAATGTGCACACGGTACGAGACATTGCCCGAAAATGAGGCATGGCGCTACGGGTGCCCGCACTCGGCACAGCCAGGCGCGCTTGGTAGACCTCACTCGCAAACACGTCGACATCCGTGGTCCTGTAGAGATTCAGCACGGCGCCGCCGCGACCGCTGGCGAGGTCGTACCGGTGCACCGCTTCGAAACCGGGAATGGCCAGGCGCTCGAAGTGGTGCTCGCCGGCATACCACGCGCGTACCTGCGGATCGAGGCCTGCAGCAACGTCATGGAAGATCGCCAGGATCCCGGGCAGCTTCATCGGGGGAGCCTCAGGACGCCGTGGCGCCGCTGTCGATCAACTGGATGGTCCCCGTGATGCGGCGAGATTCCTCGCTCGCGAGGAACAGCGCCATGTTCGCGATGTCTTCGCTTTCGATCAGGCCCAGAAAGTGTGAGGGCACGTGCGGTCTGCGATGCCGATTGCTCTCGGCGAAGACCGGATGCGTTGGATTCTTCGCGTAGAAGTCGGTCATGCGCTGGGTCACGACGGCCCCCGGAGCAACCGCGTTAACGCGGATGCGGTCGGGAGCGTACTCGACTGCCATCGACTTGGTCAACGAGATGATTGCCCCTTTCGCCGCGGTGTAGCAGTCCCGCCCTGCAGTGCCAATGACCGCCACGTAGGTGGCAGTATTGATCACCGAGCCCCCTCGGCCTGACAACTGCATCGCCCGGATGCCGTGCCGGCTCACAAGGAAGGTGCTGAGCAACTCCAGCTTGATGCAGCGCCAGAACTCCTCCATGGCGACGGTGGTAACCGGGCCATCGTTCGGTGTGGAGCCGCCAACATTGTTGTAGAGAATTTCGAAGGCGCCGTAGTGGCTGACCCCGGCATTCACGGCCGCTTCCACCGATTCCTCCTCTGTGGTGTCACAGTGAACGAACAGCGCATCGCCGCCCACGCTGCGAATCAGCCCGACAGTGTCGCGCCCGAGAGCGTCGTTAATGTCCACCACAACTACCCGTGCGCCTTCGCTGGCGAACTTGATAGCGGCCGCCGCGCCAATCCCTTGCGCCGCGCCCGTAATGAACGCCACCTTGTCCTTGAGTCTCATCGTAGGTCCTCAGTTCTTCTTCATGCCGGCGAGGTCAGACACCTTCTGAAAGCGCTCAACTTCTTGGTGCTGGAACTTGAGCATCGCGGCAGGTGGTAGCGGCAGCAGCTCCGTGCCCTGCTTCCTGACATATTCCTTGGCCGCATCCGTCGCCAGGATCTTTTGCAGCGCCGTCGCCAGCTTGCTGGTGATATCTGCCGGTGTGTCCGCCCTCACGTGGAAGGAGGTCCAGGTGTTGTAGACGTACTCGGGATATCCCACCTCGACCAAGGCCGGAATTTCCGGGAATGAGGGATGACGCCGTTCATCGGTGACAGCCAATGCGCGGATCTTGCCGGCGTGCAGCATCGGCGTGGCACCGGCGAGATCGACGATGGCCCAGTCCAGGTGCCCGCCGCCGAGGTCCGTGAGGACCTGATTCAGGCCCTTGTAAGGCACATGGGTGAAGTCGAAGCCTGCCATGTTGCCGAGCCATGTGGCGGCCAGCGCAAAGCCGGCGGAAGCGGTGGCAACGTTCAGCTTTGAATTGGCCTTTGCATCCCTGACCAGTTCGCCGAAGGTCTTCCACTTGGAGTTGGCGGGCACCACGATTGCCGTGGTGTTCTTGGTGAGTCCGGCTAGAGGTTTGAAGTCCTTGAGCGCATCGTAGCCAGGCTCTTTGATCGTGATCGGGTTCACGACCATCGGAGAGCTGCTGCCCACCAGGATCGTATAGCCGTCGGCCGGTGCGTTCTTCACTGCAATGGTGCCCAGCGAGCCGCTGACGCCGCCGGGCTTGTTTTCAACGAGAAACGGCTGACCAAGCATGTCACCCAGCTTCTCGCCGAAGAACCGCGCAGCAGTGTCGGAACCGCCTCCCGGAGTGAAAGGGACGATCACCCTTACCGGCTTGCTTGGGTAGCTGTTCGTCTGCGCGAGACCCAGCGGCGCGGCAGTCGCCAACGCCAACGCAATGCACCACTTCATCATGTCTTGTCTCCTTGAACCAAATATGGGGAAAGGGAAAAGGGTCAGGATGCGGTCGCGCCGCTGTCCACGAGTTCGATGCGGCCGGTGATCCGGCGAGATTCATCCGAGGCAAGAAACACCGCCATGTTCGTAAGGTCCTCGATCTCGATCATCCCGAGCAGGTGCGAGGGCACATCTGGCCTATGGTGACGGTTCTTCTTGTCGAAGATTCGGTGTCCTGGGTTCTCCGCATAGAACCTTGTCATGCGCGGGCTCTTGACCACACCCGGCGCGATGCAATTGACTCGGATGCCATTGGGCGCGTACTCCACGGCCATGGAGCGCGTAAGCGCGATGACGGCACCTTTAGCGGCCGTGTAGCAGTCGCGCCCCGCCGTGCCAATCGTGGCGTTGTACGACGCCGTGTTAATCACGCTGCCGCCACGGCCGGTCTTCTGCAGCGCCCGGATACCGAAACGGCTGCACAGAAATGTCCCGAGAAGTTCCAGCTTCATGCAGCGCCAGAACTCGTCCATGGCGACCACTGTCACCATATCGTCATGCGGGGTGGAGCCGCCAGCGTTGTTGTAGAGGATGTCCAGCCCTCCATACGCTTCCACGCCGCGCGCCACGGCAGCTTCTACAGAGGTCTCTTCGGTGACATCGCAGTGCACGAACAAGGCATCACCGCCGTCCTGCCGTATCTGCGCCACGACTTGTTCGCCGCTGTTGCGGTCGATTTCAGCCACTATCACCCTGGCGCCTTCGAAGGCGAACCGCGTGGCCGCTGCCGCGCCAATTCCGGCCCCTGCGCCGGAAATGAACGCCACCTTGTCCTTCAATCGCATGTGCACTTCCTCTTCAAGCGGTGTGAGCCGCAACGGTAGTTGCCCAGTCGGGCGGGATTCTGGATTCGTAAGGGACGTCCCACTCCGCGGCATTCGAGGCTTGGACGATGTCGGCGGGCAGCACGATCCGTCCTGGCACCTTCTCGCCGCGCAGGTGGCGCGCGGCAGCTTCGACCGAAAGGCAGCCGAATCGATGTGTGTTGAACGAGGCCGTCGCTACCAAGCGGCCCAGACGTACCTGCCTGATCGCATCGGGCGTGCCGTTGATGCTGACAATTGCCGCGCGTCGATCAGCCTCGTCCAGCGCCTGCAGCACCCCGATCGCCATGAGATCGTTCGCGACCAGCACACCGTCCAGACGGGCTTGGTGCTTCAGCAAGCTGCGCATCGCGTCACGGGCCGGCGCCTCCTGGTACTGACCGCAGATTGAGCCGACCATACGCATGCTCGGGTAGCGGCACAGCGCTTGCTCAAAGCCCAGATGTCTCTCGGGTGTGGTGATCGAGCCGGGATGGCCGTCGACGATCGCCACGTGAGCGTCCGTGGGTAGGCTCGCAAGAAGTCGTAGCGCCAGGTCGTACGCCATTCGCTGGCTGTCCGTCCCTACGTAGGTAATCCATCGCCCCTCGGTCGGTTCGCTGACGAACATGAACAAGGGCACCCGGGCTTCGTTGACTTCCCGGATTGCGGCATTGACGCCCGTGGCATGTACCGGCAACAGCACGATCGCGGACGGACGCGATGTTAGGGCGGAGCGGACGAGGTCGCACTGCTGCTGGACGTCATCCGGAATCGTAGGCGCGCTATGTCGGATCTCGAGCCCGTGAAGACTCGCCACGTGGCGGGCGCCGACGAGGGCGCCGCCATAGGCGGGGGTCGTGGGGGTTTTTGTGATGACCGCGATGTGGTTCACTGTGGCGCCTCAAGACTCTTGCTCAAACGCTTTCCGACTGCGCATCTTCCCGGCGTTACCATTTACCGTCTATTCGCTAGTTTTCTGGAACCAATTTCTTTTGGTTTGGTATGGACCTTAACCTGCGTGACCTACGGTATTTCGAGATCGCGGCGGAAACCGAGCACCTTGCCAGCGCCGCCAATGCCATTGCGCGTAGCCAGCCGGCTCTGAGCAAGGCCATCAGACGCCTGGAGCAGACCGTCGGGGGCTCTCTCTTTGAGAAGGCCGGACGTGGAGTGCGGCTGACCGCTACGGGCCGTGTGCTGCTGCAGGAGGCAAGACGTCTTCTAGCGTCGGCCGATGAAGCACTGCGTCACGTTTCCGATTTTTCTCAAGGCGCTGCGGGCCTGGTGCGCATTGGCAGTGGGACCGTCACCGTCAGCGCCCTTCTGCCAAAGGTGTGCCGCATGCTGCTTATCGAAGCCCCGCGCGCCGAGGTGAATATTGAGGTGGGACCTAGCATGGATCTGATTCACCGGCTGCGGCAGCAAAAGCTGGATATCGTTCTCGGGCTGCTGCCCCCCAAGAGCGACACTTCCCTGGTGGGACATATGATCGCGATTGACGACGTGGTGGTGGCGGCGCGGGCTGGCCATCCCGTTTTCCGATCCAAAGCGGTGACACTGGCAGACCTGCTCAAGTACGAGTGGGTTCTACCGAGCCTGCAGGCGCCGAGCCGCCAATGGATCGATACACTGTTTGAGAGCTACGAGCTTCCGAAACCGCATGTCCAGGTGGAGGCCAACTCGGTCCCTCTCCTGCCGCAGCTCATTGCCGGAACCGACTTGCTGAGCTTCATTTCGCGGCACGAGGTCGGTTTGCACAGCCAGGCCCGTCTGAAGGAAGTGCCACTGCACGCAGCTGTGTTGCGACGTGAGCTCGGTGTGAGCTACCGCGCCGACGGATACCTCTCTCCGGTGGCCAAGCGATTAATGATCCTTCTTGAGCAGGAAGCAGTTGACGCCGCTGCGGTCGCGCAGTCACAAGCGCTGCCGCAAAGACGTAAACGGAGCGCCGCCACGTAAGTTGGCGACCGACTGTGTGGCGCCACTTGTACGTCAGTAGGTTGTCTCCGGCACGTCCTGACAGTCACAGCCGGGAGGTGGCACGCGAGGCGTTGCTGCTGGTCTGCGTCGCGCTCGGAGACATGGCCGAGCCTTACCGTCTGGAAGCGTATGCGGGTTAGCGACCGGTCCGGCGTGCTCGCTGTGAGGCTCTGGCGTCGGTTCGTTAGTCCACCGTCAGCACGCGCGGCACGTCGAGACCCTGCCGTCGCTTCGATCTCAAACCAGCACGTATTCGGGCTCCGCAAGCGCCGGCGCGGGACCCGGCGGGCGAACGCCCTGCCACTCGCCCGACTTAATCAGACGTCGGACCACCATCTTCAGCTCATCCCGCACGACTATGGCGCAAGGGGAGAGTTTCTCTGGCGGCAACGAGTACAGGTAGTTAGTGCGGGTCATTTGCGCATCGGATATTGTCAAGGCGCGCCAATGCTGCGGATTGTCGAGAGCGCGAATTGCCGCCATCGGCTTGATGGTCACGCCCATCCCGTCCGCCAGACAGTGCATCAGCAACGGCAGCGAGTCGATTTCAGCGACAGGATCAATATTCACGTTCGCGCGATCGAACTCTAGTGCGATACGGCGACGCAGGCCATGCCCAGGACTTGGCAGGATCAGCGGCAAGGTGGCCACCTCGGCCATCGCGAGCGACTTGCGCTCGGCAGCGACTAGCCTGCTGGCCTTCGGCAGGACGACGAAGAGCTCCTCTTCGAGTAACGGCTCCACGGAGAGCTCGGCAGCTGCCCTCAGGTGGAACAGTACCGCTAGGTCGAGCTGCCCGACACGTGTCATATGTTCCAAATGGCCGCTCAGCCCCTCGACCACGTTGACGATGACCCCCGGCAGCTTCTCCCGCAAATGTCGCATCAACGGGAGGCCCAACTGGCAGTTGGTCGTCGGAGCTAGGCCGAGCGTGACGCGACCGCTGAGGGCAGCGCTGTCTTGGCGCGCGACCGACACTGCTTGGTCAAGCTGGCGAAGCATGAACTTGGAGTGGTGGTACAGCGCGGTACCGTTCTCGGTGGGCGTCACGCCGCGCGAGGAGCGCACCAACAAGGGCTTGCCCACTTCTTCCTCCAGCCGAGCCATTTGCTGGCTAAGGGCCGGTTGCGCGATGAACAGCTGCCGGGAGGCCTTGGCCAAGCTGCCGCTCTCCACGATCTGCACGAAATAACGCAGTTGCCGCATGTCCATGGTGAGCCGATGGCAGTGATGAGGTACGTGGAGTGTCTGGCCGCCCAGTTGCCATAAGGTAACGTTATCGCCGGTCTCTGAAAAGAGTATTTTCCCTTCTCGCCCGCGGTTTCCATAATCCGACCGAGTTAGTACAGCAAGCTGCGGGGACATGTCACCGCGAACCGGGGACGGCTGGGCGCCGGATCCGATGGACAGGAGCACGCATGAAAGAAAGAAGGCGCTGCGCCGACGCGCTGACGCCACTGCGCCAATGCCTGCAGGAGGCGCACTGATGTCGCAACTAGTCGCGTCGCTCGCCCCGCTGCGGGGCGAAGACTGTTGTCAGTTCATCGACGGCGAGTGGGTCAAGGGCGCGGGCAAGCGCCACGTCATCGTGGACAAGTTCACCCTGCAGCCGTTCGCGAGCGTCGCGGAGGCCAGCCCGGCGCAGCTGCGGCAGGCGGTGGACGTCGCCCAGGCCGCATTCGCCAAGGGCGTGCCCTCCGGCCATAACCGCGGGGCGATCCTGGATCGGGCTGCCGAAGGTGTGGCTGCGCGCCAGGAGGAGTTCGTGCAGGTGATGCAGCACGAGGCTGGTTTCACCCGTAGCGACGCGCTGGGCGAAATTCGCCGCACCGTCAACACGCTGCGGCTCTCGGCCGAGGAAGCGCGTCGCCTTGCCGGCGAAATGATCCCCATGGACGGCGTGGCAGGTCAGTCCGGCCGCATCGCCTTCACCGTACGTGTGCCGCTGGGGGTGGTGCTGGCGATCACGCCATTCAACGCGCCGCTGAACACGGTGACGCACAAGGTGGGGCCGGCGCTCGCCGCGGGCAATGCCGTGGTCCTGAAGCCCTCGCTGCACACCCCGATCACCGCTGCCCTGCTGGCGCAGGTGCTGCTCGACGCCGGCCTGCCGCGGGGCTGGCTGGGGGTTGTGCACGGCGGGGCAGAGGTCGTGCGCGCTTTGCAGGAGGACGAACGGATCCGTTTCTTCGCCTTCACCGGCAGCACCGAGGTGGGCCGCGTGATTCAGAAGCAAGCGGGGCTGCGCCGCACCCAGATGGAGCTCGGCTCGATTGCCTGCACCATCCTGTGCGAGGACGCGAACCTTGATGCGGCCTTGCCGAAGGTGGTCGGCGCGGCCTACCGCAAGGCGGGGCAGGTCTGCACGTCGATCCAGCTGCTGCTCGTGCACGAGAGTATCGCGCAAGAAGTGGAGCACAAGCTCGCCGAACACGTCCGCGTGCTCGCGTACGGCGATCCTTCCGATGCATCGACAGTCGTCGGGCCCGTGATCAGTGAGGACGCGGCCCGGCGCATCGAGTCCTGGATCGAGCAGGCCATCGCCGGTGGCGCACGCCGCCTCGCCGGCGGGCCGCGCAAAGGGGCGGTCGTGCCCCCGACGCTGCTGGCGGGCATTCGCGACGATATGCGCGTGGGCTGCAATGAGATCTTCGGACCGGTGATGTCGATCGTGCCGTTCTGCACACTCGACGAAGCCATCGCGCGCGTGAACGCCACCCCCTACGGGCTGGCCACCGGCGTCTTCACCAATCGGCTGCCGGACGCCTTGCGCGCAGCGCGCATGCTGCAGGTCGGTGGCGTGCACATCAATGAAACATCCAGCTCCCGCGTCGACTTGATGCCGTATGGAGGATCCAAGGACAGCGGCTTCGGCCGCGAGGGGCCGCGCTATGCGGTGCACGAAATGACCGAGGAACGGGTTGTTTCCATGACCACGTGAAGGAGCGAGACATGGCAAGGATGAAGGGTGGCGAACTGATCGCCGAATATCTGGTGCAAGAGAAGGTGCCGTACATCTTCGGCATTTGTGGGCATGGCAACGTCGGCATCCTGGACGCGCTGTACGACCGC
>ORJL010551647.1_pt1 | contig 11314 bp, 11 predicted proteins | sample 1779941 | NCBI WGS metagenome assembly ORJL01 (sample SAMEA104232317, study PRJEB22302) | groundwater metagenome | biome: forest; feature: aquifer; material: groundwater | place: USA | collected 2011-08-07 | depth 5.8 m | reverse complement strand
CGAATTTGCTGGCGAGCCGACTCTAAAAGATCTGCTAAACGGTCTAAAGCTAACTCCTTATTTTCCCATTCTTGTCTTAGGGTTTGTCCGTATCTTGCTTCCTTACAAAGTGTTTTTAAGTTTTCTTGATTGGTTTCTACGTCAGATGTGATTTCTGTTAACAACTGGCAGACCTCCTGACAAGCTAAGTTCAAGGCGTTGTCCAGCCATACTCTGCGCATCATAACCACAAATAGATCCTGATTGGGGATAAGGTTTTCTTTGTTTTCTCTAGCTTTTGAAAAATCCATTGTCTGATCCAATAAATAAACCTCCGATCGATAATTTTTCTTTACACCTCATATTCAAGAAAAATCCCTGGGTAATTTAAAATGTTTTAATAAGAAAATTTTCAGTACCTGGTTATATAGCATTCCAAACAAAAGCTGATTCGGGTATCTCTAAATAGCGAACGATCTTCGCTTGGCTGTCGTTAAGCGGTTTTATGCAACCTCCGTACCGTTTTAAAGTGAATCTACTCCAAAACGTTGCGCATAATCTCCCACTATTTTTTCCCAAGTACAAAGTTATCCAGTGTTTTGCCGCTTTTAACCTCAGCCGTCTTTTTTTCGTCATAGCTACTCCTAATGCTATTGCTTTAATTATCGATATGGTACTTCTAATGTATCATCTTCGTTCGCAACCATAAAGTTCTAATAATCGACTATGCTTAGATGTCAGAGTCACGGTAGAGACGCCGGTTACCCGACACCCCCGCACAAAGCCCGGTGCGGATTTCTCGCACCGGGCTCTTCAAAAATACTCGTTTCCGTACTTCCAGCATTAGAAATCAAAGTGTAGCTGTACTTGATCAAACTCAACAATCCTTGGCTTTGGAACTCCATTTCTCTTCCAACATGCGGCGAACTCGACCAATTAAAATTACGGCGCTAGCTTCTTCGGTTGAGCCACTTGTAGAGTATTTGCCTTGCTTGTTCATAAAACTTGCTCAAGCTGCTATAGTTTTCAATCAGTCCATAGTAGTGTAGTATCCCTCAGGTCCGCCTCGTTGCCTGTGGTAATGACCAGGTTAACCCCGACACCTGCCCCTTTATTCCCTACTCGCGCAGAACGGACGGCACTCTGGCGGCTGCGACAGCAATCAACGCCAGATCGACTTCTTCGGGTATTGTTTGAACCGAAGGGAAACAGGTTAACCCGGCAATCTCTGGGTACTTAGGATTAACCTGATAGATATTTCTCTTGTAACAATGCTTTAGTAAATACTAGGATTTTCCCGTTAATAGTCGAAAAATTAGAGTTTGCACCAATTGATTTTAGTTAAATAAGACCTCGCAGATCTTTCCCCCCTGCACTATATTATCAACACTTTTGCGAGTTCGAGGTTCGGTGAAAGCGCAGCTTTCACCGAATACTCATGTGAACGTTTCTGAAGAAACGCATGCACTCGAACATCGTGCATCGGATTTCGAACTTCGCAAGCGATTGCTTTCGTTTAAGCTCCAGACCCAAACGGGCACATGGGATAACGGCAATCGTCACAGCCCAGGCACAACCCGTTATAACCCAGATTAACTAGATCCTGCCGTTCAATCCTTTCTCCAGCAACAATCTGTGGGAGCACTAGGTCGAAAATGGTTGTCCGCTCATACATAACACAACCTGGGAGCCCCATTATAGGCACAGAGTCCAGATAGGCAAGCATAAACATGGATCCAGGTAAAACGGGTACTCCATAGGTAATTACCTCAGCCGAGGTATTCCTAATTCCTGTCGGAGTAACATCATCCGGATCAACCGACATTCCCCCGGACACGCAGACTGCTTCAGCACCTTGAGTAACCAGCTCGATAATTGCTGCGGAAATTTGTTGAACATCATCGGTAACACCGATTTGCCGAAATATCTGCGAACCGAATTTCTCTAGTTTCCTTTCAATGATCGGAGCAAATTTATCCTTTATTCGGCCGTGAAAAACTTCGCTCCCCGTAGTAACCAGACCCACCTTTAATGGGCGAAAAGGTTTGACTCTTATAATCCCCTGAGATTCACGACAGAACCGTTCCACGCATTCGATTAACTCTTCCTCTATTACCAGAGGAATGACCCTCGTTCCAGCCACCACTTGACCCCGTGCTACTGCCAAATTGCTGCGACGCGTAGCTAGCGCCACTCCTTCAAGGGAATTGACTTTAGCCAAAACCTCTTTATTCACTGTTAGCAAGCCATCAAAAGCTGCTCGCAACTCTATTTTTCCTTGGTTAGGTGTCGTTAGCTCAATCCCAGAGCCACGTGCGGCCCGGGCAATCCGTTCGGCAGCTTCATCCTCGTGGAGACAACCAACGGGCAAGTCCCAGACATAAATATGTTCTTTTCCGATTTTCAGCAGTTCCTCGATGTCTTCTTCCTTTACGACATGCCCCTTTGCAAAGGCCCGTCCTTTGAATTCTCCGGGGACAATTTTGGTAATATCGTGGCACAAAACCATGCCGACAGCCTCTTGAACAGGCACCGTCTTCATTTTGCCTTTTCCCCCTCTTACAACGCAGCTGCTTTTATTTATTGGTTTACTAGTAAGACCTACATAATTTATTGTTTTGAGGGTCCGAGATCTTAGTGATTGCTGGCTAACGGTTCCAGCAAGACGTCCATGATCCCTCCGCAAACCATTCCTTCTTCCTCAGCAGCTTCGTCAGTGAGGTCCACTCGATAGATGCGAGGCCTGCTGTCTACCATAACAGACAAAGCTTCACGGCGAACTTCGGCCTCAGCGCACCCGCCGCCGATGGTCCCCACGATATTTCCATCCTCCCTAATGAGCATGGCAGCTCCGGGCTTTTGCGGAGTGGAGCCTTTGGTACTGCAAATAGTGGCTAGCACTACCTTCCCTCCAGAAGCAAGTTCCTTCACCAATTCGCGTAAAAGCTTAACGTCCAAGTTCAATCATCTCTCCCTTTTGCTGGTACTTAGAGCGGTTCCCGATCCTCCCCGGCGAACCAGAATTACCTCTGCCATAATACTTATAGCGATTTCTTCTGGTGTACAGGCCCCAATGTCCAGCCCGATGGGTGCGTGCACGCGTGAAAGTTTTACTTCGGGGTCGCCAGTGTGCAGGCTTTCCAGGACAATTTTTATTCTTCGTTTGCTCCCTATCATCCCGAGGTAAGCTGCCGAACGCCCAATACATAAGTTGAGACATTCGCTATCGTGACGGTGGCCCCGGGTAACGATCACCACATAGGTGTTAGGTCCAATTTTCGTTCTTTTTAAGGCAGAGACAAAATCTAGACAAATAACCCGGTCTGCTTCAGGAAAACGGTGACGGTTAGCAAAACTCGGCCGGTCGTCGATAACCGTTACTTCAAATCCGGCAAGTTTTCCCAAAACCACAAGGGGCTTGGCAATATGTCCTCCGCCAAGGATAAGCAGTTCTGAAGGAGGGGACAACGGCTCGATAAAGATTTCCAGCCAATCACCGCTGCTTATTTGTTTGACAACGGTTTGAGGTTCACCCTTTTCCAAACAGTCCAGGGCCTCCTGCACAACTTCCGAAGGAGCCTCAGGCTCCCCCTGAACGGCTCCAGTATCGGAATTGACTATCCATTTTTGTCCAATCAGCCTGTTAAGCCCGGGGCCCGCGTTGATGGCCGTAACCAGAGCCTGCCTTTGGCCTTGATCAAAGGCATCTACCATTTGTTTAAAAAGCTGAAGCATCGCTCTCACCCTCACTGTAAAGATAGAATCGCTTCCAGGACACCGCCGGCAATAGCCCTGGCCTTGTCCGAAATAGTAATACAATACTCTCTGACCCCGCGTGGATCGATATCTCCAACCTTCATCCCTGGGAATACTTGTAGTCCCCCTCGTAGTAACCCGCGGACTACTCCCCCGATTTCAGCCCTGAGTACCTTGGTTCCAATTTTTGCCACAGGGTCACCAGGGTCAACCTGACATCCAATTTCTCTTAGCGGCTCAAACACCCCACCCTCCGGTGCCCGGAGAACCCGTTCTTCACGGTATCCACCGATGTCACCGGGTATTCCTGTATCGGGGGCCGCTTGCCCCAGAGTAATGACCTTTCCAAGGTAATGACCGCGTTGAGTTTCGACCACTGCATGGACGTCTACCCCAGCTGTGAAGCCAGGCCCCAGACCGACGACTACAGCCGCATCGGTAATGCTGGTGCCAAGATTCTTTTTGGCCAAAGCGGCATCAACGAAGGCTGCTGGAACCAACTCTTTTAGCATAGCTCCTTGGGGATCCACAACAACCGCTACAAATCCGTTTCTGGTTGCAGCCACAGCGTCCCCTGCCGTCTTAGCAAAGTATCCGGTTACCCCCTCAACGCAGTGCATACTTTCATTAACCGCTTCTGCAAATGCCACTTGGCGCCGTATCACTGTGGGAGAGGCCAGCTCTGTCATGATTACAGAATAGCCGCTGCGAAAAAGCCTATGGGCCACCCCCGTAGCAATATCGCCAGCCCCTCTAATGATAATAAGTTCATCTCTTGGCATTATTGCACCTCTCCCGTTGAAACAGCTATCCGTCCGATAATTTAATACCAATAACCTAGGCTCTAAAAGTTTTTACTGTGGATAGTGCCACCTTGTGGAACATCTAGGCTGAAGGTTCATCTCCCACAAGGCGGACCTTCTATCCACAAACTACTGACCTTTAGCGGCTAAATCAACTACACCGAACATAACTCAGACGTTTTTTGAACGCATTGCCTTAAGAATCTTATCTGGCGTAATGGGCAATTCCGTAATTGGCACGCCAATAGCATCATGTACAGCATTGGCAATTGCCGCAGCTATGTTAGTGAGAGCGCTTTCTCCAATACCCTTCTGCCCGTCCGGAACTGCGGGATCAATAGTCTCGATTTCAAAGATGTTTTCGTCAATCATTATCGAATCCATAATGGTAGGAATGTGGTAATTGGAAAAGGTTGGGTTTAATAAGTGGCCATTTGAGTCATATACCATATCTTCGTATAAAGCAAAGCCTAAACCTTGACCCATGCCGCCCTGAATCTGTCCTTTTATAAAGGCAGGATTCAGAGCGCGCCCCACATCTTCTGCCACTGCATAGTTCAGTATTTGGACAACCCCAGTCTCCGGATCGACCTTAACTACTGCCATGTGGCAGGAGTTGCAATAGTTTATTGAAAAATGGCCCATTCCGTTTTCGTCTATCAGGCTGGTCGGAGTGTCAAAAGTCGCTGAACCTATAATGGCTCCTGCCGGCATGCCAGGAGGCAGCTTGCTCCGGCTGTAATGAGATGCGAAGGAAACCTCGCCTACACCCACACTGCGATCCGGCACCCCGCGCACGGATATCTGATCGTTGTTAATTTCCAAATCCTCTTCGGATGCCTCCAACCAATGAGCGGCTATTTTTAAGATTTTCCCCTTTACCTCTCGAGCCGCCAATTTTACCGCCGTTCCGGCCACCACCGCCGTACGGGAACCCCAGGTTCCCAATCCATGGGGCGTAAGGTCAGTATCGTGGGTAATTACATTAATTTTTTCCATGCTTACGCCCAGTTCGCTTGCAACAACCTGGGCCAAAACAGTGGTATGTCCTTGGCCCGAATCCATGGCGTCGGAAGTAACAGTTACGCTTCCATCATCCTCAAGTTTAATCACGGAAGCAGAGGTATCGGCGTCAAGGACAGGATTCCAACGGCAGCTGCCCCACTCGATCATGTTGGACATTCCGATTCCTACAAAGGGTTCCTTGCTAGCCTTTACTTCCTCGTACTTAACCGCTTTTGCGGCAAGATCCATACATTCTTCAATGACCAACGTCTTAAAATTTAACCCGTTGCAGGTTTCATAGGGTAGGTCCTGTTTACGGACAATGTTGGCTTGTCTAACTTCCCAGGGACTTATACCTAACTTTTTAGCAATTATATCAAGCATTTGTTCCCGGGCGAAAGTAGCCTGAGGATTGCCGAATCCACGATAAGCGCCCGACGGCTGTTTGTTGGTGTAAACCACATAACCATCGCACCACATATTTCGGGTCTTATAGGGCCCCACCGTAACTCCAAAGGAAAGTTTGATTACCCCGGGGCCAAAGCTGGAGTAAGCTCCACTATCCTGAATAACCCTTTCCTTCCAGGCCGTAATAGTACCATCCTTCTTTACTCCTACTTCGACATAACGAATTTGGGGATGCCGGGAGCGCATTGCCAAAAACTCTTCCTGCCGGCTAAGGGCAATTCTTACCGGACGACCCGTTTTCATGGCAATGACGGCACAGCAAATTTCGTGTGAACAAATGTCAATCTTATGGCCAAAGGCTCCTCCAACAAACGGAGCCCTCACTGTTACCCTGGATTGGGGTAAACCCAAGATAGAAGAAAGTAAGGTTCGAATGATGTGGACATTTTGGGTTGAGGAATATAGGGTCAGCCGTTCCGTGTTTACGTCGTAAGTCGCCAGTGATCCATGGGTTTCCATCGGAGTTGCTGCGGCTTTCGAGGTTACAAACCGCTCTTTAAGAATGTATTCTGCTTCGGCAAAACCCTTATCAATATCACCCGCTCTAACCTTGGCGTAGGTGTGGACGTTTCCCTCCACTCCGGGCAGATCCTCGTGAAGCCTGGGCGCTTCGTCCTTTAATGCCCATTCCGGATCAACAACAGCAGGCAGAACTTCGTACTCAACTTCAATTAAATCCAGTGCATCTTCAGCAATCAGTTCACTTTCAGCAGCCACTACGGCTACTTCATCTCCCTCGAAACGCACTTTATCGAGGGCCAACACGAATTCGTCGGCGATTCCCGCTTGCCCGTAGGAAGTTGTTAGGCCTACCATGTCCTCCCCAGTTAGGACTGTAACAACTCCCGGGAGTAGCTTCGCCTTGGACACATCTATGCTTTTGATCAGGGCATGCCCATGGGGGCTGCGCAGGATTTTAGCATAAAGCATATTAGGAAATGTTAAATCCGCGAGAAACTTCCCGGCACCGTTTACCAATTGGCGGGAGTCCCGTTTCTTAATGTCTTGTCCTATCAAAACATAACCCTCCTCTCAAACTTAATTTACTCATCCAGCGGCGGCTTTAACCGCCTTCATGATGTTAACATAACCCGTGCAACGGCAGAGGTTGCCTGCTAAGGCCCGTTTTATTTCGTCCTCTGTCGGGTTAGGGTTCTCATCTAGCAGAGCTTTGATAGACATAATCATGCCAGGTGTGCAGAATCCGCATTGTAAAGCAAAGTTATCGATAAAGGCCTTTTGAATAGGATGTAGACCCTCCGGACCAGTAAGACCTTCTATAGTTGTAATATCTTGGCCGTCAACGTCAGCAGCAAGTAGCATACATGAACTAACAGCCTTACCGTTTAGCAACACCGTACAGGCACCACAATCTCCTGTATCGCAACCCTTTTTTGTTCCAGTTAAACCGATTCTATCCCTGAGCACATCCCCCAGGGTTTCCCGCGGCTCGACTTCCAGTTCGTACTTCTTAGCATTAACAAACAAGCGAATTGAAGCTTTCAAACTAACCATCTCCTCCCTGACCTATTGTCCGCGCTGCTGGGCCTGAGCAATAGCACGCTTAACCAAAACCCCAACCATCTCGCGACGGTATTCCGCCGTAGCTCGAATATCTGTTATGGGCTTAGCGGCACGCATCGCTTCGACTGCCGTGGCTTCTATGGATTTTTCGCTAAGTTTTTCGCCCCTGAGCACCTTCTCGGCTCCCTCGGCCCGTATCACGGTAGGCGCTACAGAACCCAGGACAATCCGGCAATCCCGACAAACATCGCCGTCAAGATCCAAGGCTACAGCGACTCCGACAACTGCGATTTCCATAGCTTTTCTTTTGCCGAGTTTGATGTAGGAAGAGGTTTTCTGTTGATCTTTATTGATGCTGATCTCTACGAGAATCTCTTGTTCTAGAACTGTCTGACCCGGACCCTTAAAGAAACTCTCCAGAGCCATTTTACGCTTACCCTTCGGCCCAATCACAATGACCTCGGCTCCATAGGCTATCAGAGACGGCACCAAGTCAGCTGAAGGGGCTGCCCGCCCAATGTTACCGCCAATGGTTCCCAAGTTTCTCACTTGGAGCGAACCCACACTGGCGGCTGCCTCAGCCAGGGCAGGAAAGTTATCCCTCACCAAAGGAGACGTTTCAATAAGGCTGATATTGGTCATGGCCCCAATTATCAATCCTTGACCTCCCTGGATAAAGTTGAGACCACTGAGTTTCTTTAAACTTATAACCTTCTCCGGGGAATGGGCGCGATTAAATTTCATCTCAACTAGCAAGTCAGTTCCACCTGCTAATATTCTACTGGTTCGGTTGGACCCCAGCAGATAAATCGCTTCATCGACTGAATTTGGCTGAGCAAAATCAAATGCTCTCACATGTTTTCCTCCTTCTTTTACAATTCATCAATTTAAACCTTGCCTACAAGATCATTCTCACCTCCTTAACCCCGAGAATCTGCTCGCACCTAAATATTCATTGCCAATTCCGCAGCTTGATTGATTGCGTCAAATATTTTTCTGGGTTTGTTACTATCCCCAATAACATATACAGCGGGTGCGGCCTCCCTTAGATTTGCAGCAAGGCCTGACCTTGCCACAAAACCAACAGCTAAAATAATCGTGTCTGCCTCAAGCGAGATAGTTCTTTCATCTTCATCCGTGTATTCTAAGCCATTTTCACTAATGTTGGTTACCTTAGCGGAAGTGATGGTCTTAATGTGTTCTTCTTTGATCAGTCTTTTGATTTCAAGTTTGTTGACGCTAACTACATCGGATGCTATATCTGCCAACATCTCCACAACTGTTATCCCTTGAATCGATCCGGCTTTTTCCGTAGCCAAATACAATGCGGTTTCGATACCAACCAACCCACCCCCTATTATGACCACTTTTCCCTTGGCTTTAGCGTTACCGGTAAGCAGATCGGATGCGGTAACAACCTTTTGATCGTTTATGTTCTGAATCCTCGGAATAAGGGGTTCCGAACCGACGGCTACAACTAAAACATCAGGTTTCAACCTCTGAACCTCTCCCAGCCCTGCCTCTTGCGAGAGCCTAAGGTCGACGTCAAGGGCATCAAGCTGGTTTTTGTACCACGTAATCAGGTTCTTTACGTCTTGCTTAAACTTAGGTACTGCGGCAACGGCAGCATTACCCCCGACCTGGCTGTTTTTCTCAAAAACTGTAACCCTATGTCCCTTTTTTTTGGTTATTCTTGCCAGTTCCATCCCTGCCACCCCGGCGCCAACAACAACAATGTTCTTGCTCTGGCTAGCAGGCTGAACTATAAACCTGCTTTCCCTGCCGGTTGCCGGATTGGTGGCGCAACGCATGGTCTTACCTTGGAAAAAGCGCCCAATGCAGCCGTCATTACACCTAATGCAAGGGCGAACCGCTTCGAGTCTGCCGTCTTTTAGTTTATTGGGCAATTCCGGATCTGCCACCAAGGCCCTGCCCATTGCTACTAAGTCGGCATCTCCATTTTCAATGATTTGAGGCCCAACTTCGTGGTTAATGCCCCCTACTGAAATAACCGGGATGCTAACAACTTGCTTAATTTCTCGAGCCAAATAGGCTAAATGGCCGCGTTTTAGGTAGGAAGGAGAGATCATGTACTGGTGGGATTCATAGGTACCTCCCGAAGCATGGATGTAACTAATCCCGACATCTTCGAGCATTTTTACGAATTGTTTGGACTCTTCCAACGTAACCCCATCCACCATGAAATCATCTACGTTTAGCCGAAAACCGACCGTGAATTTCTTGCCTACCTTTTGCCGAATCTCTTGAACAATCTCCATGGGGAATCTAACCCTAGCAGAGAAACTGGGACCATAAGCATCAGTTCTCTTATTGAATCGCTGCGATAGAAATTGGTTAATCAAATAACCGTGGGCTCCGTGAATTTCCACCCCGTCAAAGCCGGCTTTTTGGGTCCGTAGGGCAGCATCTCCAAAGGAGCTAACTACTTTCTTAATTTCATCGATGGTCATTTCCTTTGGGAATTCCCCTGATTTCCCTGGAATGGCGGAAGGTGCCAAAGGAGATCGCTTAATAAGAGACGAGGGAGATTGACCGCCTCCATGACATAGCTGCATTAACGCCTTCGCTCCATGAAATTGAATTGTTTCAGCCAGCTCACCTAACCCCGGTAACAAATTGTCACTATAAACCCCTAGCTGGCAAACGGCAGCCTTACTGGCCTCTTCGTCAACGTAGCTGTACTCTACGATAATTGCCCCAACGCCGCCTTTGGCTCGTGTTTCGTAATACTTTAGTAACCGCGGTGAAACGGAGCCATCGGTGTTGGATATTCTAGTGCTCATAGGAGGCATTACCATCCTATTCCTTAATGCCATTGTGCCAACCTGAATCGGTTCCCAGATTTTTGCTGCGTTCATCTTAATTCTCTCCTCACATCTAGATTGCATTTAAATTCTGCGACTGGTTTCCTCCTCTTAGAATCACCCATAGAGGTAACTTTTCGCGACATCAGTCTGACAAATTTGATTGCTTCATTTTGGCTAGCGCCATTGGAACGTGAACTATGCTCCAAATCATAATAGCTATCACCCCAGTGAAGCACGACCAGATCCAGAAACTAAATAACTCGTTAGATAACATAGGTTAAACCTCCTCTCAATCAGGGATTGCCTGTGTAGTCAAAGTTCTAACTCCCCTCTGACTCTGAAGATTTTCATGTTATAAAGCCAGCATAAAGATCGAGGAAGGAACTAGGCAGAGATATGCTGGTCTTCGGATAACTCTATTTCCTCCTGCTTGCCGGGAGCAACTAACGACCATAACACCGTAATTCCTGTACCATCTGCAGGCGGTCAGCTATCTTTTTAAAGTGGGGAATGATTAATCCGACACAAAGCAGGGATAAACCGTACATAGAGTACATCCACAAACCACTGGCGCCAAATGCCAGACTCGACTCGGCCGCACCCATTGTAGATGAAGTAAAGATCCAGGCGGAGACCAAAATCGCAGTAGTTAAAGGCCAGGGTATTGATCTGCCAGAAACCAAGTAACCCTCCAGGTCCCTCATAATTTTCATTTTTGAAACCACAACACTGACAACCAGGGTCAGAACCACAAAGAGCGCCACGGCCAGACTTATCTGAAAAATTATAGATCCCATACTCTCATCCATAAATCCTGCATTTCGTAAATAAAAATCAACAAAAAGTTATTAATTGACATATATGTATTTTTGATGCTGGACAACCCATTAAAAGTAATGTATAGTAGTTCTCAGAATACTGTCAAATAGGAGGCAGAGTCATGAGAACGAT
>ORJL011909984.1_pt1 | contig 11315 bp, 11 predicted proteins | sample 1779941 | NCBI WGS metagenome assembly ORJL01 (sample SAMEA104232317, study PRJEB22302) | groundwater metagenome | biome: forest; feature: aquifer; material: groundwater | place: USA | collected 2011-08-07 | depth 5.8 m | reverse complement strand
GCCGAAGCCGACGATCAGGACCGTCTTGCCGAACAAATCGTAGGGCAGCATGCCGAGCCGGTGACCCCATTTGCCGTCCTTGACGATGGAATGCATCTCGACGGCTCGCTTGGCCAGCGTCAGCATCATGAACAGCGCCTGTTCGGCGACCGACGGCGAATTCGCGGTGCCCGCGACCATCAGCGGGACCTTGCGGCGGCTCAGCGCCGGCACATCGACAGCGTCGTAGCCGACGCCAATCCGGGTCACCACCTGCATGTCCTTTGACGCCTCAAGCTCCGGCTCGCCGAAACGGGTGGCGCCGAGCGCCACGCCATGAACCGGCGCCTGCTGCTTGAGCATGGCCTCGAAATCCTTGGCGGATATCATATTCGGGAATTCGACGAGGTCGATGTCGTCCCGTTCCCGCAGCAGAGCTCTTCCGGATTGCGAAAACGATTCAGTGATAAGAATTTTCTTCTTGTTGGTCGCCATTCCCGAGCCCCTGGTTCTTTTCTTGTTGTGCGGCCGTCATAGGACGGCGCCAGTGGCCTCATTTAGCAGGTGCATATTGTTGAGGTCCACTGCCAATCGGAGCGGGGCGCCATCGCGCGCGCCGGCATTGGGATTGACCCGCCCGCAGATCTGCGCGCCTTCGAGCGTGAAGTAGATCAGCGTCTCCATACCCATCGGTTCGGTCACATCGAGCACCGCATCGAAGGCTTCCACTCCGGGCTCCGGATGTGCATCGGCTTCGGTGATGTGTTCGGGCCGCAAGCCCAATTGCAACTTCTCGTTTCGCGCGATGCCTTGATACCTTGCTGCGCGACTGGGCGGCAGCGGGAAGGCGATGCGGTCGGTCAGGCGGATGTGCAGCTTTCCGGCGACGTCCTCAAGCTTGCACGGCATGAAATTCATCGCCGGCGAGCCGATGAATCCGGCGACGAAGCGCGTGGCCGGTTTGTGATAGAGTTCGTTCGGCGTCCCGATCTGTTCGATCCGACCATGGTTCATGACCACGACCCTGTCGGCGAGCGTCATCGCTTCAACCTGGTCGTGCGTAACATAGACGGTTGTGGTGCGGACCTTCTGGTGCACTTTCTTAATTTCGATCCGCATCTGCACGCGCAGCTTGGCGTCGAGATTGGAGAGCGGTTCGTCGAACAGAAACACTTTCGGGTTGCGGACGATGGCGCGGCCCATCGCGACGCGCTGGCGTTGGCCGCCCGACAGTTGCTTCGGCTTGCGGTCGACCAGCTCGACGATATCCAGCATGCGGGCGGCTTCGTCGATGCGCGCCTTGATCTCAGCTTTCGGATAGCGTTTCAGACGCAATCCGAACGACATGTTTTCAGCGACCGTCATATGCGGATACAGCGCATAATTCTGGAACACCATGGCGATGTCGCGATCCTTCGGCGGCACGTCATTGACGACGTCGCCTCCGATCATGATGTCGCCGTCGGTGATATCTTCGAGCCCTGCGATCATCCGCAGCGTGGTCGATTTTCCGCAGCCCGACGGTCCCACCAGCACGACAAATTCATGGTCGGCGATATCGAGATCGATGCCGCGCACCGCCTCGACGTCGTCATAACGCTTGATCACCTTACGCAACGTCACGTCAGCCATGAGATTTCAACCCTTTGTCGCACCGGCGGTCAGGCCGGCGATGTAGTAGTCCATCAGGAACGCGTAGATGATGAGTGGCGGCGCGGCGCCGAGCAGGGCGCCGGTCATGATCTGTCCCCAGTTGAAGACGTCACCCTTGATCAGGGAGGTGATGATGCCGACCGGCAGCACCAGTTGATCGGTCGAGGTCGTGAAGACCAGCGGATAGAGAAATTGCGCCCACGACACCGTGAAGGCGAAGATGGTCGCGGCGATAATCCCCGGCATTGCCACCGGAATAAATATCCGCGTCAGCGTCTGGAACCACGAGGCACCGTCGATGATCGCGGCCTCGTCGAGTTCCTTCGGGATCGATGCAAAATAGCCGATCATGATCCAGGTGCAGAATGGCACGGTCAGCGTCGGATAGACGATCAACAGCACATACCACCTGTTGATCAGCTGGATCCCGGTCAGATCGCCGAACAGCGCGAACATCTTGAACAGCGGCAGAAACAGCAGCGTGTCGGGGATAAGGTAGGTCAGGAACACGCCGGTCGCGAGTGTTGCGGAGCCCCAGAACCGCATCCGTGCCAGCGCGAACGCTGCGGGCACGCTGATCAGCATGGTGATCGTCACCACGAAGATCGAGACGAACGCGGAGTTGCGGAAGAACGTCAGGAACTGGTTCGATGTCAGCAACCCCAGGTAATTCTCCAGTGTCGGATGAAACACCCACCACGGATTGGTCGCGGCCGAAATCTCGGCGCTGGTCTTGAGCGAGGTGATCAGCATGTAGAGCGGCGGTACCAGCGAGAAGATCGCGAACAGCGTGAGGAAGAAGTACGACCATCTCAGCGCCCAGGTTCGGTCGCGGCTCATGCTGCCATATTTGACCGTGCGGGTCGGCGCGGCCTTGTCGATCACTACGGTGCTGGCCATCAGGCTTCATTCCCACGTTTGTTGATGTCGCGCAGGATAAAGATTGCCGCGATTGCGAGGATCGGCACCATGAACAGCGAGACGCTGGCGCCGAGCGGAATGTCACTGCCTTCGATACCAATCCGGAAGGCCCATGTCGCGAAAATGTGGGTGTGGTCGAGCGGACCGCCAGAAGTGAGAATGCGCACGATATCGAAGTTGGCGAAGGTGACGATCAGGGAGAACAGCGTGGTGATCGCGATAATGTTGCGCATCATCGGCAGTGTCACATACCAGATGCGCTGCCACCAGTTGGCGCCGTCGATGGCCGCGGCCTCATAAAGCTGATCGGGCACCGATTTCAGCGACGCCAGATACATAATCATGAAAAACGGGGCGCCGTACCAGATATTGACCAGAATGACCGAGAAGCGGGCCCAGTCGGGGTCGCCGGTCCACGAAATCGGCCCGATGCCGAAAAACGAAAGGGTGTAGTTGAAGGCGCTGTAGGACGGGTCGAACAGCCACAACCACGCCAACGTGCTCATCGCGGGCGGGATCACCCATGGTACCAGCAGCATGCCTCGCCACTTGCGTTGGCCCTTCGCCGGAATGTTGTGAACGAAATGCGCGACAATGAAACCGATCAGCGCCTTGAAGACGACCGCGGTGATGGCGAAGATGCACGATTGCTTGACGACCAGCCAAAAGGTTTCGCGCTTGAACAGGAACTCAAAATTGCCAAGACCGACGAAGCGCTGCATGGACTTGTTCAGTGTTGCCAAATGCAGGGAATAGAACGCCGGATAGATAACCAGAATTGCAATGAGAAGGATCAGCGGCAGCGTCATCAGAAAGGCCGCGGTCGATTTCCGCTTCATCGCGGTCCGTAAACTGCCGCGTTTGCGTCCGCTTCCAGTGCCGGCAACGCTGTTCGGTTGAAATGCGACATCAACCATGATGCATCTTCCTCGCGAGGTTCGTCTCGGGTCGAGAAGCCGGCGCCACGCCGGCTCCCGATCGTGTGGAGATCATTGCGGATGCGCGCCGCAGCGGCCAGGCGACGGCTGCGGCGAATTCCTTCGCTTCAGCTCCGCATGTAGCCTTCGCACTCACCTTCCGCCCAGGCCAGCGTCTTCTCCATCGCTTCGCCCTGATGGTATCTCAGGCACATTTTCGTCAGGATGGCCTGCGTATAGATCTGTTGGGCGATCTTCGGTGGTGCCGGCGAGGCTGCGATCGACAGGATCTGGTGGTTGTACGGATTTGGGTAATGGAAGAGCGTACCCTTTGGCGGTCCTTCCTCAGCCCATGTCTTCAGGGTGGTGAGCTTCTCAAACGCCGGCAAGTCGTAGCCGCCGCTGGCTGCCACAAGCTTCTCGACTGACGCCGGTTGCGACAGATGCACCAGCAGGCTCTTGGCGGATTCCTTGTTCTTGGAGAAGTTCCAGATGCTCCAGAAGTACGGAAGGAACGGGGCAAACCGGCCTTTCGGTCCTGCAGGGAAGCCGTGGGTCCAGCATTGCTCGGCGACTTGCGGCGCGTCACGTTTGGCAACGGCCCAAGCGCTGGGCGGATTCATGATCAGTGCGCCCTTGCCGGAAATTAACCACTTGTTGTTGTTGGCATCGTCCCAGGCGGCTACATCCGGCGGCAGGAACGCGATCAGTTTCTTGTAGAATTCGAGAGCCTGCCGCACCGCATCGGTCTTGACAGTGATGTTGCCTTTGGCGTCGACGAGCTGAGCACCAAAAGCCTGGAAAAATGCGCCGGCGGTATCGACCGAGTCGGTTGTTTCACCTAAGCCGATGCCGAAGGCGAAACCGCCCTTTTGGCAAGCCTCGGCCGCCTTCAGGAACGTGTCCGTCGTCCAGTTGTCGGCTTTGGGCGGGCTGCCTGCCGGATACATCTCCTGCACGTCGATGCCGGCGTATTTTTTCATCAGATCGATGCGGGAGCAGGGGCCCTTGATCTGACTGCCGATCGTGGCAGGGACGCCAAGCCATTTATCGCCGGCCTTACCGAGATACTTCACCGTGCCGTTCACTTCGCCATTCAGTTTGATAAGCGGCTCCATGATGTCGTTCACAGGCTCGAGCAGATCGGCATGTGCATGCGGCCACCATGTTGGCATCGCCATGATGTCATGGCCGGACTTCGCCTGACCTTCTGCAGCGATTTTCAGCTGGATCCCGTTGCCCTGGCTTGAGATGTAGTCGATCGAAACCTCGACCTTTTCCTTTTCGGCCCACTCATTGACCAGATCGGTACTGGTCTTGTTGGCTCCGGGCACCCAGTGATCCCAGAAACCGATGCTGAGTTTGCCGGCCGCATGAGCCGATCGAATGTACGGCGCTGATATCAGCGCCGCCGAAGACATTGCGGTAGCAGCTACGAATTGCCGCCGAGAAAGCTTCTTGCGTGACATGGCGTTCTCTCCCTGGTGAGCCAAATCTTGACGCGATGGAAATCCCGTTTTTGTTTTTTTGGTTTCGCCGCCGGGCAGGCCGAGATGGCACTGCAAGGCGACGCAGAGATTTCGTTATTGACGATCAGAGCAGAATTGCCGGCGTCTGTCGAGAAATCAGGTGCCTCCGCCCATAGAACTAATGTTGTGCTCAAATCGGCGGCAGAAGATTGTCTATGATCCGTACCAAATCGTGGACCTGCGGTGCGCGGCCGACCTGCACGGATTGGTGAAGCATATTGCGCCGCACACATGCCGCGGCGCTTGTAACCGAGGGGGCGCAATCGCGCCGCAGGTTCCATCGCGGCCAACTTAACTTGCTCTTGCATCGAGTATTTCCTCATCCGGACCGCCGGCTTGGCGGCGGTAGACTAGCTTGATGCGAAAACGATAATGTCCGAATCTAATGGGAAGCCCTGCCAGATCCCGCGCTTGCCTGCCGAAATCACCATGGAGACTTGCTAATGATGAGCCCGACACCAGCAGCGCGTGCGCAGTTGCGATTGCGCCTTGCGCTTGGCGCAGTTGTCGTGATGCTTCTCAACGCTCCCCCGGCGGCAGATGCGCAAGGATTGGTTCAGGGCGTTCAAAAAGGCGCCCGCGAAGGCAACAAGGCTGCCGGACCGGTCGGCGGGGTGTTGGGCGGCGCGATCGGTGGTGTGGTCGGCGTCGTTAGCGGCGTACTCGGCACCGGGAAGAATGCATCGGCGCCCTCGACAAACGACAAACAGGGCGGCTCGGCGAAGGGGGCCAAGGGCGCGAAGGGGGCCAAACAGCCTTCCGTGCTGACCCAGGATGGGGCTCCGCAATTGACCGCCGAGCAGATCGTTGCCAACAGCGATGCGAACATCGAACGGATCAAAACCGAATTGAAGCTGACGCCAGAGCAGGAGAAGCATTGGGCCGGCTTCAACAGCGCGATGCATTATCTCGGCCACAACGGCGCCGACCGTCTCAACCTGCGAATTGCACGCGCAAAGCGCGACCCGCCCGACGATATTATCGAGCAGATGCGCAACGAGGCCCAATTCCTCAACGATCGCGCGGTGGACCAGCGCAATGTCGCCGATGCAGCCGAGCCGCTGTTCGCGAGCCTCGACGACAAGCAAAAGGCGCTCTTCATCGGAGAAATGGTGCGGCTGAGCCGCGAGCGCGGGCTGGACTAAGGCATTGTTCCGGGACGGAACATGCCCCCCGACCTGATCCGGCCTGAAAGCCGGATTTCGGGAAGCAAAAGACAGCGACGGATCCGATTCAGCGAAGCCGGATCGGACGCTTCCTCTTCAGACCTTGGCAGCTGCCGCCGCGAATAGCCGGGCACGCGTGCCCCTGGGGTAGGGTTGAAGGCGCGGCACCCGGCTATCCTGCCGCAGCGGCGCGGCTCTTCAACTCGTCATGCAATGTTGAAGAAACACGGACCGATTCACGCCCGAGAGATGGCCGACTCATGGTCTTCTGGGGAATCGAGCAGCTAAACAAGATCGGCCAGCATTTCGCTGGCCGATGTGTCGAGCAGGCAACAGCGAAACTTTACGTCTTCGGAAAATTCAACTCCACGCCGACGCCGTCGGGATCGTAGAGAAAGAATTGTGTATCGCCGGTGCGCGGCACGATGCTCTCGCGGAATTTCACGCCTCTGGACTGCAGGCGCTTGCGCACGCCTTCGACATCGGTGGCGGCAAAGGCGATATGATCGAGGCGGCCGGTATCCTCGTATTTTTTCTCGGTGCCACGCACCACGATACCTTCGCGCGGCTTGCGCGTGCCCATCAAATGCACGGTGGCAGTGCCGCCGGAATAGAGCCAGTAGCCCGGGAAGTCGAGCGGCGGGCGTTCGCCGTTCTCGAGCCCGAGCACGTCGCAATAGAAATCCTTGGTGCGCTCCAGGTCGGAGGGCTCAATGGTGTAATGTTGCAGTCCGCCGAGTGGCATGGGTCTTCTCCTTGAGACTTAGACGAAGGTGAGGTCGGTATCGGCGCCCATCATCCAGGCGCCGACGGTCTCGAAATGCCGGAGCTGACCCTGCAGCTGCTGGGTCACGGTGTGGATGTCGCGGAAGCGGCGCTCCAGCGGATGGTTCTCGAAGATCGCCGTGGCGCCCGCGGCATTGTAGGCGAAGTCGACCGCCTCGCGCGCCTTGTGGATGGCGTGGGTCGCGGCCATGCGGATGTTGATGCGCTGCGCGACCGTGATGGTGGCGCCGGCGGAGAGGGACTTCCAGGTGTCCGCCATCGACTGCAGCACATAGCCGCGCGCGGCGCGGAGATTGACCTCGGCCTGGGCCAGGTTGGACTGCACCACCGCATTGTCGCGCAACGAGCTCCTGGCGCCGCGCGGCACCTTGTTGCGGGCCACGTCGACAAAACTGTCGAGCGCGCCGCGGGCGATGCCGCAGGCGACACCGGCAAAGCCCACCTGGTAGCAGGTGCCGGCGCCCATCCGATAGAGCGGGCCGCTCTCGCGGCACTCCCGATCGAATTCGCGGGTAATCGAATGGTCTGAGCGAACGAAGAAGTCATTCAGCGCGAACTGGTCGCTGGCGGTGCCGCGCAGGCCGACCGTGTTCCAGATGTCGGTCCATTCCACGTCCTCGGTGCGCACCAGCATGGTGCGCTCCGGCTGCTCGCCGTTGGCGTCGCGCTTCGGCGAACCATCGGCGGTGTAGATCGGGCAATGGGCGCCGAGCCAGGTCGCGTGCCGGCCGCCGGAGGTGAAGGCCCATACGCCCGTGACCTTGTATCCGCCCTCGCATTCGATCGCCCTGACGTTGGGACCGGGACCCCAGGCGAGCACCGCGCGCGGATCGTTGCCGAAGATCGCATGCGCTACCGGCAGGTCGAGGTAGGCCGCCGACATCGCGCAGCCGCCGGCCTGACTGAGACACCAGGCCGTCGACGCGTCGGCCCGGGCGATGGTCTCGATCACATGGAAGAAGGTGACGGGATCGGTCTCGATCCCGTTCGAGGAGCGCGGCAACAGCAGGCGGAACAACTGCGCCTCGTGGAGCTTGTCGAGCAGAGCCGGCGGCAGCCGGCGCGTGCTCTCGATCTCGTTCGAAGCAGCACCGACGGCCGGACGAACGGCCTCGGCACGCGAGATGACGCTCCGGTCACCAGCAAGGTCGGCAGAAGTCGCAATCAGCGTATCCAAGGCAATCCTCGTCGAACTGATGTCAGGGATAAATCAGGCGGTGACGGCCAGTTCCTTGTCGATCTGCTCGATCGACTTGCCCCGGGTCTCCAGCCCAAAGAAATAATACACCGCCCCGGCCATCAGGAACCAGCACCCGAGATAGAGGAATGCCGTCGGGATCTGCGTCAAGGGAACGTCGGGCTTGAGGTAGTTGTTCGAACCGACGATCAAGGCGAGGCCTACCGGTCCAATGATCTTGCCGATGCCACCAAAGCCATAGGCCGAGCCCATGCCCGACGTCCTGAGGTGCGAGGGCCAGACTTCCGCCGCATAGGGCCCGACGATGGCAAAACCGGCGTCGGCGAAGAAGAAGGTCACGGCCAGCAGCAGCCAGAACGCCGACACCCCCATCAGCGTCGCGTCGTAATTGTAGCCTGCCACGATGGTGAGGACGCCGGCGCGGAAGCCCAGCAGGCCGCCCGCGGAGAGCCGTCCAATCCATTCCGAGAAGAAAGAGAAGGAGAGGCGGCCGACGAAGCCGAGCACGCTGAGCAGGATCATCATCTTGGCGGCTTCCTGCGGCGTGACCTTCAGTAGCAGCACGAACAGCGACGGCGCCCAGAGCGTGATGCCGTAGACGCCGGTCTGCGCGCCGGCGTTGCCGAGCCAGGAAACCAGCAGGCTGCGCGGATATCTGAAGAGATGGAGCCAGTTGCTCCTGATGATCGGCCCGGCGTCGGCGGCGGTCGGCAAGGGCAGCGTCGATGGGTCCATCTGCAGCGCCCAGGCGAGCGACTTGCGTGCATCGTCGTAGCGGCCCTGGCGGCACAGCCAGCGCGGCGACTCCGGCACCCAGAGGCGAACCAGCAGCACGAGCAGCGCCGGCAGCACGCCGATCGCGAACAACAGCCGCCACTGGTCGCTGCCCATGAGCGCGCCCATCACCGCGCCTAGGCCGACGCCCAGCGGGATCACGCAGGTGACGAGGCCGCCGACCCAGCCGCGCTTGGAGGAGGGCATGAACTCCTGCACCAGCGGCAGGTCCACGCAATAGAGCCCGCCCACTCCGACGCCCACGAAGAAGCGCATGATCGCGAGATAGCCCCAGCCATTGTCCGGCGTGAAATACAAAAGTCCGGTCGCGATCGAGAAGTTCAGCACGGTGCCGATGAAGACCTTGCGGCGGCCGATGCGGTCGGCGAGCCAGCCCCAGGCATAGGCGCCGATGATGGCGCCGATGCCGGAACTCATCAGCACCGTGGCCGACTGCCCGAAGGTGAGTTTCCACGGCCCGATCAGGAAGGCGAGCACGAAGCCGATCAGGAAGTAATCGAAAAATTCCAGCGCGTCGCCGATGATGGCCGCGGTAAGGATCTTGATCTGGTTGCCGGTCAGACGAGTCCGTCGATCGAGTATCTCGAACATGGCGCTTCCCCCTCGTTGGCGCATGTTCGTTTGGAGCGGAGCGTCGCGCCTGCACTCCGCCAATTGCAGGAATGCTACGCTGCAGTCCCGGCGGACGAAAGCCCGCAGACACGCAAGGCAGATGCGCACGGTGCGCTGCAGCGCGCTTGCCCAGATCGGGTTCTGGGATGGCGCGACTGCAGATTGCGACCCTGTCCGAGCTCGCGCGCGAGTGGCTCCCGGGATTGCGCCTGATGCCGTGTTCGCGGGCGCGAAGCGCGATACAGCCTTATTTGTTTAAGGTTTGGCGCTAGCTTCCGGCAGATGCTAGCCAGGGCCGACGTCGATGGAAGAAAAGCGAAAATACCCGCGGACCGAAACCAATGAACCAGCTTACGTATCGTCGGGCGGCTCCGTCATGAGCTGCACGGTCCGGAATATCTCGGCCGAGGGCGCCGCCATCGACGTCGAGAACCCGGCCTTCGTACCCCAGCGCTTTCGTCTGGTGATGGCGAACGACTCCTCGGTCCGCGAGTGCAGAGTGATCTGGATCCAGCGAAACCGGATCGGCCTGACCTTCGTTGCGATGCCGTAGCGGCGCCGTCTCTCGGGCGATCATGGGCTCGCGCCGTCAGCGCTTCAACAGCGATTTGACCTTAGCCTCGAGTTCTTCGAACGACATGGCGCCTTTGAGCCTCTCGCCGTTGACGAAGAAGGTCGGCGTTGAATCGACCTTCAGTACATCGAGCGCGAACCTTTGGTCGGCGGCGAGCTTGTCGAGCAGGGTCTGATCCTTCGCGCAGGTCTCGACATCCTGCTCGCTCATCCCGGCCTGCCTGCCGACCAGCTTCAAAGTATTCTTGGTCTGCGCCATGAGCTGCTGCTGCTGTTGGAACAGGAGCTGGACGGTTCCGAAATATTTCTCGGCATCGCCGTTGGCGATGCAGCGCGCCAGCATCGAGGCCGCCGCGGCCTTGATGTCGAGCGGGAATTCCCGGAACACGAAACGCACCTTGCCGGTATCGATATATTTCGATCTCAGCATCGGAAAGACGTTCTCGCCGAAGGCCGCGCAATGCGGGCAACTCATCGACGAATATTCGGTGATGGTCACCGGCGCCTTTGCCGAGCCGAGCGCCATGTTCGGCAGCGACACCGGCTTTGCGACCAGCGCGGCAGTCGCGTCTTGCGCCATCGCCCAGCCGATCGGATGCAGCGACGCGAATCCGAGGAGAGCGGCAAACCCGGCCCGCGCCAGCGCGGCGGTGAAGGCCCGAGGAATAGGGATCAATTGGTAGCCACGAACGTGCAAATCAGGTCCTTGAGGTGCCGAGAATGCTGGCAACGGTCCTCGCCGTGATGGCCAGCCGCTCGGAGGTACGCTGGGCCTGCAGCCGCTCCCTGGCGCGCTCCTCGATCAACAGGTCGATGAACGCCAGCCGCTTGGGCTCGTCGACCGCTTCAGCCAGCAGCTGCCGATAGCGATGGAAATCAAATCCCGCGTCCTGCTTAGCCATCTCACGCCCCCGCGCGCATCTACCCCACCAAAGTGTTGATCAACCTGCGCAGGAGCGCAATAGCCTGGTGCGAAGATGCCTCCGGTAACGCGTTTCGCAGATCGTCGCCGCTGCCAGCCCTTGGAATGATGGGGGCAGGCGGTCTCGACGCGCCATCGAGGCGGAGCCGGCACGACGAACGGTCGCCGGCGGGGGTATTGAATGGATGCTCGACGCCAACTGGATGGTGCGGGGGGAGTATCTGCACGCCGATCTCGGCAACGTCACCCACCCGCTGGGGTTCT
>ORJL010880390.1_pt1 | contig 11316 bp, 11 predicted proteins | sample 1779941 | NCBI WGS metagenome assembly ORJL01 (sample SAMEA104232317, study PRJEB22302) | groundwater metagenome | biome: forest; feature: aquifer; material: groundwater | place: USA | collected 2011-08-07 | depth 5.8 m | reverse complement strand
TCGTCGAAATGCTCGAATGGAAGCTTGTAGGAGCGGATGACGGGCTGAAGCTCACGATTCACCACGAACCTGGGCTGGCCTCCGTCGCACGCGGCGTGGATGTCTTCCCGCCAGGCCTGCAGTTGGGAGCGTCGCTCCTCGACCGGACGCGCGTGGTTGTCAGCCACGTCGTCCACCTCACGGCAGAAAGCGTAGAGGGCAGCCATGCCAGCGCGTTTCTCGGGGGGTAACAGAATGAACGCGGGCGCCAGATTGGACGCGCTTTTCCGGGTGATGGACTGGCTGACGGGGAGGCTCAAGTGGCTCGCGGAGTCTCGTCTTCGGGTCGGGGTGGGGGTAGGCCTCCCGTTTCCGCCAGAGTTGGGTTGAGGCTGCGGTGAGTGCGGCGGTGGCGGCGGCGGCGGTGGTGGTGGTGGTGTCTTCCCGGGCTCTCCTCGCCCGAGTCAGCATTCTCGTCCGACTCCTCCGCGCGCGCGGCCCGGGATGGCGAGTGGCTGTGGGAACGATTGCGACGGGAGGTGTGGATGTACTTGGCCCCCACCATCAGGACGACCAGGACGAAAATGCCAATGCCAACGATTACGCCGGCCTGGAGGAAGAAGCCGGGCATGCGGTCGATAGTGCCCGGCGATGGGGTGGGTGGGGCAGGCGTCTGGAGTGATAGGAATGCGAAGATCACGAGGGTTCCTTGCCGGATGAGGAGGTCGTTTCATCGTCGAACTCCTCGTTGGTTTCGATGTTCAGGCGTTGGATCCGGTAGCGCAACGCATGCCGGCTGATCTTGAGTTGCTCAGCCGCCTTGTTCAAGTTGAAGCCATTCTGTTCCATGCTGTTGAGGATGAGTTCGCGCTCAAAGTTCGCGAGCGCATCCTCGATTGGGCCTTCCATGGAAAAGGAGTGGCTTCCGGTCTTGCGGAGCCGGGTTTCGACCTGAAAATCGGGTAGGCTTTCGGGTCGCAGCTCAGTGGACGTTTCCAGGATGACGGCGCGTTCGAGGGCGTTGCGCAGTTCGCGCACGTTGCCCGGCCAATGGTGGGCCATGAGTTTTTGCTGGGCAGCCGCGCTGATGGACGATATCGACTTGTTCATCGACAGGTTGAAATGCCGCAGGAAGTGCTCCGCGAGAACGAGCACGTCCGAACCCCGCTCGCGCAAGGGAGGGGGCTGGAACTGGACCACATTGAGCCTATGGAAGAGGTCCTCTCGGAATTGGTTCTGGCCGATGGCTTTGACGATATCGCGGTTGGTGGCAGCGATGAGCCGGACGTCCACCTTGAGCTCGTGGTTCCCTCCCACGCGGGTAAACGTGCCGTCTTCGAGGAACCGGAGGAGTTTGGCTTGGAGGGGACGGCTCATGTCGCCGATCTCATCCAGGAAGATCGTTCCGCCGTCGGCCTCCTCGACGCGCCCTGTTTTCTGTTTCATGGCGCCTGTGAAGGAGCCTTTTTCATGGCCAAAGAGTTCGCTCTCCAAGAGCGCTTCGGGAATCGCGGCGCAGTTTATGCGGATGTAGTTGCGGTCCCGGCGCCGGCTCAGGCAGTGCAACGCTCCCGCTACCAGTTCTTTGCCGGTGCCGCTCTCCCCCAGGATGAGCACTGTGGCATTGGTGGGCGCCACCGTCTGAATCAGTAGCCGCAAACTCTTCATGCGGGGCGAGTCGCCGATGATCTGCTCGAGGCGATACGTTTCACCCGCGCGGGCTCGCAGATCCGCGTTCTCCTGGAGCAGGTGATGGCGTTCCGCGCAACGGGCCACGGCATGGAGCAATTCCTCGGGGGCAAACGGTTTGGCCAGATAGTCGATGGCGCCGGCCTTGATGGCGTCCACGGCCAGCTTGGGAGTGGCGTAGGCCGTGATCATGAGGGCGGGGAGGTTGGGTCGGCGGGAGCGTAGCTCGCGCAGCAGGTCATAGCCGCTCATGCCCCCCAGGCGGGCATCGGTGATAACCATGAAGAACTCTCCCTGTTCCAAGAGCTTGAGCGCCTCTTCCGCAGACTCGGTGGCGCGGACCTCGTAGCCCTCCGCGGCCATGATGGTCTCGAGCGAAAGGCGCATGTTCCTTTCGTCATCGACGAACAATAGTGGCGGCAGCGGCAGACTCATGGACGCAGTTTCATCAGTGTTCTGGCGGGGAACTGTAGAACGAACCGCGTTCCGTTTCCAAGCTCGGATTCCGCCCGAACAGTACCACCGTAAAGCTCCGTGTTGTGTTTGACAATAGCCAGGCCCAGCCCGCTGCCCTTTTCGCGGGTTGTGAAGTAGGGCTCGAAGATCTGGGTGAGGTGTTGGGGCGCAATGCCCGGGCCATCGTCCGCGATGGTAATGAGGACCGAGAATCCATTGCCATGCGCGGCGGAGACCCAAAGATTGCCGCGCCCACCCATCGCTTCGCGGGCGTTCTGCATAATGTTCACAAACACTTCGGCGATATCATTGCGCTGAGCGAGCAGATGAGGCAAGGCAGGCGCGTAATCGCGATGAATCCGCACCTCGTATTTGACCGCGGCCGGGAAGACCTGGTTTATCGCGCGGTCGAGTTCCTCCGGCACATCAAGTTTCTCTACCCGCCCCTCGGCCAGTTTCGCGTACCCCATCAACTCGGTGATGATGCGGTCGGAACGTTCCACCTCCTCCCTGATGATCTGAATCTGTTGAGTGATGGTTCCCTTGCCTTCCTTGACGGTGCGCTGGAGCGTAAAGGCGGCGTTGTTGATGATTCCCAAGGGGTTCTTCAACTGGTGAGCGATCTCGGCTGCGAGACGACCCGAGGCCTCGAGTTGGTCACGGCGCAACGTCAATTCGCGTTCCTCATCCTGACTGCGCCGCTGACGGTCCAGAAGCACCTGGATGCCGTAGCACCAGGCGGTGACGCATCCCAGCAGCAGCATGCGCAGGGCCAGGGGTTTGCCAAGGACCTGAGTCCCTTTCTCGCCTGCGGAGTCGATGCGTTGGAATTCCTCCGCTCTCTCGATGTACTGGCGTTGATCAACCTCCAGGTCTGCCCGATCCAACTCGCTGATGTTCGCTTCCAGGACCACCGCGCCGAGGTAGAACATGCACATGAGCAAGTTCAGGGCGATTTGGGGGCCCGGCGCGGTTACGGTGATCGAGTTGCGGATAATCACCGCCACGTAGAACCAATAGAGGACGCTTTGCAGACCACCCGTGATCAGGACCAGCCCGCCCAGAAACAGGCCGTCCGAGAACTCGACGCCGCAAACCGCCCATTGCACCAGCGAACTCGGCAGGTTTCGCATGCCCGCCAGGATGAACGCCGCCCCCACGTTGATGGCGAGGTAGAGGAAGAAGCCGTATTGCATGGCGTCCTGCGCCAGCCGCAGTCTCTCCAACAAGTACGTGTCGCTCATCCAATTGGATAAGAACAGGTAGTAGAAGACGATCCCGAGGATGGCCGCCTTGATGGGAAGCCCCAGATCGCGCTCCATCCACTGGATCCGCCACTCGTGTTGACGGGGGTCCAGCGTGGAGGCTCGTGCCTCCCTCGTCCAACTGCCAATCGAGAGCCACCGGAATAATCGCATCAAGGTCTTTGCCCGGATTGTTGCGCGCACTGGGCGCTTTTATAGCAATTCTAATGCCCGACTCGCGATCTTCTCGCAATCCCACATCCGCCCGATCCCTTCATAACCGCACGCCAGCATCCCCGACTCCGGCCCGATGAACTCAGCCCCGCGTTCCTTCAACAGGCCCACATTGTGCTGTGTGGCAGGATGCAGCCACATCTTGCCGTTCATGGCCGGAGCGATCAAAACACGCGCCGCAGGATTGAGGGCAAGCGCGATGCAACTCAGGGCGTCGTTGGACAACCCGTGAGCGTAGCGGGCAATGAAGTTGGCGGTCGCCGGAGCGACGAGGAACAGGCTCGCCTCGTCCGCCAGCGGGATATGGGTTGGTTGCCAACCATCCGTCTCGTCGTAGAGGTTCGTGACCACCGGGTGGCGCGAGAGCGTTTTGAAGGGAACCGGAGTTACGAAGCGCTGCGCGTCCGCCGTCATGACCACGTGGACGGCGCAGCCTTGCTTGGTGAGCAGGCTTGCGAGGTCAATGGCCTTGTGCGCGGCGATCGAGCCAGTGACTCCCAGGATAATGTTCTTGCTGCTACTCATAGAGCCTCTCGTTCAGTCGCAAAGCGGCGGCGGGGTGCGCGCCTGCCGCATCTTCTCAGCCTCATACACCACCCGCATCCGCCGCAGGTCCTCCTCGATGGTCGTGCTGATCACAAGGTAGTCGAAGTGCCTCCATTGGGCAATCTCCTGGCGCGCCACCGCCAGCCGACGCTGGATGACGGCGGGAGAGTCCTTGCCTCTCTTCTTCAGCCGCTCCTCGAGTATCTGGATCGACGGGGTGGTCAGGAAAGCAGTCGCCAACGAGCGCTGGAGCGCCGCGTCTATCTGGGCGCGCGCGCGGATGGATGCCGCCCCCTGGACATCGACAGTCAGGAGGACGTCCTTCCCCATCCGCAATTTGTCGAGCAGCTCGGATTTCAACGTGCCGTAGCTCTGTCCATACACGGTTGCGTGTTCGACAAAATGCCCCGCCTGCACCCGCTTGAGGAAGGTCTCGGGATCAAGAAAATGGTAATCGACACCCTCCTTCTCCCCGTCGCGCGGCGGGCGGGTGGTGCAAGTGATGGCTCGCGTGAGGTTGGGAGTGGCGGCGAGCAACCGTTCGCAGACGGTGGTCTTGCCCGCGCCCGAAGGGGCGGAGATAACCAGCAGTAACGGGGCAGGGCTTTCCTGTAGCATGGCGCAGTGGTATCGGCGGGCGTGCGAAATCACTCCACGTTCTGAGCCTGCTCGCGAAATCTTTCCAATTCGGTCTTCAAGGTGACAACGGCGCGGGAAATCAGGGCATCGTTCGCCTTGGACCCGATGGTGTTGATCTCGCGGTTCATCTCCTGGGCCAGGAAATCAAGAGTCCTGCCCACAGGCTCGGTGGCTTTTAGACACTCGTCGAACTGCTGGAAATGGCTCTGGAGCCGTGTGAGTTCCTCCGAGATGTCAGAGCGGTCGGCGAAGAAGACAACCTCCTTGATCAGGCGTTCGTCATCCGGATCGGGCGCGTCGAGCCCCGCGTTCTTGATGCGTTCGAGCAGTTGTTGCTGGAAGCGTTTGACCACGTGCGGGACTTGCTTGCGCACCTCTGCCACCACCTTGCGCATGGAGCTGACACGCGCCTGGAGATCCTTGGCCAAATGGGCGCCTTCCTTCTCCCGCATCTTCAGAAGGGCGGTCAAGGCCTTCTTCATGGCGGCCTCGAGGATCGGCCAGTAGGTCTCCGCGTCACGGGCGTCGTCGCAGCTCTCGACCACTCCGGGCACCCTGAGCAGCGCGTCGAGTGTGACACCGGTGGGGATCCCCAGGTCCTTGGCCAGCCTCGCCAACTCCCGGGCGCAGGCTTTGGCGAGCGGGATGTTCAACTGGACCCGGCTCGCGCAAGCGTCCTCGCCTAGGTGGAGGGATACCCGCACCGTCAGCCGCCCGCGTGCGATCTGGCGGTTGATCTCGTCGCGTAACCGCCCGTCCAGCGCTTCGAGTTCCCGTGGCAGGATGAGAACGATTTCGCTCTGCTTCCGGTTCACCGAGTTCGCTTCCAAGGTGACTTTGGAGCCGTTGCGAGCGCCTTCACCGCGCCCGTATCCCGTCATCGATTTCATAAAACCGTAACTATGCGCTTGCGCGGGCTGCCACGCGATCAATTTCTTAACATCGCCGCGGCTCCGCGGCCCCCGTCTCAATCTTGCCGCCGTGCGTCAGGGCCTGGGCTCGGGCCTACTCGAAATTCATCTCTTGCCGGATGCCGAACCTCTCAGTGCGTTTCCGGAGGGTGGCGCGGGTGATACCGAGCAGCTTCGCCGCCTGAACTTGGTTGCCATGCGTTTCGCGGAGGGCGTGGATCACCAGCTCCCGTTCCACGGCGGGGATGACCTTGAACCGCGCATCTTTGCGCGCCCGGCGGAACAAGATGCCAGCCAGGGCGGCGATGTCCCCCTGCTCCTCTCCCGGGATGCCGGAGGAGCTTTCCGCGGACGGCGCCGGCGTGGAAAGGGAGGGAAGAGCGGGGAGGGTGGCGGCGAGTGTCGAGCCCGTGACCTCGGGCGGAAGATCCACCGAGAGGATGGCCGGGCCTTTGGCCATGACGGTGGCGCGGTGAATCACATTCTCCAGTTCTCGGACGTTGCCCGGCCACTGGAACCGGTCGAGGGCGGCGAGAGCGTCGGGAGAGATCGACTTTGGGGGCTGCTTTTGCGCCTGCGCAATTTTCTTGAGGAAGTAGTTTACCAGTAAGCGGATGTCTTCCGGACGTTCCCGCAGAGGGGGCAGGTGGATGCGGACGACGTTCAGCCGGTAGAAGAGGTCTTCGCGGAACTTGCGCTCTGCCACCGCCTTTTCAAGCGGTTGGTTGGTGGCGGCAATGACGCGCACATCCACCTTCACAACCTCGTTGCCGCCGACTCGCTCGAACGTCCCGGACTGGAGGACGCGCAGGATTTTTGTCTGCGTGGGAAGGCTCATGTCGCCGATCTCGTCCAGAAAGATGGTGCCGCGATGGCATTGCTCGAATTTGCCCACGCGCAGCGCCGTAGCGCCTGTAAAGGCCCCTTTTTCGTGTCCGAACAGCTCGCTCTCGAGCAGGTTTTCCGGGATGGCCGCGCAATTGATGGCGACGAACGGTTGGTCGTGACGCTGGCTATGGTGATAGATGGCTCGAGCCACCAGTTCCTTGCCGGTGCCGCTTTCGCCTGTGACGAGGGCTGTCGCGTCGGATGCGGCCAGTTGACCGATGACCTTGAAGACCGTCTGCATCACGTCGCTCCTCCCCACAATTCCCAGTTCGTAGTCCTCCGACTCGAGGAGCGGTTGGTAGGAGACCACCTGGCGCATGTCGCGCGAAGCTTTGAGGGCGGCAAAAACGATTTGCTTCAGTTTGGGGACATCGAAGGGTTTGAGCTGGTAGTCATAGGCGCCCAGCTTCATCGCTTCAATTGCGGTCTGTGTGGTGCCGTAGGCGGTCATCATGATGACCGGCAGCCTGGCATCAATCTGGCGGATGCGCCGGAGCGTTTCCAATCCGGTCATGCCACCCATCCGGATGTCCATGATCACCAGGTCGGGCTTGAGTTTGGGGATGAGCCTCAACCCCTCTTCGCCACTGGAGGCGGTGGTCAACTCCACCTCCGGGGAGGCAAAAATGCGGCGGAATGAGTACTGCATGTCCGCCTCGTCGTCTATTAGCAGCAATTTATCCATAGCTCGTCTGCGACTGTTGGCGGACAGGACAATACCCGGGTGGCGATGGTTTGCACCGCAATTCTTTGCCGCCTAGCCGCTCGCGGGATCTTCGGCGGCCACCACCTCCCGCAGGTGGTGGCGTTCTTTGAAGGTGACATAGACCAGGCCACCGACGACGCTCCAGAATAGGCTTCCGGCGTACGCGAGAAGCGAGAGGGAAAGCGCCTGAGTGGGGTGGATGCCGACTTCAGCGAGCATCAACACGTAGAGATTCTCGCGCACGCCCAATCCGCTGGGGGTGACAGGGAGCGCGGAGATGCAGATGATCACGGGGACGATCACGAAGAGGGCCACCGGATCGATGACCAGGTCCAAGCCTCGTGCCAGAGCCCACACCTGCAGGACGCACGCGACGTTCAGCACCATCGAGAGGCCAAAGGCTCGCAGGAGGAAACGGGGCTCCTGTCCAAAGCGACGGCAGGCGTCGAGGGATCGTTCCAGCACTTCGCCTTTGGGCGCCCTCCGCAGCCAGAGGCGGGCTTGGGGCCACCGCCGCGATATCCCCCCCCAGAAGGAGAGGACAGTGAAGATGCCTCCCGCCAATAACATGAGTACAATGAACAGCGCCAAGCCCGCCAACGGGCGGTGGGCGGTCAAGAGCGCCAGGTTGGGGAGCATCATGGCGGTGGCAAACACGAGCATCGACAGCAGCCCGATCAGGCGGTCCACGAACACCGTCACGACCGCCTCTGTCTTGAGGTGGTGTGTCTCTCTGGCGGCGTAATACGCTTTGACCAGGTCCCCGCCCGTGGAGCCTAGGAGGAGGGAATTGAAGAAATGAGCGACGAGCGAGATCTCACTGGCGCGGGCCACGGAGAGGTGAATGTCCTGAACCTGAAGCACCTTGCGCCAGCGCAGCATCCCCAGCACAATGGTCAGGCCCATGAAAAAGAGGGAGAGCAGGCCGTACTCGGGATGAAGCCGCCCCAGGACGCCCCAGAGCTCGCGCGGTCCGTGGGTCCAGGCTGCTTGGGCCTGCTGCCAACGGCTGAGATCGGTCCACGCCTGCCCGGATCGCTCCACGAACAGGCGCCCCTCTTTGAGGAAGATGGTGTGAAAAACCCAGGCGAGCAAGAGGGCGCACAGTCCGACGCGCCACGAAATGCGCCAGAGTTTGGGGGCCAGCTTCACACCTCGCCCCAGAGTGACTTCACATGGGCCACGCCCGCATGGACATCCTCGACGGTTACCGAAGAGTGTAACTCGAAGACCTTGATGTGGTCGGGCTTCACGAACTGCGCCAGGGCTGCGAAGTCGATCGAGCCCTTGCCTGGGGGGCGGTGATCGCCCCCGGGATACTCGACGTCGTGGATGTGAAATCCGGCCAGATACTCTGCCATGGACTCCAGGTGCATCGTATGCTGGATGAAACCGAGGTTCTCCTTGATCTGGGCGTGACCTGTGTCATGCCAGTAACGCACGGTGGGACCGGGGAACTCCTGAAAGAAGAAAGGGAAATCCGATTCGAACGGGATTTCCTCAATAGCCTCCCGGTTTTCGATCCCGAGCAGGAGGCCTTTCATGGATGCCTGCTCCTCGATACGGCGGAGCATGTCGTACGCCAGTTCAATGTGCTTCTCCTTTTTGGCTTCCCGCTTCGCATCGGCCTCCCGGGAGAGTTTCTCGAATTTGGGCGATTCGCGTTGGCCTTCGGCCGCCAGGTCCAGCAGCCGCTCGGTGTAATCCTTCATTTCCACACACCCCATGTGGAGAACGACCAGGGGGGCGTGGAGGCGCTGAGCAACCTCGAGCGTCTTCATGGTGTGCCGGTAGGCGTTATCGCGTTCCCGGCCATCGGTGGAGGTGAACTTGAAAACGTTTGGGGCGGCGTGCGTGAGGCCGATGGGCAGGGGGCAGAAATTGTGAAGGGTCGAGATTTTGATCTCGCCCGCCTCGACAGCGTCGATGATGCCTGGCAGGAGGCTTAGGCGAATGCCATGGCTCAGTTCGGCATATTCGAAGCCCATGTCGCGGATCTCGCGCAACATCGCGCGGCCGTCGATGTGGCGGCTGGAGTTCCAACAGGAGGAGAGGGAGTACATGATCGTTAAACTTGCCCTTCAGGTCAAGGACGGGAAGATTAAGGGTGGCATTTGTGATGTGTCAATGCGCAACGTGAGCCATTTTCTGCCTGCGAAGCGCGGCTCTGTGAGCCGCAGCCCGAACTCCCGACGGCTGGCCCGCAAGATGCAAGCCTGCTCGCGATTGAGGAATCGCGTCATGCCGAGGTGTTCTTGAAAAGCGCCCGCCTTGAGGCCATTCTTCCGCGATGATTGAACCGTGGCCCAGCATCGCATCGCAGCCTCTGATGGACTTTCGCATTTTCCGAGTGCGGCGGGACCGCAAAGTGTCGCCCCGTACCGGAGAGGAGCACGACTTTTTTGTGCTGGATTGTCCGGACTGGGTGAACGTGGTTGCCATTACCACAGATCAGCGGATCCTCCTTATCGAGCAGTACCGCCACGGCACCAACACGGTGGAGTTGGAGATCCCGGGGGGCGTGATGGACCCCGAGGACGCGAACCCGGTGGCGACGGGAGTGCGGGAGCTGCGGGAGGAGACAGGCTATGAAGGGGTGAATGCGCGCGTGATCGCCCAAGTGAGCCCGAATCCCGCCTTCATGAGTAATACGTGCTTTACGGTACTTGTGGAGGGCTGCCAGCCCAAGCATCCTCTGGAGTTCGATCAGGCCGAGGAGATCACTACCCGGCTGGCCCCGTTAACTGAGCTGGCAGGCCTCATGGCGGCGGGGCGTATCCGGCACTCGCTTGTGCTTGTGGCGCTCTACCACTACCTGGGGTCGTGGAGCCTGCCTCCGGGGCGGTTCGAAAACTCAGTCCAGACGACCCCTGGGGGCACCCTGCCATGAGCAGGATGCCTCCGGCGCCCGATACTTGAGGTTGAGGAGGGTTTCATGCGGAGCAGGAAACTGCGCCGTTTTTTCTCGAGGACCAGGCCGAAAACGATCAGGAAAACGCCGGAGACGACGAACATCAGGCCGGTGCGAGCCATCGAACCAACGAGGTCGATGTAGATGGCGATGAACCCCCAGAGAAGGATTCCCTCGACGGAGGGATGGGCGAAGCAGATGCGAAAGTAGTCCGCCAGAGCCCGAGCCTTGGCCTGCTCCTCCTCGTCGGACAGCCGGACGCCGCGTTTCTGATAGTACTTCGACTGCTGCCCGGGAAAATTGAATTCGGTGATGCGGATGGGGAGTTTGAATTCGGCCAGTCTATCCAGCGCGCGTTGGAGGGCGGCTCTGAACCAGAACTCGTGACGGAGTTGCCCGACGCGTATTTCGGTCCCTGGCAGCGGTTCTCGTCTTGGCTTCCACGCTCCCCAGGGTGGTGAGCCGCACGGGGAGAGGGTGCTGTTAGAAAGTTTGGACGCGCTCGGTAAGGGGGGATAGCGCGGCCGGCTGGAGCCGGTTCTTGGTGCCACCTGCGGCCAAAATGAGAATTGTTGGCGGGCGTGCGGCGGGGCTTGTATGAACGCTGGACTCAGGGTAGGGTGCCGCCTGTTCGGATTCCAAGAGAACTGCGGCATCAATTATCGATGAAGACTATTACGACCAAGCGGCCCACAGTCGCTTACAGTTTCGCAATGCGGTTGAACTATCCCAACCAGATCGGGATGTTCGCCAGGATCATCCAGGCGATCGGGGCGTCCGGCGGCGATCTGGGGGCGGTGGATATCGTTTCCGCTGACGCCAAACAAATGACGCGGGACGTTTCGGTGCGGGCTCATGATGAGGCGCACCAGGAGCGGATCGTGGACGCGGTGAAGAGGTTGCGCCGGGTGAAGGTCCTTCACACGTCCGACCGTGTGTTTCTTCTGCACTTGGGGGGCAAGATATCGATCCACAACAAAGTGCCGGTCACCACCAGGGACTCTCTTTCGATGGCCTACACGCCCGGCGTCGCCCGGGTTTGCGAGGCGATCGCCAAGGACCATCGCAAGGCGTGGCAGCTTACCATCCAAGGCAATTCTGTGGCCGTGGTCG
>ORJL010848645.1_pt1 | contig 11316 bp, 8 predicted proteins | sample 1779941 | NCBI WGS metagenome assembly ORJL01 (sample SAMEA104232317, study PRJEB22302) | groundwater metagenome | biome: forest; feature: aquifer; material: groundwater | place: USA | collected 2011-08-07 | depth 5.8 m | reverse complement strand
TTTCGTTTGGATCGACAAGCCCTCGCCCCCGCCCGCCCGCCGCTGAGCGGCGGCGCAGCCGGGGTCACTGCATTCGCCCGAGCGCCCGAGCAAGCGCTCGACCCGTAGGGAGGGTAGGAAATGAAGATCTCCTGGACACTGGGCCACCCTTGGCTCGCCCGGCCGGCCGCTCTGGCGCTGCTCTTGCTGCCGGGCTTGGTCGCGTGCGCCCCCGCCGGAACCCCGCCGGCCGGTGCACCGCCAGCCGGTGCGGCCCAGCCACCCGCCGCCGCGCCGGCCAGCCGCCAGGGCGGCACGCTCCGCTTCGCCACCTCGGGAGCCCCCGAGCAGTTGAATCCCCTGGCATCGACGTCGCGCGACGCCCAGATCACCCTCTGGAGCACCTTCTACGACCCCCTTCTCAACTACGATTTCCTGTCCGTGGACGACTTCCGCGCCGACCTTCCTCTCAAGCCCTGGCTGGTCGAGAAGTGGGAGATGCAGGGGGACACCACCCATATCTTCCACCTCCGCAAAGGCGTGAAGTTCCACGACGGCAAGCCCATGACGGCCGACGACGTCCTCTGGAGCCTCGAGTACGCTCGGGACCCGGCCAACGCCTTCGAAGCCCGCGCCGTCCTCACGGCCGTCGAGCGCATGGAGAAGGTGGATGACTCCACCATTCGCATCGTCCTGAAGGGAGTGGCGCCCAACTTCCTCATCGATCTCGCCAGCACCGTCTCCAACGCGGTGGTGGTGTTGCCCAAGCACGTCTTCGACCAGGGGGGCGAGGCCGCCCTCCAGACCAAGGGCGTCGGCACCGGCCCGTACCGCCTGCGCAAGTTCGAGACGACCGGCACGACCGTCGCGGACCGCTTCGAGGAGTGGTGGGGGAAAGACAGCCAGGACAATAAGCTGCCCTACCTCGATACGCTGTCCATCACCCATAACATGGACCGCAACGCCCAGGAGGCCGCTTTCGCCGCAGGCCAGCTCGACGTTTACCAGTTCGCCAGCAAGCCCCCCTATGATGCCCTCATCAAGGCCTACCCCAAAGCCGAGACCAAGATCTTCTACTCCAACCACAGCCCCGGCATCCTGCTCAATCTGAAGCACAAGCCCATCGACGACCTTCGCGTGCGGCGGGCCATCAACCTCGCCATCGACCGCGACGAGCTGAACGAGACCGTCCTGCTGGGACAGGGCCTCGTCGGCCTCCCCGTGGTGCCGGGCATCAAGAAGGGCTGGGGCATCGGGCCCGAGGAGCTGCGCAAGGTGCCCGGCTACCGCACCCCCAAGCAGCAGGACCTCGACGAGGCGAAGGCCCTGCTGCGCGAAGCGGGCTACGCCGATGGCTTCAAGATGACCATCGTCTACGCCCGCACCCAGAGCTCGGCCATCCTGGCCGAGTTCCTCCCCACCCAACTGAAACGTGTGGGCATCACGGCCGAGCTGCAGGGCCAGGACCAGGCCACCGCCACCAAGAACGCCCGGGACGGCAACTTCGACGCCTACTGGTACCTGTACGGCAACCCCAAACCGTTGCTCCGCCTGGAGCCCTACTTCCACTCCCAGGGCCCCTTCTCCAAGGGCGCCGGCATCAATGACCCGGAGCTGGACCGCCTGGTGGAGCGGCTGCGCGTGGAGCTCACAGTGCCAGAGCAGAAGCGCCTCGTCCTCGAGGCCCAGAAGCTCATCATGGATCGCGTCTACGCCGCCACCACCCTGGACCCGGCCATCTTCCTGATCACCCAGCCCTGGGTCCGCGACTACAAGCCGAGCTTCTCGATCCAGGCCGACATGTCCGCGGCCGCCGCCACCGTCTGGATCGACCGCGACAAGCTGCCCTCCGGCCGCCGGTAAGCCCAATGGCACGGCACTACCGGCGGCGCAGCCGGCCGCGGCCTGTCCCCGAGCCCTACCGGCCCAGGGGCTGCGCCTTCGCCTGCCAGGGCGAGCGCGAGCGGATCATCCGCTGCTGGCGGCGCATCCAGCGCGCCACGCCCGCCGACGAGCGGCTCACCCCAGGCCGCGATCAGCCCGGCTCGCCGCAACCGGCCCGACGCGCTCCCCTCCGCTGCTGGGTGATCCTCATGGCCCCCGTCCCCGACGGCAGGAACTAGGCGCCATGCGCCAGTACATCGCCAAACGGCTCCTCCTCCTCCTCCCCACCTGGGTGCTGGTGACCATCACCATCTTCGCCCTCATGCGCATCGTCCCCGGCGACTACGCCGCCCTGAAGGCCTTCGGCGGCGAGGGCGCCGCGGGCAGCGAAGAGATCATGCAGCAACTGCGCCAGAACCTGGGCCTCGATCAGCCGGTTTATGTCCAATACGTCGACTGGATCTGGCGCATGGCGCGCTATGGCGACATGGGTACCTCCTTCTCCACCAAGCGACCCGTGGCCCAGGAGATCATGGACCGCTTCCCCGTCACCCTGGAGTTGGCCGTAGGCACCACCGTCGTCTCCCTCCTCATCGCCATCCCCGTCGGCGTCCTCTCGGCCATTCGGCAGGACACGCCGGCCGACTACCTGGCCCGCCTGCTGAGCATCGGCGGGCTCTCCATGCCCGGCTTCTGGATCGGCACCATGCTCATCGTCTTTCCGGCCATCTGGTTTGGCTACCTGCCCCCCATGGGCTACGTCAGCCCCTTTGAGGATCTGGGCGCCAACCTCCAGCAGTTCTTCTTCCCCTCCCTGGCCCTGGGCGCCACCTTCGCCGGCACCAGCATGCGCATGACCCGCTCCCAGATGCTGGAGGTGCTGCGCCAGGACTACGTCCGGACCGCCTCGGCCAAGGGGCTGCGCGAGCGCACCATCATCTTCCGTCACGCGCTGAAGAACGCCATGATTCCCGTCGTGAGCATCGTGGGCCTCGATTTCGGCTACCTGCTGGGCCGCACCGTCGTCATCGAAAGCGTCTTCGTCCTACCCGGCCTGGGCAGCTCCACCCTGCGGGCGGTCACGCTGCGCGACTATCCCCAGGTCCAGGGCAACATCCTCTTCATCGCCACTCTGTTCGTCCTGATCAATATCATCGTCGACGTCACCTACGCCTGGTTCAACCCCCAGATCCGCTACGGCTAGAAGAAGAGAACGGCCATGGTAGACAAGGCCGCCGCCATCATCGAGCAGGAGCAGTTCCGTGCCGACGTCGCCGTAGCGGAGCTGCGGCGGGCGGCTCGGTCCCTGCCCCTCCACCGGCGAGCCTGGCGCCTCGCCCGGCGCAAGCCTCTGGGTGCCGTGTCCCTCGTCCTGGTCGTCTTCATGATCGTCGTCGCCCTTGGCGCCGACCTCATCGCCCCCTACGGCTACAACGACTCCCTCCGCGGCCACCTCCTCGAAGGACCCAGCGCCCAGTTCCCCATGGGGACCGACAACTATGCCCGCGACATCCTGAGCCGCATCATCCACGGCGCTCGCGTGTCCCTGGCGGTGGGCATCACCTCCGTCATCGTCGGCGTCATCGGTGGTGCCCTCTTCGGCATCGTCTCCGGCTTCTTCGAGGGCAAGCTCGACCTGGCCATCCAGCGGGTGATGGACGCTCAGATGGCCCTGCCCACCATCATCCTCGCCCTCACCATCGTCGCGGCCATCGGCGTGGGCCTCGTGAACGTCATGGTGGCCATCGGCCTCAGCCAGATCCCCCGCGTCAACCGCATCGTGCGCGGCAGCGTCATGGCCGAGAAACGCAACGTCTACGTGGACGCCGCCGGCGTCATCGGCTGCACCACGGCGCGGATCATGTTCCGCCACATCCTGCCCAACGTGACCGCCCCCATCATCGTCATCGCCACGGTCACCCTGGCCCAGTCCATCCTCATCGAGGCCTCCCTCAGCTTCCTCGGGGTCGGCGTGCCTCCCCCGACGCCGAGCTGGGGCAGCATGCTCTCCCAGGAGGCCCGCCGCTACATGCTCGCCCAGCCCTGGATGGCCATCTGGCCGGGCCTCGCCATCAGCCTCGTCGTCCTGGGCTGGAACCTCTTCGGCGACGCTCTGCGCGACGTCTGGGACCCCCGCCTCCGCGGCGGGCGCTAGGGCCTTTCCGCCTGGGCGCTTAGGGCGACTCCAGGAGCCTGCCCCAGCCTCTGACCGGCGGCGCGATCCCATCGTGCATGAGGCGCCAGGCCTGGGCGGTGCCGTTGGTGACCACCGGAATGCCGCAATCTTCCTCGATGATCGGCACGGCCCCCAGACTGGGCCATGTCCCGCCGGGCACGATCAGCGCCTCCGCCTCCGGTGCCAGCTTGATCGCCTCCCGGCTGAGCTGGAACACGAGCCTGACACCCATGTCCAGGGACATCGAGAACGCCTCCGGGCCCATTTGCGCCGCCGATGTGATGGCGAGGACCTCGATGCCGGCGTGGTGGAAATACCGGACGATCGCCTGGTTCAACTGCTCCTTCCAGCGGCTGGCGACGGCCACCCGCTGCGCACCGAGGTATTGCAGCGCGGCGACCACCGCTTCCACGTCGGAACCGGCCGGTTTCCCGGTTCTCCTGGTCGTCTCTTCGATCAGCTCGAGGCACCCCGGCCGGCCAAGTTGAGGGGATAGCGGGAAGCCGCTCCACCCGATACGGTCGGGGTTCTCGTTCATCACCTGCTCCACGCACGGCCAGTAGCGCGTGAACGCCTCCTCGACACCCTCCGGCGTGTAGTCGGACAGATCGAGCCCCGCGTGGATGTACACGATGTCCGGCGGGAGCAGGCGTTCCCCGCGCAGGTTGGGATTCGGGTTGCGCTCCCTGGTCATGCGGTGTTCGCCGCTCCCCGCCCCGATGTTCGCGATCCTGTACCGCGGTGTCGTGGTCTGCATAGCCCGGACTCCTCTCAGGAACGGTCTCTGGGCAGGTCGGCGAGGGTGAGCCAGAGCTGACTCCAGTCCTGGTTGTTGGCGTTGCCGGCCTGGTTGTCCACCCAGCCGTTCACATAGGACTGCCACAGAAGGGTGCTAGCGTAGGTGATCAGCGGGATCGAGTACACCTCCTTGAGCAGGAGGCGCTGAAGGGCCAGGAAGAGCTGGCGGCGCTTCTCGGGGTCGAACTCCTGGAACTGGGCGTCGATCAACCGGTCCAGCTCGGCATCCCTTACCGGCCGCTTGTTCAAGGTCCCTTCAGAATGGTAGTGGAGGGTCCAATCCCGCTCTGGCTGGGTGCGGCCGAGGGGTAGGATCAGCATCTCATAGTCGCCTTCACTCTCAGCTCGCCGGTACACCCCCGACTCGAGCGGTTGCACCTTGGCATCCACTCCGATGCTCCGGAGCTGGGCGGAGATGACCTGGGCCTGAGCGGGGTTATCCAGGTGCGCCTGGTCTACTTTCATGACAAAGGAGAGACCACTCCCGTAGCCTGCCTCGGCCAGCAGGCGTCTGGCCTCGGCCAGGTCCTGCTCCTTCGGTTGTCGCCAGCCGGGCAAGGCCTCCAGCTCGGCCCTGGGGATGGCCAGCGACTTGCGTACGCCGTTGATGCCCGGGGGATTGAAGATGCCGGCCTCGAAGGTGAGGGCCTTCACCATCGCCTGGCGGTCGATGGCCATGTGCACGGCCCGCCGCACCCGGACGTCGTCAAAGGGGGGGCGGTCCAGCTTGAGACTCAGATCGGATGCGATGTCGCGCAGGAAAGCCATGCTCTTGGCGCGCGGATTCTGGCGCAGAATCGGCTCCGCGACCTTCACGTCGGTCGCCTTGGTGACGTCGTTCTGGCGGCCAATGAAGGCGGCGGTGCGGCCGGCCTCCTCCTGAGGAGGGAAGATCTTGATCTTGCCGACGTAGGGACGAGGGGGCTGCCAATAGCCGTCGTGTCGCACGTAGACCTGGCCACGCTGGCTGTCGTGGGACTCCACCTTGAAGGGCCCCGTACCGACCGCCACCTTTTCGAAGCTCTCGCCGCGCTCGTACGCGTGCTGGGGCAGGATGGCCACCGTGTGATGGACGAGACCGTCCAGGAAGAGCACGTCGGGGGTCTTCGTCCTGATCTGCAGCGTGAAGTCGTCGAGCAGAGCCATCGACTCGACGCTGCGTACGGCCGCGCCCGGTCCCAGGGCCTTGGCCGGATCCATCAGGAACTCGTAGGACCACTTGACGTCCCGGGCGGTGAAGGGCTGGCCATCGTGCCATTTGACGTCGCGGCGCACATGGAACACGTAGGTCCGGCGGTCCTTCATGTCCCAGCTCTCAGCCAGGGAGGGCATCAGCCGATACTCCTCCCGATAGTCCTGGAAGGGCTTCCAGTCGTAGTCGAGGAGCTGGTCGAAGATCGGCCGGAGATAGAAACCCATGTTGGCATCCTGGTTTGTCCACGGATGGAGGTGTGGCAGCTCACGCAGGCCGATGATGTGGAACACACCGCCGCGCTCGGGCTGGGGCTCGGCCAGGGCAGCGGGCTGTGTTGCGGTCCCGCCGGGCAGTGTGGCTTCCGGCTCCCTGGGCGCAGGCACCTGGCCGCAGCCGATAGCGGCAGCGACCGCCAGGGCATAGAGCGCCGCAGGACCAGGGATTCCTCGCATCGTTGCCTCCTTCATTCCTCGCACGCTGGGGGGGCAGCCGCGCCCCTCATTCACCCATTCTCACGAGGCCGTCAATGGGCCAGGTGAGGTAGATCGCACCTGCACCTTCGTTACCGTGCGGTTGGACTGCCCGGTCTATGTCGCGTCCTTGGGCCCACCGGTTGCTGCCAGGCCCTACCCGATCAGCTAGGATATGCCGGGCGCGCGACTATTCGCCCAGGTGAGCCCGCCCATCCCAACGGGTGTCGCCCCGCCCTGACATCGGCACCACACTGAGAGCGAGAGCACTGGGCCTACCTGTCGGCACGCGAAGGGGGGCCGGAGCGAACATGGCGGACGGGACCGGACAGACCCTTCGCTACAGTCTGGCGGCAGCCGTGCTGCTCGTGGCGCTCGCGGGCTGCGCCCCTGCCGACGCCGGAGAGCGGATCGACTTCCGCACCGGCTCAGCTGAGCGGCCGGCGAGGTCGCGGTAGTTGAAGTTGAAGGTCTCGCGGGGCGAGATTACGGGCGCCACGGCCATGTCGCTCCCCCTAACGTTAACCCTCGGGTGGACCTACCCGAAAGTATAGCTAGAGGTCGGAGGAAAAGTATCCACCTGCGTGTTGCCTGTACGCTCTCTGGCCCCCATACTCCAACCCAATATGACGGTGTCGCCGGGCCACGTCCTCTAGCGTGTCGGCCTCTCGGGGCAGCGCCAGTCCGCGGTTTTCGCCGGCGGCATTTCTTCCCCTTCACAGCCTCTCATCCTGTCCCGAGGGGCTCTGAACCCCCTGGCGGCCCACCCGCCGGGGTGGGAGAGCCCGACCTCCTCACCACCCTCGGGCGCGCTGGTGCCTGCAACCGGTATTGAACCTGAGGGGTCTGGGGGCTACACGCGAGGCCAGCCGGCCGCGCGCCACGACTATCCGCTAGGAAGAACGCCTTCCACCCCCCTGGGTGGTGCGTCGAGTCCGCACCGCTGCCACACTGAGTACGAGGCTGAATGGCCGCCCGGTGGGCTGCCAAGGACAAGAACAAGGTTAGGAGAGGAGGCCATGGTATGAGCCCTAGCGCAACCGTAGAAGCCCAGCCGCCCGGCGCGGCTCCCCCGGAGGCCGCGCCGCCACGGGGCCGCAGCCGCCGTGAGTTCCTGCGCCGCGCCGGCTTGGCGGCGCCCCTTCTGGTGGGCTCCGCCCTCGCCCAGGCCACGGCGCCCGGCGTCCGGGCCGCCCCGGCCCGGCCGAAGGGGGACGGGCCCGGCCTCCGGCCCGTCCCCCTGGCCGTCGAGGTGGGCCCCGATAGCAGCCCACTCCTCCGCATGCAGAAAGAGCTGCTACGGGCCCTCGACAAGCCCATCGAGCAGCGCCGCTGGATCATGGTCATCGATCTGCGCAAGTGCGTCGGCTGCTCGGGCTGCACCATAGCGTGCATCGCCGAGAACCACCTGCCCCCCGGTGTCGTCTACCGGCCGGTCACCGAAGAGGAGATCGGCACCTACCCCAATGTGACCCGCCGCTTCCTCCCCCTGCCCTGCATGCAGTGCGACAATCCGCCCTGTGTGGACGTCTGCCCGGTGAGCGCCACGTACAGGCGGCCCGACGGCATCGTGGAGATCGACTACAAGACCTGCATCGGCTGCCGCTACTGCATCGCCGCCTGCCCCTACGGCGCCCGCACCTTCGACTTCGGCGAGTACTACACCGACGCCACGCCAGCGCGCATGGCCTACGAGTCCATCGCCGCCCCGGAGTACGGCCAGAGCTGGCCTCGCGCCGAGGGCGAGTCCCCCATCGGCAACGTCCGCAAGTGCCAGTTCTGTCTACATCGCCTCAGCGCCGGCATGCTGCCGGCCTGTACCACCACCTGCATCGGCTTGGCCACCTACTTCGGCGACGCCAACGACCCGGATAGCCTGGTCAGCGAGCTGGCCGCCAAGCCCAACGTGATGCGGCTGAAGGCCGAGCTGGGCACCGAGCCCAAGGTCTACTACCTCACCTAGAGGAGGCACGGCAATGAATACCGGCGTTAAACTCCTGCTGACGGCGCTCTGGGTCCTGGCCCTGGGGGCCGGCCTGGTCGGCGTCTACCTGCGCATCACCACCGGCCACGAGCTCGCCGCCTACGGCAGCTACATCACCTGGGGACTCTGGGTGGCTGCCTATGCCTACCTGAGCGGCCTCTTCGCGGGGGCCTTCCTCCTCTCGACCCTGGTCTACGTCTTCCACGTCAAGAGGCTGGAGCCCATCGGCAAGCTGGCCCTCCTCACCTCCCTGGTGGGCCTCGTCGGTGCCCTCTTCTCCATCTGGGTCGACCTGGGCTTCATGGAGCGCGTCTGGGAGGTCTACACCCAACCCAACCCCCGCTCCATGATGGCCTGGATGATCTGGCTCTACACCGGCTTCGCCATCGTGCTCGTGCTGGTGCTCTGGCGGGCCCTGCGCGCGGACCTCGCCGCCTGGTCGCAGCGGCCGGACCTGCGGGGCGGCCTGGCCCGCCTCTTGACCCCCGGCGCCAGGGATCTTTCCACCGCCGCCTTGGCCAGGGACCGCCTCTGGCTCGAGGTGCTCAGCATCCTCGGCATCTTCCTGGTGGTGGCCTTCAACGGCGGTGTCGGCGCCCTCTTCGGCGTGGTAGGGGCTCGCTCCTTCTGGAACGCCCCCCTCTACCCGCTCTTGTTCATCGTGGCCGCCATCCTGACGGCAGCCGGCGTCCTGACCTTCCTGGTGGCCGCCTTCTGGCCCCGCCGGGGCACCCCCGAGCAGCAGGACCTTGTGCGCCTCTTGGGGCGCATCAGCCTCGGCCTCCTGGGCGTCTACCTCCTCTTCCTCTGGTCCGAATTCAGCATCACCCTCTACGCCAGTATCCCCGCCGAGGCGGCGCCCTACAACCAGATACTGCGCGGGCCCTATCCCTGGGTCTTCTGGGGTTTCCAGATCGCCCTGGGGGCCGTGGTGCCCCTCATCCTCCTGGTCACCCGGCCGCGCTCGCCCGCCGCGGCCGGCCTCGCCGGCCTCTGCCTGGCCGCCGGGCTGCTGGCCACCCGCCTCAACGTCGTCATCCCGGGCTTTATCGTCCCCCTGTTGCCGGGGCTGGACCAGGCCTTCGTGAGCCCCCGTCTGAGCTACGCCTACTTCCCCAGCACCATGGAATGGCTCGTGCTGCTGTTCGTGGCCGCCCTGGCGAGCGGGCTCTTCTACCTCGGCTACCAGAATCTACCGATCGCCAACACCCGCGAGGAGGTGCGTTCCCATGGCTAAGCAGAACGGCACCCTGCCCGGCCCTCTCTCCCGCCGCAAGTTCCTCCAGACCACGGCCGGCGTGGGTGGCGGGGCCTTCCTGGGCTCCCAGTTTCCCTGGCTCGCCGGGGGGTTCGGGAACGCCGGCTCGCCCAGGTACCTGACCCCCACCGAGGAGTACACCCTGGCCAGGCCGGAGAACATCATCTACAGCGTCTGCCAGCAGTGCAACACCCAGTGCGGCATCAAGGCCAAGCTCCACAACGGGGTGCTGGTGAAGGTGGACGGCAGCCCCTTCTCGCCCTGGAACCTGGACCCCCACCTGCCCTACAAGACCTCCGTCTTCGACACGGCCACCATCGACGGCCTCCTCTGTTCCAAGGGTCAGGCCTCCATCCAGACCGCCTACGACCCCTACCGCATCGTCAAGGTGCTGAAGCGCGCCGGCCCCCGCGGCTCCAACAAGTGGAAGACCATTCCCTTCGACCAGGCTGTCCAGGAGATCGTGGCGGGTGGCCCCCTCTTCAAAGACGTACCCGGCGAGGAGAGCCGCCAGGTCACGGGCCTGAAGGAGATCTGGGCCTTGCGCGACCCTAGGATCGCCAAGGACATGGCCGCCGACGTCGCCGTCATCCAGGGGAAGAAAACCCAGGAGGAAAAGAAGAGGGCCGTCGAGGAGTTCAAAACCAAGTACGCCGCCCACCTCAATACCCTCATCGACCCCGACCACCCCGACCTGGGCCCCAAGAACAACCAGTTCCTCTTCCTCTGGGGCCGCCTCAAGGACGGCCGCGGCGACTTCATCAAGCGCTTCACCGGCGGCGCCCTGGGCTCCGTCAACGCCCACGGCCACACCACCGTCTGCCAGGGCTCCCTCTACTTTGCCGGCAAGGCCATGAGCGAACAGTACCAGGGCGGCAAGTGGACCGGCGGCAAGAAGTTCTTCTGGCAGGCCGACCAGCAGAGCGCCGAGTTCATGGTCCTGGTGGGTGTCAACCCCTTCGAGGCCAGCCAGGGGCCTACCCTCCGCGCCCCCCGCATGACCAACGCCCTGGTGGAGGGGCGCCTGAAGTACGTCGTAGTCGACCCACGGCTCTCCCGGACGGCTGCCAAGGCCTGGAAGTGGCTCCCCATCGAGCCCGGCACCGAGGCGGCTATGGCCATGGCCATGGCCCGCTGGATCATCGACAACAAGCGCTTCGATGAGCGCTACCTGCGCAACGCCAACAAGGCCGCCGCCACGGCCGACAAGGAACCCACCTGGACCAACGCCACCTGGCTGGTCAGGATCGAGCCGGACGGCACGCCGGGCAAGTTCCTGCGGGGCAGCGAGATCGGCCTCACCACCGAAGACCGCTTCGTGGCCCTGTCGGGCGGCGAACCCGTCGCCTTCGACACCAACGACACCACCACCCCGGTGGAAGGCGACCTCATGGTGGACACGCAAATCGCCGGCATCCGCGTCAAGAGCGCGCTGCGCATCCTGTACGACCAGGCGGCCGGCCGCACAGTTCAGGAGTGGGCCGAGACCTGCGGCCTGAAGGCCGACGACATCGTGGCCGTGGCGCGGGAGTTCACCAGCCACGGCAAGAAGGCCGCCGCCGAGATCCACCG
>ORJL010807700.1_pt1 | contig 11318 bp, 14 predicted proteins | sample 1779941 | NCBI WGS metagenome assembly ORJL01 (sample SAMEA104232317, study PRJEB22302) | groundwater metagenome | biome: forest; feature: aquifer; material: groundwater | place: USA | collected 2011-08-07 | depth 5.8 m | reverse complement strand
GACTACCGAGTCGCATCTGCCTATTCTTATCTCGGGCAAGCGCAGCAGTGCAGTTCTGGTCTCGGCGGAGGACTGGCAAGCGATTCAGGAAACGCTCTACTTGCTATCCGTTCCAGGCATGCGCGAGACCATCAAGAAGGGTATGGCTGAGCCGCTCAGCAAGAGCGCCAAGGGACTTAGCTGGTGAAGTGGGCGGTCGTTTTCGCGAAGCACGCTGTCAAGGACGCCAAGAAGCTTGCCGCTGCTGGCTTGAAGGACAAAGCTCAGGCACTGATCAAGGTGCTGGCAAATGGCCCATTTCAGAATCCGCCACCCTTCGAAAAGCTTGTCGGTGATCTTGAGGGCGCCTACTCACGGCGAATCAGCATACAGCATCGCCTTGTCTATGAAGTCTTCGAGAAAGAGCGCACGGTTCGCGTACTTCGTATGTGGACCCATTACGAGTGAACGCGATTGAAGCGGCTGGTTACCGAGTAGCTTGGAGCCTGGAAAACCACCTTTCGCGGAGAATTGATCTTGAAGGTTGGGAGGTAGTCATAGAACCAGATGAGCAAGGTGGATTGACCAGTTTTCGGCTTAAAGATCGGCCCGCCGACCAAACGCTCATTAAGAAGCGCAATGGCTAGGAAGCGCCTTAACAGCGCGGCCCACTCGGACCGCCTCCGGCGGCCGTTGATTATTGACGTTCGGCCCCTTGTGTTCAAGCATGAGCGTTGGAGTTATTGACAACGCCTGCTAATGTTGGCATTATCTCCAACATGAAGGCCGTTGAGCTTATTCATGCACGCATCGCCTACTCAGAGTCAGCTTTCGCCGAGTTAGTACTTTGGCGGCTCCCAAAACCGCTTGAGCGCTCGCCGCATGGATACAAGTACAGACTGGCGTATGTCGTGCGCGGAGAATGCGTTCTGCGCTACGACAACGAGGTTGGAAAAGGGGATCACCGGCACTTCGATGGCAAAGAGAGCACTTACGTGTTCACGACGCCGGATCAGTTGATTGCCGACTTTCAGCGCGACATTGCGAGGTGGAACCATGAAAACCGTAACTCTTGATGTACGAGTGCCTGCAGATTCAATGGCGGATTTTGCGCACGCCTGGAAGACAGGAAAACCTCAAAAGACTGCGCGCATCAGCTTCGCCACTCCTGAGTTGCTTTGGAGAGTGTTGACCGAAAAACGATGGGAGTTGCTCAAAGTGCTTTGCGGGGCGGGGCCAGTGTCCATTCGCGAGGCCGCCCGCCGCGCTGGGCGCGACGTAAAGGCCGTGCACAGCGACGTAACTGCGCTGCTCAACGCCGGCGTGATCGACCGCACAGAAGACGGCCGCATTGTCTTTCCGTTTGAGGCTGTGAAAGTTGAATTTCTATTGCAGGCCGCATAGCGTGGCTGCATTCCAGGAGCCGAACTGCGCGTTGGAGAACGGACGCGCCGATAAGCAGCGCGCGTTTGGCTTGCATCAGTGGCGGCGCGCCACTCAACGCAAACGTTAAACGTCATTGGGACCTTGATGGCTGCACCGTTCGAATGCTCCATTTGTGGGCTCACGAAGAGCAAACGAACTGCTTTCCCGTGACTGGTCATCTTTGTAATCGCCCTCATCGGAGAATAAGCGCGCAGTGGAGTTTGCGTCCAACCATCCCGAGAGGTTTCCCGTCAAGCACGGCGCAATTCGCTGCGTTCAGGCTCGCCGCTTTCCCTGCTCCGTGTACTTTCTTCCGGAAACGCATCGGATTGTCGTGTTGGCGGGTTTCCACGCGCGTCGTGATCCTCACGTTTGGCAAACGCGCGCATAGCCTCGCGATAGATGGCGTGAACCTCATCGCGCAGCCTCATCGCCGTACCACACGATTGACTCCCGCCCCGCAGGTTTACAATCCCCATAAGCACCGCCGACTCGGCGGTTCAGTCCAACGAGTTTTATCTGACGCCATGCAGGACCGTGCCTTCGCTTCAGCTTCGCCTCGGCATCAGATAAACGCTATTCGTTAGGCGTCCCGAACCAGCGCCATGGGGGAGTCAATCAAAGTCGCTCTGTTTGGCGCATCGGGAAGAACCGGGCAGGCCGTTGCTCGTGCTGGCGCCGCGCAGGGTCTGCTGATTCGAGCCTCTTTGCGCGAGACGACCAGAGCGATCCTGCCTTCCACAGTTGAAATAATTCGCGGAGATCTGGGGGACGCGAATCACGTCCGCGATACGATCGCTGGCACCATCGTGGTGTGTTGTGTTTTCGGACCGGGCCCTCCTTACACCGACGTGTTTTGTGCTCGAGCGACTGAACTGATCGTGAACGCAATGCATCGCGTCGGGGTGCGCCGGCTAATTTGCCAGACGGGCGCAATGATCGGCAGGGATGTGGCGAACTGGACACTGCCGGTACGCCTCATGGTCCGAATGTTCCGCTGGCAAAGACCCGCTGTAGCGGCAGATCGTACAAGGCAGGAAGAGCTTATCCGAGAAAGCGACCTAGAATGGACTCTCGTCAAGCCCCCAAGACTGACGGACGGCCCAGCTCGAGGCCGCGTGTTGGCCGATGTCGACACTCGAATCGGGTTGTTGTCGAAGATCAGCCGAGCGGATCTGGCCAGCTTCCTGGTTGGGGAGTGCGTTGCACCGCGTTACCTCAAACAAGCGGTGTATGTAACGTGGTAACGCACACTTCAGCTGCTGCGGACGGGCCGCAAGCAGCGTAGTATTTTTCACCATGGTGCGGGCCCGCCGCAGAGCATAACGTTGAGATCATGAAAGTCGTTGCGACATCACACGGTGGGCGCGGCGCGAAGCGCGTGCTGATCTTCTTATGACGGCGCCCGCGAACGCGACTCTTGCGGATGCGAACCGCGCATCGGCGCTCGGAGGACGGTTCAGCCTTTGCTGAACTGGATCGTGCCGCCCTTGGCCGCGATTTTCACCGTGTCCTTGGCGCCGAATTCGCCTTCGAGGATGCGCTTCGCCAGCGGGTTCTCGATGCTCGCCTGGATCGCGCGCTTGAGCGGGCGCGCGCCGTACACGGGATCGAAGCCGGCTGTTGCGATCTCCGCGAGCGCGCTGTCGGCCACGTCGAGCCGGATTTCCATGCCGGCCAGGCGCTTCCCCAGAAATCCGAGTTGGATTTTTGCGATCCTCTTGATGTGCTTCTCGTCCAGGGCATGGAACACCACGATCTCGTCGATGCGGTTGACGAACTCGGGGCGGAACTGCGTTCTCACCTCGCCCATCACGGCGAGCTTGATCACCTGGTAGTCGTCCCCGGTCATCTGCTGGATCATTTGCGAGCCGAGGTTGGAGGTCATCACCACCACGGTGTTCTTGAAGTCCACGGTGCGGCCATGGCCGTCGGTCATGCGCCCGTCGTCCAGCACTTGCAAGAGCACGTTGAACACGTCCGGGTGCGCCTTTTCGATTTCGTCGAGCAGGATCACGCAATAGGGTTTGCGCCGCACCGCTTCGGTAAGATGGCCGCCCTCTTCGTAGCCGACGTAACCGGGAGGCGCGCCGATCAGCCGCGCCACCGAATGCTTCTCCATGAATTCGCTCATGTCGATGCGGATGAGATGGTCCTCGGAATCGAACAGGAACCCGGCCAGGGCCTTGCACAACTCGGTCTTGCCCACCCCGGTCGGCCCGAGGAACAGGAACGAACCGTAGGGCTTGTTCGGATCGGCCAGCCCGGCCCTCGATCTCCTGATGGCGTCCGACACCAGGCGCACGGCTTCGTCCTGGCCGACTACGCGTTCGTGCAGTTTGGCTTCCATCTGCAGCAGCTTCTCGCGCTCGCCCTGCATCATTTTCGACACCGGAATGCCGGTCGCGCGCGACACCACCTCGGCGATTTCCTCGGCGCCGACCTCGGTGCGTAAGAGCCGCGCCTTGGCCGGCTTGGCCCCTGCTTTTTCCTCTTTTTTCAGTTGTGCTTCGAGCTGCGGAATGCGGCCGTACTGCAGTTCCGACATGCGCTGCCAGTCGCCTTTCCTCTTCGCCGCTTCCATCTCGACTTTGAGCCTCTCCAGCTCTTCCTTGATGTGCTGCGAGCCTTGCACCTCGGCTTTTTCCGCCTTCCACACGCCTTCCAGGTCGGCATATTCGCGGCCGAGCTTGTCGATTTCGTCCTCGATCAGCCCCAATCGTTTCTTCGACACTTCGTCCTTTTCCTTTTTCACCGCCTCGCGCTCGATTTTGAGCTGGATCATGCGCCGGTCGAGCTTGTCCATGACCTCCGGCTTGGAATCGATTTCCATTTTGACGCGCGAGGCCGCCTCGTCGATCAGGTCGATCGCCTTGTCCGGCAGGAAGCGGTCGGTGATATAGCGGTGCGAGAGCTCGGCCGCTGCGACGATCGCCGGGTCGGTGATGTCCACGCCATGGTGCACCTCGTATTTCTCCTGCAGCCCGCGCAGGATGGCGATGGTGTCTTCCACGCTGGGCTCGCCCACCAGCACTTTCTGGAAGCGGCGCTCCAGCGCCGCGTCTTTCTCCACATACTTGCGGTACTCGTCCAAGGTGGTGGCCCCGACGCAGTGCAGTTCGCCGCGCGCCAGCGCCGGCTTCAGCATGTTGCCCGCATCCATCGAGCCTTCGGTCTTGCCCGCGCCGACCATGGTATGCAGCTCGTCGATGAACACGATGGTCTGTCCCTCGTCCTGCGACAGCTCCTTCAGCACCGCTTTCAGGCGTTCCTCGAACTCGCCGCGGTATTTGGTGCCGGCGAGCAAGGCCGCCATGTCGAGCGAGAGCACGCGCTTCCCCTTCAGGGTCTCCGGCACTTCGCCGTTGACGATGCGCTGCGCCAGGCCCTCGACGATGGCGGTCTTGCCCACGCCGGGTTCGCCGATCAGCACCGGATTGTTCTTGGTGCGCCGCTGCAGGATCTGGATCACGCGGCGGATCTCGTCGTCGCGCCCGATCACCGGGTCGAGCTTGCCCGCGCGCGCGCGCTCGGTCAGGTCCAGAGTGTATTTTTTCAGCGCCTCGCGGCTGCCCTCGGCCTCGGGGCTGGACACGCTCTCCTTGCCGCGCAGGGCGGTGACGGCCTGCTCCAGCGCCTTTTTGTTGCCGCCCGCCTCCTTCAGCAGGCGGCCGGCCTCGCCCTTGTCCTCGGCCAGCGCAAGAACGAACATTTCGGAGGCGATGAACTGGTCGCCACGCTTCCGCGCTTCCTTGTCGGTCAGGTTGAGCAGGTTGTTGAGTTCGCGCGAAATCTGCACTTCGCCGCCGTGGCCCTCGACCTTGGGCAGGCGAGCGATCGCGCCCTTGAGGGAGTCGCCCAGCCGCGCCACGTTGACCCCGGCGCGGGCGAGGAGCGAAGCCGTGCCGCCATCCTCCTGCGCAATCAGGGCGGAGAGCAGATGCACCGGCTCGATGTAGGAGTTGTCGCTGCCCACGGCCAGGCTCTGCGCATCGGCGAGCGCCTGCTGGAACTTGGTGGTAAGTTTGTCTAAGCGCATGGCTGGCTCCCTCGGGTCATTGCTTCCCAAATGAGGCCAAATCGTGGATTTTCAAGCCGCGCCCGGGCGCCGCGGCGGCAAGGTAATGCGCTTGGCACCGGCTCGCAGCCCGCGCATATTCGCGACCATCGCCGATGGATCAGTTCCCGCCGAGGATCCCGAATTCGGCTTCTGTCTTGGCGTAGAACAGGTTCAGACCCTCGCTTCTCAACTGCGCCAGGAGTTTTTCCGCAAGATCGTTGCTGGTGATAAAAATGACCTCGACCGGAAGCTCGCCTGCGAGCTCGAAAAAAGTCTGCTCGTGCAACACCCCGTGGCGGCCGTAGCCGGCCACGGCGCGAAACGCCGAGCCGCCGGGGACGCCGAACTTCTTCGCTTTCTCCAGCAGCCACTCGTACATCAGCTCGCCGTCGTGCTTTTCACCCTCTGGAACAAAAAACTGCAAAGAAATGCCGCGCATCGTCTTCTCCCTCAGCCCTGCAGCCATTTGAATGTCGCAAAGCCGAGCAGGGTCATGATGATCGACCCGGCCAGGTGCGACAGGATCAGCCCCGCAGCCCAAGTGTACTGGGCGCGCACCAACAGCGTCACTGCTTCCGCGGAAAATGTCGAGAACGTGGTCAGGCCGCCGAGGAAGCCGGTGATAATGAACAGCCGCCATTCCGGCGGAACTGCGGCGTTGTCGGTAAAGTACGCAACCGCAAGGCCAATCAGGTAGCCGCCGATCAGGTTGGCCGCGAGCGTCCCCAGAGGCAGCGTGGGGAACGCCGGGTTGAGCACGCTGCCCAGCCCCCAGCGCAGCCACGCACCGATGGCGGCGCCGATGCCAACAGCGGCGAACGCGGCGACGGTCACGGCGTAGAACTCCTCCCCGTCCCCTTCTTGTCGAAGAGGGGCGGCACGAAGCGGCGTGCGGATATACGGGTATCGATCAAGGCAAGACTCAGGAATCGTTCCAGCGTTCGGCCGCCTGATCGTCGCTCGCGCGCGCCTCGACCCAGCGCGCGCCCTGGGCGGTCTGTTCCTTCTTCCAGAACGGCGCCCGGGTCTTGAGGTAGTCCATGATGAATTCGCAGGCCGCGAACACAGCGCCGCGGTGCGCGCCGGCCACCACCACCAGCACAATCTGGTCCAGCGGTTTCAGCTCACCGACGCGATGGATCACCAGCGCATCGACGATGTCCCAACGGCGTTTTGCTTCGTCGACGATGCCAGCCAGCGCCTTTTCGGTCATGCCGGGATAGTGCTCCAGCGTCATGCCGGCGACCGCGTCGCCCTCGTTCACGTCGCGCACCAGGCCGATGAAGCTGGCGACGGCGCCGATGCCGGAATTGTCGCGGCAGAACGCGGCGATCTCCGCGCCGATGTCGAAGTCCTCCCGCTGCACCCGCACGGCCACGTCAGCCCCCGGTCACCGGCGGGAAGAACGCGACTTCGTCGCCCGCCTTCACCGGCGTATCGTTGCGCGCGAGATCCTGGTTGACCGAGACGCGCACGGCCTTGCCCTGGCCCAGCGCCACCGCCGAGGCGCCGCCGCGCGCGGCCAAATGGGCGCGCAGGCCTTTCACATCGTTGACCCCGGGCGGCAATTCGACCATTTCCTGGGTGATACCCATGTCCTCGCGCAGCCTGGCAAAGTAAAGAATCCTGATGCTCACTGAAATAGCTCCGAGTAGGGAAAAAATGTCACGGTGTCGCCGCGGCGGATCGCCTGTTTCGCCGGATTGTCGATAAAGCCGTCGCCCCACACGGCTGAACTCAGCACCGCCGAGCTCTGGTTGGGGTACAGGTCGAGTCCGCCCGCTGCATTCAGTTTTGCGCGCAGGAATTCGCGCCGGAGGTCCGGTTTCGGCCAATCGAAATCGGCGCGTAGCGGGTAACCGAGCGGCGCCACCCGGGCAACGCCCTGGCAGCGCAGGATGAAAGGCCGCACGAAAATGAGGAAGGTGACGAAACTCGACACCGGATTCCCGGGCAGGCCGATGAAATGCGCCTTGCGCGCGTCGAGCGCATTGACCTCGCCGAAGGCCAGGGGCCTGCCTGGCTTCACGGCGATTTTCCACATGCTCAGCTTGCCCTCGGCTTCGACCGCCGGCTTGATGTGGTCTTCCTCTCCCACCGAAACCCCGCCCGAAGTGACGATGAGGTCGTTTGCCGCCGCGGCCTGGCGCAGCACCGCGCGCGTCGCCTCGAGCTGGTCGGGAACGATGCCGTAGTCGGTGACCTCGCAGCCGAAGAGTTGCAGCAGGCCGTTCAGGGTGTAGCGGTTGGAATTGTAAATGCGGCCCGGCGGCAGCGGCTCCCCCGGCATCACCAGTTCATCGCCGGTAAAGAACACCGCGACTTTGAGCCGGCGATACAGCGGCAGCGCCGCTATCCCGACCGAGGCGGCCAGGCCCGTGTCCTGCGGTCGCAGCTTGACGCCGGCTGCGAGGATTTCGCTGCCGGCGCGAATGTCCTCGCCCGCGCGCCGCACCCATTCCCCCGCTTGCGGCTTATGCCTGACGATGACCGCATCGCCCTCTTGCGCGCAACTCTCCTGCATCACCACCGCGTCGGCGCCGGGCGGAATCGGCGCGCCGGTGAAAATGCGCGCCGCGGTGCCGCGCGCGAGCGGCCGCGGCACGCTGCCCGCCGGTATGCGCTGCGTCACCGGCAGTCGCGCCTCGCCCGAAGCGCAATCGGCCGAATACACCGCATAACCGTCCATGGAAGTGTTGTCCACCGCGGGCACGCTAATCGTCGAATGCTGCGCCTGCGCCAGCACGCGGCCGGCCGCCGCAAGCGTCGCCAGCGTTTCCGTTTCGGCCACCGGCCTCGCCCCCTCGAGCAGGAAGGCGAGCGCCTCGTCGACCGACAGCATGCCTGGCTTCATCGATTCAGCTCCACGGTATCGAGCACGAATGCCGCTATCGCATCGTAGTCCTCGAGGCCAAACTGCGGCAAGCGGGATTGAACCGGCGTGTCGGTGGCCACCGCCACGATATGCTCGTCCTCGGGATAGAGCAACGGTTTCCCGTTGGCCGCGCGATGGATTTCCAGTTTGGGCAGCGGGTAGCGCTTGTAGCCCTCGATCAGGAGCAAGTCGCAGGGCGAGATGCGCGCAATCTGGTCCTCCAAGGTCCCTTCCGGCTCGCCGCGCCGCTCGTGCATCAGCACCCAGCGCTCACCCGAGCTGACCAGCACCTCGCTGCAGCCGGCCGCGCGATGGCGGTAGGAATCCTTGCCTGGCTGGTCGACGTCGAAGCGGTGGTGCGCGTGCTTGATAAGCGACACCTTGAGGCCGGCGTGGACGAAGCGCGGAATCACCTGCTCGATCAGGGTGGTTTTGCCGCTACCGGACCAGCCGGCAAAGCCGAAAATTTTCATCGCAGGCAATGCGCTCCAGCCGCCCGGAAACCGTGGCCAGCGCTGTGATTTGAACGGTGGATTTTAGCAGCTTCTTCGGCCGCTTCTGAACTAGAACGAACAGGCTGCTCAGGTCTCGACCAGCTTGCCGCCTGCCAGGTGAAAGCGCCGCATTCCGGGCAACTCGATCAATTCGCGGTCGTGGCAGGCGATGAGCAGACTGCCGTTGTCCCCGACCAGTTGCCGGATCAGGGCGATGGCCTGGCCGCGCGCCTCGCCGTCGAGGTTGGCGGTCGGCTCATCGAGCAGAAACAGGTGCGGCTTGAGCACCCTGGCGCGCGCGAGGGCGACGCGCTGCTTCTCGCCGCCGGAGAGCTTGGCCGGGGCCACGCCGCGCAAATGATCCACGCCGGCCCAGGCGATGGCCTCCTCCACCAGTGGTCCGCGCGCGGCGGCGTCGATGCCGCGCGCGGCCAGCCCGTAGCCGATGTTGTGTGCAACCGAGGTATGAAACAGATAGGGATGCTGGTGCACGTACACGATGTCGTGGCGCGCATGCTCGGGCACCCTGCCGTGGGTCAGCGGCAGGCCGCGGAACTCGAAACCCGCGATTTCGCCCGGCTCGATCCCGGCCAGAATGCGCAGCAGCGTGGTCTTGCCGGCGCCGTTGTCGCCGGGGACGGCGTAGGCGTGTCCCACCTCGATCTTGAGTCCGTCCAGATCGAGCAGGCAGCGCTCGCCGAACGATTTGCGCAGGTGGTCGAGCTTGAGCAGGGGACTCATTTCATCCCCCCCTCGCCCTGCAGCATCGCCATGACAAGGTTGACTCCGAAGGCGAGCACCACCAGCACTGCGCCCAGAGCGATTCCCTGCGCAAACTCGCCCTTGCTGGTTTCCAGCGCAATGGCGGTGGTGATGTTGCGCGTGAGCCCGGCAATGTTGCCGCCTATCATCAGCGCGCAGCCGACCTCGGAGATTGCCCTCCCGAAACCGTTGATCACTCCGGCGAGGACCGCAAACCGGGTTTCGTTAAGCGTGGTCAGGGCCGCGCGCAACGGCCCCGCGCCTAGGCTCACTGCGGTTTCGTGCGCCCGCGAATCCGCTCCCTGCACCGCTGACAAAGTATAGGCAACGAGGATGGGAAACACGAGTATCGCCTGCCCCAGAATCATCGCGTTCTGGGTAAACAGCAATGCAAGCGAGCCGAACGGTCCCTGGCGCGACAGCAGCATATAGAGCACCAGGCCCACCACCACGGTCGGAAATGCGATCAGGCTCTGCGTCAGTACCACCAGCGCGCGCCGGCCGCGAAAGCGCTTCATCGCCAGCAAATAGCCCGCCAGGATTCCCGGCAGGGCGGCAATCGCGAGTCCCAGCAGCGCAACCTTGAGCGAGATGAAAACGATGCCCCACAGTTCGGCATCGCCGCCGAACAGCAGCCGGAACGCTGCGCCTGTCGCGTCAAGCAAACTCATGCGGTGAAGCCTCCTGTATCATCGCCATGCCATGCCCACCAACGAAGTCATCATTCTCGCCGCGCTGTTCTTTTGCGTGGCTATTCCCTATACCACCGTCGGCCATGCCGGCGCATCGGGATACATCGCCGCCATGGCCTTGATCGGCGTGGCCCCCGAAGTGATGCGCCCGACCGCGCTGGCGCTCAACGTCGTGATTGCGGCGTTCACCGCCTACCGCTTCCGCCAGGCGAGCTATTTCTCCTGGAGCGGGCTCTGGCCTTTCCTCGCCGGCTCGGTGCCTTTCGCCGCGCTCGGCGGCGCGCAGAAGCTTTCCCATGGCGGCTATTACGCCGCCGTCGGCGTGGTGCTGCTGCTCTCGGCGCTGTATCTCACCTGGCGCGCACTCAACCCCCTCGCGCTCGCCAGCGACGAAACAGTCAGCGTGAGGAAACTGCCGGCGGTGTTCATCGGCGCGGCGATCGGCCTGCTCGCCGGACTGACCGGCACCGGCGGCGGCATTTTCTTGAGCCCCACGATTCTGTTCCTCGGCTGGGCCGGACCGAAAAGCACGGCGGGCATCTCCGCGCCGTTCATCCTGGTCAACTCCATCGTGGCGCTCGCCGCCGGCTCGTTCACGGTGCAGGTGCTGCCGGCGCAACTGCCGCTGTTCGCGGCGAGCGCGCTCGCGGGCGGATTTGTCGGCACCTGGCTCGGGCTGCAGCGCCTGCGCCAGCGGCATTTGCTGTTGACCCTTGCCCTAGTGATGGCGCTCGCCGCGTTCAAGCTGCTGCTCACTGCCTAGCCCGGGGTTGCGTCTCGGGCGCCGGGAAAAATAATTGCTCGCCATTGACTTTGAAGCCGGCGATTGCACCCTGGCCTTCGGGCGAAGTGATCCATTCGATCAGATCCATGGCGCCGTCATAGTTGATCGCCGGATACTTGTTCGGATTGACGGCGATGATGCCGTAGGGGTTGAACATTTTCGGATCGCCCGCGAGCACGATGTCCAGCCCGGTCTTGGCGCGGTAGGCGCCGTAGGTGGCGCGATCGGACAGCGTGTATCCCTGCAT
>ORJL010186209.1_pt1 | contig 11319 bp, 12 predicted proteins | sample 1779941 | NCBI WGS metagenome assembly ORJL01 (sample SAMEA104232317, study PRJEB22302) | groundwater metagenome | biome: forest; feature: aquifer; material: groundwater | place: USA | collected 2011-08-07 | depth 5.8 m | reverse complement strand
GTAATAGCCAAACTTGTTCACGATAATAGGGGCGTAGTGGCATAATCTACCTCACTTGATGGCAGGATTGCCACTATTATAACCCATTAACTGCATAACTTCACCATCTGCCCTGCCCCACTTTTTTGAGACAGGCTCTGGTGCTCGGCGCTCCCAGGGGAGGCGCTACCCGAACTGCACTCCGAGCATGGAGACCGAGCCTCCGTCGATGCCTTCGACGGGGAAGGTGACTCGCTCACCTTCTCGGCGGAGGGCGATGATATATAGCAGTGGCAGGTAGTGGTCGGGGGTGGGCGCCGAGAGGATAGCGTCCTGGCCCAGCGCCGGGTAGTCGATCAGCGGGGTATCATTGCCGGATAGGAGTAGCTCGCGGGCCTCCCTTTCGAACCGGACGGCCCAATCGAAAGGCTCGTGGGAGGGGCTGCCCCAACTGTAGGCGTGCAGGTTGTGGACCAGGTTCCCGCTACCCAGGACCAAGACCCCTTCGTCCCGCAGCGGCGCCAGACGCTTGCCGGCTTCGTAGTGGAACTGCGGAGGCTGGGTGGCGTCGATGCTGAGCTCGACCACCGGCACGTCAGCCTTGGGGAAGAGGTGGCGAAGCACCGACCAGACGCCGTGGTCGAGGCCCCAACGCTCGTCCCGGCCCACAGAGATAGGCGCCAGCAGGGTCCGGACGCGATCGGCCAGGTCCGGGTCTCCGGGCGCCGGATATTGGACCTCGTATAGCTCCGGCGGGAAGCCTCCAAAGTCGTGAATGGTGCGCGGGGCTCGCATCGCCGTCACCAGGGCGCCGGGGATGTACCAGTGAGCGGAGAGAGCGAGCACGGCGCGGGGTCGCGGAGTGGCGGCTCCGATGGCGGCCCAGGCCCTGGTGTAGCCGTTCTGGAGGAGGGCATTCATCGGGTTGCCGTGCCCCAGGAATATGGCCGGTAGGGTGTTCGTCATAGAGCTTGAAGAGGAATCTGAAGTCTCCGTTTGCTCACGAAGGGCCGTCGAAGCCGGCCCTTCGTGAGCAAACCAATAAGCCAATAAACCGATTCAAGCGGCTCTTACGGGGGTCGCTCGCATCCTCGATCCGAGGGGCTTCGGTTCCGGAGCCGTGATACGGGCCAAGGCGCCCTGGGCCCTGGCCTTCTGCTCGACCTTGCTCACCAGGTCATCCACCACCTTTTCCCACGTGAACAACCTGGCGCTAACGCGGGCGGCCTTCCTGATCTTCTTCTCGTGAATGGGATGATCCCTGAGGTTCATCAGGTTGGACACGATCTCTGAGCTTTCTCCGGTCTCCTGCACTACGCAGTTGTGATTGTGGATGGCGTAGTCCTCGCCGGTGGCTCCGGTGAAAGCCACGCCACCCGACGCCATGGTCTCCAGCCCGACCAGCCCGAACGGCTCATGTACGCTATTGGCCAGGACTGCGTGCGAGCCTCGGTAGAGGACCCGCAAGAAGTTCAAAGGCAAATGGGACCGGATGTTGATGACATCGCTCTCGGCCGCCTGGGCTATCGCTGACTGATATCCGTCGTGGCCATCGCTGCGGGCGTGGGCATCATTCACCCGAAGGCCAAGACGGGAGGCGTGGCGGAGCACGTCGTGCCCGTGGGGCTCGATGCCCCCACGGGCCAGGAGAACCACTTTGATCCCGGCCCGTTTCAGGGTTGCGGTGGCTTCCACCGCGGCGTTCCAGCCCTTGTCAGGGTCCCAGCGGGCTACCTTGCTGAGGATGAGGTCCTTCTTGAGATTCCCACGTAACCGTGCGACCTCTCGATCATCAACCCTCTCCAGGGATGCGCTGGGGATGCCATTGGGTATGACGTGGGCGTTTACGCCCAGGGACCACATGAGGTGCTTCATGTACTTGCTGACAGTGGTGATAGTCGTGGTGAAATCCAGCCGTTTCCAGTCTATCCGATCGAAGGACGTGGTGTTGTTGGCGTTCCAGAAAAGCACAACCTTGTCACGAATTCCGTTGTGGTGGAAAAGGTCGCTCAACCTCCACATCAGTTCGGCTGTGTGCCATTCCTCACCGAGGATAACCACGGTCTTGCCTTCGGCTATGGCGGGACGGGCGATCTGCTCCAGGACGAAGGAAGGAACCGACTGGTTGAAATCGTGGAGCTTGGGCTCTTCGCCGTCGTACACGCCGTTGGGGTGATACCGGCTTATCCACTGGCACCAACGGTGCAAGACCAATCGCCCGCCTACTTGATGTTCTTCGCCGGCGGCCTCTGGGTCTCCCACCAAGAGTATCCGGGTCGGATACCCCTTGTGGGCAAGTGTGCTCGCCAGTTGAGTCACTCTCACTCCCAGGCCTCCGGCGAGAGAGTACCGATCAGGGCCTTCGAAAGAGATGATGAGGAACACGGTGTTCTTCGGGCTCAAGTGTCTCGGTTGCCTTAGAGCGCTGCCCATACTATACTCCCGCTTCTCCCCGTATCACGCTTCGGCGAGAAGACCTTGACAGAATATCAACATCATGCCGGCTGGGCCAGACCCCTGAACTTCGCCTTGGCCGAAAGTATGGCTCCCGCAAAGACCTCACTCGCCTCCGCGACGTCCTCTATTGACAGGAGTCCCACCAGGCGTCCATGGTCGAGCACGGGTAGAAGGCGGAGGTCGTTCTCAGCCATGATAGCCGCCGCCTGGATAAGATCAGCGTCCGGGGAAATGGATATCTCAAGTCTCCGAAAAACGGTCCTGGCTCGGGTGCGTGCGGCCTGAGATCCCCCGGCGACCACGCAGCATACTATGTCGTGGTCCCACACGAAGCCCAGGAAGCGGTCCCCATCGCAGACCGAGACAGCCTCTACCCCAGAGTCCCGCATCTTCACCGCCACCTCCGTAATGGGGCTGGCCGGCGAAACCCTTATGGCCTGCCTTGTCATGACCTCTTTTACTTTCATTATGCGTTCCTTCCTGGTTGACCCAGACCAGCACCGCTGATCCCGAAGTGCTGTTGACGAGCGCTGTGCCTGATCTCCGGTCATCCTCAGGTCTCAGGTCTGCGAGGCGGACCTACCTATCCGGTAGACGGATTAAGTTTACCACCGGCCTCATTACCGGGGCATAACTAACCACCACGCATCATTGCAAGAATATATCAGTTGCCGAGGGGTTGGTGGGTTGTGGTTTGACGTGAATCCGTCCAACGGATACTATTAGTAACAGAGTTTCGAGCCAGTGAGAGAGGGACGAATGACACGGAAGAAATGGCTTTTGCTGGCTATCCTATCTGCTTTTGCACTCTTTCTAGCATCATGCAGCGGCGGCAGCGGCCTGCCCAAGACACCGGGTGAGTACGATGTTCAGGCGAAATCCGTTTCCTACGATGGACGGGAATACGCATTCCACTGGATAGACCGGAACAAAACGATTCAGCGGGCCCGCGTTGAGAACCTCAAGATGGTGCAGGATTCCCGCACTTATCTCGAGATGCAGGGCAATGAACCGGTTCTCCATCTCTCGCAGGATGATCCGATCACCGTTGAAGGCGAGGACAGGCAAGGGGGCTTCAGCACTTTCTGGTTTCCCTTCATGTTGGGCAGTGTCTTAGGGAGTGGCGGGCCAGTTATTAACCAGCCATACCCGGGAACTTCTCAGACTTCCAGGGGTACCCCCACCTACCATTACCCGCCTTCCGGCGATTTCGGGCGTGACGATACGCTGAGCGGCAGCGTCACCAATACCAAGCCGGCGCCTCCCGACTATTCTAAGGTAACGCCGGCTCCCAACGCGGTGAGCGGGAAGAGCGCCGGGACGGGCGCGGGAGCCGCCGCCACCGATAAGTCCGGAGCGGTATCCGGGCAGTCCGGCGGCGCTGGCGCCGGCGCGGCAGCCACCAACAAGGGTGGGTTCAAGTCGGGTACTAGCAGCTACTCCTCGAAGAGCAGTGGAGGATCGAGCCCGAAGGTCGGCGGTGGGTCCGGTATGAGCACCGGAGGGAAGAGCTCAGGCGGGCGCAGCTCCGGAGGTCGCGCTGGTGGTGGCGGGCGCGGGGGCGGCAAGTGAGGCAGGAGTCTTCTTCCCGATTTCTGTCCCTGCATCGCTTGGGGCTGGAATGGGAGTCGCCCTCAAGGTGGCTCAGGTTTGGGCTGGGGGTCGCTTACTTCGCCTCCCTGATTGCCTGGGAGCTATGGGACCGTTATTGGGAAGATCCGCTGGCCCTGTTCCTTAGTCTCCTGACGCTGGCCTATCTCGCTTTGATATTATCCTGCTATCTACGACGAGGGCCGGATCGGCCTCTTCGGCGTGCAGACTGGCTCGCCCAGACTGTAGCGGTACTGGGGGCGAATCTGTTGGCACCGATCTCAATGCTGCCATCCCAGTCCTACGGCGCCGAGACCTTCGCCGTTGCTTTGTCTATCGTGGGACTGGCCCTCTCTTTCTGGGCCGTCTGGCATTTGGGCACGGCGTTCAGCATAGCGCCTGAGGTCCGGAGGCTGGTGACAAGCGGTCCGTATCGGTGGATCAGGCATCCTCTCTACCTGGCCGGATTCCTCATCGGGCTGGGACTGCTCGCCGCCAAGTTGTCGCCAGCGTCGATAGGTCTATTCCTGGGCTTCGTGGCATGTCAGGCCTTGCGCATGGGATACGAAGAAGAGATAATGGCGGCAAAGCTTCCAGAATTCCCGGAGTACCGGCGGCGGACCTGGGCGCTGCTGCCGTACGTGTTTTAGGAGAGAGCGTCGTGCAGCTTGAGGTCCTGGTCATTATCGTTATCATAGCAGCCGGCGCCTATTTTCTGTGGAGGTCTCGGGCAACTGCCGGACCGAAGGGAGGTGAAGACGCGGCGCCGAAAACCGTCGCCAACCTGGAGCCGGGGGACGGGGTGAGCTTCTGGGACGGGCATAATTGTCTCGTGGATACTGTGTTGGACTGCTCGGAGGAGGTGGGTGGCCGCACCACTCGCTGGCAATGGGTACTCTTGAACGATGGGCGTCTATTGGAGATAGCACCGGACCGGCGGACAGCATACGGACCTGCGGAGATCGTGTTTCAAGGGTCGGCGCCGTTTGAGCAACTCACAGGGAGCCAGGGCACCCTCAAGGCCTTCGAGCAGCGGGTGAGGGAAGGGGCAGCGGGCTCGCAGCCTGTTCATTTCAGTTACGGGCCGGGCAATTACCAGTTGAAGAGCACTGGCGCCTTTGCGGCCAATATTCGCGGCAAGGCGTTGGTCCAGGACGTGCTGCGGGACGTCAGCCTCAAGGCGGGAGAGAACGTCTATTTCGAAATGGAGTCAACCACCGGTACGTTGTCCCTGGGTATCTGGACCACCCATATCGCCCTGTATTTTGGGCAGGTTCTCAAAGAATCCGATATCGTAGGTATCTTCCCCAAAGGAAAGGAGGCAAAGATATAGTGAGCCCGGAGATAGAACGGTTCCTGATCGGTCTCGGCAATACCGTGCTCTGGACAGGCGTTTCCATTTTGATAGTGGTTGCTGTTTTCGAGCTTCTGCAGCGGAAGTACAAGCTTATGGAGGAGATATTCGCAGAGAATAGCACGGCCGCCGCTCTGCTGGCGGGCAGCTTTGTCCTGGGAGTCTTCTACACAGTCACGCAGATTGTGATTCACTGACGTTTGTCGCTCTATCCAAATTGACGTAAGGAGGAACAGAAATGGCTATCCTAAACCGTGTGGCGAACATTCTGCGCGCAAATGTCAACGAGCTCCTTGATCATGCAGAAGATCCGGAGAAGATGCTCAATCAGCTTACCAGGGACATGGCGGAGGCAACCCAGGAAGCCAAGGCTCAGGTCACGGAGACCATAGCGCAGGAGAACCTACTCAAAGCCAACCTGGCCAAGAGCCAGGAACTGTCTGCTCAGTGGCAGGAGAAGGCCGAACTGGCCGTAGAGAAGGGACAGGATGACCTGGCCCGCGAGTGCCTGAAGCGCAAAAGGGACTACGAAGCCAACGCGAAGGTCTACGAAACCCAACTTGCCTCCCAGCACGAAATGGTAAGTATGTTGAAGGCGGACCTGCAAGCATTGGAGGCCAAGTATGATGACCTGGTCCGCAACCGGGAGATTCTGATCGCCCGCTACAAGGCGGCGCAGGCGCAGAAGAAGATACAGGACACCGTGCGCACGGCTACCTCCTTCGATTATTCGGGCGAACTGGGCCGTATGGAGGAGAAGATCCGTCTTGAGGAAGCGCGGGCGGCTGCCTCGGCAGAAATGGCCGGGGCCACATTGGATGCCAGGCTGGGCGCCCTTACGGCGAGCGACAAGGAGGCTGCGGTTGAGGACGAGCTGCAGTCGTTGAAGGAGAAGAAAGGAAAAGCCTGACCTCGGGGGACTTGCTGCCGACGCCGGTGTCCGGACGCCCGATCGGGTTGTCAAGAAGGGGTTGACCCCGTTTTGGTGGCGAGACGGGAGGTGACGATATGGCCTTTAGAGATCTGCGAGAATACATTGCGAAGCTGGAGGAGGAGGGGGAGGTCCAGCATATCGAAGAAGAGGTGGACTGGAATCTGGAGGTGGGAGCAGTCATCAGGCGTTCCTACGACCTCCGTGCACCAGCTCCCTTCTTTGAGAAGATAAAGGGCTATCCCAAGGGGTACCGGATACTGGGCGCCCCCGCGGGCTTCTCCCGCCCCGGCCGCGAGTATGCGCGGATCGCGCTGGCCATGGGAATGAAACCGGAGACCCGTGTCGGGGACCTGGGCGAGGAGTATCTTCGAAGGAAGAAGGCTCCGCTGAAGCCGGTGATTGTGAACACCGGGCCGTGCAAGGAGAACATCCTTCTGGGTGACCAGGTAGACGTGTTGAGGTTCCCCGTGCCACTCCTTCATGACGGGGACGGCGGCAGGTATTTCGGCACCTGGCACCTGGTGGCAACCAGAGACCCGGATACGGGGTGGACCAACTGGGGGACGTACCGGCTGATGGTCCATGATGCGACCAGCCTGGGTGGCCTGATCGCCCCGACTCAGCATATCGGGATGATGTACTACCAGAAATACGAGGCTCGCAACCAGCCCATGCCCTTCGCCGTGGTGATGGGGGCGGAGCCGGTTAGCCCCCTTATCGCCGGAAGCTTCATCCCCATGGGCGTGAACGAGGCTGATATCATCGGAGGCTTGAGGGGTGAGCCCTTACAACTGGTCAAATGCGAGACGGTGGACCTGGAGGTGCCGGCCTCGGCGGAGATCGTCATCGAGGGGGAGGTCCTGCCCTTCGAGAGGCGAAATGAGGGCCCGTTCGGCGAGTATACCGGGTACCGCTCCTCCCACTTTCCTTCCCCCAAGCCGGTTTACAGGGTGAAGGCCATCACTCATCGCAACGATCCCATCATGGTTTCCTGCTGCACGGGTGTGCCGGTCGATGATAACCAGGCGGTACTGGCCGTCTCTTTGAGCGCCGAGGTTCTTGACCTGCTGCGCGGCCAGGGGTACCCGGTCCGGATGGTGTCTGTTCCGCCGGAGTGCGCCTCCCAGATGGTGGCGGTCGCCACGAAGACCCCCTATCCTTTCTTCGCCAAGAAGATCGCCCACACTATTTGGGGGTCTCAGGCCGGAGGCATCCTCTACTGGGTGGTGGTTGTCGATGACGACGTCGATGTCACCAACTTCAATGAAGTGATGCACGCGTTGGTGACCCGATGTCATCCGGATCGGGATGTGCACAAGGTGCCGAATGCCCCCATCTACGCCAACATCTCGACCTTCCCGGACCCCGATGACCGGATGGCTGGCCGGGGGGCATACTGTCTCTTCGACGCCACCTGGCCGAAGCACTGGAGGCCGGAGGATACTCCCGTCAAGGCATCGTTTGACGTATCATGGCCCAAGGAAGTGCAGGACAGGGTCCTTTCCAAGTGGCGTACCTACGGGTACAAGTAGAGGCAGAGGGAGCGGGGGACGAAAGCCCATCTGCCGCGCGTCGCCTATTCCTCAGTCCTGCTCAGGATGCTGGGACGACCTGAAGGCCCTGCTTTAGTTCGCCGGTCCGCCGGCCCTCTTTGACTGCATCATCCCGGCGGGTTACATCTAACTTGAAGAAGATCCTGGAGATGTGGACCTTCACAGTAAATAGGCTTATGCCCAGCGACAAGGCGATATCCCTATTGCCCTTGCCCTGAGCAATATGCCAGAGGATCTCTTTCTCTCGGCGAGTCAACGACAAGTCATCCATTGCCTCGAAGCTTCTCCGGTATCCTTCCACTGAAGCTGCTGCCTGTACCATTCCGGATCCCTCCTCTAAAGTTTGTGTGTTCCTGATCCAAAGAATACACTCGGCAGGTAAATGGCGTGGTGTATACTGGTGTAAGAAGTGTATAGGTATGGTGAAGATCATCGATACACAGACGGCGACCGTAGCTTCTGCCTCCCAGCCGGGCGTCCCGGCCCACTGCATCGTGAGGTGAACTACCAAGGGTCTCCCGCCTGGCTGCCGCTGGCCTGGCGAGGCCGACGTCTTCCGCTAGCTCTTGACAGGAAAGAATAATACTATACACTAGTATCAGGTTGGAGGTATCCACTGTTACATGATGTTTGACTTGAGGGCCAAGCGCGGCATCGGCCAAGGTGTCTTAATCGGTTTGTGCGCCGCGATCCTGGCTGTGCTCGTGCTTTCATGCTCCGGGCCCAGGGCGGTTGTTCCGGCGGTGGATGTGTCGGCTGCTCCCACCCCCGCGGTCACTCCGGGACGGCAACCCCAGCCAACAGTCGAGGCCCCCTCGCCCGTTGGGGAAGTGCTTGTGAAGGGGAGCGCCGAAGCACTGGTCTCCAATCCAGAGGCGGACAAATCGGTCAACATCGTGTTCATCCTGGACGCCTCGGGATCCATGCTGGAGAGGGTGGACGGCAGACCCAAGGTGGAGATCGCCAAAGAGGTCATAAGCCGGCTGGTGGGGGAATTGCCTCCAGGTATTCAGGTGGCGCTGAGGGCCTACGGGCACCGCTATCCCGAGTCGGACAAAGCCCGTTCCTGTGAGGATATTCAGCTCCTTACCTCTCTGAGCGCCGGCAGTTCTCGTGAAATCGCGGCGCAACTTCAGTCCATTCAGCCGCGTGGTTGGACCCCCATAGCCCGATCCTTGGAGGACGCGGGTCAGGGCATGGCGGGGCTAGTCCAGAGCATCAACAATATCGTACTCGTGAGTGACGGGAAGGAGACCTGCGGAGGGAAGCCCGCTGAGGTGGCTCAGAAGCTGAAGGAAGGCCCGGGCAAACTTACAGTGCACACAGTAGGCTTTGCCATAGACGAAGATGCTCGGAAGGAATTGGGCGACATAGCGAACGCATCGGGGGGCACATATAACGAGGCGAAGGATGCCCAGGGACTCATGGATGCTGTTGGGCTGGCCTTGGTGGCCGCCCGGAGCGGGACCTTTCTCCGCGCCGAGGCCACTGGAGAAGGGGACAGGAGAGTCCCACTCTCGGTATGGCTGATGGACCCTTCCACCGGCGTGAAGTTGCACGAGTTTCGTAGCTGGGTCGACTCCCCGGTCGCCCCGGGAAGCTATGACATCCTGATTGGATCAGCGCCGAGGGTTGAATATCGAAGAGTGACGATAAAGCCTCATACCAGGACCACGATCCTGGTTGGGGTTGGAGGGATAAGAGTCGAACTGGCCGATGCCCAGGGGCAGCCTCTCAAGACCCTGGTCCATCTCAAGGACAGGGGTACCGGAGCCACTCTTCGTGACTTCGCAACCTGGTACAATCAGTCTTCGCTGCCAGGTGTCTATGACCTTCAGGTGGATTCGAATCCTCCCGTGGTCAGGCGTGGCGTTCAGGTGAGCGAGAGGGCCCTGACCGTGGTCGACCTGAGAAACGGGAGCCTGCGGGTGGACGCTCTTGGCCTGGGAGGTGAGCGGCCTAACTGGCCGATAGAGCTTCGGGATACCGAGACCGGTGACCTGCTCTACCAGTCGCTAGTTGGGCGAGCTCTACCCGTGATGGCCGGTGACTATCGGTTGATCGTGCTTTCGAGGCCGACGCTGACTCTGCCGTTGACAGTGGGGTCTGGAGAGGTCAAGACCCTGAGTCTTCAAACTGGCCTGCTGCGGTTGGAATTGCTGGACCGGCAAGGCCTGAGGCTGAACTTGCCGGTATCTCTGGAGAATGGCGCCCAGGGTTCGACAGGAGGCTTCAACACCTGGGAGGACGCATCGATCTTGCCCGGCTCATATCTGCTCGTTATCCCAACCCAGCCAGAGATCCGTCAGCAGGTCCAGGTTAGCCCTACTCAGCCCACCATACTTCGACTGCGCTCCCCGTAAGCTATCGATTGACTTGATCCCTGGCGCCGTCATTCTGCGTCGCCGGAGGCGCCCGGGGAACGCCCAAGAACGATCTCCATTCCCCGCTTCTCCCTGAGGGGCGAACGGATTCGGGTGACGAGCCTCTCTACCTGATTGGATTAGCTCACCGCTTGTGCCATAATCATTCTAGCGACGCCTGGGGTCCGGGGAGGCACGAATCCGCCGGTAGAGGCGTTAGATCAGGTTGGCGGATTGGGAACGCCCGAAACTGGAGGCTCATGATCACTCTGACCGATCTCCTCAAGTATCTGGGAGAACTTCTCGGTGACGCAGGGGACATCGATCCTGACATGGCGAACGGGCTTCAATTGCGAGGGAAAGAGGAGGTTCGGAGAATCGCCACCGGGGTTAGCGCCAGCCTGGAGCTCTTCAAACAGGCATTGGCCATTGGGGCGGACTGCCTGATCGTACACCATGGAATCCTCCTGCCCAGGACCCCCTACGTCGACACTCTAACCGCCGCACGTCTCGGATACCTCTTCGCCAACCGGCTCAGCTTGCTCGGATACCACTATCTCCTTGACTCCAATCCGGAGGTGGGCCATAGTGCGGAGATAATCCGCAGGTTAGGGGCAAGGCGCACGCAGCCCTTCCGCAATGGCTGGGGCTGGAGCGCAGAATTCAAGGAAGAACTGCCACGTTCTGAGGTCGTGGAGCGGTGCGTCGGGCTCTTTGGGCAGCTTCGCGCGGAATACCTGTTCGGACCTGAAGGGATAAGGCGCCTCATCGTGGTTTCGGGGGGAGGCGCTCCTCTATACGCGGAGGTCCCCACAATAAGAGCGGACCACGTGGACCTTTACATAACTGGAGAAGTGCACGAATGGGACCGGGAGGTGGTGCGTGAGGCAGGGCTGAACTTGATCGCGGGAGGCCACTATAACTCGGAGCGATTCGGCCTCTGGGCCCTCGGCGATCGCATTCGCCGGGATCTCCCGGTAGAAGTGGAGTTCGTTGACCTCCCCAACGAAGTCTAGCAAGTGTGTCTGCGTTGGAGGATGGGCACAGCGATAGGACTCACAGCCGTCTTGTACCACCTGGCGGCTCTCC
>ORJL010891559.1_pt1 | contig 11320 bp, 10 predicted proteins | sample 1779941 | NCBI WGS metagenome assembly ORJL01 (sample SAMEA104232317, study PRJEB22302) | groundwater metagenome | biome: forest; feature: aquifer; material: groundwater | place: USA | collected 2011-08-07 | depth 5.8 m | reverse complement strand
CCGACTTTCCAGTCGGTCTCATCACCGCCCACGAAACATTGACCGACTAGAGAGTCGGTCCCAAATTCGCCGGCTGCGCTCGGCGGATTCTCCAGGACGTACAAATCCGCAGCGCGACGACCGATGCGACCATCAGCGCGACACCCGCGGGCGGCAACCAGGACAGCGGTTTCCAATAGTCGTTGCCCCCGGCGCGCAAGGCCCAAAGTCCCATCGCCATCCCCACGCCGGGCAGGACGCTGCCCGCGAATCCGCCATGACGTCGAAGCAGAAGGATCCAGAATACCACGAGCACGATCGCCTCTCGCGGCCACGGAAAGACCGCGATCCCGAAGAGCAACGCGCGTCCGATGTTCGGCACGGCGCTCCATCGAACTTTCACGCCGCGGTCCGTGCTGACGATCGCCGGCGCCTCCCCCGGGCCCATCGCATCCCCCGCGGCCGTCGTGACCCACACGTGTCCGAAATCGGAAACGAGCTGTGCCGGGACGCCGAACCGCGTCATCAGCGACGCGGCGACGACGGCGCGACCGTCACAATCCTCGCGCCCGCGTGCCACGACTTCAGCGACGGTGGGGATGTAGTCCGAGACGCCCCAATTGTCCCAGTCCCAAGCGTAGGGAACGTGGTCGTAGACGAACGCCTCGACAACTCTGACGATCCGTCGATCGGGGGTGCCGGACGGTATCTTGGTTTGCAGTTCCTCGACCCAAGGCTGCAACGCCGGCGCGTTCGGCTCGATCAGCAAGCTCGGGTTGCGCCAACGAACAAAGTGTCGCCAGAACGTGGCCGGATAGGGGAAACAGACGAAGAAAACAGTGAGCGCCAATACGAACAACTTCGTCGGCAGGCGAATGAACCACTTCCGTTCGTTGAGGGTCCAAAGCAAGTGCATCGAAGGATTGTAGGCACGTCAGTCGAGCAAGACGATCGGACCGGTGGTTCCTCGGAACCGACGGGTCCGCACTTCCAGCGGAGTACGCCCTCGTCCTACGAGCCACAAGCGCAAGCGCGTGGTCCGGGTGGTGCGACGTGTAACGATCTCGCGCGACGATAAACCGCGACCATCCGCCGCGCGGATTCAGTCCAGGGAAACCGGCTCGCCTGGTCGTACCCCGCGCGGACGCGCGCGGCGCGGAATGGAGAATCCGTGCGGAGTTGTTGGATCGCCTCGGCGACGGCATCGGCATCGTTCGGATCGACGTAGCAGGCCGCGTTTCCCCCGACCTCCGGCAGCGCCGCCAGCGGCGCGGCGATGACGGGACATCCTCGCGCCATGGCCTCCAGAACGGGCAGACCAAACCCCTCGGCGCGAGAGAGCATCAAGAGCGAACTCGCATGGGTGTACTCCGCGTGTAGTTCGTCGTCCGACGGAGCTCCGAGGAAACGAACGAACTTCGGATCGGCCAGCGATTCCATCTCGACCGCGGCCTCGGCGTCCAGGGTCTCGCGCGAACCGGTGAGGTGTAGCTCCAAGTCGGTTGCGTGACGACGCCGGTACGTGCACATCGCCCGCAAGATGAGATGCACGTTCTTTCTTGGTTCGTGTCCGCCGACGTAGAGGACAAAGGGATTCGCGGACTGCGGAGGTTCGACGTTCGTCACGCGCGGCGCGTCGACGCCGTTGGGGACTGCACTGATTTTGTCCGCCGACAATCCGAGGGTGCGAAGCGCCTCGCCGCGAGTGAACTCGCTGACGGTCGTGATCTGGTCCGCGCGCCGCGCCGAATCGCGGATCGAGCGGCGATACGCGCGACGCGCCAGGAACGACGTCCCGGGCGTGATCGGCGTGTTCCACGGAATCAGATCATGGATGGTGAGCACTGTGGGAATGGGACAGCCGCCGGGAATCCCGCTGTTCCACGTCGCATGATAGACATCCGCCCGTGCGGCCAGAATCCACTCCGCGAGGCGATTCTCCTCCCAGCGTCGGCGACGAATCGGATCGCGGTCAGCGCGGTCGAAGTCGCAACGCATCGTCTCGATTCCAAGTGCAGCTAACGCGCTTCCGTCGTCGGATGCACCCAGGAGCGCGACGGGCTCGACTTCTCCGCCGCGTGCAAACTCACGGAGCAGGCAGGTCACGACGCGGGCGACGCCGCTGAACCGTCCAACAAGCATACGCGCGTCGACAAGTGCTCGGAGCTTCGAGTTCATCACCCTTCGCTCCGCGTTGCGGCGCAACAGAGCGTCTGCCCTCGCCAGCGGCAAAGCGGAGCAGAGGAGAGAGCATCCGCGTGCGTGGTCACGAACCGGCGCAGCCGCCAGGCACCGGGCAACGACTGGCAATCGCGAAACCACGGGAGTCCCAGCGAGCGAAGTTCGGACACAAGAAGACCAGCACCGGCGATCACGTCTCGAAGCTCGCGAGCGCGAAAGAGTCGGACGTGCGTCGGATCGTCGAAGATCGACGGATCGGTGAACGAAGCGTTCGGGGTCAAGATCAACAGGAGGCCGTGCAGACGCAGCACGCGTCGCCATTCTCGGATCGCCGCTTCGACATCGGGCATGTGTTCGATCACGTGCTGTGCGACGACGACATCGACGCAGGCATCCGGCAGCGGTAGACGGTCGGCGAGCGCGCAAGCGACGTTGATCCCGGCGTTTCGCACGCGCGCATGTACGAGTCCGGAGCACGCGTAATCGAATCCGATCACGTTTGCGCAAGGCAGCGAAGCAAGGAGTCCGCCGTTTCCGCATCCAACGTCGACGATCGTCTGCGTCGCGGACGGATGATGCTTGCGAACCCAGGCGGCCTCCATCTCGAATTCCAGTCCGATACCGCGATTCAGGTAGACGTCGGACGAACCGTTCGCGCCTGTGCGTTCACGGGGGTCCGAAGGCGCGTTCCCGCCCGACGACGAAAGAACCGCTCCCTTATGGTCGCGGCTCTGTAAGCGTTCCGCGATGGGTCGGCGTGCCTCCTGATGGGCGTTACGCATGGGCCTGCTCCGCGGCGCTGCGTCGACTGCGTGCGAGGCTCGACTCGACGGGAATCGCGGACGCCCGCCGTGATGATGGGGCGACGGAGTGCCACAACGCCGACCCCATCGCCTTCGCCGCTTCGATGAGCCATTTGCTTCGCGGCGCGAAGCGGAACGCGCTGAGCATGTGTTTCGCCGACGCGGCGTGTTCGCCCACACGCTGTGCGTCGTACCCGAGTTGGCCGTGGGCGGCGGAGAGGTGCTGTCGCAGGGTGGCGTCCTGCGTCGCGGTGAGCGGGCTCAGTTTGCGGCGCATCTCGTGCAGCGTGCGAACGAGTCGCCGCGTGTTCTCATGGCTGGAGGTGCGCGACACGCTCCCTGCGGTGAAGTGGTGTACGCTGAGCGACTCGTCCACGAAACCTGCCGGGCACGCGCGAACAATCTCCGCGTAGAAGAGCCACTCCTCGGCGTACGCAGGATCGTCGCAAAATCGAATGCGCGTGCCCAGCACGTCGCGACGCACGAGTCCCGTGATGGTGGCGATGAAGTACTGTCGAAGCAGGACATCCAACACATCGGCATCACAGACGAACTGTCCGTCGCCGATCTGCGTCGCGCGGACTTCCCGCGCGGAACGGCATTTGGAATCGAAAACACTGGGAAAATGCACGCCCTGCAAGTCGATGCACGAATAATCGCTGTAGACGAGGCCGATCTCCGGGCGCGATTGGAAGAGCGAAAGCTGACGTTCCAGCTTAGTCGCTGCGAACTCGTCGTCCGAATCCAGGAACGCGACGAATTCTCCGCGAGCAACCTCGATCCCTCGGTTTCGAGCGTGACACGGACCGCGATGGACCTCCTGCAGAAATCGGAAACGATCGCCCAGACGATCGGCGTAACGCGACGCGAGCGAGGCCGTTCCGTCGGTGGACCCGTCGTCGACCAGAACGATTTCCCAGTCCGTGAACGTTTGGGCGACGATCGAATCCAACGCGCGCGGGAGGATCTTCTCCCGGTTGAAGGTGGGCACGATCACGGAGACCGTCGGATTCGCCATCAGACGCCGACCTCCTCCAGTTCGCGCGGCACGCCGACGCCACCAACGCCCGCACCTCTCCGTTGCCGTCGACGTCGTGAATTCGACTTGGGTCGCTCGGTCGTTTCGTAAACTGGATCGACAGCGAGTTCCCGTAACCGATCGAGGTTCCCATCGGCGACCGCATCGAGGACTCGCGCCAAACGTGACGCCTGAACCTGCCGCTGAAACGGAACGAGCGCCTGTTTGCGGATCGGAAGCGGCTGGACCCCATCGCGCCACTCATCGTAGAGCGCGCACAGACCCGCGAGAATCTCGTTTCGGTCGAACCCCGCGGTGACACCCCCCTGGCACGTCCGCACGATGCGTTCCGCTTCACCGTCCTCCGGTCCAACCGAGAGGATCGGCCGACCCGACGCGAGATACTCGAACGTTTTCGCGGGGATCACCGAATGGGCGTTCGGTCCGTCGGGACTGGCGAGCAACAACGCATCAGCCGACGCCATCGCCCGAATCGCGTCGGCGTGATCGACGGTTCCCGCGTTGCGATAGGGAACGCCGTCCGTCAGAAACCGCTCCCGGGCCGCGACATCGGAGTGTCCCACCAGGTGAACGCGGAACGACTTCCGCTTGTCGCCCAGTGAACGCACGAAATCGGCGAGGGCGTCGAAGAGCGGTTCGCACGATCGCCAGCGATCCAACCGTCCGACATGAGCTAGCACGAAAACCCCGGCGCGTCCGGAAGATTCCTTTTCGTGTGCGATGGCCTTCGCCACGCCTTTCAGGTCCGACGGATCGTATCCGTTGGTGATGGTCACGAACCGATCGCGCCGCGACGGGACATGCGAAGCGAGGATCTCCGTTTGACGCTGACTCACGCCGATCACCGCGTCCGCGTTTTCCAGGACGTCCTGTTCCAATTCGCGGTGCGCCGCTCGACGATGCGGCGTCGACTCGCTGTAGCGATAGTCGTCGGTCCACAGATCCCGGAAATCCGCGACCCAGGGGGCGCCCGTGCGACGCTTTAGTTCCAGCGCCAACCAGTGGTCCGACGCCGGACTGAACGTCGAGTAGAGCGCACGCACCTGGCGCGTACGAATCAGATGCTCCAGCGGTCGAACGCTTTGCCGTGCCCACGCGATCTGGTCGTCGGGCAATCGGTCGCGCGGGAGTGAACGTGACAATCGGAAATCGATTCGCCTCGCAAACGGCGCGAGGACGCCGCCGCGTTCAGCGGTTCGACGAGCGCGTTCCCAGAGTCCGTCCCAGAGATTTCCACCGGTGCGAAACACGTCGATCCCCGCGGGGACTTCCGCCGCAAGCCTCTCATCCCGCGGCATTCCGGGAACCGCGTCGCGGGCCCAAACGATCGGACTCCAACCGCTACTGGGAAGGTACTTCACGAACTTGGCTGTACGCTGCACGCCCGATCCACCGGTCGGCGGAAACGCGCAAGCGATCACCAACACCGGGCGTCCGGGGCTCGAACTATTTGTATTCCGTTTCGACATTCCTGCCTTTCACACCATCACAAGCGACCGTTCCCGCGTCTGCTGGTACAGTTGGATCCAACGATCGTAAACGTGCACCGCGTCGTACTCGCGCTCGACGAACGACCGTCCCGCTCGCCCCATCTCACGACATCGAACTGGATCTCGAAGGAGGTCGACCACCGCGGTTGCGACCGCCGGCGAGTCGGCAACGGGGACCAACACTCCCGTTTCACCGTTCCGCACCGTGTCGCGCAGACCGCACACATCCGACGCGACAACCGGAACGCCCATCGCCGACGACTCCAACGCGGCCACGCCGAACGCCTCGTGAACGGACGGCATCAAGCAAACGGACCAGCGCCGGAGCACATCGGGAATCTCGTCGTGGCGCATCCGAGGCAGCCAGTGAATCACGCCGTCGATTCCGGATTCGCGTGCCATAGCGCGGCACTCCGCCAGCTCCGGACCGTCGCCGATCATCTCAAATCGCGCGTTCGGGCGCTGCGACAGTATCAACGGCATCGCCGCCAACAGCGTTTTCGCCCCGTACACCGGGCGGAATCCCTTGTGAAAACCGACGATCGGCGACGCCGCATCACCACCGAGTGCGTCGATCGCCCTTCCCGGCGAATCCCGGTCCGGCCGGAATCGCTCAAGATCGACGCCGAAGGGAACCACTTGCACGTCGGTCGAAGCAAGGTCGGCGAAGCGGGCGACGACTTCCGCGAACGTCGGTCCGCAGGCGGTCACGACGTGCGCCGCTTGGAGCAACTCGCGCCGCGCGGCCCGCTCCTGGTCCGAGGGCACCGTTTCGCCCGGCGGCGGAACCAGATCGGAGCCCCAGGCCGATGCGACGAGACGTCCATGCTCGAAACTGCGTTCCAGACTCTCGCGATCGAAGCCCCAGTCCACGATGAAATGGACGTTCACCACGTCGAAGCGCCGGAGGAATTCGCCCAGGTATCGCCGCCGCCGCCCTTGCCAGCGTCGCAGATTTCGCCAATCCGGCGGCGGAACCGCGAATCGTTCGACGGACGCTCCCGGAACTTCCGCTGGCTTGTGCGTCACGATGTGGACTTCGACCTCGCGCGCGGAAAGCTCAGCGGCGAGTCGCCGCAAATGAACCGATCGAGCATCTCCGAACAAGCAGACCTTCATCGTCTTGAGCTTTCGACAACGACCAATTTTCGTTCCCGTAGGGTCCGCTGTGCGGACCCCTCTTCGGACTCTGGAGTTCCGACAAATCGACCGTCGCCGATGGACCAGGAGTGGTCCAGACAGACGGCCCCCGTCGCAACCGTGTCGTTGCGGAGCACCATCGGGAAGCAGAACGGCGTGTCCACCAGCGACGTGCCCCGCTCCGCATCCCACATCCGAACGTTCCAGAAGTATTCACCGCCGGCGAGCGGAAGCGCCGGAAGCGAGACGCGGACCCGGTTCAGCCCGGACCTCACCGCCGGCGACCAACCGCTTCTCGCGGTGTTCAAGCTCAGCAATTGAAGACCGTGCGCGGTCCGCGCGTTCAGTTCGACGGCGACGCTCGGCGCTGCCCCGGGGAGTCGGAACGACAGTTCGATCTGCAACGGAACCGACGCCGACACGACATCCACGCCGTCGCTATCCGGTGCGAGGAAACGCAGCGAAACGTCGCGGACCGCCCCGCTTTTCTCCTCCGTTGCGTGCGCCGCGGCAAGGATGTCCGGCGCTCGGCCGGCCGTGCTCGTCATGGCGCGGAGGTGATGCGTGACCGCGTCGCCGGACGATCCGCGAAACACAACTCGCCCACCATCGAGCACTAAAGCGCGTTCGCAGATCGAACGCATCTGCTGCAAGTCGTGGGTGACGAAAACGAGCGCCGTTCCTTGGCGGACGAGTTCGCTCATCCGCTCCAGGCAACGCATTCGGAACACGGCGTCGCCGACAGAAAGAACTTCGTCCACCAGCAACACCTCGGGCTCGGTGTGAGCGGCGACGCTAAATCCCAACCGAGCGTACATGCCCGAGCTGTACCGCTTGACCGGCATGTCCAGAAACCGCTCCAGACCGGAAAACGCGACGATGGCGTCGAGCTTGCCGCGGATTTCCGATCGGCTCATTCCCAGAATGCACCCGTTGAGAAAGATGTTCTCGCGGCCTGTGAGGTCGCCGTGGAATCCGGCGCCGACTTCGATCAGAGCGGCTAGGCGTCCCGCGACGCGGATTTCGCCGGCGTCGGGTCGAAGGATGCCCGCGAGCAATTTGAGGATCGTGCTCTTTCCCGCGCCGTTGGGACCGATGATCCCGAACGCCTCGCCGCGGCCAATCTCGAAGTCCACATCGCGGAGCGCCCAGAATTCTCGGTCGGCCCGCGGCGCTTCGCGGCGCGCTTTGCGAAACCACTCGCGCACGAGTCGAAACGCGCTGGGGGTCTCGCCCAGTCGGAATCGCTTCGACACGTTCGTGAACGTCACCCTCGCGCTCGACATCAGATGCACTCCGCGAAGCGAGGCGACATCTTCCGGAACGACCACCATCCGACGACGAGCACCGCGCTCGACACGGCCGCAGCGTACAAGAGCGCGCCGACGTTCGGCGGACGTGCCAGGATGAGGCACTCGCGGTACCCGTCCAGCAGCGCCACCATCGGGTTGTACGACAGCACGCGCGCCAGGAGCGAACCATCCCGTGGAACAGGAATGACCACCGCGGAAACGAACATGGCGAGCTGCAAGAGCACGCCGATCACTTGTCGCACGTCGCGATAAAGGAGATTGGCGAGCGCCAGGATCATTCCCAAACCCGTGGTGAGCGCCGCTTGAATCAGGATGAGCACGGGCAGCGCCAACCACGTCCACCCGAGGGTCACGGTCCACGCTCCGCGCCCGCTCATGTATCCGGTCAGCAGCAGAAAAACGGCGAGGCCAGCGAGAAAATCGGCGAACGACGCCAACACGCAGGAGAGCGGAAACACCTCGCGCGGGAAGTACACCTTGGTGACCAGGTTCCGGTTGGCGACGAGCGAGTTCAGAGACGACACGAGCCCCGCGGAGAAGAACGTCCACGGCACGATCCCGGTGTAGACGTAGAGCGCGTACGGCATTTCCACCCCGGCGATCGCCCGTCCGTCCATCGCGCGGGTGAAGACGAAGACGAATACGAGCATGGTCACGATGGGCAGCGCCAGCGTCCAACCCAGTCCGAGGAAGGACTGGGCGTACCGAACACGCACGTCGCGCCACGCGAGGCTGACCACGAGATGTCGCATGCGCAGCAACTCGCTCACGACAGCCGCGGCGCGAACGGCGCGCGGGGAAAGCGCGGACCGCTTATTCGCGATCGTCCACATGAATGTCTTATCGGTCGTCCGAGCGGCGGGATTCTCGGTTCCCGGAAGCGGAAATGCGGCGGTGCGTCGGCGGCGTGCAGTGATCGGTGGGACCGATAATACGAATGGCACGCCGGGTTCGTCGCTTCATGACGTTCATGCACGGCGCGTCGGGTCCGCTGTGCGGACCTTTCTTCGCGCTAGAACCCGGTCCCTACGTTGAAGAGGCCGTACACGAGGTTGGTGATGAAGCTGTTGGCGACCGATGTGGTCAATCCCGAAACCAGCGTGGAAAGGTCAAAGGCGCAACCACCGGTCTGGAGCAGCACGCCGGCGGCGAGAACGGGGAGCACTCTTCGATACGAACGAACGAGCTTTCGACTCATCGCGTTTTCCTCCTTGAAGCACCGTGCCGCTCGCCCGCGGCGGAAATTCGATTCGCGGTTCACGCAAATCCGCACCGGCGCGTACGGTTCACTTCTCGCCGGTGGTCGTCGGTTCCGACGACTCGTCCGTCGATCCCGGCGTCTCCGGCGCAACGGCCTCACCGGTTTCGGCGTCGAGCAGCACTAACTCGCTGGCCACGTAGATCGGAACCGGGTTCACCGATCCGTCTTGCCATCGCTTACTTGACGCCCGAACACCGACGTAAGCGCCGATGAACCGCTGAACATCAATCGACGAACCCGTCGGAATTTCCACGTACCCGAGCGTTCTGTCAGCGGCCGCGGCGTGATCGAGCAGTCGCAGGCGCTTCGGCTCACTGTCCAACGGATACAGCGCGCTGACCCGCAAGACGCCTTTTTCGTCGAGGCTGACGGGCTCCTTCGTTCGCACGTATTGGGGAAGACCTGCACGTTGACGAAGGTATTCCTGTCGAATCGCCTCCGTCTTCTCGTCCGTTCCGTGAAGCGACCGAATCGACGTGAGTACGGCCATCATCCCGCGCAAATGTTCCACGCGTGCGTCCGCGTACTGCTTGTTCACCGTGTCGGAATCCGTTTCCGCGATCCGCTGGTAACGTTCCATGAAGGGTCGCAGCTCACGTTCCGCGAGCGGTTTGGTCAACTCAATCCGCACCTCGCCGTCGAGTTCCTCCAACCGCTTTCGATTCGACACGGACGACGACGACGAAGCATCCGCACGCAAGGCATCCGCCGACGCGGTTCCGGTCGAGGAAGGCACCGCTCCCGAATCCGCTTTGCGTTCCGCAGTCTCCTTGGCCTTGGCGTCGTCGTATTCCTTCATCGCCGGTGGAGCTTTCTCCAAATCGGCGGACGGAGGCGCTGCGACGTCGACCGGCTTGGTCGCATCGGGCTGCGCGCTCGCGCCGTCCGTCGCGGCACTTGCGGTCCCCGGGGCCGTGTTCACAAAGGCCTTGCTAACCCAGAGCGTTGCGCCCATCGGCGGCTTGATGCGCACGAACCCGTCCGCGGCGCGTTCCAAAATTTCAACCGACGCTCCCTTCGTCAACACCGTCTGCACGGTGTACTTGTTGTCGTTGAGTTGCGATCCGGCGCGCACCCGAACGTTCTCGGCGTTCACCACGCCCGACTTGTTGTCGGCCGTGTCCAAGTAATCGCCGGAGATGAGGCTGAACGCGCCGGCGGGTGGGAGGATTTCCAACCACTCGCCGGCCTCGCCGACGACCTGGATCCGTTCGCCCTTGCGGAGTTTGCTGACCGTGTAATGGTTCAGACTGGGACCGCTGCGCACGTAGACATTGTCGCCGGTCACCTCGCCCTGATGCAGAACCGCTTTCTCCGCGGTCTGGGCGAACGTCGTCGCCGAACCCATCAGCGCCATCACGACAAGCACCCGGCGTCGAACAGAAGCGTTCCTTGCTTCCGACATGGTTGCATTCTCTCGGTGGTGAAAACTCTTCCGCGACCTCTTCCATCCCCGGCCGCCAAGGTCCGGGGAAGTTACCCACCTTCTCAACCCGTGTCAACGACCGTTCCGTCCGGGTCTGAGGACGAGGGACCGCCAGCACGTCCGGGCGTTGGCGATCGGCAGCATCCCGCTATACTCCCCACGCGATGAGAACCGATGCCTACCGGACCGCATCGATCGTCGTCGAACCCGTCGAGACCGGTCTCGCCTTTGTCGACGGACTCCGCGCTTGGCTCCGCCGCCCGGACGCCGTGGTCTTGGACAGTTCGCAAGCGGGACACGCCCAGGGCAGATTCTCCATCCTCGCGGCGGAACCGGTCGAGTGCTTTCGGGCCGAGAGGTGGGAACCGCGTCTGGACGTCGTAAGCGCGCTCTCGACGCGCCTGCGAGCTTGTCCCGCCGCCGTCGTTACGCCACCGTGCGACTCCCCGTTCGTCGGGGGCTGGGTCGGGTTCCTGAGCTACGAATCGGGATTGGGGCACGAGAGCTTGGCCACCCGTAAACCGTCCGACACCTGGCTCCCGAACGCCCAGTTCAACCTGTACGACACCGCCGTGGTTTTCGACACCCGGGTAGACGCATGGTCCATCGTCGCCGTTGACTGGCCGCCCGGCGTTCATCCCGCACGAGGCTCGGCGGCGTCACGTATTGAACGCTTCCGAGGTTGGCT
>ORJL010266442.1_pt1 | contig 11320 bp, 9 predicted proteins | sample 1779941 | NCBI WGS metagenome assembly ORJL01 (sample SAMEA104232317, study PRJEB22302) | groundwater metagenome | biome: forest; feature: aquifer; material: groundwater | place: USA | collected 2011-08-07 | depth 5.8 m | reverse complement strand
TACGACATTCGGCTCATGCTGGCGTGCATTCGATATCGCCTATGAACAGCTCTCGGGCGAAGCAATGGTGGCATTTTCGACGAGCACCACCGGAAGATTGTCATACCGTACATGGAACGGAACAAGCTGGACTCCCGCGACCACCACCACGGCAAGCAGTATGGTGACGGGCGGGACAGGAGCCATCCGATGGGTGCGGCTCATCCCGCGCGGCGAAGGGCTTAAAGGAACACGGTCGGACGAGATACTCATGATTGCATCGGATGCGAACTCCGATATTTTTGCGGGAATCTGGAACGGCTCCGCATGGACCGCCACCACTACCATCACGACTACTGCCTCAACATTCCAGATACAGAATTTCGATGGAGCATGGGAAGAAACGACAGGAAACGCATTAGTCGTCTGGTCGGAAGGAACAACGGCAAGTACCGCTCCCTACCGCTACAAACGCTGGCTCCGCTCGACTTCCGCTTGGGACGGAAGTGCCACCTCGCTTCCTGCCGTCGCCCTCTCGAGTATCGGTCACTGGGTGTCCGTAAAATCCGCGCCTATTGCGGGCAAAGACCATATCGCCATCATGGGGAGTTCCGCAACGACTGTCGGCAATAACTGTTCAACGGTGACTAATTGCCGCGCCCAGCCGTACATCTGGACCGGAGGTGCATCTCCCACCATGACAATCGGAAACCAATGGGCATCGCAGGAACCGATATGGCAGCAGGCATTCAATGTGGCAGTCGAATCACTGAACAGCGCGGTGCATGCTTTCTATGTGAGCACTACCGGACACTCGACTACCGATGTAAGCGGATACGAGACGTGGGTTGAGGGAACCGGATTTTCCGCCATCACCGACATCACGGGAGCGATGGGAGACGACGCTGCCGCATTCCAGCTCACCTCGCATCCGAATTCGAACACTATTTTCATGACCGGCGAGGATATCGACTCCGATTGTAACGGAACGCTCTGGGACGGGGGAGCGATAGGCGTGACATGGGATACTAGCGGCTGTAATTCGTCGGGAGAATTGGCTCTCGCGCCGCTTGATGACACGGTTCAACCGGGCGAAGGGCTCGCTTTCTGGGTCGCACCGAAGCCATACTCTCCTTGGTCGCGCAACTGGCGCTTCTACGGCGACTACACGGAAAACGATCCCGATAACACGACCGACAGTCTGAGTGCATCGGAAAACCAGACAGCGAGCGTATCACAGGAAAGCTTCATGCGGCTCCGCTTCCAATTCGCGGAGCTTTCGGGACTCGCACAGACCGATGCGAGGAAGAAACTCCAATGGACGACGAGTACTCCCGATTCCGCAACTTCCACATGGACGGATGTGGGGGACACCTCCGAAACGACGGCGGTGTGGCGCTATGCCACCGCGGCAGAAACCTGTGCGAACTGCTCCGACAATACGGTAATCGGCGCCCAGCGGCTCACGGGCTCGACGCAGAGTGCCTCCTATCTCTCCGACAAGGATCTCGCCGCGGGAACGAATATGGACCATGCCGCACTCGCGCTCGCAGAATACGACTATCCGCTCAAGGCAGAGGATACGGTCGCGGGAACGACTTATTACTTCCGTGCCTATGACAACGATCAGCTCACACCCGTATTCCGCGAACAGGACTCGGACAGTTCGAACGATTGTTCCTCGGCTGTGTGCGCCTATCCGAGTGTTACTGTAGCGGCTCCGGTCATCACCGTATCATCGACAGGCACGCAGACGTCTCCTATGAGCGTTTCCACCGCGGGGAATTATCTTGGGGGCGCCTTCACTTTCGTGCGGAGTGCGGGAAGCGCCAATGTCACCCAAATAATCGTATCGGAAACGGGAACCGTGAGCGCAAATGCGGATCTCGTGAATTTCAGATTATGGTATGAGACCGCGGGAACATGCACCTACACCGGTACTTCGACACTCACGGCGTTCAATGCGAGCGGTGTGTCGTTCGGCGGCACGGACAAGGCAACGGTTACCGGTACTATGTCGGTCGGTACCTCACAGGTATGCGTTTATGCGCTCGTGGATGTGGGCTCGGGAGCTACTCCTACGGAAACCATCGATATCGAAATCTCGAATCCTTCAACTGAAGTTACCGCATCTGCGGGAACCGTAACGCCCGCGAGTGCGGTTACAATAACGGGAACAACAACCCTACAGGCCGCATCGACGGTTTCTTGCAGTACAAGCATCGCAAGCGCGTCGTTCGGTGCGCTTACGACTTCGGCTGTGGCGACAGCATCTCCGAATGCTTCAACCACCGCATCATGCACATATGCGGGCGGATGCACCCTCAGTGTACAAGATGCGGGGAACGGGGCGAGCCCCGGACTCGCGACCACGACGCCCGCCTACCTCATACCCTCCGCAACTGCCACACTTTCCGCGGGAACCGAGGGCTACGGCATTCAGGCAGTGACGACTGCAGTAGGGAGCGGCGCAGTACTTGTCGTGAGTTCCGTCTACGATAAAACAGGAAACGATGTGGGAGGACTGACCATAGCGAATACGACTCTCGCATCGTCGACTTCCGCATTCTCCAATCGGGAAATACTGGTAACACACAAAGCCGCCATCGGAATTCTCACGAACGCGGGAAGTTACACCGATACCATCACTTATAGCTGCACAGGAAATCCCTAATTGAACGGGTTATCCCCATACGCGCGTTTTTCGCTATGATACAATGGAAGCAGATGAAAGGTCGGTTTCGAAAAACCGGTTATCTCATATGAACAAACCATTTATTTTCCCCTCGATAAGCAAAACATATTACAGCGGAGCGGCTTTTCTTCTGGTACTCTCGCTTCTCTGGCTTCACTCGTTTATCCCCGCCTTTTCAAGCGCAGTCACGGTAAGCGCTACGGTCGCCTCGAGCGTCACCTGCAGCACGGCAAGCGCCTCAACGGCATTCGGTACGCTGACAAGCGGATCTATCACAACAGCGACTCCCAACGCAACGACCACGCTGTCGTGTAACACGGGCACAGGATGCACTTTGAGCATCAATGATGCGAACGGCGGTCTTGCAACGTCTTCACCGGCCTATACGATCACTTCGACGAGTACAGCACTTTCCGCCGGAACGGAAGGATATGGCATCCAAGCGGCTACTTCGACTGCCGGAAGCGGTGGAGTATTGGGTATCAACGCGATATACCTCGTCACAGGCAATAACGTAGGAAAGTTGAATGTGGGCGCTACCACGCTCGCATCGTCCAGTGCGTCGGTCTCAGGTCGTGTCGTCGATGTCACACATAAGGCGGCTATCAGCGGAACCACGCAGGCGGCGGCATACACGGACACCATCACGTACAGCTGCGCAGGAAACTAATCCGCACTTCATTTGCGGGAACCGATTCCCTACGGTAAACTGATACCGTAGGTTTGGTTCTTGCGGACACATCGAACAATCACTATGAAAAACTATGTTTTTCCGTTCGTTCTGTCGGTCTTTGCTCTCGCGCTTTTCGGCGCGTTTTCGGCACCGCATGCGGAAGCCGTAACGGTAGGCCCTGTAAAGCTGGAATATGCGACGGACCCCGGGAAAACGATTAAAGGAGAGTTCTTCCTCCAGAATGAGGGTGATGTAACACAGACACTCTACCCAAGCTTCGAACGCTTCACGGAAAATTCGAGCGGCGGGAAAAATTTTACCAAGGAGAAAAGCGACCTCTCGACATGGTTCAGCATGCCCGAATCGGTCACACTCAAATCGCAGATCGGAAAGCAGATCCCCTTCACTATCAATGTCCCGAAAGACGCCCCTCCGGGGGGGCATTTTGCCGTCATCTGGTGGAGTTCCGCGCCTCCGGGAAAAAGCGATGAGCAGGTAGCCATCGTAACCCGCGCGGGAATTCTCGTATATCTCACGGTATCGGGCGACGTGAAGGAGGAGGGTATGATAGAAGATTTTTCCCCTCGGACCCGTTTTTTCACCTCGTTTCCCCTCGATTTTTCGCTTATTTTCAAAAATAGCGGAAACACCTATCTGAAGCCGCAGGGTACATTCCAAATCAAAAATCTTTTTGGTGGTGTTTCGGCCGAAAAGGCACTGAATGAGTTTGGTTCGAATGTCTTCCCCGGCACAACCAAGGATATTACGACATCGATCAATCCGGATGGTTTCTTCTTCGGCATCTATCGTGCGGTTGCTGAAGTTTCCTATGGCGCGGACGGCTCCCAGCATGCGGACGAAAGTGTATGGTTTATTATCGCACCGTGGGGAATGCTCATCGGATTCATCATCCTGATTTTCCTTGTATTCTTCGCCATCCCCAGAGGCCTCAAGCGCTACAACGAGTGGATCATCGCCAAGGCCCGCCAAGGATGATTCCTTAAGCAGCAATGAATGCATTCCGCCGGACAGCAGCCGCAGCCATAGCCGCCCTTCTGTTCGGCCTTTTCCTGTTTCCCGGAAATAGAACGGATGCCGCGGTCACCGTGACCGCCCGCGTGAACGGCGTGTGTGGAAACGGAACCGCCGAATGGGATGAACAATGCGACGGCGCCGCGCTGAACGGAGCGACATGCGGCACGCGCGGGTACTCGGGGGGTACGCTTAGTTGTGCCGTAAACTGCACCTACAACGTTTCCGCATGTACGGTAAGCAGCGGGAGCGGAGGAGGCGGTGGAGGGGGCGGAGGTGGCGGCGGAGAATATGTTCCGATTTCATCAAGTGCTTCCGTTACCTTTTCGGGCCGCGCATTTCCGAACAGCACCGTCACCTTGCTCCGCGATGCGGCACTCGTGGGAACGACGGTTGCGGGAGGCGATGCCAATTTTCAAATGACCGTGAACGGACTCCCGACCGGGAATTACACGTTTTCGCTCTACGGCGAAGACACGAGAGGGAGGCGGTCCAGTCTTACCACATTTTCGGTAAGTATTTCCTCGGGAGCCGCGACTACGATCGGCGGTATTTTCATTGCACCGACGCTCGGCGCCGACAAGGAAGAAGTGAAACTCGGCGATACCATCACCTTCTTCGGACAGACCGTGCCATCGTCCGAAGTCACCATTTCGGTCCATTCGGATGAGGAGCATTTTATGAAAACTATCGCCGATGCGAGCGGTGCCTATCTCCGCCTATTCGACACGACGCCGCTCGAATACGGTACGCATTCCGCGAAATCGAAATCTGCCGTGGGTGACGCGGCGATCAGCACTTACGGAAGCTCGTTCGCATTCAAGGTGGGTTTGAAGAACGTTCTTCCGACGCCCAAAAGCACGGCAAAAGGGGATGCGAACGGCGACAGTAAAGTGAATCTCGTCGATTTCTCAGTAATGGCGTATTGGTACGGAAGAGCGACCCCGCCTGCAGCGGTTGATTTGAACGGAGACAATAAAATCAACATCGTCGATTTCAGCATCATGGCGTTCAATTGGACGGGCTAAATCCATGAAAACAATACTTCTCCATACCGTTCTCGGATTCGCAGTCTTTGCCCTTTCTTTTCTCTCGATTCCACAGAACGGGTATGCTGCAGGCATTGCCACGGAAGTATCCACTTCGACGGTCCGCACCGGTGAGCGTTTTTCGGTAGATGTCCTTTTCGACGCGGAAGGGGAAAGCATCAATGCAATAGAAGGGCGCATCTCCTTCCCTAAATCATCGGTGAAATTCATCGAGGTCTACGGCCAGGATTCCGTCATAAACCTATGGATCCTCTCTCCGCGTCTCGATGGTGAAGGTTCGATAGTGTGGAGCGGTATCATCCCTGGGGGATTCGAAGGGGTGCTGAGTCCGTATTACGAAGGAGCGAGGTCCGGGAAACTCTTTTCGCTCGTGTTCGAGGCGCTGCAACCCTCCGAACCTGCGTTTTCCGTATCGAACATCCGCGCATTGAAGGACGATGGCATCGGCACCGCGGCATACGTGCATTCCTCCGGAAGTTCGCTTTCTATAAGCGGCTTCATTGCACCGGATAATGGGACATCAGCATCGGAGTTGAAAGATGAAATCCCTCCTTCCGTATTCACACCACACATCGCACAGGATGCCTCGCTTTTTGACGGTGCGTGGTTCCTCGCGTTTACAGCACAGGACAAGGAGACGGGGGTCGCGGGATACGCGGTATATGAAACAAAATTCAAACGCGATGCTGTTCCGGAGAACAAGTGGCAAAACGCCGAAAGTCCGTACCTCCTTACCGACCAATCCCGCAAAAGTTACATCCATATCCGCGCGAAGGACAGAGCGGGGAACGAACGGATTGTCGTTCTTCCTCCGTCGCATGTGTATAAGTGGTACGAAAGCGCCGTATACTGGGGTATACTGATAGTGCTGATTGCGGCCGCTCTGTATGCGGCAAAGAAGTATGTTCCATCATCCCGCACTTCCCATACGGACAAATAAGCTGCTTCTCATCGGAGCCGGCCTTTTCCTTTTCTTCGCGTGCGCGGGAATTTCATCTGCCGCAACGCTTTCTCTCTCTCCTACCGGCGGGGGTTTTTTATCGGGTCAGACCATCAGCACGAAAGTATACGTCTCTTCCCCGAATAATCTGTCGATTAACGCCATTTCGGGCGTACTGACTTTTCCCGCGGATCTTCTTACAGTGACCTCGGTCAGTAAAACGGGTTCGGTCGTAAATCTATGGGTGCAGGAACCGTCATTCTCGAACGCAGCGGGGACCATCTCGCTTGAGGGAGTGGTATTGAACCCCGGATTCACCGGCACGGGCGGGCTGGTGCTCACCGTGAATTTTACCGCCAAGAAAACGGGAGTCGCGAATGTGGCATTCGCAAGCGGGAGTGTACTCGCAAATGACGGAAGCGGAAGCAATGTGCTGAACGGCCTCTCCGGTTCCTCCTACACGATAGGGACATCGAGCGCGGGAGCATCGACCAGTGCTTCGCCCGTCACGGGCACGCCGCTCGCACCGCAAATCGTTTCCCCGACCAATCCGAACCCTGACCGCTGGTACTCAAGCCGCAATCCGAAATTCGCATGGGAGGTCCCGTCCGATGTGACGGCTGTGCGCCTTCTCTATAACAGATCGCCGCTCACCACGCCTACCGTTGTTTATGAGCCGGCAATCGCGGAAAAAGAGCTTGAAAACCTTGCTGATGGAACCTACTACCTCCACGCGCAGTTCAGGAATGCGAAAGGATGGGGTGCGGTAGCGCACTTCCGTTTCCAGGTGGATACCACCGCCCCTGATGATTTCTCCATCCGTTTCGTCGATTCCGAAGATACCACGAATCCCGCGCCTACTGTCCTTTTCGATACGACCGACGGAGTGTCCGGCATCGATTATTACAAAGTGAAAATAGGGGACGGCGATTTCATCGTGGTCTCCGTGGACAAGGTTAAAACCAATCCCTACACGCTTCCTTCCGACGCACCCGGCAAGAAGCAGACTATTCTCGTACAGGCCTTCGACAAGGCGGGTAACTATGAGACCGCGCTTTCCGACTTCACTATCTCATTCCTCCCTGAACCGGTCATCACCGACTATCCGGAAGTCGTGCGACCCGACGAGTATTTCGTCATCAAGGGGAAGACGATACCGCTTGCGACCGTCACCACCTGGCTCGAAAAAGACGGCGGGGATAGGAAAATCTATACTGGCTCAAGCGATGCAACGGGGCTCTTCACTATTGCAGGAGACGGTTCGCTCGAAGCGGGAGGATACAAGGTATGGGCGGAAGCGGTGGACAACCGCGGAGCGCATACCGCGCCCTCGAAGAAATACTCCATCCTTGTAGAATCCTCTCCGCTCATCAAGATAGGTTCGTTCGCCATCAATGTACTGAATATCGTAATCAGCATTGCCGCGCTCATCGTGCTGCTCGCGGGCATCGTCTGGTTCTGCTGGCGCAAGATATTCGGCTTCCGCCGCATGGTACGCCGCGAAACGCTCGACGCACTGAAGAAGATCCATAGGGAGTTCGACCGGCTTCGGGACGAAACGCAGGAAACACTGCGCCTTCTCGAACGGGCGAAAACGAAGCGCGATCTGACCGCAGAAGAGAGCAAAATCGTCTCCCAATTAAGAAAGAATCTCGACAGAGCGGAGCTCATGATCGAGAAGGAGGTGGAGGATATCAAAAACGATTCCTAATCCTCGTGCCGCCGCAGCATTCTCGCGGCATACCATCCGAACAGCGGAACCAGGAGAAATCCGACTGTGATGGATGCTCTTTCCACATAACTAAGAGATACCATTTCCGCGAAAGGGGTTATGAGAGGAAGGCCGACAAATACATGAAGATGGTTGATGCCCCGCGAGGGCTGGAGTGTGCTGTAACCGAACATTTTCACAGTACCATCAATATCCCTTCCTTCCGCATTTCCTTCGAGCTTTGCTTCGTCATCGAGCGGAAACCACTGCAGGCCTAACGCTGTTTCCTCATGCGGGTATCGGAATATGATCTTATTCCGCGAATCGGTGATGGTGAGTGACGCACCACCCGGAATGGTAAGACCCCCCACATCCTTGCCGAGAGAATTCAAATCGAGCGCGGCGAACACGACATGCTTCACCGCACCGTTCTCCTCGAGAACGGGAAGTGCGAAATTCAACGACCGCATCTTGGTAACGATACCTATCTGGTATTCTCCAACAGAAAATTCGCGCGTCAGGATGGCATTCCGGAAATAGAGGCGATCTGCCGCATTGATTGGCTGTGTCAGAGAAATCGCACTGCAAACCACATTCCCGTTCGGATCGAGGACACCAAGATTTAAAAACTGACCGATATGGGATTTATTGACCTCGGAAAGGAGCAGTGCAACCGTGGTATCGCATCCCGTCTCTCCGCGTTCCTGCACTTCCGCAAAGCGGCTTATGCCGGAGAGCATGTTCCGCACTCCCTCGATGACCCTGTTCTCCTGCAGGGCGATGACGCGGGCAAGCCGCTCCGCGCCTATCGCGGTCCGTTCATGCGCGACCTTCGAATAGTGGTTCAGTAATATCCCGTTCACTATGAGAAGCGGGATGAGAAGGAACGAAGTGACGATGATTACTTTCAGCGCGAAATGTATTTTGCTCAATCGGTGCATAGGTATGAATCCGCCCGTATCCCTTGCTTTCATTATAATATAAAACCCCGCTTGAAAAAGCGGGGAGTATGACTAACCGTCGATACCGAGGTATTTCAGATCGCGGAACAGCAGATGGTCCAGATCGAAATAGCGGTCATGGATGTCCTTCGGTTTCTCGGCAAGCGGCAGGATCCGTGTGTCGGACCAGGGATGCACACTGCACGGGAAAGGGAGCGACACGTTCTCGATGAGTATCGTGTTCAGCGCCGATCCCGCCTGCTTCAGGATGAAATTGCGGTGGATGCCGTCGGTAATGACGAAATCCGTCCCTTGCATCTCGACGAACGGCGGGAGATAGCACGCAAGTGCGTACTCGTTCGAACCGTTCACGCCGAAGATGAAATAGGCGCCGAGATCGCTAAGACCTCCGTTCACGGCGAGGAACCGGTGGAAGATGTTCGGGATGTTCTCCATCATCTTCTGATAATTCTCGCGGTAGACGTATTTCTGTCCGACCTTCAGATGCCGAGGATCCATCTTCACCATCGTGATGCGCGCGGCGGCGTACGGGAGGCGCCCGTCCACCGTCTGAATGCGCTGGACGAGATGAAGCAGAAGTTCCGTACTGATCGGAATGGGCGGCGAAGTGACATCGGTGATGTCCCGCAAGGGTACGATACGCCTCACCGCGTGTACATCGGGCAGATGAAGCTGCTGCTCGAACTCGGAAAGCGAGAGCGCGATCCGGGTCAGAAAATCATGCGGAGTTATTTGCCATGCAGGCATAGGACAGTCCTTTCTTCTTTTGGGTTCGTAAACTGCTGTAGGAAAGCATACGCGCACCTCGTAACACGCGTCAACCGTCCGCCATATATTGACTTATTGTATTAAAATGGTATTATATTCTCAGTTCTCATTCACTCACTTTCGGAAGGATTCGTGCATGTTCATCATGAACGGAATACAGATATACCGGACTGACGCAGAGTTGGGGAAACTCCATTTCCTCTCGACCGTCATGCCGCGTTCGCTTTCACCGCTCGAGCGGCTCTCGTTCGGGAAATGCGAAATGGAGGATGTCGCCCACCGTCTGCTCTCACTCTCCATTGAGGCGCGACAATGGGTAGGCGCTTCATTCCGAGATTTCGCGCTCCACGAACAGCATCGCTTGCGCGACCGCATCCGCCGGAGCATGCCCAAAATGGGCTATATGACCCGCTTCCCCGCATTCGCGCGGAAATCCGGATGCATACCCATCGTCGTCTCGGGGACCATCGGCGCCATGTCGGAAATCTCGACCGTAAAGGGATTCCCGCAAAGCGTGCTGACCGGCATCTCGATGCTCGAGGAAAAGGGGATGATCGAAATCGTCCACGACAGTCGCGAAGACATACTCGTGCCGACGGAAGCCCTCATTCTGAAAGCGCTGCGACAGAAGTAGCAGTCATTACGGAGCCGCGTACCATACGCGGCTTTTTTTCGGTTAAAAAACGGCTCATTACGAGCCGTTCAGTTTTTTCGCTTCGAGCGCGGAAAGTATGTGTTCCGCCATGGAACTCACCATTTCCTGTTCGCCGAGCGAAGTCGTATCAACGAGATGGAGATTCGGGTGCGACGGAGAAAGCGTATCATACGCCGCGCGGTACCGTGCGATGAGCGACGTGATGGTCTTCGGATTCGTCGTCTCACCGAGTTTCTGCGAGAGCGCAATGCGCAATTCCCGGCGCATGGCCACTTCGGGGTCGCATACCATGAAATACGCCGCATCGATGTCGCTCGTCCAGAGGCGATTCAGGAAAAATCCCTGGATGAGTCTCATCTCTTCCGTGGAGAGCTTCTGCTTCTCCTCCCAGTACATCATCCAGACGTGCGCGTCGAAGATGGCGCGGTCGAAGATGACCAGATCGTACTGGTGCCCCCGGCTCAAGTCGAGTAGGAGCGAGAGCGCATAGAGCCCCGTGCGCACGTTGTAGACGGGCGTGTCGCGGTTGATGTGGCGGATGACTTCGGCGCCTTCCTGGGGCCGCCACACGCGGAATCCCATCCGCCGGAAGAATTTGTCGAGTTCGGTGATGGTCGTCGTCTTCCCTGCGGAAGGCGAACCGGTGATCTCGACGAAGAACGGGCGTGGGATGAATCCGTGGTCGTAGCGGATATGTGCTTTCAGATATTCGAGTAGGCGTTTCGCCTTTTCCTCGAAGCGGGCTTCCTGCCCGGGTACGGTCGTTGTCATGCTGCTGTCTCCTCTTGTGATGGGTATGAACTAATGACAGAATAGAGGGAATGCGAAGCGGAAGTCAACCGACGAAACTCATAGG
>ORJL010657450.1_pt1 | contig 11324 bp, 11 predicted proteins | sample 1779941 | NCBI WGS metagenome assembly ORJL01 (sample SAMEA104232317, study PRJEB22302) | groundwater metagenome | biome: forest; feature: aquifer; material: groundwater | place: USA | collected 2011-08-07 | depth 5.8 m | reverse complement strand
TATCATTACTGGCAGCTACGAGATTATAAAGTATCTTTATCGCAATCCGCAATGGGAGATGGTTTTTTTCGATGACTCCGCGCTGATATTTTTAAAAAATATTCCTGAAAATAAGGGATTTATTAGTAAACATAAGATTGATTTGAGTAAGTATACGCCTCTCCCAGCCGATATTATTGATATAGGTTTAAGAAAAGTTTATCCTTTTACGTACATGCGCCGGGCATCATTGTTGACTTCGCTTAAAGAGGATCGTGCGGCAATGTTAGAGGCGAAAGAGGCCTTGCGTATTATGCCGCAGTGCGCCGAGGCGTATAATATTCTTGGTAAAGTTTATTTACGCAGTAAGCAATATCTGCCCGCGCTTGAGAGTTTCCGCTCGGCTAGTTGCTTAGCGTATTTTAATGCCGGATTGCTGACAGATATTGGTTCTTGTTTGATAGAATTAAAGGAAAATAAGTCTGCCGCTTATAGTTTGAAGGCCGCGATCAGAGAAAATCCGCGTTACGCCAGGGCTTATTATGAGTTAGGCCGCCTTTATTTGCAGCAAGGGGATAAAGAGACGGCAAGAAAAGAATTGGCTAAGGCATTAAAATTAGCCGCAAAAGAAAAAGAATTATCTAAAGATATTGAAGGTAAGTTGCAAGAAATAAAGAATAAATAGCCCTCTAGGAAGGACGATTTCTCTTGCAATTGAGGGTATTCTGTGCTAAAAGTTAAATAAAAAGGAGGAGTTTTATGCGCGAACATTTAGGGTTTTTACATGCATCCAGCACGATAGTTAAAATCGCAGCCTGGATTTTTTTATTTTTAGGTATTATTAGCGGTATAGGTATTTTAAGCGGCCGCGTACCCGGTAAAACTACCATAGACGGCGTAATTATACTAATAACTTTTATCTTTTTCTTCTTTTTCTTTTATATTATTGCCAAGATCGCGGAGTTGCTGATTAAAATAATTAATGAAATTAAAAAAGAATAAAAAAGGAGAAAGCGTGAAATCTAAAATTATTTGGTTATTTATTTTTTGTTTTGCAATGACCGGCTGCGATAAGCTAAATTTTTCCGGATCCTCTGGTAGCGCTAAAAGCGTAAGTGCCCCGCCGCCAGTTAAAGGCACGATTATCGCCAAGGTTAATAATTATCCGATAACTCTAGAAGAGCTAAATCAGGAAATCGAAAATTATAATAATATGGTGGCAACAGATAAACCGGAAGCTAAAATTGTCACTCGGGATAAAAAAATAGAGTTTTTAAAGAGCGAGATGGTGCGCCGGGTAATTTTGTATCAGGAGGCTTTAGCTCGGGGGCTGGATAGAAAAGAGGATGTGGTCAGGGCCTTAGAAAAAACTAAGCAGGAGCTTTTAGTGATGCAGATTTTACGCGATGAATCTAATAAAATTGAGGTAAGCTCCAAAGAAGTTGAAGATTATTATAATACTTATAAAGAGCAATTAAAGGATCCTGAAGAGCGGCAAATAAGGGAAATCGTAGTTCCGACGGAGCAAGAGGCAAAAGATATATTAATTCTGCTTTTACAGGGTTCGGATTTTGCTACTTTAGCTAAGGAGCGTTCCAAGGCAGCAAGCGCTAAAGACGGCGGTGATTTAGGCTATATGAAGAAAGGTAAAAAAACTGCCCAATTTGATGCGGTAGCTTTTGGGGATAGCCTGGAAGTAGGTAAAACCAGTAATATTTTTAAGAGTGCAGACGGCAACTATTATCTCATTAAATTTGAAGGTAAGCGTGGTGGTAAACAAAAATCATTAGGCGAACTTTTCGACGATATTAAGAAAGTACTCACCTTTATTAAGCAGCAGCAAAGAGTTGAGGCGGTAATCAGTAATGCCTCTAAAGACGCGAAGCTGGAATTTTTTGAGGGAGAAATAAAATAAGGTTTATATGCCATTTAATCTTCAACAGCTGACAGATAAGCTTAAGCGTATGAATAAGCAGCGATTAATGCTGCTAGCAGGGATAGTTTTGTCTTTAGTCGCAGCTTTTGTTACTAAAACTTACCTTGATCAACAGCGTTATGAAATTCAGCGCCGGGCCAGGCAGGAATTAGCTAATATTCAGGCTAATCAGGCGGCGATATTAGTGGCTAAAGATAATATTCCCCGCGGCAAAGAAATTAAGGCGGATATGCTAGAGGCAGTGGTTATTCCTAATCAATATATCCAGCCCCAGGCAGTTACTTCTTTAGACAGAATCGCGGATATGACGACGATTGCCGAGATAGCTAAAGGAGAGCAGATTACTTTAAGCAAACTTACTTACAATAAGAAAAAGGAGAAATTATCTGAATTTACTCCTGTGGGTAAAAGGGCAATTACGGTTTCCGTAGATAATATTTCAGCGTTACTAGGTATGATTAAGGCCGGCGATTACGTAGATGTAGTAGGAGTTGTTGCGGTACCGATGCAGGGCGCAGACGGTAAACCAGTAGGTCAAGTTATCTCGGTGCCGCTGTTTCAGAATGTTTTAGTTTTAGCTGTGGGGCAGGATACCGCAGGTACTCCTTCAAAAAGCAAAAACCGTTATGGCGCGGATGAGGGTAAAGATGATACCCATCCTTTGATTACCATTGCCCTTGAGCCTCGCGAAGCAAGCCTGGCCGCTTTTGTTCAAGAGCAGGGGAAATTGCGTTTATTATTACGTTCACCTGCGGATTCTACTGCGGAACCAATCCAGCCGGCAACTTGGGAGACGTTAATGCAGTATATATCGCCTAAAATGAATGTCTCTCAACAAAATAATAATGAGCCTGTGCCAACAGGGTATGTTGAGATTCATCGCGGTCTGAAGAAAGAAAAAGTTCCGGTATATAAATAAGGATTACATGATAAGAAGATCCATAATATTTTTTTTTATAGTTATTAGTATTTTTTTCGTAACCTCCGGAAGCTACCTTTTAGGAGAGAGCGAAGAAGAAATTGTTTTATATCTAGGCCAGTCTAAGGTAATACCTGTTAGCAATGTAAGCCGCATTACTATCGGTAATCCCAATATTGCCGATGTGGCAGGGGTGACGAGCAGCGAAATAACCCTTACTCCCAAATCCGCCGGGGTGACTAATTTTACTTATACAGATAGTTTCGGAGAAAATTTATGCAAGATAAGGGTGTTGGCCGAAGATATCAGCGAATTTAAAAATCGCATTGATAATATTTTAGAGGGGCTTGGTTTTTCTGAAGTTTATACCCGCGCCGAAAACGACGAGGGTAAAATTTTTCTCTTAGGGAGAGTGAAGAAAAGCCAGGATCGCGAACGTATTATTACTGCCTTAGGCCCGCTAAAAGATAAAATAAGAGATCTTATTGAAATCAAAGAAAATGAGGCAGTAGTAGAAATAGATGTGCAGGTCTTAGAATTAAATAAAGGGGCGACCCAGACTTTGGGTTTTAGCTGGCCAACCGCACTTAATCTTATTGAAAAGGGTTCTCCCGGGATTGCTGCCGTAGGTAGCAAATGGGGGTCTTTATTTAAGATCGCAGATTTTCAACGCGGGACTTCAGCTGGGACAGATCCTTTTTCCATGAAGTTAGATCTTTTAGTTCAAGAAGGTAGCGCGCGCATTCTTTCTCGGCCAAGGTTAGCTTGCCAGAGTGGTAAAGAGGCAAAATTAGTTGTGGGTGGTGAAGTGCCAACTTTTACCGCGACCGTAAGCCAGACGGCTACTACCGGCGAGGTAAACTATAAAGAATACGGAATTATTTTAAATGTTAAACCGGTAGTAGATGATGATAATAAAATCCGCCTCGGTTTAAAGGTTGAGGTTAGCGAGTTAGGCACAGTAGAAACCACTTCTTATGCCCGGGCTTATCCTTTGACAAAACGTAATGCCTCGACTGAATTATTTATGGAAGATGGCCAAACCCTGGCGATTGGCGGTTTAATCAAACAAAAAACCGAAGAAGATTTAAAGAAATTTCCTTGGCTAGCTGATGTCCCGGTTTTGGGTTTATTTTTTAGGCAAAGGGCTAATAAAAGCGGCGGCGGCGCGCTGGCTAAAGGAGACACAGAATTATTTATTACGCTTACCCCGCGTATAGTCGCAGGTAAGAGTATGGGTAAAACTACAAGGATTAAGCCGGGTTCAAATACGCAGCGTCAAGAAATGTTTCCGGCAATCACGGAAAATTTTTCTCTTTCCATATCTGGTTATGCGGATATTGTGCAAAAACGCATATTAGATAATTTAATTTATCCTAAATCAGCTAAGGACGCGGGTTTTCAGGGGACAGTAAAATTAGGCCTGCGCCTTTCTTACCGCGGCCAGCTTTTAGAAGGCAAGATTCTAGCGTCGTCGGGTTATAATGTGCTTGATGACGTGGCTTTAGCAACTGCGAAAGGAATTGGTATCTATCCGCCTTTTCCCTCGACCATAGAACAGGATGAACTTTGGATAGAAGTTCCTATTGTATACAGATTGGATTAAGATAAAATGGCAAATACAATTTTAATTTTTAGCACTAAAGGCGGGGTAGGGAAAACTTTAATTGCGGTAAATTTAGCGGTCAGCCTAAATCGCGATCAGATGAAGAAGGTTTGTATCGTGGATCTAGATCTCCAAGGAGCAGGGGATATGGCAAAAATGCTTAATGCCAGCCCGCATAAAGCAATGGTAGACTTGATCCAGCTTTTTAATAAAGAATCTAAATTTATTAAAAAAGAAGATGTTGTTATGAAAACAAGCTCCGGTATTGATTTTCTCCCCGGGATATTGCGGCCGCAGCAAATCAGCCATCTTGATCCCAACAGAATTAAAGACATATTTAGTTTATTAGAGAATGATTATGATTATATTATTGTTGATGCGGGAAATGTTTTTAACGATGTTTTTGTCGCAGCCCTGAATCAAGCCAATCTTATTCTTTTAACGGTTACTCCAGATATACTTTCTATATATCAGACGCGCTGGGCAATTGATACTTTACAGTTTTTACATTTTCCTATCTCAATGATTAAGGTTATTTTGAATAGGGCAGAATCTGTGTCTGGGATTAGCTGGCAAGAGGTAAAGGTGAGTTTGCCGGTTGAGGTCATTGCTCAAGTGCCTTCCGAGGGTAAGGTTGTAGGGGAGGCGATTAACCGAGGTATCCCGGTAATGTTAGATAATTCACGTTCAAGATTTGCTCTTGCGATACAGAATTTTAGCCGGGACTTAGTTTTAGGCAAAGATATATTTACTAAACATATTGAGGTCTCTCAAATCGAGGCAGGAAAATTAGGCTTAGGTAAATCCGTAGATTTCTGGCAGAAAAAGGGAATGACAGAGCCTTTAAGCAGGTCCGATCAGCTCGACGAGAAAGATGAAATAGTTGTTTTAAAGCGTAAGGTGCACGCTCGGCTTATAGAAGGCTTAAATCTTAAGCGCATGGATTCCAAGACGTTTGATGATGCCAAGGCAGTGCAAGATTTAAAAGTTAAAGCCGAGGTGATGGTAACTAATTTTATTGTTGAAGAAGCCGGCAGCTTTATTTCTTCAGGTGAAATACGTAAAAAGTTAGTAAAAGAAATTGTTGATGAAGCATTGGGTTTAGGCCCCTTGGAAGATTTATTGGCTGACCCCACCATAACCGACATTATGGTTAATAATAAAGATGAAATATATATTGAACGCAGCGGTAAGATCGAATTTGCTAATAAAAAATTTATGAGTAACGATCAAGTCAGAGCGGTTATTGAACGTATTATTGCGCCGATTGGCCGGCGCATTGATGAATCTGTGCCGATGGTGGATGCGCGCTTAACCGATGGGTCACGCGTTAACGCGATAATCCCGCCCTTATCTTTAACCGGTCCGACATTAACTATTAGAAAATTTAGGAAAGAAAAATATAAAGTTGAAGATTTAGTTGCGATTAAAAGCTTAAGCCATAATATCGGTGAGTTTTTGAAGGCCTGCGTTGTGTGTAGAAAAAATGTAATTGTCTCTGGCGGTACAGGCAGCGGTAAAACGACGATGTTAAACGTAATCTCGGAGTTTATTCCGCAAGGCGAACGCGTTGTTACGATTGAAGACGCCGCGGAATTAAGGCTGCAACAGAGGCATTGGATTAGGCTAGAATCTCGCTCGCCGAATATCGAAGGCAAAGGCGCGATTACGATTAGGGATTTATTTAGGAATACTTTGAGAATGCGTCCGGACAGGGTTATTGTTGGCGAGTGCCGTGGTGCAGAGACTTTAGACATGCTTCAGGCGATGAACACCGGCCATGACGGTTCAATGACGACGATGCATGCTAACTCTACGCAGGATGTTTTGTCGCGTATGGATTCAATGATTTTGATGTCAGGGGTAGAGTTACCTATTAGGTCAATACGCGAGATGGTTACTTCAGCCATAGATATTATTGTTCACACTTCGAGGTTCTCCGACGGCAGTCGCAAAATTGCCCAGATAAGCGAGATTGTAGGTATGCAGAATGATGGTAGGATTGCTTTAAAAGATTTATTTGTTTTTAAGCAGGTTGGGATTACTGCTCAAGGCGGCGTCTTAGGCGATTTTCATGCTACAGGCAACATCCCTTCTTTTATCGAAGAATTAAAGGTAAAAGGCATTCTCCTTCCCGAAGATACCTTTAAAGCTTCATAATAAAGCATGCAAATAATTGATCAAAATAATAATGCCGTATTGGCTAAAGATGGTTGTATTGCCAGTACATTTTCTGAAAGAATTGTTGGCCTATTGAATAGAAAAGAGTTTCATCCGGGCCAAGCATTAATTTTAAAGCATTGTAATTCTATTCATACATTCTTTATGCGTTTTCCGATTGATGTTTTATTCGTAGATAAGAATAAAAAAATAGTTAAAGTAATTTCTGCACTAAAGCCTTTCCGCATCAGCCCGATTTATTTCCACGCAAGTCTAGTTATTGAGTTACCCACGGGGACAATCCAAAGCCAATCGATTAAAGAAGGCGATATGTTACTTTTTAAATAGTCGCTGTTCCTAATAAAAGGTTGACAGTAAAAGGGTTAGATGATAGGATGGAAATGTCCAATCTGAATAAATATGGGTATAATTTATAAAATAAAGCCAGAAGTTAAAGAATTTATTGTTAATCAGAAGAAGTCAGATCCTGCCTTAAGCTGTCGTAGTTTAGTGGATATAGTTACCGAGAGATTTAAAACCCATCTATCAAAATCGAGTATTAATTCAATTATAAAAGAATCTGGCATGAGTATGCCGGTAGGTAGAAGGCAAAAAAAGAAGCGGCAGAAATTTCAGATGCCGCCATTACCGCAATTAGAGCCTAAAGTCGAATTACCGCCAGTCGAGAAAATTCCAGAAAAGCTAATTATCGTTGATAAAATCATTGAGCCGCCGCCGGCTGCGCCTGTTGAACCGATTATGGAGAAGCCTTTACCTCCACCGGTAATTCCGCCACCAATTGAGCCACCACCAGAAAAAATTGAACTACCGGTTGAACCAGTAGCGCAAAAGATACCCGAAGAGCCGTTAATTACGCCTGTTGAGAAAGCTGTTGATATAAATATAGAGCTACCTATAATTGAAAAAGAACCCGAGAAACCTATTGAAGTTCCTCCTGTAGAAAAATCTAGTGAAAAGGTTGAAGAAATTATTGTTGAAGCCCCTAAAGAGGAAATTATTCAGCCCGAGCCTGTACCCGTTCCACCGCCTCCTCAAGAAGAGATTAAGCCGATTATCGTTGAGAAAATTATTGAACCACCGCCAATTGTACCCCCTGAGCCGATTATAGAGAAAATTGTGCCTCCGCCAGTAATACCTCAACCGATTGAGCCACCACTAGAAAAAATTGAATTACCAGTTGAGCCGCCCGCGCAAAATGTCCCCGAAGAGCCGCTTACTGCTACTGTTGATAAAGCTGTTGATATAAATTCAGTAGAAATGCCGCAAGCCAGAGATTGTAGCGGTGCGATTTTGCTTAAAGCCGCAGATTATCTTTTAGGTGGCAGTTATTATATTGCGGAAGCGATTAAGAATCGGCTTATTCGCCAAGAGAGTGATACTGCCGCTAAGATTGAGAGCCTTATCTATATGTCGTTCTTTGAGTTAGCAAGAGGCAGCTCACTTAAAGATTTTTCTGATGTTTGGTCGGTAGTCGATAAGCAATTTAGCCTAGATTATATAATATCGTATCTTGTTGAATTAAAAGAGTTTAAAGCGGTAAATTTAGATATCTTACGTATTCTTTCGAATATCCTACAGGGGGTGCGTTGTGTAAGAATCCTTCTGCCGGATGGGAGTGTTTTCTATTTAGACGGACAAATGCATACTACTTGGTCCACGCCGCATACCCCGTATGATTTTTCTACAAGTCTTTATAATATAAAGAGTTCCATCAATAGATATCTTCAAAAAGACGTTCCTTTTACGATGTTTATGGCTCCGGGATATGATACCCCGAGTAAGGAATTATTTGATTTTATGCTAAATTTCGGTTCGGCGGATCATCAAACGTTGCGCTTTGTGATTTATGGGAATAAATTTGAAGAAATAGAAGTTTTACCAATCGAAAAGAATAAGCGTATTTTCTTTTGCTTTGCTCTTTGGCCGTGGCAATATGTGAGTTATCGTAAAGTGAAAGCAGTAAGTGAATTTAGGAAATTTTCTTTTGAGCCTTTAAATACAAATTTATATGTTGCGGATACTGAAATTGAACTATTACAACCTGCTACAAGGCAGATAGTTACGTTAAGAGGGGCGGTATTGAAAAAAGACCCTAATGAAAAGGCGCGTTTAGTTGTTTTAAGCAATCTTTCTTTAGCCCAAGCCCGATCAGAAGATATCGCTACTTATTATCTCAATCACTGGCCAAATTTAGATGAGGCCTTCAAAGATTTTAGCCGCAAGATCGAACTTTTTACCTATACCGCGGATTCCCAGCGCTTTTTCTCGACGGATAATCTAACTTTAAACAAAGACTCCCAGCAAGATATAAAATCACTGTTTAGTTCTTATGTGAAGATACTAGATTCTTATGTGAAGTGGAATTTTCTGCCCGCCGGCTACGAAACCAGGGATTTCTCGACGATGAATCAGTACTTTTATAATCTAAGGGCCAAGCTTGAAAAGAGCAATAATTTAACCAAAGTTACTTTCCAGCTTCCTACGGGGTATCCTTTTTTAAGAGATTTAGAATATTGTCTGCGTCGGATCAATGAAAAGGAAATTATTTTTGCCGATGGCTCGAGATTATGGCTGACTTGTTCTTAAGCAAGCGCTTTCACTTTAGGGGACTAACAATATTGACAGATAATCATATAGATGTTATAGTTGAAGTGTCATTCAAGCGGCAGCGATAAACGGATTCGTTATTGGAGAATAGCGAATTTGTTAAGCCACGGTACGATGCGCGCGAAAATTTATTGGGACACGAACCGGGTTACTAAAAAGCCGCAGGATTTTTTTGGTGACGCGGTTTTTTTATTGAGAGGACAGTTTAAAAAAGGAGGGATAAAAATGTTTAGAGGTAAAAAAGGACAGTCAACCTTGGAATACGTTTTAATCTTAACTACGGTTGTAGCCGTAATCATGGTTGTGGCTTCGGGAGTACTGAAGCCTAAATTGGAAGATTCTTTAAATAGTGTCGCCGGAAGCATGGAAACCAAGATTAAGAATATTAAATTCTAATGTTCTTATAGCTATGTATAAAGAGGAGGTGAGTGAAATGTTTAGAAATAGATTGAATCAAAAGGCGCAGGTTACCGCCGAATATGCTATTCTTATCGGCATCGTTATAGCGGCAATACTAGGAGTACAAACTTATACTAAAATGAATTTACAGGGGAAGGTGCGGGATGTGCTTAATTATGCCCCGAGTAATTTTAATTTAGGCGGTACACCTTTTGCTTTTAGCGGTAATTTATATGATCCGCAGAAAGATGTTCGGCTCGCTACTAGTGTTGCTAGTCAAGTTTCTACTACAGATAAGCAGACGGTGCAAGGTCAAACTGTAGTAAATGGAATCTCCGGCAGGACGTCGAATGTAGAAGGCACGGAGAGTACACAGGTTAACGATTAGGGCTAAGTAAAGAAGAAAAGGAGAAAGAGCATGTTTAGATATAGTCGAAGGAGAGCACAAAGCACTTTGGAGTATGCGGTGTTGATTGGAATAGTTGCGGCTGGGTTAATTGCGATGCAGGCTTATGTTAAGCGTGGATTTCAAGGAAGAATGAGCGACTCGACGGATAAGATAGGATCACAATTTGATCCTAAGAGCTCGTTTTCTAATACCTTGACAACTAGTACTCAAAATGATGTCCAGACCATAACCGGCACTGCGCTTCAATCAACCTCAACGACTGCCTTTAATAGCTATAGTAATGAAACAACGAATATAAGTGATTAGTTCTTATACTAAGGGAGGCATAAGGGTATGCTTTTTGTAGTTTTACTATTAGCTGGGTGTGCCATATATTGCTTAGCCGTAGCAATCATGCCTTTGATCGAGAAGAAGCGTCAGAACTGGCATGAAAAACAAACTCAAATATTAGAGAAAGAGCTAGATAAAGTATTTTCTTACCAAAAGGGCACTAAGCAAATTATGCTGCTCTATTATATTTTACCTCTAGGTTTTTCATTAGCAGCATGGTTAATATTTAACTCCTCGTTGTTTATTATCATCGGCGCTATTGCCGGAGCAGTAATCCCTAATTTTATTTTGAAAATAAGAGAATCTTCCCGCCGCCAAAAACTAAACTCCCAGCTTTTAGATGTAATTATGACTTTGTCGAGTTCTTTAAAAGGCGGCTTAAGCCTGTTGCAGGGACTCGAGGTTATCGTGGAAGAGATGCCGCCGCCGATTAGCCAAGAGTTGGGGCTGGTAGTTCGGGAAAATAGGATGGGGATTAATCTCGACGATAGCTTAAGATCTTTAAGTAAAAGAATGAACTTAGATGAGCTTAATCTATTTGTTAATGCTATGCTGGTGGCCAGAGAAACCGGAGGTGACCTGACTAAGGTTTTAAGCCGGCTAGTTGTTACTATTCGCGATAACCGTAAATTAAGAGATAACATAAATACCCTTACCTTGCAGGGTAGAATGCAGGGGGTAATTATGTCACTTTTGCCGATATTTTTTACCTGGTGGATTATGACCACTCAACCGCATCACTTTGATATTATGTTGAATGATCAGAAGATGGGCAGGCCGCTTTTAATGGCTGCGGTATTTTTGCAGCTCGTCGGGATGATTTTGATTAAGAAATTTAGCACGGTAAAAATATGATTACTTTAATTGTTATACTGATGGGTTTAGGTATTGTGCTTATTTTCTTAGGCTTTAGTGCGCCTAGTACGACAGTTAAGCTTGCTGCCGGCCACGGGGGCAT
>ORJL010558493.1_pt1 | contig 11325 bp, 8 predicted proteins | sample 1779941 | NCBI WGS metagenome assembly ORJL01 (sample SAMEA104232317, study PRJEB22302) | groundwater metagenome | biome: forest; feature: aquifer; material: groundwater | place: USA | collected 2011-08-07 | depth 5.8 m | reverse complement strand
ATGCTTGGCGGACTAACCCGCCAAGCATCACCTCGCCCCCCGGTCAGCACCACAGTCATCGGCATCCGCCTGAGCGGTGGGACATGTTCATCCCCTGCGCGTGCGGCACCGCGCACCTTCCCGGCGACTACCTCTGCGGCAACCAGCGCGGCTCCTGCCGCCAAGCGGGCCTTTGGGGCGTCTTCTACGGCGACCAGCCAGGGAAGCGGCAAATGGGCTGCCGGCGCTGAAGCGGTAATCGCCTGTCGTTACTGCGCTCCACTACGCGACTGCCTCTAAGAAAGTAGCGTGTGACGCAGCGCGTTACACCAATGTCCTTGTAGCCCGTCCTTCGAGCGCCTTCCCGATTCGCAATCGGGCTCTACGACAGGACGAACGGAATTGTTAAGCTCTAGGACAAGGAGCCGGCCTTACGTAAGGCCGGCTCCTTGTCAAGCATCAACCGTGTTGGTCAGGCGAGCAGCGCGCCCAGGTACTGGTTGATCGTGTTGGCAGAGATTGCAAAGTTGGTATTGGACACTGCAATCCCCACCAGCCCCATTGACGGCATGCCGATGACTTGGCCTTGCAAATTGAACATGGCGCCACCGCTGTTTCCGGGGTTGACCGTCGCATCCGTTTGGATCCACAGCATACCCCTGTTATTGTCAATTTTCTTAGCGGAGGCCAACCCACTCGTCACAGTCAGGTCCTTGGTCCCGAGGGGGAATCCCAAGACCACTACCGAGGTTGCTAGTGGAACACGGCCAACATCGCCAAACTCCACTGGCTCAAGGCCCTTGGCGTCGATCTTGACCACCGCCATGTCGTGCATCTGGTCGCGCGCCTTAACTGTGCCTTTGTAGCTCGTTCCGTCATCCAAAGTGACCGTGATGGTCTTGGCATCCATGACCACATGGTTGTTGGTAAGGATCAAGCCGCTACTATCTATGATGAATCCCGATCCCATTCCGAGGTCGGTTTCTATTCGCACCACGGACTTCCGGACCTTGGCAACAAGCTCCTGAGCTGTCATCCCCTTCAAGTTCGACGTGGTCGGAATGACAATAGAGGCTTCAGTAACCGGGATACCGCCCTTGCGCGGCGCCCAGCATGGGTAGCTATTGTCACTGGTATCTTGTGTTACTCGGACTACATTGGTTCCGTCTTTGTTCATCACGTAGATCTGGTACTGGCTGGCGCCGGTATCCTTGCTTGAGCCAAAGGTAATCTTCTGACCGTCTGGAGACCAAGAACCCTCAACGCCGAAACTGACAAGCTGTCTAAACCCTGTCCCGTCGGGATTGACAAGGAAAAGGGAATGGCCCGGATTGCCAACGCCCCTGGAAGTAATCAAGATTTCCGTGCCGCCTGGGGACCACCGGGGAAGTAGGCTGCTTGCTGATACGGTAAGACGCCGTTCATTGCTTCCATCCGCGTTGATGACATAGACCTCAGTGTGCCCGTCTCTAGATGACGAGAAGGCTATCTGTTTTCCATCCGGCGACCATGAAGGATATAGATCGGAGGCGGTATTGGTCGTAAGCCTCTTCCTATTGCCACCATCGGCGTCCATTACAAAAATATCAAACTGGGTATTCTCCAGAGCACTGAAGGCCACCCTTGTTCCATCAGGCGACCATGCCGGTGTAAAGGCTGAGGAGCTTCCAATCCCGTGCAACCAGGCGCCATCCTCGGTCTGCACTTTCAGCGAACCAAGCGAATCATAGGCAATGCGACGCCCATCAGGTGACCAGCTTGAGTACATGGTGAATGAAAGCTTGTCATTCGTGAGTCGCCTCACATTGGTGCCGTCTATGTTCATTATGTAGACGTCGTGCGTTCCGCCGTCTTTGTTTGAGTCGTACGCCAGCCTGTCCGCCTCTACAATCACCGTCGCCATGCCTGATTTCAAGATTGTCCCCTGCATAGCCGCCGCTTTCACAGTCTTGTTGAATGTGTTGGGCGTGCTTCCCGCCGTGAATAGACCCTTTGCGTCAATAGTCCCGCCACCCGCTTCAACACTCCAAGCGATGCTGAGGCCTGCGATCTTGTTCCCGTACTTGTCCGCTCCCACCGCCACGAACTGCTGCATCATCCCTATGCCCAGGTCTATCGTGCCTGGCCCCACCACCACCTGGTCCAGCACATCTGGGGCAACGGTGAGCGCAGCCTTGGCCGTCCGGATGATATCGCCTTGAGTCACCCGCACTTCCAGGGCATCAGCGAATTTTCGGGCCACCTCTCCCGCTGTGAAGTCCCCAGCGGTGTTGAGAGACCCCGCGTTCACGTCACGCACTGTCCAGACAAATTGGGTCCCATCCACAACGTTCCCGTATTTGTCTACGCCTGTGGCTTGCAGCTTCTGTGTCGATCCCGCTGGGACGCTCGTTGTAATAATGATTGCGCCGTCCATCGGGTCGGGCTTGACCGTGATGGGCCCCACCGCCGCCGCGGTCAGAGAGCCAAGGCTCGCAACAGCCCGCACGCCCTGGTCGAACTTTCCGGCCTTCGTGCCTGCCACCAAAGCGCCATCTGCGCCAACTGTTCCAAGGTCCTTCGCCGCGTCCCATACTATCTTCGCTTCGGGGATAGCATTCCCGTAGGCATCCTCGGCGACCGCCGAGAGCTTCAGTCCCTGTCCGATGCTGAGCGTCACAGCGCCGGGGTTGACCGCCACGCGGCTCAGAGGACCGGGATTCAGAGTCACTTGGGCTGTAGCGGATTTGACAACCATCCCCTGCGTGACTTGCACGGTCACGGCACTCCGGTACACGCCGGCCTTTGTGCCCGCCGTGAACTTGCCTGCGGCATCGATCTTGCCTCCCCGGACATCGGCAGCGAAGGTATATGCGAGGCCGGGGATGGCGTTCCCGAACTCATCGAACGCCGCGGCTGCGAACACTTGCTCCTTCGTGACCTGCAGAGACTGAGTCGGTGGAGTCAGCTTCACGTCAAAAAGTGGCCCTGGCGCCACGGTGACGTGCGCGGTGGCGGTCTTCACTAGGGCGTCCTGTCGAACCTCGACCGTCAGGGCCTTGTCGTATGACCCTGCCTTTGTAACGGCTGTGAACGTCCCCGTGTCATTCACCTGTCCAGCAGCTTTATCCGCTGTGAATGTGCCGGTCAGGCCCGCAATGAGATTCCCGTAGGCATCCAGCGGCAGGGCCTTGACCGTGATGTCCTTGCTTGCAGCTACAACGGGAGACGGAGGGTCAAGCCGTAGCTCGGCCAGCGGTCCGGGGACCACGGTCAGGGAAGCGCTGCCCGTCTTCGTTACGGACCCCTGATTGACTTCCACCGTGACCGCACTCTCGTAGACTCCCGCCTTGGTCCCGGCGATGAACTTCCCGGTACCCTCCACATGGCCGGCGGTCACATCCGCCTGAAATGTATAGCTCAGGCCCGGAATGGGGTTGTCGTATTTGTCCAGTCCCGTGGCGGTGAACACCGTTTCCCTGGTCACAACGATGGCCGGCTCAGCAGGAGCCACCCTGACATGGTCCAGAGGCCCCGGCGAAATGGTGATTGAAACCGTGACCTCGGTCGCATCCTCCGGCTTGCCATCCTTCTTGTTGGCTATGAGTCTGGCAGTATGCGTGCCCGCCTTGGTGTACTCATGCGTTACCACCTCATCCTTTGACACGGATGTCGCGGTGGTCCCGTCACCAAAGTCCCATTGGAACTGGTCGGCATTGGACGACGTGTTCGTGAAGTTGGCAGTGAAAGGCGCTGCCCCGGAGGTTCCATCAGCGGCCATTTCCGCCTTGGGGGAACAAGCCGCAAACAGACCGACAGAAACCATGATGAGAAGAAAGAGAAGGAATCCACTGCCCTGCCGCAAGGGAGAGGGACCTCTCTCCCCCTGCACAGCCAACCTGACCGATGATGATTCTGCGGCTTCGCACTTCAGGGCAGATACGTCAGTTCCACGTGCTTCGAACGGTTTCAAACCATCCTCCTTACGGGCTCCGCTTCCCGCCATCATCCCCGTAGGCATCGGATACCCTATCCCCAGACGACCGATAATTCGGACTGGAACAAGATTACATCAGGTGCGCTTACCTTACGTAATGCGATTGCACCAAAAATAAATTTGAGTTATCAATACTATTTGCCCTGTGATATCATGCTTACATATATACCTAGAGTTCTGGTATAGCGCCATACAGCATATCTATCGCATCGTGAAAGAAGTGTGGATGCGAAGAGCCTTGCAAACAGCAAAAAAGGCGGGAGACATGGTCTCCCGCCTTCAATGTCAAAGGGAGGGCTAGAGACGGGGTTCTCCGTCTAGCCCCGCATCACTCCCTCCAGTCTTACCGCTTGAACAGGACCATGGCCCCCAATAGCACCTGGCTGACCGGCATGGTCCGCTCGGGCTGCTGCGGCGCGACGAGCTTGAGGTGTGTGTCGAACGCGAGCTCCACCGTAGACAGGCGGTGTTGCCCGCGCAGAGTGAACTGTCCGCACTCACAGACGGCTTCCACATACAAAGGAGTGCCCGTTCCCTTGGACAGGACGGCCTGCGTGGAAACTGACAGCGTGTGGCCCATGTGCGCCCAGACTCCCTTCTCATCCTGTAGAGGCCACGCGCAAGTCCTGACCGCCCTTTAGACAACACTAGAATAAAGCTGGCAGCAAATATCTCCCCCAAAAGTGCGGACTTCGCCGAACGTGGGACATATCGGGCGAAAAACGCAATCCACCACAGCCCGCCTGTCCTCATGCTGCCAGGCGGTAGTGGGATCCGGGGATGGTGAAGGGGAGAAGGAGGAGGACCGACGAAGAGTCGCCCTCTACCGCTTGTTCGCAGGCAGACCCAGGAACATGACTGCCATACCGGCTGCAAAGGACGCTGCCACCAAAAGGTACGAAACGACGTGCCAGAATTCCATATACGCCTCCATCCGGACCAAGCGTACAGAAAGCGGAAACAGCCCCACAACATCCATTCGTGCATGGGTACAGCTTCCCGGGCTGCTGGGGGGCGAGGCCTGTCTGCCTCTCCTACTCATCTCTCCACCCTCGTGCTACCCTGACAGTAAGCCCTCACCCCACGCGCCGGAGCAGCCTCTCGCCCGTAAGCAGGCGCAACGGAGCACGTCAAGAGACCCATGGCAGACACCCCCAGGGACATCCACAACCGCAGCCAGGCTGACATGTTCGACGCCCTCGCGGACCTCTTTACCCGGGAGCTCCCCCAGGAGACCCAGCGGCGTCTCGCCCGCATCGTGGCCGCCGCCGCCCCCCGCCCCGGCGAGTCCATCCTGGACGTGGCCAGCGGCGCGGGCGCCCTCATTCCCCACATGCTCCCCTGCCGCCCCGCCCGCATTGACGCCTGCGACCTCTCCCCGGCCATGCTCGCACGCGCCCGGGAGCGCTACCCCTACGTCACCTTTCACCAGCACGACGTCATAGACCTTCCCGGCCGCATCCCGCCGGTGGACATCGTCTTCTGCAACTCCGCCTTCGGCAATGTGTACGACCAGTACCAGGCGCTCCTGGCGATGAGCCGCATGCTCAACCCCGGCGGTCGCCTGGTCATCTCCCATTCGGAAGGCCGCCGCTTCCACGAGCGCCTCCGCAAAGACCGCCCAGACATGGTCCTCCACCCCCTCCCCGAGCCCGAAGACGGCCCCTCCCTCCTGGAGCAGGCCGGGCTGGACTTCCTCTCCCTGACGGACGAGCCGGCCCTCTACATCCTTGCCGGCAAGAAGCCCGCATGAGCGCTCTTGCGCCCCGCTGCATGTGACATGGACCTGCTGAAGCGCCTCTTCGCCGCCGCCTACGATCCCCTTACCCGCCCCATCGAGCCGCTCCTTGCTCCCTATCGTCGGCAGACGGCGGGGACAGGCCAGGGGAACCGTGCTTGAGATCGGCGCGGGCACGGGAACCAACCTCCCCTACTATGGCGCGGATGTCCATCTCGCCCTCCTTGAGCCGAGCCCCTACATGGCCCGGCGTCTGGAGCAGAAAGCACAGGCGCTGGGGCGGCGGGCCACGGTAGTGCAGGAGTCTGGCGAACGGCTTCCTTTTGCGGATGCCGCCTTCGACAGCGTGGTCTGCACGTTCGTGCTGTGCTCGGTGGACGATGTGCCACAGGTCCTGCGGGAGGTGCGCCGGGTATTGAGGCCCGGCGGAGCCTTTTACTTCCTGGAGCACGTCGCTGCGCCGGGAGGGTGGACGCGCCGTCTGCAAGCGTGGCTCACGCCCGCGCAGCGGCTCCTGGTTGACGGGTGCCGGCTCGATAGGGACACTGGGCTCGCTATCCAGGCTGCTGGGTTCAGCCACACCGAGGTCGTCGCTCACCGGTTCACCCAGGCCCCGCCCTGGCTGCGCCCCGGCATCTACGGCGTGGCCTGGAAATAGTCCGGTCTGAAAAGCCTGCTGGAATGAGGAGACCCCTCCATCCCTGTCGCACACTTCTGGCGAGCGCAGCGATCTAGACAGTCCTCCGGAAGAGATCGCAGCAAATCTGTCTCAGCCTAGAGCTACGCCTACAACGCCCTGGGCAATATCACGAGCAAGGGAGGCGTGAGCTACACCTACAGCGACAGCGCCCACAAGCACGCGGTGACGGCGGCAGGAGCAGCCACCTACGGCTACGACGCCAACGGGAGCATGGCCAACCGGAACGGGACCACGCTCACCTGGGACCTGGAGAACCGCTTGACCGCCGTGGGCTCCTCCGAGAGCTACGCCAATGACGGGGACGGCACGAGGGTGAGCAAGACGGTGAGCGGCGTGACCACGGTGTACGTGAACAAGTTCTACGAGAAGAACGTGAGCTCGGGCACAGTCACCAAGTCCTACTACCTTGGAGATAGGCTCATCGCCACCAACGAGGGTGGCACCCTGCGCTACGTGCACCTGGACTCCTTGGGCAGCAGCAGCGTGGCCACCAATACAAGTGGGACGGTGGTGGGCACCCAGACGTACAAGCCGTTTGGGGAGACGTGCACCAGCACAGGCACCTTTGGGACGGACAGGAAGTTTACAGGCCAGTGGCTGGACAGCAGCGGGCTGTACTTCTGTGACGCCCGCTACTATGACGCGGTGCCGGGACGGTTCATAAGCCCGGACTCTGTTGTACAGACATTGGCTGACCCTCAAAGCTTAAATCGCTATACTTACGTCCTAAACAATCCTCTGCGCTACGTCGACCCCAGCGGGCATTTTGCCATCGCATGGCCCGGCCTCAAGGCCGCTCTGGTCGTTGCGACTGCAACCGCTGTTTACCTCACTGTTTATGCACAAACAGGCGACCATGATAAAGCTGCCGCTCAAATCACCCGCTATGTCGAAGGCATGGTGGATAGCCTCAAAAAGGATATCGAGTGGGGCCAGGCCCAAGTACAGCAATTCCTGCAAGCGCAAGCTAAGAAGATTACGGTTCCCAAGGAAGCAATAGTAAAACCAGGGACAAGCGAGAAAGCGCTAAAGGGGCGCCTCAAAGCCGCCGGATGGAAGGAAACAACCTATCCAAACGGTATGATCGAATATGAGGACCCCCAAACAGGATCAAAGGTTCGCATCGGCGATGATTTGGTGAATGGCGGGCGCACAGCCCGCGTGACGAATCCTGGTGGAGGACGTGTCGATTCTGATGGCCATCAGGCTGAGAGCAATGACGACCCCAATGCCACGCATATCCCGCTAACTCCTTAGCAGATAGCTCCATGAGGTGTATCGTGAAGGTAGACCCAAGAGACAAAAGGATTCTTGCTGAGAGCGAAGTAGTAAGCATTACGTGGGAACGGGAACAAAGAGACCTCGTAATTTTGCTGGAATGCCTGGGGTTGCCCGAGTCCCTCCGTGGCACGTGGCACTATGTACCGTGCAAGCTAACGTTTGTAAACTGTATTTGGGCGCAATTCCATCAAACCAGGACATTTGCTGAGTCGTCGGAAGAAAGAGTGCGTCATTCTGTCGCCATTGTTGACTGGGGCCTCCTCCCCTTTCATTGGTTTCCTGTGCCAGCCTTGCCACCAGAGGTCGAAACTGCGCGTGCGAGTGGGTACATTTGCCTTGGTTTTGTGACTGAGGAGACCATGGCATTCCCTTGGCTGATTGCCGTTTGTACAGAGTTGGATCTTCAAATTGTGCCGAAACCTTAGGCGAGACCAAAGCAGCCATGGAGTGCCAGCCGGTGACTTCTCTGAAAGGCTCCTCGCGCGGCTGACCGCGCGAGCTCCTTGCCGGGGGAGGGAGGACCCTCTCCCCGCCTGCAGGTGGTGCAATTGAGCTATTCCACCTCCAGACCGCTCGGCAGAATCATCCCGCAAAGCTTCGCCGCCCGTTCCCGCACATCCCGCCGAAAGTCCTCCGCATCCCACCAGGAGTTGCACGCCCGCCCGAAAGTCTAGTCCCCGCCGATCTGCTTCAGCAGGTCGATCATCTCCAGCGCCGCCAGGGCGGCGTCCGCCCCCCGGTTGCCCTGGGCGCCGCCGGAGCGGTCCACGGCCTGCTCCCAGGTGTCCGTGGTGACCACGCCCAGCAGCACCGGCACGCCGGTCTCCGCCCCGATCTGCGCCAGGCTCTGGGCCACGGCGTGGGAGATGTACTCATGGTGCTGGGTCTCCCCCCGGATCACCGCGCCCACGCACACCACAGCGTCGTATTGGCGGGAGCGGGCAAGCTTGGCCGCAATGGTGGGAAGCTCGAACGACCCGGGGACATGGTGGATGTGGATATCATCCGAGGCGACGCCGTTTTTGAGAAGGGTCTCCTGCGCGCCCTTCGAGAGGGCGGAGGTGACCTCCTCGTTGAACCGCGCCACGACGACGGCGATGTGGCGGCCCTGGCCCCGTACCTGTCCCTTGCGCTCGAGCGGCATGTATGGTCTCCCTTTGAATCATGGCGCCGGGTCCTCAAGTACCCTGGCGCGCCGTTGTCTGCATGAAAAAACAGGCGCCCCGGTGGCCGGGACGCCTGTGTGCTACACCCTGCTCATCATTTCCCGTTGAGGCTGGTCTTCTCCGCCTCGTCCAGGTCCAGGATATGTCCCATCTTACTCTTCTTGACGGCCAGGTAGCCCCGGTTGTACTCGTTCACAGGCGCCTGGATAGGGACCATCTCCTCCACCGTGATCCCAAACGCGTTGACCCCCACCAGCTTGCGCGGGTTGTTGGTCATGATGCGCATCCGCCGCACGCCCAGGTCCAGCAGGATCTGGACGCCCACGCCGTAGTCCCGCAGGTCGGGCAGGAAGCCGAGCTTCTCATTGGCCTCCACGGTGTCCAGGCCGGTGTCTTGCAGGGCGTAGGCGCGGAGCTTGTTGTGCAGCCCGATGCCGCGCCCCTCCTGGCGTAGGTACACGAAGACGCCCGTGCCCTCCTTGGCGATCTTGTCCAGCGCCAGGTCCACCTGAGCGCCGCAGTCGCACCGGAGGGAGCCGAACACGTCGCCGGTGAGGCACTCGCTGTGCACCCGGACAAGCGTGGGCTTCGTCGAGTCGATCTGTCCCATCACCAGGGCCACGTGCTCGTTGACATCAATGGAGCTCTTATACCCGTAGGCAGTGAAGATCCCATGCTTGGTGGGGAGCTTGGTGGTGGCCACCCGCTCCACCAGGCTCTCCCGCTGGTGCCGGTACTGGATGATCTGCGCCACAGTGATGATGGGGATGCTCCACTCGCGGGAGAACTCCTCCAGGTCTGGCATCCGGTACATGGTGCCGTCCGCCTTCATCATCTCGCAGATGACGCCGGCGGGGTACATGCCGGCCATCTTGCAGAGGTCCACAATGGCCTCCGTCTGCCCGGTGCGCATGAGGACGCCGCCCTCCCGGTAGCGGAGGGGGAACAGGTGGCCCGGACGGGCCAGGTCCTCCGGCTTGGTGGAGGTGTCCAGCATGGCCTTGATGGTGGCGGCCCGGTCGAACGCCGAGATGCCGGTGGTGACGCCGAAACTGGACTTGGCATCCACGCTCACCGTGAACGCCGTGGAGAGTGTGGCGGTGTTCTTCTGCACCATGAGGCCAAGGTCCAGCTCATCCAGCCGCTCGCCGACGATCGGCATGCATATCAGGCCGCGGGCATATGCGGCCATGAAAGCGATCTTCTCCGCTGTCGCCGCCTCGGCGGCAAAGGCTAGGTCGCCCTCGTTCTCACGGTCCTCATCGTCCACGATGATGACCATCTCGCCTTTGCGGATCCTCTCGACGGCTTCTTCCACACTCACGACGGGCATGCAGCTCACTCCTTGGGGGCAGCTTTGACCAGGGCCGCCAGACGACCTTGTACAAGGCTTTCGACATATTTCGCGAGGATGTCCACTTCCAAGTTGACCTGCGTGCCCGGCCGGACACGCCCCAGGGTTGTCACGTTGCGCGTTAACTCGACAAGGGAGACCGTGAAGACGTCCTCTTTGACAGAGACGACCGTGAGGCTCACTCCGTCCACAGCGATGAAGCCCTTCTCCACCAGGTAGGGGGCCAGGTTGCGGGGGATGCGGATGTGGACCAGGACGGCGTTGCCTTCCGGCTCCACCGCCACCACCTCGCCGCGCGCATCCACGTGGCCCTGCACCATGTGCCCGCCCATACGGTCGCCGTAGGACAGCGCCCGCTCCAGGTTGACCGGGTCGCCGGACTTGAGGCCACCCAGGTTGCTGCGGCGCAGGGTCTCCGGCATCACGCTGAAGAATGCCTTGCCGTCGCGCAGCTCCGCCACGGTAAGGCAGACCCCGTTGACCGACAGGCTGTCCCCCAACTTCACGCCTTCCAGCGCCTTGGCAGCTTGGACCGCCAGGCCGTCCGGCCTGACGGACGAGACAGTCCCTTTTTCTTCAACTATGCCGCTGAACATATCTCCCCTGCGTGAATTATATCATTTGTCGTTTACGCCAACCGGCGCCGAGCTAGCCCCGGTACAGTCCCGTCGCTTCCCCGACATAGCCCGTCACCAGCACGTCCCGCTCCACCTGCTGGACGGCGACGCGCTGCAGGCGATGGGCCTGCGCCATCTCGGCCACGCCCTGGCCGAGGACAGGACCGGGGGCATCTCGCCCACCTGCGACAACAGGAGCGATGAAGACCATCATCCGGTCCACCAGGCCTTCGTCCATGAGGCTGCCTATCAGCGTGCCTCCGCCTTCCACCAGCAGATGCACGACGCCGCTCTGGGCCAGGTGGCGCAGCAGCGCGCGCAGGTCCACGCGGCCATCGTCCCCGGGGAAGGAGCGCGTCTCCGCCGTCGCCTCCTTCGCCTGTGGCAGCGCGCAGGCCTCCTCGACCGCGGTGGCGAGCAATGTCTTGCCGGGCTGGTGGAACAGCGTGGCGTCCCGGGGAGTGCGGCCCTGGCTGTCCACGATGACCCGGAGCGGCTGGCGCGTGCCCGCCCT
>ORJL010898722.1_pt1 | contig 11329 bp, 8 predicted proteins | sample 1779941 | NCBI WGS metagenome assembly ORJL01 (sample SAMEA104232317, study PRJEB22302) | groundwater metagenome | biome: forest; feature: aquifer; material: groundwater | place: USA | collected 2011-08-07 | depth 5.8 m | reverse complement strand
GACGATGGCCAGCACAGCCACAATTACCAGGGTGATCGGCATCGTGATCGCTAGCGCGCCGGCGCCCGCCAATACCAGCACCCTCATGATTTCTTCCGTCGCGTAAGCCGATGACGAGATGTTGTCCGAGGCGAAAATAGCCAGCCCTTTGAGTTTCCCCAAACGTTCCTGGATCTCGAGCTCGCTGCGAATCCTTCCGCCGATCAGCGGCCGGCGAAGCATCTCGATCACCCGACCGACGGCCCCCTTGGGTGCGAGCACCCGCTCGGTTGCCACGAGATAGCCGGGGGCCTGCCGCTTGAAATCACGCGCGAAGGGGCGGACGATGCGGACGTAGTTGCCTCCCGGTAGGCGTCCGCTTACAACGCGCTTCTCCTCGAGGTCGGACGGCGGCCGCAGCGCCGGGCCGTGCTCCGACAGCGGTGGGATCGCTGAAACTTGGGGGGCTTTGGTCTCTTCCATCATTGGAACCCGGACTCTTGGTTTCTCACAGTTAATTCTGATCCGAACCCGGTCAACGGGGCGTCAACGTTGCCTCAAGCACCGCTCAATGTTTGATCAACGTTTAGGGCAACCGATCAGAGGGCACGGGGGGGAGTCCGGAGCAGTCTAGTTGAGCCAGGGCATGGCGCCGGCGTTCATCTCAGTCGTTGCCACCGTCGTAACGCCACCCCCGACCACACGAGCTCCACCACTCCAAAAGGCCAGGCGCCTTGAAGGAACCCATATGCGGAGGAGGCCAGGCACGCTACGGCGAATGCCAACACAAAGAAAGGGGAGCGTCCCTCAAAGGCATAGCAAAGGAGCATCGCCGAAACTGCAACTGCCCCGAAGATAGTAAGGCCGTCCACGCACTTATCTTATGTCAACTTGTCCCGTGCGGGCAAGAATCACTTGGTTTCCTACTTGTCAAAGTTCTCAGCTTTCCTCCGCGAGCAAGCGATACCCAACTCCGGGTTCTGTCACCAGATAGCGCGGCTTCTGAGGATCCAATTCAAGCTTCTTGCGTAAGCGCGCGATGTAGACGTGGAGGTAGTGCCCCTCAGACCCGTATTCGGGACCCCACACCTGCTGCAACAGCATTCGATCGGTGAAGACCTTGTTCGGATGGGAGATCAGGGCTTTGAGGATCTCGTACTCAGTGGGCGACAGGTGGATCTCCCGGCCACCGGCTCGGACTCGCCGAAGTTCGAGATCAACCTCGAGGTCCCCCGTCCGAAACACCGGGGCAGCCCCGCTCTCGGGGCGCGCCTGGTGGCGTAGCGCCACCCTAACCCGCGCAAGCAGCTCATCAACTCCGAAGGGCTTGGTCAGATAGTCATCGGCCCCCAGGTCCAGAGCGGCTACCTTATCGCGCTCCGCTCCCTTCACAGAGAGCACCACGATGGGCGTGTTCGCATTAGCGCGCACCTCCCGTATGACTTCAAGCCCATCCGTATCGGGCAGGGCCATGTCAAGGAGGATGAGGTCGGGACGATGACGTACAAAGGCGTCCAGGCCCTTCCGTCCCTCTTCCGCCACCTCGACCTGGAAGCCGTGACGGGACAACAGCGTCCGCAAGGCCCCAAGCATGGCCGGCTCGTCGTCAACTACCAGTATTTGCGCCCCCGCGTTCTGGCTCATGATGGCATGGCGTTCGGCTCCCTGAACGCTTCGTTAGGATCGGACAGCGGCAGGGTAACTATGAAACGGGCCCCTCCCTCCTGGCGATTCTCAGCCCAGATTCGCCCTCCGTGAGCTTCCACCAGCCCCCTGGCGACCGCCAGTCCGAGACCGGTCCCTCTGGGCCGAGGGCCGTGCCCTTTGACTCTGTAGAACGGCTCGAACAATCGGAGGATAGTATCGGGCGGGAAACCCGAGCCCCGGTCCGCAACCTCTATTCTCAATTCTTCCTCCGCCTTCCTGGCTGACACTGATATCTCGGTTCCAGGTTGCGTATACCTCGCGGCATTCTCAATAAGATTGGAGACGACCTGGTCTATTTCAACATAGTCCAGCAGGACCGGAGGCAGGTCGTCCGGGACATCAAGAACCAGACGATGTTTCTCCAGCAGGGGACGCAGACGCCCCAGGACATCATCAACCAACGCCCCAATATCATACCAACCCTTCTCCGGTTTGAGACTGCCTCCCTCCATCCGGGACAGGTCCAGCAGGTTCCCAACTATCTGATTGAGGCGGAGGGCCTCCTCTTCGATGGCGGACGCCATCTCCTGCCTCTCTTCATCCGTCCACGTCACGTCGGCCTCCCGGAGGCTCCCGGCCGAGGTGATAATCGAGGCCAGAGGAGTCCGCAGATCATGAGAAACCGCGTTGAGCAGTGCCGTCTTCAACTGATCCGCACGACGCAGGATCTCCGCCTCTGTAGCCTCCTTTTGAAGCCCAACCCGTTCCACAGCAAGTCCTAGCTGCGTGGCCACGGCCGAGAGTAGCCGGTCATCTTCCGCGCTGAATCTGGGGGCGCCGACCCGGCGAGCCAGCAGGAGACTGCCCACTCGACGGCTCTGACTCCTAACGGGCACCCTATACAGCCGATCTGTCGCCACTGTCGCCCTGGCGCCCGGCAGGCCTGGGGGTATAATGCGAATCCATCGACCAGGAGCGCCTCGACGGACAGCGGTAGGTCGAAGTCCCTCTCCAAGAGTTTCCACGGCGACTCCAGGCCCAATTCGTAAGGCTGAATCCTCGCCTTCATCCGCAGCGATGGCACTGGCCACAACTCCGGACTGGTCTGTAACCTCGATGGACACCCCCGCGACCTCCAGTTCCTGATAGAGGCGCTCGGACACTGACTGAAGGGCGCGGTCAAGGTCGAGCTCGCTCATCAAACGAACGACATCGTAGAGCACCACGGCATCCCGTTTGCGATGCTCCGCTTCCTCCGTCCGCTGGCGTTGCATCGCTGCCAATTGGGCGGTGATCACGGCCGTCAGGAGAAACAGTAACAGCGCAATCCACTCAGCGGGGTCAACTATTATGAACGTATGTGGAGGAGAGACAAAGAACCAGTTGAAGGAAAGAAACGCCACCAGGGAGGCGAAGACGGCTGGCCCCCGGCCGAAGACTATGGCGATGCCCATCACCGCGATTAGGTAGAGCATCGAGAGATTGGCTATTGCCTGATGACCCAGGACGAGACCAATCAGGCTGCTGATGAGGGCAACTGCAGCCAATCCAACGATATATCCGGACCACCACAGTCGCAAGGCCAGTTGAATTCTGCTGCTCAGCCTCATCCTGTTCTTCACAGGGGCACTTTGGGAGACCCGACCAGGCGATAATTCTTGCCGGGCAGTCGCCCCTACCCCACTTCAACCCCTGTCTGGCTTGGCATGCCTCTCCAACGCATGAAAAGGTGGTGCTCGATGCGGAAGCAGTCCAGTATCTTCCCCACGGTGTGATTGATGATATCGTCCATGGTCTTGGGCTTGTGGTAATAAGCTGGGACCGGAGGCAGAAGAATGGCCCCCATCAGAGCCAGGTCCATCATGTGCTTGAGATGCCCGTAATGCAGGGGGGTTTCCCTCACCACCAGGACCAGTGGCCGTCGCTCTTTGAGTGTGACGTCGCCAGCCCGGGTCATCAAGTTCGTGTTATACGAGTTCGCCAGGGCCGACATGGTCTTGATACTGCAAGGGGCGATTACCATGCCATCGATATGGAACGAGCCGCTGGCTATGGACGCTCCGATGTTGGCATTGTCATGGACATCCGTGGCCAGCGCCTCGACCTCCGCCACAGTCCAGTCAGTCTCGTGCTCGATGGTGCGTTTGGCGGCATCGCTGATTACCAGGTGGCTCTCTGCATCCGGAACATTGCGCAAAACCTCGAGGAGCCTTATGGCGTATATGGCCCCTGTAGCGCCGGATATCCCAACTACCAGCTTCATCTCACCCTCCAACAGGGGCAACCGCGCCCCCTACTATCGACGAAGAAACTCTCATCTTTGGTTCAGTGGGGATCATGATAGTGGAAAAGCGCCCGTGGCGCAACATCATGACCCGCGGTTCTCCCAAAGGGGAGGAGAGGGAAAGAGTACTTGAGGCCCACAACGAATAGGGGAGGCCCTGGAGCCTCCCCTATGACACATATATCCAGCCGAAGCGGCTGGTAAGTTGCTGCTACTGGGGCGCCTTGGTTCCAACCGGACAGGAGATCTGGCACATGCTGCAGCTTCCGTAGCCCAGCAGGTGAAGGTTGGCATTGTGATACTTGTTGCAGCGATCGAAAACGTGTTTGTCATCAAGCTGCAGCGCCTTGGACGGACAGGCCTCGATGCAGGCCCTGCAGGTCGGCCAGGTGCAGTGTTTCTCAGTGGCGACCGCGTCCGGCTCGAGGAAGCCATCGGTGATAATGGCCGCCAGGCGGTTCCGTGCCCCATGCGTGGGATGCAGAAACAGGTTGTTCTTTCCCATCTCACCCAGCCCCGCGGCCACAGCAGCGTGACGGTACGAGAAGTTCGGCGTGGTCAGGATAAGGTCCTTATCGGCCTGATTCTCCTTGGGAAGGAAGGTCATCGGCAAAAAGAAGACGGGAAAGGCGTTCTGACCTTCATCTTCCAGGGCAGCCGCGATCTCGTAGATGATCTCGTTTATCTTGAGATTCAGGTGGATAGTGGCCCATGCTACGGGGCGGCCCCGGCCCTTGGCCAGGGAACCACGCAGCAGCCTTTTGCCCACCACGATAACGGACTTGGCCCCGGCGACCAGATCTTCGGGCTTGTAACCAGGGACGTTGGTGAGGAGCTTGGCGTCGGCAATGCCAACCATGTCGGCCCCCAGGGACCTGGCCATATCTTTAATCTCTTGCGACTGCATGGTGAACCTTTCTCCTTAGGATGGATTAGCCTATGTCTAGACTAACATAAAGGGCGGGTCCACCGCAACTCACGAGTCAGTAGTCACGCGTCAGTAGTGGAATATTCCCGCACCTTGGATTAGAATTACTGCTGTGAGAAGTTAGCGTATTGTCAATGAAACGAAACTGGTATGGCCGGGATGTCGGGCTCTCCACCCGTATGTTCATAACCATGTTCCTGCTGGGAGTCCTGTATCTGGCCTTTCTTACGGTCCTCTGGTCGGTGGGTGTGGACTACCTGTCCATGGTGATTATCGCAGGAGTCCTCTTGGCTGTCCAATACTTCATGTCGGACAAGCTGGCGCTATGGTCGATGGGAGCGAAAGAAGTCAGCGTGGAGCAGGCGCCCCACCTTCATGGGATGATCGAGCGTCTCTCCGTGATGGCAGGCATACCCAAGCCCAGAGTAGCCATTGCCGAGAACTCCATGCCCAACGCCTTCGCCACCGGACGCAGCCCCAGTAAGTCCGTAGTGGCGGTGACCACTGCTCTCATGGACCGGTTGGACGATCCGGAGCTCGAGGCGGTGCTGGCCCATGAGCTGACCCACGTGAAGAACCGGGACGTGACTGTGATCACTCTCGCCAGCTTCTTCTCGACGGTGGCTTTCTTCATCATGCGCTTTTCGATGTTCGGCGGCATGGGTTCCGGGTTCGGCGGACGCAGGAGTCGCGACCAGTCGGGCCAGGCCGTGCTACTGGTCTACGTGGCGTCCATAGTTGTTTGGCTCTTCAGCTTCTTTCTGATCCGAGCGCTCTCCCGATATCGCGAACTGGCCGCAGACCGCGGTTCTGCTATCCTGACCGGCGCGCCGTCACACTTGGCGTCGGCCCTCATGAAGATCAGCGACACCATGAAGCGCATCCCTCAACAGGACCTCCGGCAGGCCGAGGGAATGAATGCCTTCTTCATCATACCGGCCCTTCGGGGATCGTCGCTAATGGAGTTGTTCTCCACCCATCCATCGTTGGAGCGCCGTCTGGACCAGCTCCGAAGGATGGAGATGGACATGGAGCGCCCTTGAGCTTCTTCGACTCGCTCTTCGGCACCACGAAGCCGGCTCCATCCAAGCTGGAGCAACTCTTCGCCTTGTCCACGGCCTACGTCACCCTGAACATCAAACTTGGGCTGGAGTCCACGCACAAGGCGGGCATCTGTTACAAGCCGGTGGAGTCGTCGGCCTACCAGGACACGCAGAAAGAGGTCGAAGACCTTCTGCAAATCAGCGCCAAAGCCACGCAGAGCGCCATAACCACTGCCAAGGACGAATACGGGTTTCAGTGGATAGTAGTGGAGGATTCCGAGCTGGAGGACCTGGTAAATACGATCTTTATGGTGAGCCAGACCCTTCAGGACGGCAATTTCGGGGACCAGTTGCTGGCAGCCGCCTTTCGCTTCGTCAACAAAGACAGCCAGGCGGTTTTCTGGATATACAGCTACAAACGAGGCAAATTCTACCCCTTCGTGCCACAGGGAACTGGGACGCACCGGGACAATGGCGCCGAGCTTCACTTGAGCTCTGTTATGGGGTCGGAGTTACCCATTGAACCTGAGACGGAGCGATGGTATGCGCTCTGGGGAGCTCCGCTATAGCTCCGGCTCGCCAGCTCTCCAGCCGGCAATAATGCCTTTCCAGGGCAACCCTCAAACCCCCTTCGGGGGTTTGAGGGTATGTTATTGAATTGATGGAAAGGGGACACCCCTTTCGAACCCCGGCAGAGGACTGCTGTCCCTCTGCACTCCCTGCCCATTCGGGAGCGCTATGATCTGCGGGCGTCTTGTTGGTTGGAATCAAAGCGGGACACCCCTTTGAACCCCGGCAGGGGACGGCTGTCCTTCTGCACTCCCTGCCCGTTCGGGAGCACGATGATCTGCGGGGGTCTTGTTGGTTGGAATCAAAGCGGGACATCCCTTTGAACCCCGGCAGGGGACGGCTGTCCCTCTGCACTCCCTGCCCGTTCGGGAGCCGATGATCTGCGGGGGTCTTGTTGGTTGGAATCAAAGCGGGACATCCCTTTGAGCCCCGGCAGAGGACTGCTGTCCCTCTGCACTCCCTGCCCATTCGGGAGCGTTATGATCTGCGGGGGTCTTGTTGGTTGGAATCAAAGCGGGACATCCCTTTGAACCCCGACAGGGGACGGCTGTCCCTTTGCACTCCCTGCCCATTCGGGAGAGCGATGATCTGCAGGCTCTTTGTCGATAGGAATGAAAACTGGACATCTCTTAGCCAAGCGGGCGCGCCATTCAGATCGGGAGTCCACGGTGAAAGTTAAGATGATCTTACCCGCCCTTACCGAGGCCAAGAGCCCGTTCTGGCGTTCCATCAAGTATTCTCTGTTTCCTCCCCTGGGGCTGGCTACTCTGGCGGGATACCTGGATGCGGACGATAACGTCACGATCCAAGACGAACACGTCGAACGGCTCGATCTCAGCGACGAGCCGGACCTCGTCGTCATTCAGGTATACATAACCTCGGCATATCGGGCCTATGAGCTGGCCGATTTCTACCGCTTGAAGGGCGCTCACGTCGCGCTGGGTGGCCTTCACGTTACCTCACTGCCGGAAGAAGCCTCCCTCCACGCTGACACGATATTCCTGGGGCCCGGCGAAGATACGTGGCCGGCCTTCCTGTCGGACTTCAAGGCCGGGCGTCCGGGACGGCTCTACCAGTCTGAAACCAGAACGCTGGCCGCTGTGCCTCACCCGCGCCGGGACCTTCTCAGGCGGTCCCTTTATCTGGTCCCCAATTCCATTGTGGTCTCCCGAGGCTGCCCCCACTCTTGCGATTTCTGCTACAAGGAGTCTTTCTTCGCCGGAGGAAGATCCTTCTACACAATGGCGGTCGATGCTGCGCTCGCAGAGATCGAGAGCCTTCCCGGGCGTCATCTGTACTTCTTGGATGACAACCTGTTCGGCAATGCCAGGTTTGCCTCGGCACTGTTCGAGGGGATGAGCGGAATGGGCCGTCTCTGGCAGGCCGCCAGCACCGTCCAATCAGTGCTGCAGCCGGGCTTGCTGGAGAAAGCCGTGGAGAGTGGCTTGCGCAGCCTCTTCATCGGATTCGAGAGCATCAATCCCACCAACCTAAAGGAGCACCACAAATACCAGAACCTGAACCAGGACTACGGAGGGGCGATCCGCAGGCTGCACGGCCTCGGGGTCATGGTGAACGGTAGTTTCGTCTTCGGGATGGACGATGACGATGGCGAGGTGTTTGATCGCACTGTGGAGTGGGCGATCGCGCAGGGAATCGAGACGGCGACCTTCCATATTCTGACACCGTATCCCGGAACTGTCTTACACCAGAGGCTGAGCCAGCGGGGCCGCATCACCAGTGCTAACTGGGACCTCTACGACACCAGGCACGCCGTTTATCAACCGGCGAGGATGGATCCAGCGCATCTCGAAGCAGGATACTGGCGATCGTACCGAGACTTCTATCGTTGGGGTTCGATCATCAGGGGGGCCTGGGCCAAGGAGGAATGGCCGGAGAGACTCCGTCACATAGCCTACGCCGGGGGCTGGAAGAAATTCGAGCCTCTCTGGGACCGTGTGGTTCGGGCCAAGCAGGTCGCGTCGTTCTTGCCGGTGCTGGAACACATCCTGGAGGGTTTCGGGTGGAAGTCCCAATCGGAGAGAGTGGTTACCGCCTTGGACGCTGGAGACACGGCGGGGTCCTCACCCGGCCATCCACTACCTGGCCCGGTTGCCATCGGGCACGTTCTACCGGATTTCGAATGAACACCCACCCCAAGGAAAGCAAAGAAGAATTGGAGGTGGACACCCCCTGAAACACCCGGCAAGGCTCGACCCTGCACCCTTCACCCAAGGGGTAGTCAAGAAGCGGTTCCCCCTTCTTGGGGGGTTTTAGGGGTCTCCCCTAAGTTCTATTCTCATTTCTTCCCCCTTAAGGGGGAAGAAATGAGAATAGAACACATTAAAGCCTCAGAGCGGCGCCCTGAGCACCAGGCGTTCTTCACCACGCATCACTGTCAGGGATATGATCTTGCCACGGCCCTGGAAACCGATGGTCTTGCCCAGGTCCGCCGCCCCCCAGATCTTCTGGCCCTCGGCCTCTATGATGATATCGCCTGGCCGCAGCCCGGCCCGTTCCCCTGACGAGCCTGGGTGCACTTCCCCCACCAGCGCTCCCGGCCGGCGCCCTTTGGAGGCGGCGTCCGCCGCCTTTATGCCCAGGGTCGGCTTCTGATGGGCCAGGGCGCTCTCAAGCTTGGCCCTGTCGAAACCGACGATGACCTGATCGTCGATTATCGTTACCGGCACGCTCATCTGGCCGCCCGCCCGCCGCTGCATCTCCGCAGCAGCGAACTGATTCGACTCCACATCGTACTCGGTGAACCTGACGCCCTTTCTCGAGAGGTACTCTCTCACCTGCCGGCAGTACGGACAGGTAGGCGTCGTGTAAACGGTCACGCTCATTCCGCGGGTTCCTTGTCCTTGTCCTTGTTGTTGTTCTCCTTGCCCTCCCCCTTCTTCTCGTCGGGATTGGACTGGAAAGAGCGCATCTTCTCGGCCATTTGCCGCAAACGCTTGTTCACAAGATGATTAATCGTGCCCTCGGGAAAGGCTCCGTCCTCGCCCCTCTCGCCGGCGGGCAGGCCGGTGAGCAGCTCTATGCCCTCGTCGATGGACTTGACGGCATAGACGTGGAACCTGCCGTTCTTGACGGCATCGACCACTTCATCCCTGAGCATCATATTCTTTATGTTAAGCTCCGGAATCATGACGCCCTGGTTGCCGGTAAAGCCTTTGGCCTTACAGACTTCGAAGAAGCCTTCTATCTTCTGGTTCACCCCGCCGATGGGCTGGACCTGCCCCTTCTGGTTGACGGAACCGGTGACCGCCAGGTCCTGACGTAGCGGGACCTCGGCAATGCTGGAAAGGATGGCATAGAGCTCGGTGGACGACGCGCTGTCCCCGTCAATCCCCTCATAGGCTTGCTCGAAGCAAATGCTGGCGGATAGGGACAGAGGTCTCTCCTGGGCGTACTTGGATCCCAGGTAGCCACTCAGAATGAGCACACCCTTGTCATGGGTCCTCCCGCTCATCTTGGCCTCACGCTCTATGTTGATCACCCCTCCGCGACCCATGAACGTCTGCGCCGTGATTCGGGAGGGCTTGCCGAAGCTGATATCACCGAGATCGTAGACCGCCAGGCCGTTCACCTGGCCCGGCGTTGCTCCCTCCGTATCGATCATGATGGTCCCACGATTTATCATCTCCTGGAGATGTTGTTCCACCATGTTGGAGCGGTAGTACTTCTCCTCTATGGCCCTGGTTACGTGATCGCCATTTATGGTGGCGCTGCCGTCTTTCCTGGCCCAGTAGTCGGCCTCAATCAGCAGGTCTTTTATGACCCCAAAACGGGATGAGAGCTTCTCCTGGTCCGCCACCAGCCGGGCGCCATGCTCGATTATCTTAGCGACCCCGGTCTTATCGAAAGCGTGTAGCTTCTCCGCCTCGCAATAGGACGAAATGAACGCGCAATAGGCGTCTATGTTGACCTGATTCAAGCCAATCTGGTAGTCGAAATCGGCCTTGATCTTGAAGATCTCCCAGAAGTCCTCGTCGTAGGCGGAAAGCAGATGATATATCTCTGAATCCCCGATGACGATGCACTTTACGTCGGTAGGTATGGGTTGTGGCTTAAGGCCGTGAGCGATCATATACCCGAACTGCTCGAGCGGGTCCTCAATCCTGAGCTCCCGGTTCTTGATGACTCGCTTCAGGCCCTCCCAGACCCCTGGATTCATCAGGAGGTCCCTAGCGTTGACCACCAGGTATCCTCCGTTAGCCAAAGAAACCGCCCCTGCCTTGAGCATGGTGTGGTCGGTCAGATAGGCGCCCATGAAGAAACGCCGCTCGATCCTGCCAAACATGTTGCCGTAGGTCGGGTTGGGCTCCATTACTATGGGGGGCCCCTGCGTACTGCTATTGTCCACAAGTACGTTGACCTGGAAGGCGGCGTGGAGCTCGGCGGACCTCATAGCGGCCCCAAGGGCCTGGGGATCTGCGACGGGAGCGGCAGGAGCAGCATCTTCCTGCCGCCTGAACAGGTCGAGGTTCTTCATGGTGTAGGCCTTTGCGTTCTCCAGGTAGGTCAATACCTTCGGGAACTCCTGGTAGCTGTTTATCAACTCCTGGAAGGGGCGGGCTATGGCGGTCTCCGCCACCTTCTCGTCCAGGGCGCGGATCTTCTCTACGGTATCTTTCTCTTGCGCCTGCGCCTTCTCGAGTGTGTCGCCTGCCCGAGCCATGAAGGCAGTGCGCCTCCCCTCGATCTCGGTCTTCTTGTCTTCTTCCAGGGCCAGGTAATCCTCCTGGCTGTAGGGCTTGCCGTCTTCCATGGGAACGACCATCATGCCCATGGGAGACATGCGCAGCAGGAACCCCTCCCCTTTGGCCTCTTTCTCCAATTCCTGGAAAACATCTCGTTGCGCCTTCTCGCCGG
>ORJL010335111.1_pt1 | contig 11329 bp, 8 predicted proteins | sample 1779941 | NCBI WGS metagenome assembly ORJL01 (sample SAMEA104232317, study PRJEB22302) | groundwater metagenome | biome: forest; feature: aquifer; material: groundwater | place: USA | collected 2011-08-07 | depth 5.8 m | reverse complement strand
TTTTTATTCCAGTTCTTATCTACTCGGCTCTACAAATGCTTTGGAAAGGCTGGTGGATGTAAATTGAAGACCAAGAAAAACCTTGATCCTGAGTTATTGATAAGTTTAGTCCTACGCTGGGGAGTCTCAATTTCGGCAGTTGTTATGAGTATAGGTATTGTATTGGTACTTGTAACAGGTACTTCAGGGAACATAATTTCCAACTTTCCTACTAATATTAGAGAAGTTATTGCTGGTCTCATTAGCTTAAATCCAGTCTCGATCATAACTTTTGGGTTATTGCTTTTGATTGCTACTCCGATTTTTCGCGTTGCTTCTACAATCCTGATATTTTTAAACGAAAAAGATTACCCTTTTATCATCATAACTTCAGTTGTTTTTTTTATTTTAGTTTTTAGTTTAATTCTTGGCAAAGAACTTTAGGTCCAATCTACTGTGATCCTATCACCTGGATGAAGCACTGTTGTAAATTCAGCCCTCTTCCCATTAACGATTAAAGTTAATTTTAAACCTGAAGGTACATCTTGAGGAATCGTTATATGGGGTAAGATTTCAGAAAGAATGGGCATCTTATTAAACCCTTCTACACGTAAATCCATTCCATCAATGATAGGTTCATCCGCTAATAGTTCCCTCCCCCTGCATAATATACGAGTCATTTGCGGAGGATAGGCAATTTCCTTACCATTGACATAAAACATCATCGACTTGGCTTTAAGTTCAAGATCGCTAACAGTTATTTGTTGTTCAATTAAATCTACTTTATCTCGCTCATACAGAGGACAGTTCTCTTTCACTCTCGACCCGTTGACTAAAAACTCACGTTTTAGTGCAAAATTTTGACTTTGACCGTTAATGAGTATTCCGATTTCCTGTTCCTCAAGCAATTTATAACCCTTTTGGGCAAGTAAGTCTACCAAGGTATCATTAGGATAATAACTAATTTTACCGCCATCTGGAACTTTGTCCTCTTCAATCGCAGGTTTTTCATTAATAAAAAGCTGTGGGTTGAATAATTCTTCTACGCTATTCCAGCAAATAGTTTTAGCTTTTGGTAAAGTTAGAACATCTCTTACCCATACACTCGCATCCTTACCGGATATTCCAGGGGTAAAGCGAACACTATCCCCTGAACTTAAAGTCTGTTCGAAACGGGTGGGTTGACCGTTTACTAAAAGTTGGGCAGGTTTCCCTAGGCTCCCTTTGACTACCTGTACTTCACCATTTAATTCATAGGTTAAAGCTGCACCAGGCCGCCCCAGAAAAGATCGTGGTTGAATCCCGGCTGCTAATAATGCTTCAGCAACAGTTGCTAGTTGTAATTCGAAAATTGGTACCAGAATGTCGTTAACACTCACTGAATAGTAATGTAATCCTTGTTCTTCAAGTGCTGCTATTCCGATACCAATAGGAGTTATTGCATCAGGCCCTTTAAGAGCTTTTTCTCCATGAACTCCGACCAACCGTTCTCTGACTTGTATTCCAACTCTAGCCCTGGGGATTCCTAACTCTTCAGTTAAACTATCTGGCAATAACGGTGTCAAACTTCCTCCGCCGATTAAAATAACGGCTTGAGGAATACCATTATTTAGTTTGCCTATTTCTGCGGAAATTTTAGCAGCTAAATTCTTTATAACGGGTTTTATTAAATCCAAAACCTCTTGTTGATTTATTGTTAATTTATTTCCAAAAAAATCAGTAAACGAAAGTTTTTCTTTCTTACTTAACCCCCGTTTTACCTTCTCCCCAACATTAAAATCCAATAAATAGTGAGTACAAATTGCTTCTGTAACTTCATCTCCAGCCATTGGTACCATGCCATAGGCAAAAAACGAGCCATTTTTGGTTAAGGCAATATCTGCGGTCCCTGCACCAATATCGACCAATGCTAAATTCAGACGTCTCATATTCTCTGGAATTGCGGCCTGTCCAGCTGCAATCGGCTCAAGAGTTAAACTTTTCATCTCTAAGCCTACTCGTCCAAGAACGGCGACTAAACCATCGATAACGGTACGTGGCAGAAAAGTAGCAATAACCGTAACCTTGGCTTTTCTACCCCTCTGACCGATTAAGTTAGCTATCTCTTCTCCTTCTAGCCATCTTGACACAACATTGTAGCCTACACAATGATAGGCTAGCGAATTATCTTCCACTGAGAATTCAATCTGCCGTAAGGCATGCTGAATCGCTTCCATTTCTAAAGCTAAAACATTCTCTCTTTCCCAACGAATAGGAACATGTTCTGTATGCTCGACACTTGCTATCTCAGTTTTTAAGGCCCGACCAGCTGCAGCCACAGCTACTGATTTCAACTGAGTATTAGTCTTTTTTTCCAGTTCATCCTTAATACGGATAACTGCTTGGGCAACCTCATCTACATCATGAACCTGACCATCATACATCGCCCTTTGACGATGTTCTGTACGAGCACCTGCTAGTATTTGATAGCCTTGCTCATTTTTGATCATTATAAGACCCATAACCATCCTTGTCCCTATATCTAAGGCAAAAATAGGTTCCACAGTCTTTCACCTCTCTTGAGTTTCAATTCGACTAAATAGAGACAAAATCCTCCTGAAATAATACTTTAACGCGACAAGGCTTCCTTGTCGCGTTAAAGTATTATTTAAATTTACTCTAAGACGTATAACGTTTTAGCATATTCCTCGATCTCATGTCTTCTTGTTTCAAAGCCTTCTCTGCCCATTAAGGCATATGTACCAATTTTTCCTTCTTCAACTCCAGGCTGATCAAAAGCATTAATATCCAGCAATTCTCCCATATATGCAGTTTCCCACTCCAGTAACAAGAGGAGTTGACCTAGTGAATACGCATTAAGAACCGGCAATATTATCTTTCGATGTTGACGCCCTGCTAAGGTAAGGGCATATTCCGTGGCTTTTTGTTCCGCATGAAGTAGCTCTGCCAAACTATGACCACCTAAAAATTGAATATCTGCTGGTAAGCCTTCGTCTGTGGGAATAAAGTGATCAGAAGCAAACTTTTCCACAGTTAAAAATGTAATGACTTTATCGTTGGGTCCCTCAATGTAAAGCTGAACTTGTGAATGTTGATCGGTAACTCCCAAGGCTTTAACCGGTGTTTGTCCTACAAAAACTTCCTGTCCCTGTCGATTTAATCGTTTTCCCAAGCTTTCAGCCCATAGTTGAGCATACCAATCAGACAAAGTTTTTAGTGAATCTGCATAAGGCATAAAAACTGAAATGTTCTTTCCTTCTTGCCAGGATAAGAAGCTTAAGGCAGCACTTAGCTGTGCGGGATTCTCCAAGATGGGTTCGCTCTCTCGAATCCATTCATCCATCATTAAAGCACCCTCAAGTAAACTTTGAACGTCGATACCACATACTGCCGCAGGTAGCAAGCCTACCGGAGTTAGTTCGGAGAAACGTCCACCGATCCCTGAAGGAATGACCCAACTTCGATACCCCTCCGACTTTACCATCGGAACAAGATTTCCTTTTTCTTTGTCCGTAGTAACTACAATATGTTTGTTATAATCTGCTCCACAGGCCTGACGTAATATGTCGCGGATAATTAGAAATTGGGCCATTGTCTCAGAGGTCGCTCCAGATTTCGTTATAACATTAAAAATTGTCTTCTCAGGGTCAAGTACCTTCAACAAATCAGTAAAGCGAACCGGATCTATGTTATCAACAATATATAAACGAGGACGCTTTGGATTTTGGCCTAAAGAAAGCTCATTATAATAATAAGGGTTTAAGGCTTGATGGACCGCTAGAGGCCCAAGGGCGGATCCCCCAATACCTAAAACAACAAAATTATCAAAATCGCGGGCTAAATCGTTCGCGTATTCAACCAAAGAAGGTAATAAAAGTTTCATCTCATTTAACAATTTGGAAAAGTCTAAGCTGCCTTTTTCCCTTTGCGATTTAAGTGAACGATGGGCCCCCGTTAATCGTGGTTGAATAGAAGCTAGTTTATCTTCTGTCCACCCCTGGAGGTTATAACTATTTTGCATCATACCTGTATAATCAAGGCGTAGGCGGTTCGTGCTTACATCTTTAACTTCCATAGTAGCTTCCTCCCAACAAACTCTTAAATTGCCAACTCTCCGGCTAAATCATATAAAGTCTTATTGAAAGGACGGCGCGGTCCATAAGCAACTTCCAACGGGCATGCCACAACTTCTTGATTTTGGAAAGCCGTCATCATATCCGTTTGCCCGGCCAAAAGAATTTCTACTGCTTTGCCACCCATAGCAGCAGCCATCATCCCATCGAAAGCACTCGGGTTGCCTCCACGTTGTAGGTGACCTAGGACTGTCACACGTGTCTCAAATCCGGTTCGGGCATTTAATTCATCTGCTAACTTATAGGCTTTACCTACTCCCTCAGCAAGAATAATAATGCTTTGATTTTTTCCACGTTGACGTCCTCTGTGTAGCTTGGCTATAACTTCATCAAAGTCAAAAGGTACCTCAGGAACCAAAATCGATTCTGCACCACAGGCCAAACCAGCCTGAAGAGCAATACTTCCACAATGCCTACCCATAACTTCTACTATAAAAGTTCTCTCATGTGAAGTTGCTGTATCGCGAATTTTACTAACGGCATCTACAACCGTGTTAACGGCTGTATCAAACCCGATTGTGAGATCTGTACCAGGAATATCATTATCTATCGTTCCTGGTATACCTACTATCTTAACCCCTTGGGCAGATAAAGTCTGGGCACCACGGAAGGAACCATCTCCACCTATCACAATTAAGGCATCGATTTCCTTGTCTCTCATCTGCGCTACAGCCTTGTTCTGACCTTCCTTTGTCATCATTTCAGCTGATCGTGCTGTCATTAAAGTTGTGCCACCCCGGTGCACAATATCCGCAACAGAACCTACGCTCATTTCTTTAATTTCTCCATTGATAAGGCCATCATAGCCCCTTTCTATACCACAAACAATTAATCCATGATAAATACCTTTACGAACGACAGCTCTTATAGCTGCATTCATCCCCGGAGCATCCCCACCACTGGTTAATACTGCGATTTTTTTAATGGATTCAACCAAACTATCACCTCCAAAAAATAACCCAGTTATTATTTTACCAGACTTGGCGGTTATAGGGAAATCGAGGGTTATGCAAAATTAAAACTTAAAAAAGTAGGTTTTACCCTACCTATAATTTATCTACTTCCAACACTCCCTTCTATAAGTGGGAGTCTTGGAAGCTTTAGTCAAAACGAGTTCACTAAGTGTTTAACATTAAAGATTAATCCTTAACTTAATAGAAGAGTAACAATAACGGAATTAAAACATTTCTCTTTTGGATAAATAAGCAATTCCAGTTCCACAAAGTAAGATCGATATACCAACAACTATGAGAAACCCATAGGGCGAGTGTTGAAAAGGTATTATAACATTCATGCCGAAAAAGCTAGCTACCATGGTTGGCAAAGCCAAAATAATTGTTACTGCTGTTAAGAATTTCATAACAATATTCAAATTGTTGGATATTACGGAGGCAAAAGCGTCCATCATACTACTAGAAATATTACTATAGGTCTCGGCCATTTCCACTGCTTGCTTATTTTCAACAATTACATCCTCGAGCAATTCTTGATCTTCCTCATACATTTTAAGAGTCTTAGTACGCAGTAATTTTTCCATTACTTTTTCATTAGACTTCAACGAAGTAGTAAAATAAACTAAACTCTTTTGTAGGTTTAAAAGGTTAATTAACTCTTTGTTTTTCATCGACATATGAAGTCTTAGTTCTATCTCATTCGTCTTTTTTTCTATATCTCTAAGTAATTTTAAATAGGATGTAGCACTTTTATATAATATTTGAAATAAAAACCTTGTTTTCTTAAAAGTTACCATTCCTTTTATTCTGCCACTAGAGAAATCTCTTAAGATTTCTACCTCATCCAGACATATTGTTACAATATGATCTTCAGTTAAAATAATACCCAGTGGGATAGTGTCATACATAACTGACTTATTTAAGACTATTGGAACATTAATGATAGTTAATATTTGATTATTCTCAGTTTCAAGACGAGGTCTTTCTTCATCATCAAGGGCATACTTTAAATAATCACATTCTATACCCGTTGCATTTGCAGTAAGTGTGAGTTCCTCATCAGAAGGATTTACCAGATTTATCCAAGCTCCCTTTTCCTTAAGGTTTTCAATCTGAACTATTCTATCATGGATCGTGTTGTATACTGTTATCATTATTTGCCCTCCTTCCTAGGAGGTTGCCTTTTCAAAGTAATTTGTATGTGCAACCCCCCAATTCAAGTGTGTTAAGAGGTTGTCACTAGGGTCAGGCTCCATACAAATCACCTCCTAAAATAATTAATTTTACATTGTTAATCACAATTTTACAACTTTTTTAGTCATAGTCAACGTTTCAGGATATTTATTAAGAAAAAACTTTAATAATCGTTTCAAATCTTTCTTTTAAGGCATTATCTAACGTTAGCTTTTTATCCATTTGTTGGCAGGCATAGATTATTGCCCCATGCCCACGCGAAAAACTGCGACCAATTTCCGGATATGAATTTCGGCAAAGAAAACGGATAGTGTACATCGCTAAATGTCTAGCTTCAGTTAGTTTTGGAGTGCGTTTAAATCCAAGCAAATCCTCGACAGTTATACCCATAAGCTCAGCCGTTACTTGAATAACATTTACTGGCTCCAACTTACGAGAGTTAGCTACATCCGATTCTAGCCAAAACTCTTGGAAATACGCAAGCGTTAGTGCAACCTGTCTTGATTCTGCAAATTCAACAAACTTATCGACACTAGATATTGCCACTTTCAGATTACAAACTAGATTAGCTAAGCATTGTACGGCTTCTCGTTCCATAATTAAACGTCTTTTATCTAAATAAAAATCAATAAATTCTTCCATTTCATCACGTAGAGGTTGCTTAACTGTTAAAACTAAACCCCCTAAAAAACGAGAAGCTAGACCTTGTCCCAAGAAATCGAGTTTGGGGGAATCTGCCTCTAAAATGATTATCATTTTCCCTTCACGCTCAATTATATGCTCATACGTGTAGAACAGTTCCACTTGGGTTTTAGGCTTTCTCGCTAGCAATTGTAAATCATCCAATAAAAACAATTTCGGTGATCGGAAACGCTCTCGAAAAGAAAACAGAAAGTTTTCTTGGGCTGCATAAGCATATTCTTGAGCAAAAGCTCGAGCATTTACAAGCTCTACCGAAATCTTATTTTTACGCATCTGGTGATAAAGCAAATTTAACAGGGTGGTTTTCCCTAAACCTGGTGGTCCATAAATCAGAGTTACTTGTGGACTAGTTATAAAATTAAAATTATCGATAGCTTGATAAATTAAAGAATTAAAATTACCGACAAATAGCCGCAAGATGTTCCTCCTAGGAATAGTCCAATATAATAATTAAAATTCGGTTAGCTATTTACTTTGTTAGCTAAAGAACAGGCAAATGTCCCAAAAAGATGATCACTTAATTGCAAGGTATCCATAGCCGTACCTAACTGTAATCGACCAAAATTAGGCCAACCCATAATCTTAGCGTTTTCTAACGAGGCCATACGACGAACCTCTAAGGTCGGAATTCCTGATTGGGCAAACCACATCATCTCATCTAACAGAGACTCAGCATGCGGAACATGATAAGCTCCTGCATCCGTTCCGACTCCTAAAGATACTTTTAATTGATAAGCTTCATAAATACTATCAAGATGTCGTCGTAGAATGCTACGGAGTACACCCTTTTCCTCAAGGGTATATCGTCGGGTAGCCCTTGCTAGAAGATTACCTACGGGAGCCACTGTAGGAATCCAGGCAATTCCTTTTTCAAGCATCATAGATAGATGATTATAGGTGATATAGTATCCATGTTCCAGCGAATCAACTCCAGCATGGATGGCCAAAGTAATGGCTTCTTCTCCGCTTACATGGGCCATTACCCGAATTCCCTTTTCATGGGCATCATTAACAACTTGTTGTAAATCTGCCAAGGTCCATTGAACAGGTCCTACTACACCAAGTTTACGAAAGCTTATTAAACCTGAGACAATGACCTTTAACTGATCTAGTCCAAGGGCAAAAAAGTCGTCTCGGTTTGCTCGCCAATCTTCAATATCCTTGAATCCGGTACCTAAAAATCTCCCATAAGAGCCTATCCTGTAAACAGCCTCACGGACAGATTGAACTTTAGGACCTACCCATTCACCATCATTAATCTTTTTTTTAGCAAGCCATCCATAACCCGTTAGATCTCCACCATCTCTAATCCCGACAATCCCCAATTCCAAATAACGGCGTAATATCTTTTCCAGGTTTTCATGCATTTGTGTTGGTTTCGACCAATTTGTTAAGGATTTATTAAAATCAAGACTATCTAAGGCTAAATGAACATGCACATCTAGCCAACCAGGCATAATATAGAAATTCGCCCAATTATGAACCCTATCATTCATGAGAATTGCGTCATTATCTTTGATACTTGTCAAAATACCATCTTGCCACTCAATCAATGTAGGTTTCGAGCTAGGCGCAAATTCTTCAGGATTCCAATATCCCGCAACACATGCTACTCCTGCCCGGGGAATTTCCCATATTTCTTCCCTGCAACTACAGGAAATGAACATCTTATTCAGAACCCCCAGTTTATTAATGCATAATGCACAATGCATAATGCATAATTATTAATGATGAATTAGTATTAGTGTTGATTATTAATTATGAATTGATTTGTGGCGTGTTGCTTGATTATGAATTATGAACTATGAACTATGAACTATGAATTATGAATTATGCATTGCATAGCGATGCATTGCTTGATTATGAATTATGAATTATGCATTATGCATTGATATATCGCGCTTGCCGCGGACGATAAAGGTTTATTTCGCAAACTTAATAAATAAAAACCTCTGACGAGTTCTAGTTCTTCAATTTGACAAATATGTAATTGTTCCTTATCATAAGTTTGCAGAGCATACTTCGAAAGAAAAGAATAGCCAAGTCCATAGCGAATGGCGTTCTTAACTGCCTCAGTACTTCCTGCTTCTAACCCAATACGCAAATCCTCAGATTGAAACCCAAGTTTTCCTAAGGCCTCATCTAATGTACGCCGATGCCCCGAACCCGGTTCACGAATTACCATTGGATAATCACGCAAATCGTCAACTTTAATCTCTTTCTGCAAAGCAAGTGGGTGATTTTTCGGAACCACCAGCTTTAATTCATCACTTAACCAAAAGTCAGACGTTAATTTTTCAGAATCATAAGCAGCCCCTACTACAGCAAAATCAAGATCATGAGCTAAGAGCTTATTTGCAATATCCAGACTACCCCCGATAGAAAGTTTAAATCTGATTTTTGGATACTCTTCTTGAAAAGCAACAAACTTTGGCGGCAGCAAATATTCACCGGGAATATGGGAAGCCCCAATATGGACTTTTCCACTCAGTTCGTCATCCAATCCCCCAAGTTCATCGAACATTTTATTATAATTGTCCAACATTGATTTGGCATGTTGAAAAGCAATTTCTCCTTGGGTAGTTAAGGCCATCCCTTTGCCTTTTCGATAAAGCAACTTAGCACCGAGTTTTTCCTCAAGTACCCTCATTTGATTGGAGACTGCAGGCTGACTAATTCCCAATCTACGCGCCACAGCAGTATAACTTTGTTCTTCAATAACCTGAACAAAAAGACGCATGAGATCTAACATTTTATACCTCCAAGAAAAAGAAAACTTGGCTTCCGCCTAATCTTTGGCGGAAGCCTTAGTTGTAGTTATGCTGACCAAGATTTATACTTTCTGACAGTGTGGGAAAAGAGAGCTTAGGCCCTCTTCTTGCACTTAGTTCTCTTCCTCAATGCTTACAAGTTCCATTTTATCGCCAACCTTAATTTGATCCACTACGTCCATTCCTTCAACTACCTGACCAAATACAGTGTGAACCCCATTTAAATGAGGAGCAGCTTCAAAGCAGATGAAAAATTGACTACCTCCTGTATCTTTACCGGCATGAGCCATAGATAAAGCACCCCTCAAGTGCTTATGCGTGTTCCCCTCAGTCTCGCATTTAATTTTGTACCCTGGACCACCAGTTCCATTACCACTGGGACAACCGCCTTGAGCTACAAATCCCGGAATAACTCTATGAAAAGTTAACCCATTATAATAGCCTGATTTTGCTAATTTTACGAAGTTAGCGACTGTACCCGGTGCAGCCTCATCAAAAAACTCGATTGCAATTGTTTGGCCGTTAGCCATTTTTATTTTACCTTTTGTCAAACCTTATCCCTCCAATTTTAACTATCCTCTTCTGATTATACCCATTTCATAAGATGTTTACTAGTTAAAGTGTGAGATTTATCACATTAAAGTTACTTTGTGGTCACAACCAACAGATAATATTTAAGTTATGATAAGCTCATCGAATAAATAATTATAAAAAATAAAGGGGGATTATTACAATGTTCTGTTATCAATGTGAACAAACACCTAGTGGAGGATGCACTAAAATCGGGGTATGCGGTAAGAATGAAAATATCGCCAGCTTACAAGATACCATTATCTTTGGTTTAAAAGGGGTAGCAGCTTACGCCACACATGCTCGACAATTAGGCTATACCGATCCGGAAGTGGAGGCTATCACTCAGGAAGCCTTGTATTCAACCTTGACCAACGTCAATTTTAACCTGTCAGAAACTGTAGGCATAGCCCTTAAAGTCGGAACAGCCACAGTCAAGATTATGGATGTTTTAGATCAGGCCCATACGGCTTTACTTGGAATACCAACACCTATCACCGTTTCTGAAGACAAAGTCGAGGGTAAGTGTATTCTGGTCACCGGGCATAACCTGTTTGCCCTTGAACAACTTTTAAAACAGAGTGAAGGTAAAGGTGTCAATATATATACCCATTCCGAAATGTTACCGGCACATGGTTATCCAGCACTGAAAAAATACGCTCACTTAAAGGGCAACGTTGGAAAGTCTTGGTTTGATCAACGTAAACTCTTCGAAGAATTCCCTGGGGCAATTCTGGCAACCACTAACTGTGTTATGCCTGTTAAAGGAAGTTATAGTGACCGTATGTGGTCCTACGATATTACTGGTTTAGAAGGAGTAGCCAAAATTGTTAACGACGATTTCACACCCGTGATTGACAAAGCACTTTCTTTTTACGATGTTGATATAGAATCCGAAAAAACCTTAACTACCGGATTCCATCATACTACGGTCTTAGGGATTGCCCCTCAAATCATTGAGGCTGTAAAAGCTGGTAAGATTAAACGTTTCTTTGTAATCGCCGGTTGTGATGCACCAGGAAAAGGC
>ORJL011780608.1_pt1 | contig 11331 bp, 9 predicted proteins | sample 1779941 | NCBI WGS metagenome assembly ORJL01 (sample SAMEA104232317, study PRJEB22302) | groundwater metagenome | biome: forest; feature: aquifer; material: groundwater | place: USA | collected 2011-08-07 | depth 5.8 m | reverse complement strand
GAATAACGGACAACCCAGCGGTTCAAGGTCGCATGATCCACGGTGACTCCCCGCTCTGCTAAAATCTCTTCCAGATCGCGGTAGGAAACGCCAAACCGGACATAGAAGAAAACCGCGTACAGGATAACGTCTTTCGGATAGTGGGCGCCTTTAAAGCTGATCGTCATAGTCCGGCAACTAAAATTGTCCGATTATCCCCCAAGATCAGAAAATTTGCGACAGAACCATCGCTTGACCCTATTGAACTGCCCGATGAATTGGAAGCCTTTTTGGGGGAAAAAGCGGCCACAGTAGCGAAACTTATCCAAGCGGAACGGGCTTCCGGCCCGATTGTCAACGCATTCAAAACCATACAGGCCCAACAGGGGAGCGATGCCGCGTTCGAATTTCTGCGTACGGAGGCGGACGGATTCCATGTGACGCCCTATGGGCATTGCATCAATAGTTTCACGGTTGACCCCTGCCCTAAAAACCTGGAATGCTTTTCAGGGTGCCGGCATTTAATGGCAACCGGACTTCCTGAACACCGGAAAAACCTTGAGGTACTGGAACATAAATTCAAAGCCGCCCTGGACGACCTCAACGCCAGGCCTTCTGGAACAGTTGGACACGTCAACCAAATTGCCCATGCCAGTGTCCGTTTGGAAGGTATCCGCCAGCTGTTAACAACCCCTGAAGGCGGGCAAGTTTTCCCCAACGGCCCCGATTTATCGGCCCCGGACAACAGGAGCGTGCTTGATGGCTGACATACTGGTAGGCGATGATGAAATGGAGGCCATACTAAAGTTGATGTTGGACAATAACGAAGACATCACGGCCAGGGCGGTCATTCGCCGTCATACCCAACTGAAAGCGGCGTCGTCAATAACCCGCAGTAAAGATCGTGCGGCCTTGCTCGCCCATTATCAAGAAAAACAAGCCGAACTCAGAAATTGGCAAAAAAGGGTCACAAAAAAATCAAAAGACACAATGGCCAAGGACTTGGCTGAAAGGGATATGCGGATAGCCGAACTGGAGCGCCAGGTGGAAATCCTGACCGCCTCCCATGTCGCCATGATCAGGGCGGTTGGCGAACTGGGCGGCTTCACTCAATGGGTAACATTTTTCGAGGAATACCAATCGGTTCGTAATTATCTTAACGATATGAATATAAAAGTAAACCCAAAATAACCGTCAAAAGCACTGAGAGTTTTCAAGTAAATAGCATCAAAATTTTTGATAATATCAATGCAACCCGTACGAACAGGTTTGGAACGAGGTCAAGGACAACAGCATCGACAAGCAGACGGTGAAAAACAAGGCGGATTTGAAGACCTGTCTCACTTCCGCATTGGATCGGTTGAAACTAAACACCCGGCGTATTATTTCTTTTTCCCCTCTACCGGATACCCAGTATGCGACGGATGTTGCTTAATCAGCCTCGGACGCTATACTTCGTTGGCCGAATTTTGATTTATTCAACAACGCAGTAAAATGATGTATATTCCTCCCCATTATTTACGGTTTAACTTGTGGATTCAATAGGCTATTCCCTGTTGGATGTGCCGGGAGTATAAGATTGTGGGTCTATTCAATAACAACCAAGCGGATGGCTGCTCAGTGGCTTTGCTGGGCAAATTGCTGGCGTTTAGCCAGGCGATCAACCGCGCAGAAGATAAAGCTGAGGTTATCAATGCCTTTTTAAAGTTGTTGGCTGATGAAACTGATAACCAGGTAGTGGGAAGTGTCGGTGTGTTTATCAAGAATCCCGCCAGTAATCGGCTAGACGTTACGATTATAGGGATAAATAACCCTGCGTTAAATGCCGATATAACTGATGAAAACTTAAGATCGGCGTTAAATATTAAAGAATCGACTGTTATTAAACGCAACCAGCATCCGGCAGGTTATCTTGAGGAAAAGCTTTTTCATCATAAACTTGCGGCTTATATACTAACCCCTATCATTTCCGGTAATGAAAATTACGGCACAGTTAAAATTGACTTACTTAAAGGAAAACAGACTTCAAGACCGGAATCGCAGTTAAGCTCAGACGATGAACACTATTTGCAGTTGCTGGTCACGCAACTGGCAAACCGTCTGGAAGATTTAGAATTTCGGCAACAGTTAGTGACCCATCATTGTGAACACTTTTTTGATAAGACCATATTGGCATTAAAAAACAATGCAAATGCCCATAACGCATTGACTATTCTATGCCAGCAGCTTGAGCAACTAGTCAGCACATCTCCGGCATCCCTGTTGCCAACTAAATGGGATTTATATCATAAAGACAGCCCTGCTCAATTAAAACACTGGACATCAAGCAATAATCTCAATAAATCAACATCACCGTCTATCGAACCATATTATTCAAAGAACTCCCATATTTGGCATTTTATGGAAAGCGGTGAAAGCGAACGCATCTACACTATAACAGACCTTAAAAATTCGAGTTTGAATGGATTTAATGGTGATTGGCAGGCTTCCTTGTGTATCCGTACTGAATTACGGGTTAACCAAGTGCCAAACTGGGGTGCATCCAGCGAATGGGTTTATGTAGTATTATGGTCAAAACATCCTGATGCCCTAACCAAATATCAAGTCCGTTACCAAGAACTGGTCTACGAATTGGTGCGGCAAATCCAAAATAAGCCCAATGCCCCCGTTAAAGTTGATGAAAATTACTTTAAAAAAACCCGTGACGTGTTTGATTTGCTTTTCAGCATCAAAAACACTAAACCCTTAAAAGAGTTTTTGGTGAAACAGGCAAAAATTCTAGTGCCTGGGTCAGAAGCAGCTTCATATGGCGAAGTTCATATAAAAGCAGGGCAAGAACCCATTATTTCAATTATTGCCGTCACGGATACGAATGATTGCCCTGATAAATACCGCAAGTTCCCCCACCCGTTAAAAAACGGTGGTTTGTGGGAGCGGCTTTGGGAAACCCAAACGACGATAACCGTCAATAATAATTACGAAAAACCCACATTTGGCGTAATGCCTATAGACAATCCACGCTCAGCAATAGCCGTTCCTGTTTTTCAAGACAATAAATTACATGGTGTCTTAAGCCTATGTTCCAGTAAAGAAAATGTTTTTTTGTCGGATAAAAAAGATGTATTGGAATGGCTCGTGCAGGCGTTTAGCGGCAAGTTACGCGAGCTAACAAAAAACAGAGCAGCCGAGCATCAAACCAGTGATGAAAGCCGCGAAATCCAAGCCATTCAGGCATTGATTAATTTTTTTACCGATGATGATGCTGAAAGCAAGAGGATTGAGGAAATTGACGATTTGGTAAAAGCGGCTTTAATGAAAATCATCCCCTCTATCGGCTGTTCGAGTTGGGGTTTGTTTAAAGGAGACGATAATCGTTATGAACTTTTGGCGCACCAAAGCTTGAACATAGACAATACCGCGCTGAACAACTTGAGATTTACACCTGTAGGCGATGTACTGAGAGGAGAAAGAAAGGAATTATTGGCTGGTACGTTGCCATCGGACAACCGTTTCACCAAACTAAAAAATTTACTGCCAACGGCAACAAATTCTTGCTTAGCATTACCGATCCGCATACAGGAATACCGCAGCCCCGACCAAACCCAAACCGATATACCCCGCGCCCAAACTCGCTTATTAGCCATTTTTTTGTTTCATTTCCATGCTGATCAATTTAATTATGGGGATTTGATGTTTTTAAAACTGGCCATTTCCTTATTAGAAGCGTTAATACAGCAACGAGCCTTCCAGAAAGAAATAGACCGCATCACGCCGTTGGCGTTTTCTGGGGAAGCCGCCGCGTCTATCGCCCATGAAATCAAAAATCCTTGCCAGCCGTTGCGGACTTTTATCACTATGATGGAAACCGCTTGGCAGGAAAACTTATGGGTGCGCGACGACTTTTGCCAAGGCATGAAAACGCGCTTGCAGGATGCTAATAAAGCCTTAGACCGTATTAATGAAAATGTGGTTAAATTAATCCAGCTTTCCGATATTACCCATTTCACGCCCGAATTAGTGCCCATAGCAGATATGCTAAAAAGTGTCAGTGATTATCAATGGTACGGTGAAACTCTCACCATTAAAGAACCGCCGATTAAGATTATGCTCGATGAATTACCCCTTCATTTACCTGCCATCCGTTACAGCAAAGTCCATTTATCCACCATACTGACGAATTTAATCAAAAATGCCGTACAAGCCATTGAAGGCAGCGCAAAGCGTGTCGGGGAAATCCATATTGGCGCTGTTTGGCATGAAACTAAGTCAACAGATGATAAAAAGCTTGGTTTAGAACCGCGCGTTGATAAGCACCATGACACTAAAGAGTTTCAGGAGCATCTCTTGGAAATTTATATTAAAGATGATGGCCCGGGCATCTCTGCTGAAGTCAAGCGCCGAATGTTTTTGCCGTTTGAAACCACCAAAAAAACAGGTACAGGCTTGGGTTGCACTATTTGCCAACGTATGATGCACACGATTGGCGGTGTAATCAAGGTTGATAGCGTGTTAGGACAAGGTGCCACAATGCGTTTGTTATTTCATAGAGATAGTTTGGTTGATTCCAGAGGCAGGCCATGAACGATGATACAAAACAAAACGCCCATATAGTAATTATTGAAGATCAAGAGTATCTCTGTCGAAGTTATGTGGACTTATTAGTTTGGAAGTATGAGTTCAATATAAACAACATTCAATGTTTTATCGATCCTCGTGAGGCTCTGGTCTTTCTGAAAGAAAATCATCAAGCGGTTGATGTGGTGTTGTTGGATTTAAAAATGCCGCATATTGACGGCTTGGATATGCTGCGCCATATCAGAACTATTGGCGATACACTTAAGATCATTGTGATTAGCGCTTTTGCCGGGATTGAATCTGTCAGAAAAGCGGTAGAAACTTCCGAAAAAGATGCCGAAATATTGGAAAAAGCGGTTGATAAGCCGATAGCCGATTTTTCAGAGCTGGTGAAGATGATAGCTGCGGCTTATCAATTAAGAAGGGGGAACAATGACAATTGATACTGTTACTAAAGCTTTGGCTGAAGCAAGAAAAAAAGATACTCAGTTTATTGACCTGTGGCTGACCGATATCCAAGGTAATCTAAAAAGCATTAGTATCCCCCCAGGTCAATTTCGCGCAACGGATGATCGCTCAGAGTTATTGCCGCGCAGTTTTGATGGTTCCTCCGTGATGGGCATGACCGATATTGCCAATAGCGATTTAATGGCCTACCCCGATGCTTGCCGGTTAATGCGTTTTCCGTTTAAGTCCAACAATCTGGTACTGTTCTCCGGAATCCGAGATTGGAAAGGCATGGCCTTTTACCAAGGCGATTGGCGTTATCAACTAAAAACTAAGTTGACGCGGATTCATGAGGATCTTAAATACCAAGTCAAAATCGCGGCCGAATTGGAATTTTATTTGTTCTTGCCCAATCCAGACGGCAGCTTTAACCCCTCTGATGCCAAAGGCTATTTTGATTTGGCAACTATTAGCATTGAACAAGAACTGTTGGCTATTATCGTTACCGATGCTGAACAGGTCGGCATTAGGGTCAATCGTGCACACCATGAAGGTGCTAAGGGCCAGTTTGAAATTGAATTGCAGGCCGAAGAACCATTAACGATGGCCGATAATGTGATCGCTTTACGCCATATTGTCCGTACACGTGCAAAGGAACAAGGCCTCTACGCGAGTTTTATGCCGAAACCGATGATGGCACAGGAAGGCTGTGGCCTACATTTGCGCTTGGCGGTATTCCATAAGAATAGTGACAACAATGCCCTTTATGAAAGCGATCTTAAAACGTTAAGCATCGCTGGTAAAAGCGCGGTGGTGGGTTTATGCCGTTACAGCCGGGAATTGATGCTGGCGACTAACCAGTGGGTCAATTCCTATAAACGCTTTCAACCCAACACCGATGCGCCGAATTACCTGATTTGTAGCGAGCATTTACGGGCAACCAGTTTCCATTCTGGTTTTAGCTTGGATAACGATGCCTACCCCGTACAGCCCTCTATCCATGTCACCCACCCCGATGCGGCATGTAATCCTTATTTGGCGTTTAATGCGCTGATTTCCGCAGCGCTCACTACGCAAGAACCCTACACTTGGTTTGATGATGAGTTTTTTGAGGAAAAGCTCTTAGAGGATTCAAAAATGCCCAAGCATTCACATCAAAAAATCCCAGAAGATTTAGGTCAGGCGATAGAGGCTTTTGAGAAAAGCGAGCTGGCAGTTGATATTTGGGGAAAGGTGTTATGCGTGGCATTAATAAAGCAGAAGCGCAAACAATGGCATAATTATCAAAAACAGGTCTCTGATTGGGAAATTGGGCACTACCGGGAGGTACTGTAAGATGAAAACCGTTGAAGACATTTTGGAGCAAATCAAAAATGATAAGATTTGCGTATTGGAATTTTGGTTTGTCGACTTATTGGGTAATATCAAATCAGTGGAAATTCCGGTTGGTAGTGATGACGAGCGGCTAAAGCATTTATTAGGAGATGGAATTTTGTGCGATATTGCCTCATTGATCCCCGCGCCTTTAATTGGCAAAGCGAAGTACAAGGAAAATTACAAAAATGTCAATCTTGCTCCCGACTTAGCGACTTATCTAGCCTTACCGTGGACTAAGCCCGGCGATGAATGCCATCAGGCTTTGCAGGCATTCATCGGTAATAAACCCAAATTTATTAGACCTAGCATCAGCAAAGCCCGGTTTATGTGCGACATTCGAACAACTAATCCTGACAAATGTTTTAGTTCACGACAAAGCTTAAAAGATTATTTGTTTAAGTTGAAAGCAAGCAATAGTAATTGGGAATACATAGTCGGCCCCGAATTGGAATTCCACTACCTTGATGATAAGGGTTGTGCCTTTGATGAAGGCGGTTACATGGATACGGAGCCTGATAGCGCCAAGACAACTCAGTTAAGGGAAATGACCGCTTTAATGTGCGAGACTATTGGGATTAAAGTTGAGTGCCACCATCACGAAGTTGGGCACGGGCAGCAGGAAATCGATTTTGAAAAGCGGGATGCACTGACGATGGCGGACAACATGATCACTTATAAATTGATAGCCCGTGATGTAGCGCGTTTGTGTGGCGTTCAGGCCTCGTTTATGCCCAAACCGTTCAGCGATGCCCACGGTAACGGCATGCATGTGCATCAATCGATTTGGAACGAGCAGCAAAATCTGTTTTATGGTGAAGGCCGCCGAAATAATCTCTCGCTCATTGCCGAACGATTTACTGCCGGATTGTTGACCTACGCCAGCGAAATTACCGCCATCACTAATCAATGGGTTAACTCTTATAAACGTATCGTCCCCAGCTATGAAGCGCCAGTTTATATTGCCTGGGGTAGCGCTAACCGCTCTTCCTTAATCCGCATTCCTAAGTATTACCCAGTGACTGAGCAATCTGTACGTATTGAATACCGTAGCCCGGATCCGGCCTGTAACCCTTATTTAGCGTTTTTGGTGATGTTGGCCGCGGGCATGGAGGGTATAAAAAACGATTTGGAGTTGCCTTCAGAAATCGCCGAAGATATTTATCACATGCCGGAATCAACTGTGAACGAGCGTAATATAGGCATGTTGCCTAGCAATCTTGGCGAGGCCTTAGCGGCGATGAAAAGGGGAAGTATCGTGAAGGACAAGCTAGGGGAGCAGTTTATGGAAGATTTTGTCAGGATAAAGGAGGCGGATTGGGTGGATTTCAATCGTCATGTTTCGAGGTTTGAGATTGAGGAGATGAGAAAGTATGGAATATAACTTTTTTGTTTTGTTTATACCGTTCAAGCTGCTAGCGGCTCATTAAAAAAACCGGGGGTTAAAGGCAAAAAATCGGTATTTCTATAAGGTTTATACCCTTCTTCTTTTCCCTTATTTGTATCCTTGAAAATTTTATCTGACTGTTCCATTTTTTTTTGTTTCACGTCCTTTAGTCTTGGGATTACGTCTTTAGATAAAACCTCGTTTAATTCGGATGCTTCCTTAGGTAATATTTTTATTTCTAAAGAAGAAGCAGCGTAATAGAACGGTACTTTTGACCCCATTCTTTCACTAATAAAACCAAATGCCATAAGGTCTTGGGTGTCTTTTTCAACAATTTTTTCAGGGTAATTAACAGATTGGGCTTTAGATATGGTATATGATACAACCTCTTGAAAATTCTCTAGAGTCAAAAATAATTTGGCTTCAGTTAAAGCACGGCTAATGTCTAAAATTTTTTGCTGGGAGCTTGTTAAATCTATTAGTTCCGTATTATTCGCAAGCCTATCCAGATGCTGCCTTATGGCGTTCCGTATTTCTTCATCAATTTGTTGCTTATCTGAGGCTAGGCTTACAAAATGCAGTACATCGGCTTTACTAAATGTAAAGCCGAATTCATTTAAAGCATGCTCAAATTCTTCTCCAGCAATGTCCTCTTCGGCAAAACTCGACACCAACTTGTTTGCCAAAAACTCACAACGCTGTTCATCGTTAAAGCTTTTTAACATGCGTTCTAAATTTCCATTTTCGTCAAGCGTTATCCGACTTCTTGACCCAGTTGGGTAAATAGTGCGCTTGGTCAAAACCCAATCTCCCTGTTCATCTTTTAAGGCGAACAAAGGGGAGTTGGAGCGCCCCAACAATTTATCCACAAACCATTTGTCGGCACCTATCTCTATTGAAGCGTTGTTGTCTTTATTGGGTCGGGCTTGGGAATTTAAATCCAATTGATACAACTGCTTGGCTATGCGCTCCACACCTAAGGTATGGGTAAACTCGCTAAAAAAGCGCTTTGGATCAAGATCATTAGCTAGTGTTTTTAGTCCTGGTCTCTGTTTTTCTAGCAAGCTGGGCCAGTTGCCTGGATTTTCAATGACATACGCTAGAAATATCAGGGGGGTAAAGCTAGGCCACCACGCTTGGTCATTGTTTGCTTGCTCAAACTCCTTGAGCAATTCCAAGGCGGCTTTATCTGGGGATAAACCCGCCAAGACGTTAATGAGTATCAAAAGGGCTTCATCTGAGGCAGGTTTATCCTTCAATAAACCCGCAATTAACTCTCTGAGAAGAGGTTTGAAATTGTTTATATGGGCGGTTTCACCCAGCATGTAGACAAGGCCACGCAACGGCCCATAAGAATCTGGCGTAATCAGGCATTTGGTGATAGCTTGCTCAAGCCCTTGGAACAGTTGCAAAGTCGCACGGTCACCAGCCTTGGTAAAATGCCTGACCAATTGCCGTTCTAAGTCCAAATCATCATTAAGAACAAGGGGCTTAAAGGCGTTAGTCAGAGAGTTTTTGATTGTATCGATGTTTTTCATGCCATTGAACAACCAATCAGCGATGGTATTAGCTTCCCATGTATTAGGATTATTACTATTATTTATTGGCATAAAAGCATCTGTTGTCATAGTTTTGCTCTCAGTTCATTTACAACTTCACCGACATCCTTACCTTCCAATAAAGACTCAACATGTTCATCAACAGTGACTTTTAGGCCTTTTGGGTCATTTGTCGTTTGCCCTAGGTATTTAATGCCATAAGATGTTTTATAGGGGATTGGTGATGAAACAGCCTCTTTTACACCCTCATGTTTAATGTCTTTTAGGTGTCTTGTTCGTCCCCAATTTTGTGGGCAGGATGTCCATGTGCGGAAATATTTATGTGATTTGGCTTCAATAAAGCTAGGTGCTGCAAATTTTATTATCCCATCTGACTGATATGTCTCAAAAGCGTTTTTCTTGATGGTGATTTGGATAAGGTGGGCTTTTTCTTCAATCAAATGCGCCAACCCAAGCGCGTCTCTCACCTCTTCAGCAAGAGCCCGCCCAGAACTACTTCCTATTTTGTTCTTCAGGTTATTGATCTCTTCTTTTGGTGCTAGCCATACAGGATAGTTAGGTCTGCCAATTTGGGCATCTGGAATGATGTAGTCGGCATCTTTCATCCAATCAACTAACATATCAATATCAGGGTCTCTTCTTAAAAAATTTTGATTTAGTATATTCTTGTCAATTAACCAAAGGAACTTTGGATCCTTCGTATCAAGTTTGCAAACGCTTATAACTGTAGTTACATCTTCAAAAATTATTGGTTTTTTAAATCTTTTGAAAGCGTAGTCTTGGATAGCAAATCCATCAATAATGGATTCGGTTTTAATTGATGAGCTGTGGTTGCAATAATGCTCAAGCTTTTTTAAAAAATCGATAAGCTCGATTTCATCAATCAGGGATTTTGTTATTGCCAAGTCAATATTCGCTAAATAAACTTGCCCCAGTGGGTCAGTAGGAAAAGTATCGAACATGATTTTTCTTCCTTGTTTTTATAATTTTTGCTGAATCTAACACATTCTAACATGCAAATAAAGTGACATAATTAGCAATTCCAGCCATATATATGGAACCACCCCCATCTGAAATAACTGCGTAGGGATTCAAAGCTCCAATACCCTTTTGAACGGCTTGTTGAGCAGCCCCCAAACCGCCAGCACTCATTTCCGATAAAGGCATGAAAACATTTGTTCCATTTATCTCACCTAAATTCCTGTAAACCCTACCCTCTACTGATATGTTGATTGCTTTATTCCCTGTGGCTTTTTCGAAAGAATCAAGTACAGCTCGGCTTCCAACTTTTGTAACTGTAATGATCAAAACATCGGCGTAGATGTTTTTTAGGTTGGACATAAGCTATACCTTTTTCAAGTCGTATAACGAATCGGATAAATTTTCAGCTACAAGTTTCGGCTAGCTAACGCAACACTCATAAGCATTCGCTTCTGATTTTAGCTTATTTAAACATATAGTGTTGTTGCTATTTTTTTATAGAGAAAAATGCAACATAAATTGATAATTAATATATGCACCATTAAAATACATAATAAATTAATTTTATCTTAAAAAACAATATATTAAATTATACAACAATCGCCGTATATGATAAGTTTCTATAGGAAGGGGCGTAAACCCATGCTACACTTTCGTTTTTCGTTCGTTCGTTAAACTAAAGTTGTAATTGGAATTAAACTAATCATGTAAAAAACACGTAAGCATATGATTTAAATAAGGCTCTATATGGGTTTCAGGGTCTTTTGATAAAATAGTCTGATGGAAACCTCAATCATAACCATCAAACAACTAGTCAGTGAAGCCCAATGCTATGCCACCATCCGCCAGTTACGTTGGGCTGATGGTGTCACTTGCCCGCATTGCGACAGCGGCGACACGATCCGGCGCGGCTTCGACAGCCCGCAACGCACCTGCCAACGCTACCAGTGCAAGGCTTGCGGCAAACGCTTCGACGACCTGACCGGGACGGTCTTGTCGGGGCATCACCAGCCGTTGTCGGCCTGGGTG
>ORJL011705066.1_pt1 | contig 11334 bp, 17 predicted proteins | sample 1779941 | NCBI WGS metagenome assembly ORJL01 (sample SAMEA104232317, study PRJEB22302) | groundwater metagenome | biome: forest; feature: aquifer; material: groundwater | place: USA | collected 2011-08-07 | depth 5.8 m | reverse complement strand
GAACGAGGAGGATGGGGTGTGGGGCTGTACCGCTATTAGCTATTGCTCCGTCGTCTGTCCTAAACAGGTCGATCCGGCGCACGCGATCAATATGTACAAGATCGAGAGCACGATGGACTATTTCCTCAGATTCATAGCGCCACGCGGGACACGCAAGTGACTAAGCGGCGCGCGCATCGATTACGCAAGGATCCCGCGCCTCAGACGCCGGAGATGCAGATCGAGTGTGTGCACTGTCATGCCAAAGTTCCCGCGACGGTGGCGCTTGGCTTCGAGGGCGCCGACTATCTTTATCACTTCTGCGGTCCGGCATGCTTCGAGGCATGGCGCAAGACGCCGGCCTCGCCTGACTAGAGAATGTCAACGAACCTGGAGAACATCACATGACTGAAGAAACGTCTTTCAACGTTAACCTCGAGCAGCAGCAGGATTACCGGTTCAAGCCCGAATTCGACTGGGGAAATGTCGCGCCCCTGTTGCTCGATTCGGCACCGCCGCTTGGCCACGCCGCGGGCCCCGGCGCCGAGCGCATCCTCGCTGAGGCGATGGCTTATTGCCTCACTACGAGCTTGCTATTCTGCACGCGCAAGTTCAAGCAGAGCCCCGGCAAGCCACGTACCGAAGTGACCGGCACGCTCGTGCGCAACGAACGCGGCCGGTTACGCATGGGCAAACTGGCCGCACGCCTTCATTTCGGTTACTTATGGAACCGGTTGGCGGCAGCCGCGGCGATTTTCTCAACCGCCGGCAGCGGGCAAAAGCCCTGCGATTCCACGGCAAAGACCGGATTGAACTTGCTGCGGAAATTTTCCAACGCGATGATCGCCGCAAGCTCTACCAATTCCTCCTCGCTGTAATTGCGCTTCAGGCGGTTAAAAAAACGGTCTGTGACGCGTCTGCTCGTGTATGTCATGCGTTCGCAAAGCTCGATCGCGAGTTTTTCCTTAATAGTCAACAGCGCGCTCTTTCGATAATCTCCCAACGCCGCCTCCACCTTCTCCGCCGAGGCCCCATGTCGCATCCCACTGGATGCGTTGATGTCGATTCAAAACGGACAGCCGTTGATGCTCGCCGCCTTCATGCAGAGCAGATGTCGCAAATCGGCTGGGATGAGCCCCGACGCGACAATCCCCTGCTGCAAAGCCTGCACGCCTTTTTGAATCGTCGGTCTGAGCCCGTAAACTCTTGCGGTATTGAGCACCGCGCCGTACTGCTTCTCCTGCTCTTCGAAGGCCCGCCGCACTTCCTCCGGCGCGTCCTCGTTCGTGACACCTTTGATTCTCAGCATCGCCGCTCTCCTTTAAGGGTTATCCACGAAGCCTGCTAACTATACCGCTATTTTTGACAGACGCGCCGCGCCAGTCCGACGGGAATATAGTGATGCTCAAAGTCGATGACCATAAATGCTCCTTGAACCGCCATGTCGCCGTTTATCTTCCCGGCGAAGCCGTATAAATTTCACTCTCTTTTATATGGTGGGCCCAGGCGTTAAGATTCCACTCGATGGATTGTATCTCTTTGAGCGAGAGTTCCACGCCGAACGAAATTCAATCCAGCCGCGATCCTGCGGCGCCGAGCCGAGGCGCCGGAAGCGGGTAAGCGAGCATCGGTGTATGCTATGCGAATGTTTTACGAAATTGGAGGGCGCCGCAATGCAGTTTCATGAAATCTATCAACAACCGGACAAAACTAAGGTTGATGAATTTGTTCGCTCTCAATTGAGTTGCCAGCTTATTACCAAGGCGCCGGATGGAAGAACCCACCTTGGGATCTTCAATCACTATGTTGACGGGGATGCTTTTCTCCTTCATTTGAGTAAAAACGACGAACAAATCACCGATTTACGAAGTGCCGAAAATGTACTTTTGGTTCTTCACGAGTTTTTGGCCGTCATCCCGTCTTACTGGGTCGATGCTCAGTATGGGGGCGCTGCAACCTCATATTACCGTTATGTGGAGTTTGAATGTCGAGTGGAACTGTTCGACTCACCACCACAGGCTGTGAAAGAAGCTCTTCAATCCTTGATGGATCACTATCAGCCCGAGGGAAAGTATGAAGCGTTAAATCCGGAATCTCCTATTTATGAAAAAAGTTTCAAAGCTCTCGTCATCGTCAAGCTCATTCCTACTTCGTCGCGAACCAAATGGAAATTAGGCCAAAACCGCCCGGTAGATACCCGCAAAAGAGTTGTAGAGAAGCTTAAGGAGAGAGATAGCCTACGGGATCTCCATGCAGCACAAGCAGTAGAAGAATGGATATCAAGTGAAACTTAGCCAAAAATATTTGAGATTTTGATTCCATCGGTCGTCTGACCGATGATCTTGTTGTCGAGACGAGATCAAACGGAGAGACGCCGATGGAATTATCATTGGCCGCCTCTTCGGGGTCAGCTTGGGCTGAAATGCTTCCTTGTCTCCATTGATTGGCAGAATTGGCGGATTGGGAGACTCCGCATCAGGCCTATCGCGGGGGGGGCGGCGGGCTACACCTAGATTGATGAAAGGAACACTGTGCCAAATGAATCCATTTTTGCCTTGGATCAAAAATACTACGGCAATCTTGTGCTAAATTAACCGCGATCAACAAGAGGGATTCGATCATGAAATTCGTTATTCCACGTCCATTGAAACTGGAACACGAAGAGCTCCATGAACAACTCCGCGCAGCCACCAAAGAAAGCGGTAGCCTCGGCGAGGCCGCGAAGGCCGTTGCGAAGCTGATGCATCCTCACTTTGTCAAGGAAGAAGAATACGCGTTACCACCGCTTGGGCTGTTGCCGCTCTTGGTAAAGGGGAAAGTCACTTCAGATATGGCGGACGGGCTCTCGATGACCGATAAATTGAAATCGGAACTCGACGAGATGCTGGCGGAGCATAAGGAAATCGTCGCTGCGCTTAAGACTCTTGCGGAGGTGGCGAATCGGGAAAACAAACCCCAGTACGCGGAATTCGCCGACAAGCTGATTCTGCACGCGCAAACCGAAGAGGAAGTGTCATATCCCACCGCCATTCTCATCGGTGAGTACTTGAAACTGAAGCTCAACAAGTAGCTGCCGGATGCCTATTCGGCATGAGCAATTGCTCAAGCACGTAAGGAAGAATGCCGCCGGCCGAGAAGTACGAAGCTTCGATCGGCGTGTCGATGCGCAGAGAGAGTACCACGGATTCGTGCCGGCCATCGCGACGTTGGATGTACAAGGTTGCCGGACCGCGTGGCCGCGCACCTGCGCTCAGCTTCAGATCGAAACGCTCGCTGCCGTCGAGTCCAAGTGTGTGCGCGCTGATCCCGTCGGGAAGTTGGCACGGCAAGACACCCATGCCGATGAGGTTCGAACGGTGAATCCGCTCGAATCCGCGGGCGATGACTGCACGCACGCCGAGCAGGCGTGTGCCCTTGGCGGCCCAGTCGCGTGAGCTGCCCGCGCCGTAGTCCTCTCCCGCAATCACGACCAGCGGCACGCCCTCGGCGCGATAACGCTCGGCTGCGTCGTAGATGCTCATGATCTCGCCCTCCGGCTGGTGGCGAGTCATGCCCCCTTCGACGCCAGGCACCATGAGATTACGGATGCGGATATTGGCAAAGGTTCCGCGCACCATGACCGCATGGTTGCCACGGCGCGCGCCGTAGCTGTTGAGATCCTCCACGGCGACGCCGCGCTCGCGCAGATAGCGGCCGGCGGGTGAAGTGGGTTTGATCGCGCCGGCGGGGCTGATGTGGTCCGTCGTGATCGAGTCGCCGAAGATGGCGAGCGGCCACGCACCGGAGATCTCTCCTGACGGGTGTGTCGTCATCGATTCATCGAAATACGGCGGCTCGCGAATGGACATCGACGACGGGTCCCATTCGTAAACCTTACCCGCTCCCGCAGGAATCTGGTTCCACAACGGGTTTTGGTTGGCGAAGTCGGCATAGACGCGCCGGTATTCGGCGGGATCAAGCGCGTCACCGAGCAGCGTTTCGATTTCCCGCATCGACGGCCACACCTCGCGCAGGTAGATCTCCCGGCCGTCGATGACTCCCAGTGGCTCGCTCGTCAGATCGATGTCGATCCGCCCGGCGATGGCGAAGGCTACCACCAGCGGCGGGCTCATGAGGAAATTCGCCTTCACGCTCTGGTGAATGCGCGCCTCGAAGTTACGGTTTCCGGAGAGCACGCTGGCGCCGATAATGTCATGGCTCATGAGCGCTTCTTCGATCTCACGATCGAGCGGCCCTGAATTGCCGATGCACGTCGTGCAGCCGAATCCGACGAGGTTGAATCCCAGTTGGTCGAGAAACGGCTGCAGTCTGGTCCTGGTCAAGTACTCGCTCACGACACGCGAGCCGGGCGCAAGCGAGGTTTTCACCCATGGCTTTACGCAAAGTCCGCGTTCGACTGCCTTCTTTGCCAGCAGGCCGGCAGCGAGCATCACCGTCGGGTTCGAAGTGTTGGTACACGAGGTAATGGCCGCGATGATGACATCGCCATGAGCCAACTCGCTTGTCGTTGATCGTACAGGCTGGAGTTTCGCATGGCCCAATCGGTTCGGCGTCGGCCGGTTGTTCATCATCTCGATCTCGGTACGCGTGCTGGTATCGTGCGCCCGTCCGTCGGGGAGCGTATCAGCTGACTGTGTGCCGCCCCCCGGCCGCGGCTCGTTCGCTTCGCTGAGCCGCACCTGGAAGTGGCGATCGGCTTCGGCGTGCGATTTGCCGTAACCATCGGCGCGAGTGAGCAACGCGAGAAACTGCTCCTTGATCCGGCCGAGCGCAATCCGGTCCTGTGGTCGTTTTGGGCCGGCGACCGAGGGCTCGATGGCAGCGAGATCCACGTCGATCACGGTGGTGTAGTCGCACTCGCCGGAGGCGGGCATTCCGAACAATCCCTGCGCCTGGTAGTAGCGTCGCACCGTCTCTACGTGTTCATCGCTTCGACCCGTCGCCCGCAGATAGCGACAGCTCTGCTCGTCGACGGGGAAGTAGCCGATCGTCGCGCCGTACTCCGGCGCCATGTTACCGAGTGTGGCGCGATCCGGGACGGACAGACTGGCCGCGCCCTCACCATGGAACTCGACGAACTTGCCGACGACGTGCGCCTGCCTGAGCAGTTCCGTGATGCGCAGGACCAGATCGGTCGCAGTCGTCCCCTCGCGCAACCGGCCGTGCAGGTGCACGCCAATCACGTCGGGCAGCAGCAGATACACCGGCTGACCGAGCATCGCCGCCTCGGCTTCGATCCCCCCGACGCCCCAGCCGACGATGCCGAGCCCGTTGATCATCGTCGTGTGCGAATCGGTGCCGACCAGCGTGTCCGGATACAGCAAGCCGCCCTTCTCCAGGACGCCGCGTGCGAGGAACTCCAGGTTCACCTGGTGACAAATGCCGAACCCCGGCGGAACGATGCGCAAACCGTCAAAGGCTTGAGTCCCCCACTTCAGAAACTGGTACCGCTCGCGGTTGCGGTGGAACTCCGTCTCCATGTTGAGGCGGAGCGCATCGTCCCGGCCGTAATAGTCGACCTGCACGGAATGATCGATGACGAGATCGACAGGCACGAGCGGCTGCACTCGCGCGACGTCGCCGCCTCGCCGAACCACCGCCGATCGCATCGCCGCGAGGTCGACGAGCAGCGGCACTCCGGTGAAATCCTGCAGCAGCACGCGTCCGACGACGAAAGGTATCTCCGCGGTCCGTTCCGCATTCGGTTTCCAGCGTGCGAGCGCTTCCACATCCACTTCGCCGATGCGTCCGCCGTCGCAATTGCGCAGTACGGATTCGAGGAGAATGCGCAGGCTCACCGGCAGCCGCGAGATCCTCCCAGCTCCGCTCTTCTCGAGCAGAGGCAGCGAGTAGTAGACACCAGAAGCTCCAGAGGGCAGTTCCAATTCTTGACGCGTATCGATCACGGCTTCACCCTCGCTGTCTGCTCTTCATTTCATCGATCGTATCGAGTGCAAGGGCCGAGTGGGCGTAGGCCGCACCCGCGCGCATCTCGGCTGCTACCCATATCGCTTCCGTGATCTCTTCCGGGGTTGCCCCGTGGCGCAGTGCCGCTTTCGTGTGACTGCGGATGCAGTAAGGACACTGGGTGACGTGCGCCGTTGCGACCGCAATCAACTGCTTGGTTTTCACCGGCAGCGCGCCGTCGGTGAAGACTCGCTCGCTGAAGCTCGTGAAAGCCTCATGAATAACGGGCGCGAGCTTTTTTCGCGTCGCGGCAAGCTCGACTGTGGTCTGTGGATAGATGTCTTTCGGCATGGCGTACACTCCTTTTCAGGTGCAACTTCCCTAATTGGTCGAAAGGACGGCTGAATCAAACTGTTCCATCGCAGTCCCGGGATGCGCGCATCGCCGTTAACCAGCGCCTGAATTCACAATACGATTCGACGAAAGACCGGCGATACTCGCCCGTGCTGGCGAAGTGCCTTTTGTCCAGCACTGCGCTACGATAGATTTTCAAGGTGCGGCGTACCCACTCGACAGCCGCTGCCGGTCCATCGCGTCGGACAAGAAAGTCGATCCGCGCTGCTTCTCTCACAGGAAGTCCTCAGCGGCTGCCACCCGCGTATCGCCAAGATCAAGGAACCCGGGAACCTGCCGCCGCGCGCCCGGGCTTCACGTCGTAGCGCTGTTCGATATAGCGCCGCAGCTCCTCGCGCGTCACATTATCGTCTCTGTTGATGTCCATGTCGGCGAACCGGGGCCCGAAATTGAGGTCCCCATGCGATTCTTCGCGCGTGACAACGCCGTCGCCGTTACGATCCAGCGACTGGAACAGCTCGGTAATGCGTGCTGCGGCCCGCTCGTTGTACGCCATCCTGTCGTCCACCGCCGCCGCGGCTGACGCCGAAAGCAGGAGAATCGCTGCGGCCGTGTGCTTGGATATCACTTTCATGATTACTCCGCAAAAGGTTGCATAACTCAATGTCAGTAGCCGTAGAATTCCTCGTATCGCATGGCCTGTTCGCCGATGCCGATTTCTTCCAGCATCTTGTTCATCGCCATCGTCATTGGTGGCGGCCCCGCGAAGTAGTACATGGGGCTCGTAATGTCGGCGAGATGCCGTTCCAGCAGTTCGCGCCGGATGAAGCCCGTTTCGCCCGACCAGCGCTGCGCAGACTTCTCCGGTTCGGCCATGATCGCGATCAAACGATAGTTCGGGTTCAACTGCTCCAGCTTCTGCAGCTCGGGGAGGAACGCCGCATCCTCCGGACGCCGGTTCGCATAAAAGAGATAAAGCCGATGCGGCAGCCGCTCTTTCGCCGCACGCCGAGCCATCGCGAGGAATGGCGTGATGCCGATGCCGCCGGCAAGAAACACCGCCGGACGCGCGGCATCGCCATGCAGCACCATCTCGCCATTGGGGCCATCTATGCTGACTGTCGTTCCGGCCGGCGCTGTCTTCAAAACCCGCTTGAACGCCGTGTCACGCATGCGCGTGGCAATCATCAATTCGGGCTCATGAGGCGCGCTGGCAATGGTGAAAGTGCGCCCGTTACCCTCGCCATCGGTTTCCGGCGGATTGACGAGCGTCAGCAACAGTGACTGTCCGGCTTGATGTCGGAAGGAGGAGGGTTTGGAAAAATAGAATGCCATCGTGCCTTCCGCCACGGTCTCGCGCCGCACCAATCGTGTTTCATGGATCGTCATGATGAACTCCGCCGCCGCTCAGAATGTGCGGATCCCCGGAAAAGCATCAGCGGACTCGTGGCGTTGTCCTGCGTCGTCGTACCAGTAAAGCTTGCCAGTTTCCTCGTTCTTGGTGAGTTGATGCGAGCCGTCGCAGAACGGCTGATTCTTTGACAGCCCGCAACGGCAGAGATATTTTTCCTCGCCGCCGACAACAAGTTTGGAAGGTTCAGTGTGAGTGCGTTTTACAATGCGTGCCATCATGATCTCCTTTGGTGTCTTAGCCATCGTGTTTCTTGCGAAGTCATGCCCCGCCAGCCCGGCTAGCCGGCAGTTCCTCGCGCCCAATTATTATTACCGGATTTTCTTGTTCAGATAATCCCGCAATACCACGGCATTATTGTGCTTGGTGTCGCGCGAGCTGTAGAGCAGGATAACGTCCCCATGGCGCGCTGCCTCCAGAATCGGCTCCCACGCTTTCGGGCACCGGTTCAACTCGTCGCGATAGCGCCGCTGGAATTCCGCCCATTTGTCCACGTCGTGATTAAACCAGCGTCGCAATGAATCGCTCGGCGCGACTTCCTTCAGCCAATCGTCAAAGTGCAACGACGCCTTCCTCACTCCGCGAGGCCAAAGCCGTTCCACCAGAAAACGGGCTCCTTTCTCCTTGTTCAGCTCATACACTCGTTGAAGCTCGATCATATATGTAGATCCTAATGTTTGGCGTCCGGTGAACAGGTGGCAGACCCTGCGCGTGCCTCTTTAAGCCACACGATGACGTCTGCACGTTCTTTGCGGTTCGGGACGCCGGAGAAGACCATCGCCGTACCGGGCACGTATTTCATAGGGTCGGTGAGGAACGCATTGAGCGTTTTTTCGTTCCACACGATCTTGGCATGGCGCATCGCAGGGGAATAGTCGAACCCCGGAACAGTGCCGGCGCGGCGGCCGAACACGGCACAATGCCTGGGGCCGATGCGATTCTCCGTCAAGGAGTGGCAGGCCATGCAGCGGGCATAGACCTCCCCGCCGTTCTTGGGATCACCTTTCATTTCAGATTGCTGTTGCGCAGCGGTTGCACCGCAGCATTGCAGAAGCAATGCGCTCGCGATGAACCAGCGATCGACACGGTGCATGTCTATTGACCTGTGAAAGAGTGCGGCGCGGCCATGCTGCAACTGCCCGCGCCGTATTATTTGATTACGGTTCTTACGATACGAATGCTGAAGGTACCGGGTTGTCGCCCAGCGCCTGCCGCAGGATTGCCCAATGCATGGCTTCATCGCCGAGGATACTGGCTGCCGCCTTCGAAAGGTCACGATTATGAAAAGCCGGCACCGCGCCCAGATAGGCGCTTACCGCTCCCTGCTCAAGCCCCGCCGCGAAGCGCAGCACGTCCGCCTGGCTCTTCAGCTTGTCGGTCGGGAATGAGTATTTCTGCAGGGCGGAGACCGGCTTGCCGCCGAGCTTGCTGATCGTTTTGGCAAGCAGCTCGACGTGTTCTTTGTGCTGACCTTGAAACTGCACGGCAAGACTCAACACCGGCTTTTCAAGCAGCTTGCTTTCCGCTCCCACCTGATAGGCGGCGACTGCCTGGTGCTCTGCACCGAGCGCCGTGTTCAGGATGCGCACATCGTCAGCGACGGAAGCGGAACCACCCTTCGCGTCCGCGGCCAGGCCCTCTCGCCCAGCCATTAGCGCTACCGCGGTCGCCGAGAGCAGAATTCCTGATTTGCCAAGGAACGCTCGGCGTCCGGCAGCAAACAATGGATCGTTCAAAAGCTTGACTAACTGCATGATCATTCCTCTTTCAATGTTAAAAGATAATGCGCCTTACTGAGTATTACGAACTATGACTCCCGGTTAAGGATCTTGCGTGGTGCGCCCCGCGCGCAGGCACTTGATTCGCTCCAGGACACTTCTGACAATGCGATCGCACCGCTCGCCTGCAAAGGCCAATGCATCTTCGAAAACCATATCGATTTCTTTGGCGAGTGATTCCCGCAAAAGACTTTTTGCCCGGAAATAACGGGTGCGTACCGTCGCTTCGGTGATGCCGATGCACGACGCGGTTTCCTCGACCGACATCTCTTCGAGCGCGCGCAATATGAATACGGTGAATGATTTCGAACGCCCTGTCGTTTCTGCGCATGACTTGCTGCACGAGGGCAAGATCCGACGGGACTGCCTCAGTCGTCGCTTCGTATGCCGGATTCAAACCCATTTCCCGCTCCTGAGTAGTGCTTCTGTGGCATTGGATGAAAAGATTGCGCACTACGTTCCCTCATAATGACCCTTTGATGCTTATGGCCTGAAGCAGAATCGCCGCGGCGGTTGCATAATTACTTCGCGTGTCTCTCGGATTGCACCTCGCATCGCCTTCCTATGTGCAAACCAGGTTTACTCTCTCGCCAAATAGTCTCAAACGAATCTGTTGGTAGGATGAACGAGATCCTGTAAATAAAAAAGCGAATTATATTGCCGCGTCACAGCAAGATTATTGCTGGTTTTGCTGCGTTCAATGGATAATCAATTATTTGCGTGTCGCAATGTCTCGCCAATTTTCATCGATTGTTCGCAACGGCGCGTGCTGCCGTGCGCGCTAGACTTGCCGCTACCGGAGAGCGCGGATCTCACGCGGCTTTGCGAACGCCTCCTCGCCGACCTGTCCGCGAGGCGGCCCTGCAACCTCGATGCGAACGACCTGCAATCCAGCACGCGCACGCTGTACAGGCGGTTCCTGCGCGAAACCGGGATCACGTTTGCGCGCTGGAAGCAGCAGGCGCGTTTGCTCGAATCCATCCGCCGCCTGTCGGAAGGCGCGCCAGTCACCACGGTCGCACTGGATCTTGGATATGCAAGCCCCAGCGCCTTCTCCACCATGTTTCGGCGCTCGCTGGGGATTGCGCCCCGCGCGTTTACCGCGGGCGCCAAGGAAACGCTGATAAAGCGGAGTAGGCGCTAGGAAACATCTGAGTTAGCGGGTAGCAAACATAGCTCGGATCATCGGGTATCCGTGCCGCCGCCCGGTGCAAACGGGCTGATCACGCGGATGGACCGCGTGGGCCAGGATTGCGCGAACGCAGTTTTGCCTATGCAACGCTGCGGTGACGTCGGATCGGTACTGTTCCAGACGCTGACGCACCTCCACGAGCACCTCGGCCCGTCCATCGCGTATGCGCGAATGAACGGTGTGGTGCCGCCGTGGTCGCAGTCGCGGTAAGGATGGCAGATCGCGGATCGCAGGTCAGCGCTGGTAGTGTTTCAGGTACGCGGGTACAGCGGTCGCTGAATTGAGCTTCTCGTCGGCAACGGGTTCGCCCGGTACCATGCGCAACGGCAGGACTCCGGCCCAAATCGGTAGTGAATAGTCCTCGTCATCATCGTTCGGGCCGCCGGTGCGGATCTTCGCCGATGCCTCGGTGATCGGCAGCGCCAGCACGAGCGTCCGCTTCAATTCGATCTCGTTGGGACCGCGCGCGTCGGCGGAGCGACCGCGGGCGACGTGTTCCACGATGGCGGTGAGCACACGATACTTCTCATCGCGGTCCGTCACTTCGGTTGCTGTTCCGAACACGACGACCGACCGGTAGTTCATCGAGTGATGAGACGCGGAGCGCGCCATGACCAGGCCGTCGAGCAGCGTGACGCAGACGCAGGCATCCACTCCGTCCCGGAGCGAGCGAAGCATGCGGCTCGCCGCCGAGCCGGGGAAGGAGGGCGTCT
>ORJL011619672.1_pt1 | contig 11335 bp, 11 predicted proteins | sample 1779941 | NCBI WGS metagenome assembly ORJL01 (sample SAMEA104232317, study PRJEB22302) | groundwater metagenome | biome: forest; feature: aquifer; material: groundwater | place: USA | collected 2011-08-07 | depth 5.8 m | reverse complement strand
TATCGGTCTGTGCGAACTTCTTTGGCTTGATCTTGTGCTCTTGAGAGGCGCCAAGCAGGTCGTAGAGGAACGCGACGTCAAGTTTCAGAACTTCTATGAACTCGATCAGGCCGCGGTTCGCGATATTGAACTCACCGTCGAAGTTAAAGGCGCGTGGATCGGAATCGCTCCCATATTCGGCGATCTTGCGATAGTTGATGTCGCCGGTGAGCTCTGTCGAATCCTGGTTCTTTTCGTCCTTAGGCTGGAACGTGCCGATGCCGATCCTGTCCTTCTCTGACAGAATGATACGCCTCACCTTGATGTGTTCCATCGCCTTCGACCAGTCGCCCTCATAGTTGTTCACCAGCTCGCGATAGATATACCGGCATGACGGGCAGAGGTCGCCTTCCAGAATGATCTTGTCGTCCTCGCTTAGGTTTTTATTTATCTCGGAGAGTATCTTGTCGCGAAGTTCCATCGGGACGAGCCTAAGCGGGTCCTCGTGCATCGGGCATTTAATCTCGTTCGCTGTTCCGAATATACTGCGTGTGTCGTCCAGGTTGTTCTTCATCCAAGAATATGAATAGAGCGCCCCGTCATTTATCTTTGAATACGCCTCGATCCCCTTCTTGAGTAACCTCACGACCGTGCTCTTGGCGCTGCCGACCGGCCCGTGCAGAAGAAGTATCCTCTTTTCGGTCCCGTAGAGTCGTGCGGCCGCCTTGAAGGCGTTGACGAGCTTCATCAGGTGGACATCGAGCCCGAAGACCGCGTCCCTGCCGTTCTCGATCGCATCGTCAAAGAACTTATAGTGCGTTATCTTTTTCTTATATTCAACGAACTCCTCCGTGCCATACGCCATGATCATGTCATAGACCCGTTGAAACGCCGTCCTTGCGACCTTGGGGTTCTTATCGACTATATGCAGATAGTCAGAAAAGTTACCCTCCCAGTTGAGTTCGCGGTGTCCCTTGACGTCCTGAAGCGACCTTATCATTGTCATCAGGTCGTGTTCGGCCTTCTTTGTGATTTCCTTAAACTCCGTCTCTTTCTTTACCTTCGTGGGTGCTGGCATATTTTTGCTCCTTTTCGGAGTAGCAGCCTTCGGAGTAGCAGGCTTTAGCCTGCGCTGACCGAATCCAATTGGCGCAGCCTGAAGGCTGCTACTCCAAAGGGTGCTACTCCCGATTTTTATTAACGAGTTACATCGTTCTCCGCCAATGTTGACCTGATCACTGCCTTAAGCAATTTGTTTCTGTTCGCCCTTCCGAAGAGCGACCTTAGATCGTTATAGATCGCGGGGTCTGTGACAAGCCCGCCGATCGTCCCCTCGCCCCTGTTGATCTTACCCATGACATCCTTCAGGTCCTTTGAAGAATCCTTCAGGTTCTTGATGATCCCGCTCACTTCGCCGTTCTTTTTGTCCGAGGCGTCCGCACGCGCCATTATCTCCTTCAAGGCCGACATGCTGGACGCAATGTCATCGATGATCTGTTTCCCCTTGGGGTCATAGAAAAGGGCGTGAACGACCCCGCCGCCCTTCTCCGCTTCGTTAAAGACGTTCTTCAGCGACTTGAACGTCGCGCGCAGGTCCTCTTTCGAGGAATACATGTCTTCAAAGAACCTCCTCATAGATTTCGAGGCCTCTTTGACGTCCTCAAGTATCTCGCCGCTCTTCTCCGCAAAGCTATAGATGCTCAGCGCCTCTTTGCTTGTAATATAATCTCCGTCATTCAACACCGGCTGGTCTTCGCTTCCAACACTGATGAAGATATATTTATCGCCCAAAAGCCCTTGCGTGTTGATCGTTGCCTCTGAATCTTTTCTGATCCTGTGCTGGAACTTGTGGCTGAGCTTCAAGGTCAGCTCAACGTCCTTCTGCGCAAGGTCCGGCGAAAAGCTTATCTTGTCAACGAAGCCTACTTTAAGTCCCGCCAGCTGTATCGGCGCGCCGTTTCGGAGGCCGCTGATATCCTGGAACTTTGTCTTCAGCGTGAAGCGCGACTCGAACAACTGTTTCTCCCCGCCGATCATAAAAATGACATACATGGCCAGGACAAGCCCGACCATCACAAATATGCCGACGCGAATCTGTGTCTTTTCTTTGTTGAGCATGTGCCTTTTAAAAACGGAGTAGCAGCCTTCAGGCTGCGCCCACTGAATCCAGCTAGCGCAGGCTAAAGCCTGCTACTCCTCATCTCCAATATACCCCTGAATGAAATGTTGCACAACACTATTTGCAGATTTTTTCGCCTCTTCAGGGGTCCCGACGAACTCTATGCGCCTATTATACAACATTGCGATCCGATCTGAAACCAAAAAAGCGCTCGTCATGTCGTGCGTCACAACAATTGAGGTCACATGCAGCTTTCTCTGCATCTCCCGAATGAGTCGGTTGATGCGCATCGTGTTCGCGGGGTCCAGCCCCGTCGTCGGCTCATCGTATAAAATGACCGTCGGATCGGTCGCGATGGCCCTTGCAAGACCAACACGCTTCTTCATGCCTCCGGAGAGGTCCGAGGGCATCATGTCGGCGATCCCTTCAAGTCCGACCAGTTTTAATTTATCGTCAATGATCTTTGCGAGCTTCTCCTCTGAATATTTGAAGTGTTCCCTTATTGGATAGGCGATATTTTCGCCGACGGTCAGCGAATCGAAGAGCGCCGCCCCCTGAAAGAGCATGCCGAACTGACTGCGGACATCAACGAGCTGCCACTCGTCCATCTTTGTGATGTCCCGACCCTTGAAAAGTATGTGGCCGCTATCTGTGGGCATGACGCCAAGCAAGAGCTTCAATAGGACGCTCTTACCGCTGCCGCTGCCGCCAATTATGGTAATCGTTTCGCCTTCAACGATATCAAGGGAGAGGTTTTCTATAACCTTATTATCGCCAAAGGACTTGTAGATGTCTTTGAATGATATGATCGGTTGCATAACCATTTGGAGTAGCGCACTTTAGTGCGCGATAAGTCAATCTGTCGCGGACTAAAGTCCGCTACTCCTTCACCTAATGAATCATTATAAACAGCTTCGTCAGAAAGAAGTCGGCAATAAATATCAGGATCGACGAATAGACCACCGCCTTGGTCGTTGACTGACCGACCCCCGCTGTCCCGCCCCTAGTGTTCAGGCCCTGATAACAGGCGATGATGGCAACAAAAAAGCCAAAGAAGAACGTCTTGCCGACTCCGGAGGCAATGTCCTCCAATTGTATCGAACGCCAAACCTGGTCCATATAGAACCTGAAAGAGACTCCGGCCTCTGAGACCGTTATCACCATTCCGCCCAAGATACCAAGGATGCATGCCATGACGCTCAAAAGCGGCGTTGCAATGACACATGCGACAACACGCGGCACAACGAGCTTGGCAACGGGGTTCGCCCCCATCGCCTCGATCGCCACGACCTGCTCGGTGACGACCATTGAACCGAGCTCTGCGGCGATCCCGCTCCCCACACGCGCCGCGACCATGAGCGAGGTCAAGACCGGCCCCAGTTCGCGCATGATGGAGACGCCAATGACCTGCCCGATATACATCTTTAACCCAAAGCGCCCCAACCCCACCGCGAACTGCAGCGCGAAGACCATGCCGGTAAAGATCGCTACCAGGGCCACGATCGAGATGGATTTATTTCCGACATAGAATATCTGTTGGACAAGCTCGCTTAGATCTATCTTATGCTTGAAAAAGGCCGAGAACGTCTTTGAAATGAGGCTCACGATGCCGCCGACGTAATAAGAGAAGGCGCCGATCCTCTTGCCGATCATCAATGCTGTGGTTCTGATTGGCATAAATTCAATTTGGAGTAGCGGACTTTAGTCCGCGATGAATGAATTTGATCGCGCACTAAAGCGCGCTACTCCTAAAACCGAAATCCATTAAAAAACGTTTCAAAATCACCGACCCCCCCGGCGTATTTCTCCGGAGGCGACATATAGACAAAATCTATCGTGCAGTTGTTCTTTTTTATCACAACAGAGTCAAACTTGAGCGGCACGCCGTCAACCTCGCCGGTCGAAACGGTCCTCAAGGCGCCGCGCCCGTCGAGCTGAAATTCTCTTTCGCTGACTATGCTGTGTTTGGCCGTCCCGGCAAAGAGCTGGCCGGTCAGTGTCTTCAATGGCGCGTCTTCAAACGCAGAACCGCAGAACGCGTCCGTTGAGATGGTCGCCCCTAGTCCCTTATTATGAAACGCCGCCGCCTTTGCATGAACATCTAATTTTTGCCAATCTTCGGGAAGCGCGCCGACCTTGTAATAGAGGTCTTTTTTAAGAAAGACCATCTGGTGACGATAGCCGATGACCGACACCGACTGCCGGTGCGAAAAGCACGATGTGAAAAGGATCAAAAGCCCCGCCACCCCCAAAAAAACACGAGTCTTTACCATAGGTTTTGTAATATAGCGGAAAATTCGCAGATTGACAAGGGGCTTTACAGGAAATCCTAGATCGGACAGAAAGAAATGCCCATCAGCTTGTTTGCAAGCCAGTGTTTGAATATACCGCCGCACTCGTTCAAAAGGCGTATATAAACCTCTGCGGCATTGAGATCTATATCCCAGTTCGGATCGATGCTATAATGGGCCACAAAATCGGCGAACAGGCCAATTCTTTAATTATTATCTAATAATATCCATTGGTTATAAATAATTGTGCATGATTGTGCGGTTTTAACAAGTAAAATATTGCACAATCTTGCACAATCATGTATGCTGTTGACATATGCTTTCCTACACTCTTACAGAAGAACAAGTCAAAAAGCTTAAAGAAATCAGCGATATCTCGGCTGAAAAACTGGCTTTCTTATCCACACAAAATGAGGCCTGCAAGGAAGAAATAAAGAGGTATGCACGTGTCAGCAATATCGGCGCCACGACAAGGATCGAAAACTCAATTCTCACAGATACAGAAATATTATGGATCGATGAAATATTGAATAAAGACGGCCATCCAACGGCGTTCCTAAAAGAAAAATCTTATATCGAAAATAAATTGTCAAAGGAACGCAAAAGAAGCATTGAGGAGGTTGCGGGATGCAGGTCCATGCTGGATATTCTCTACGCTCAGATCGCAGACCTTTTTCCGCTGTCTCACGGCACCATTTGCGGGTTACATCGTGAACTGCTTCAATATTACCCGCCGGCACAGCATTACCTTGGCCGATATAAAAGCGTTCCAAATAATGTCGTTGAAAGATTAATGGACGGAACAAAAGAATTGTCGCGCAGGGATGTGTTAAAAACCGCCGACCCCGGGCCAATAACTGAGGTCGCAATGAACGATCTTATAGAATGGTATAACAAGACACTTCCTGAATATCCGTGGGCCATAGCCGTTGCCGCAGAGTTTGTATTCAGATTCCTTGCCATACACCCATTTCAAGACGGCAATGGCAGGATCGGGCGCGCAATGTTTGCCGCTTCCGTCCTTCAATCGAATGACAGGGCCATCAAAGCGATAATCCCGTTCATTGCGATAGACAGGCATATAGAAAAAAGCAAAAGGGAATATTACATGGTGTTGCGGCAATGTTCCGGCGGAAAATTCTCTCCGGACCCAAAGGTTTATGAGCTCGGCCATTTTTTGAATTTTATGTTGAAGATCGTCCGGTCAGCCGCGGAAAACGACATCGATTTTTATGCTAAAAAATATCATTCGTTTATCGATCTGGCCAATGCGCCGAGAAGGGTCTTGGCCTGTTTTAAGGAATATCCGGAAAAAAGATTGGCGATGAAAGAAGTGTTGAGTTTGACCGGTTTGCCGCGCCGCACAGCAATAGATGCAACAAACACTCTGCTAAAGAAGGATTTTCTCCAAAAATATGGCCGCGGGGCGGCAACAAAGTATCAGCTGATCTTTTAGATGCGCCAAAACCATTCATGCTTTACATACCCATGAATTATGGGTTATGGATCACGATATGAGTATTGCGGAGAATTTGGCAGGAATAAGAAATCGCATTGCAGAGACGGCCCGAAGCTGCGGGCGCGACTCGGCTTCAATAAAGCTCATCGCGGTCTCCAAGACAAAACCTATCGGCGATATTCTTGAGGCGGTCAATGCGGGTCAACTCGCCTTCGGCGAGAACTACGCCCAAGAATTGCGAGATAAAGCAAAACAAGTTTCAGAGGCTTTGCCGGCCACTAGCCACCAGCCACCAGTCACCGGTTTTGAGTGGCACTACATCGGCCACTTGCAAAAGAATAAGATCAAATATGTCCTGCCGGTGGCCTCTTGGATCCACACGATCGATTCGGTGGAATTGTTGGAGGAGATCGTGAAAAAAACAAATCCCCCCTCACCCCCCTTTACAAAGGGGGGAAACAGCATCTTCCCCCCTTTGAAAAAGGGGGGCCGGGGGGGATTTTCACTGATCAACTGTCTTATAGAAGTGAACATCGCCGGTGAATCCGCCAAATCCGGCGTCTCGCCGGAAAATGTATTTGATCTTGTCGATTCTTTTTCGACTTACGCACCCTTCGACTCGCCAAGCCTCGCTCAGGGCATGCTTAAGCACTCAGACACTTACGCACTAGCCCTTAGAGGCCTCATGTGCATGCCTCCCTTCTCCGACAACCCCGAAACCAGCCGGCCATATTTTAAAAAGCTGAAAAACTTGCTAGACGAGATAAATTCACGTAGTATATATCCCGAAAAACTGACCGAACTCTCCATGGGAATGACACAGGACTTTGAAGTGGCGATCGAAGAAGGGGCAACGATGGTACGTATTGGATCGGCCATATTTGGCGAGCGGCAATAACTGCAACAAGGAGCGAACTATGCACGCACTAGGCTATCTTATCTTGGCGGTCGCAAGGCTTTTGGGATTACTCATCAACATCTACACATTCGTCATCGCGGCAGCTGTCCTGATCTCATGGGTCAATGCCGACCCGTTCAACCCGATCGTCAAGGTGCTCCGGTCGCTCACCGAACCGGTCTTCAATCTTTTTCGAAGAATAGTCCCGAACCGGCTCTATCGCACGGGGTTTGACTTTACGCCGGTGGTGGTGCTGCTCGTCCTTATTTTAGTTGATACGATCTTCGTTAATCTGTTATTTGATTTTGGAAAAGGATTGTTACTCAAGTAAAAATTAAAAAGGTAAAAGGCAAAACCACAACTCAAAATTTTAAATTTTCAATTGTGGTTTTACCTTTTTACTTTTGCCTTTTGAATTTAAAAATCCACATCCAGCCCGGCGCCAGGAAGAACGAAATTGTGGGCCTTCATGGCGACGCCATAAAGATAAAAATAAAGGCGCCTCCCGTTGACGGCCGTGCAAATGAGGAATTGATCGACTTTCTTGCCAAACACTACGGTGTCCCCAAAAGAAGCGTCCAGATCGTCTCCGGCCACACCTCACGGCAAAAAACGGTCAAGATAGAGTGAAAAGTAATTTCGCGTTGCTAGTATTCAATCTTTGAGATACGGTCGCAAAATTCCGGTCCATTTTCGGTCAAAAAAGAGAGCTCTCTTGTCCCATCCGGCCGTATCTTGTTAAGATATATTGTCGCTGCATATCTCTTTTCTTCGGGGGCCGCTTTATCACGGGGGGCAGATATGTCCTTCTTGGAGGCTTTTCTATCGCGAAAAACAGGTCTACCTCTGGTGGCAGATATCAGCCTATCAAACTCACCTTTATCAACCTTCACTCCTATTATGCCCATTGCCTTTATCGCAGCCATGAAAATCCCGTCGTTCGATGTCGTTGTGGCTGTTTCGAGCAGAAGTGCTACGGCCTTTTCATTTTCTGGCCCTGCATTTTCCATGATCACGATCGCCCTGATCTTTGTTACTCCATCCGTTCCCTTGGCAGAGATCAACCCGGACATAACATCAAAGATCTCCCCTTCCAATGACGGAACAAGGAGGTCTTTAAAAACTGCATGCAGGGAGGGGGTCAATTTAGCCGCCTCCTTAAGAGATGCCCTGGCATATTCAAGGATCCATTTCATCTGCTCCACATCGAGCCGTCCCCTGGAAGCGAGAAAGGCCAGCGATTCCAGCGCCTCGTTCTTGACAGAAGCGAGTTCGCCTTCATCTGACGCCACCCTTTTCAACCACTGAAACGCCTCCTGCGGAAAGAGGAAAACAACAGCTTTAGTGATCGCTGATTTGATGTGTTCATCTCCATTTTTGAAAAGCCGCTCAATTAATGACATGCCCTGTTTACCTTCAGGGTCGATAAGCCTCAGGCAAGCGGAAAGGTTCTTGATGTATTTTTCAAACGGTTCAATCCTGTCCGCCAGCGCCGGCTGCATGGGATTTTCAGGCAATAACCCTTTCTTATACAGGCCGAGTTCTTTGGAATAATCCACATACTGTTCAAACAATATATAATAGCTGTCCGCAGCTCTCATAGCGGCTTTTACAATGTGCGAGACCATTTTGTCGCCGGGGAGTTCGAACGTCGAGAAGAGCAGCGGAAACGATCCTACATTATCCATCTCTCCCATTTGAAATGCCGCAAGAAATGCATCAATGTCGTTTTTGCTTAGTTTATCCTTTCTCAGAAACAGCAGGGATGTTGCTTTTTCCCGGGCCACGATACCATGTCGTGTATCGATTGCCACGCTGATGAGTATTCCGGCAACCAGTTCCGGCGCCAGGTCGTCGGAACTCAGCCTTTTTCGCGCCTTGGAGATATCTTCTCTTAACAATATTTCGTAGATCAGCCTGGTTTTAAGCACGAGCTCCGCCTTTTCCCTTATCACAGCGGGGTGCGCAGGACACAATGCCATATGAATCAGAATCTCTGCTTTATCTTTCAGGGCCACGACAACGTCGAGCGGATGTGCGTGGTCTTTAAATATCTTAAGGACAAGAAGCGAGTCATTAACCTCAGCCATCTGTTTTAAGGACTTTCTGACTTTAGTTTGCTCCTCTTCTGTTAATTTACCCTCTTCAAGTTTCGCCTTAAGTTCCGACTCGAAGTTTGACACAGCCGCATCCCGATCAGCGGGCAATATGCCAAACCTGAACGCCCTCCGGGCTAAGAATTCTGCAGCATCGGACGGATCAGAAACATCAATGATGCATCTGATGAATCTCTCCTTTTTTGTAAATTCGCTAAAATAGTTTTTTTCTTCCACGAGGCTGCGGATGTGATCATAACACTGAAGCTGTTCTGGCTCAAGGTAGCTAAGCAGGCTAACACCTTGTTTTGACTCTACTTTGTTTGGTGGCGCCATAACAAAACCTTTCTTTTCACCCCCATCTATTTATATTATCGGCAGAGATCTGAGAAAGTTGCGTCTTTTTTTGTTTTTTTAAAAATAATCTGCACGCACATGGAGCCCACTACCCCTCAGCAAATTTAGCATATCGAAATGAACTTCTGATGTTCCCGCTTTGTCGGCATGCGTTACATATGGCGCCCTACAGGACACACCATTGCGATTGGTTGAAAAATCATAGCTGTTGCCATCAAATTTTATTAAATGAGAGAATTCACGCTGGATATTCCCCGCGGCAACAACACGCTCACCGGAACGAACAAGATTACTGTCTGAAAAAAGGACACCCGCATCAGGCGCAATTCTAAGTTCCCTGGGACGAACACCTTTAACGAGTGGTGCATCCAGTTCAACGTAAACATATGACATAGACTGCCCTTGCTTAGTCCCACCTAGAAATTTAGCCAAATGTTCCCCGTCGCGTATAACAACAACCTCTGTTCCAGCCGTCTTAGATAACACCAACGCCCTTTCTGCCGGCGAGAGCTGTTTCGGAAATATCGTCTGTGGTGGTAATGTCTCCCCTTTCGGATGCGGCCTAGCAGGAACCCCCTGCGGGGAAGACTGAGGGGGAGGCGTATATCCATGAACTGTTTGAGGAATGGGCTGAGTCACTTCCCTCAGCGCGGCAACCTTCAAACAACGAAAATCCGCCGAGGAAGAAGAGACCATTCCGCCGCCTGCCAAGGCCAACTCTCCCCTAGCAGTGGCGGTGGCCGCGACCGCGCCACCCATCCTGCCAGCGGTGTTAATGGCCGCCCCGGCGCCTGCAACAGCTCCGTAAAGCGCGCCTACAGATACGCTAAGCCCGGTCACTGCATCTGAAAAACCCTCTACATATTCACCGGCCATGACCCTTTCCGGTGCCGCGGCAAGGTCTTTTATCGGGGCCATGGCCAAAGAACCAAGTTCAGACATGTCCCCCGCTACAAGATAGATCGAAAGTCCGGCCAGCATATCAATAACAGGCGCTATGCCAAGCCCAAGATAACCGGAAGAATTAGCCCGCGCACCGTTAGAGAAACGGCGGGCTATGGAATCAAATGCCGGCTCGGCCGAGGCCTTTCCAATGCCATAGAATACGGCAAGTGTCACTGCCGCTGCCGAGTCAAATAGCGATTCGCTCTCCGCCACCCATCGATTCAATTGGCCTGCGGTCGTTGTCGGCGATTCTACATGGCCGGCATGACGATTCAGTCTCTTTTCGGCTAAGCGGTCACCCGGACAAGAGTAACGCCCATCTGTGATCAAACACCCATAACTAGACATATAACGTATCCATTTCCCTTTCTTTCAGATCTAATGTTTTTGATAACCGAGAGAAACTCTCTAACCAAGATCCGTGCTACATACGTAGTTTTTATATAAGACTTTATCTACAACTTACACTCCTTGTTCTAAGCAGTCGAAAAACAACCGTTATTCTTTCCCTTAGAAGGAGGTGGGCTAATAGAGGAAAGGCGCGTGTTTGTCAACTATTTAAAGATTTTAATTTCGTGGCTACGACATTGGCGTATTTTATTCATAGATTTAAATGGTTTACAGAAGACCGAACCCGCATTCAGGGAGGAAGCGTAACCCCTAATACAACCCATTGTTTTAGGTGGTGTACCTCCTTATTGAACTCGGCGGCGGCTCTGGGTAACAGATTGTTAGCAACTTTGGGTTGTTGGCCTGCCGATAATATGTATAGGCTAGGTTAATAACAAAAGGAGAATAACTATGACAGTAAAAATGGTTGTTTTTAGAGATGGGGAGACTGTGGTTTCATCGGGATATATTTACCCGCCGTGTAGTGAAGGGAGCGAGCCAACTATAAAGTATGTTGCTGACAAAGGAAATGACGGGACCCCCGATGCTGTTGGCTACAAATGTCCTGACAAAATGAAGATCACTGTCCCTGAGAATCTTATGAATAGGTCGTTTTGGCGCCCTCTTGCCGTTACAAAAGAAGACATAGATAAGGCAAAGCCTGTATTGGCCCCGATTTAGCAAGCAAAATTTAAGCGGCCATTTTCGTGCTTAATTTCAAATACTCTTTGTGCTCAAGAGGCGATCTATAACCAAGTCGTTCGATGATCCAATAACGGTTATAGTCGTCTATAAACTTGC
>ORJL010708456.1_pt1 | contig 11336 bp, 1 predicted proteins | sample 1779941 | NCBI WGS metagenome assembly ORJL01 (sample SAMEA104232317, study PRJEB22302) | groundwater metagenome | biome: forest; feature: aquifer; material: groundwater | place: USA | collected 2011-08-07 | depth 5.8 m | reverse complement strand
TGTGAAGTATTTCACACTTTCTTTTACCGGATATTCCTCAATATTCGTTGACAAAGTTAAGAACCTCACTTATAAGTCGTGACCATCTCAGCACCAATTACGTCCCTCGTTAACTGGTGGTCGCACAGCAGCCATCCTCACTTTCACTTCCTCGGATGATGCATGGGCCCTTTATTAACAAGTTATCTCATCTCAGTTTCATAACAATTTTTCAAAGTACCTTGATTGTGTGCACGGCTGGCAGCCTGTGTAACCTGAATTGACTTTCTCAACCTTTTAACTTTGCGCAAGCGCAACCTGAAAAAGAGAAGTTAACATGATCAAGCGGTTTACCAGAGCAGATCGGATGATTCACTGTCAACGGCAGGGAATCGTCCCTATCATTCAACCCCCCATCTTCTCATGTTCATTCTTCTGCTGCCTATACTCGTGGCAGCCATCTCCCCCTCGCTCTTTAGCATTCCTGACAATCGTTACAGGAAGACTCATTAAGGAGAATCTATGAAGAAAAGCACCATTGCCACCGGAATCTGTTGCCATCAAAAAACGCATAGCCTGTTGCGATCGTGGTTGGCTTTATTTCTTTGGGCAATTTCTTTCCTCATCTTGTCCTATCCCTCCCTTGCCGTTGCCGCTACGACAAATCTCCTGGGCGGGGCCATCCAAGGCGCTGATCTGAACCTGACGATGAGCAACGCCTTGGTAAGTACCTTTGCAGGATCAGCGGGCGTTTCCGGTTCAGCCGATGGCGTCGGTGCTGATGCCAGATTCAATCTCCCATCAGCGATAACGACCGATGGCGCCAACCTGTATGTTGCCGATACCTATAATTACACCATCCGGAAAATCGCCATCGCCACAGGTACGATAACCACTATGGCAGGTGTTGCAGGAGCTGAGGGCTCTGCCGATGGCGTCGGGTCAATAGCAAGATTTTATCGACCTCTGGGGATAACGACCGATGGCGTCAACCTGTATGTTGCCGATACGTATAATCACACCATCCGTAAAATTGTGATTGCCACGGGTATGGTAACCACCATAGCCGGTGTTGCAGGAGTTGAGGGTTCGTCCGATGGCACGGGCGCCACAGCCAGATTTAATCTTCCTTATGGATTAACCACCGACGGTGCCAACCTTTATGTCCCTGATTTGAGTAATCACACCATCCGAAAAATCGTCATTGCCACAGGCACGGTAACCACAATAGCCGGAGCAGCGGGTGCTCCCGGTTCGTCCGATGGCGTCGGTGTTGATGCCCGATTTAACACTCCTTCACAAATAACGACTGATGGCGCCAACCTGTATGTTGCAGATTTAGTTAATCACACCATCCGAAAAATTGTCATAGCCACCGGTGTTGTAACCACCTTGGCAGGATCAGCCAATGTTTCGGGATTAACCGATGGCACGGGCTCTATAGCCAGATTTTCTTTGCCTTATGGAATAACAACCGATGGCGCCAACCTGTACGTTTCTGAAGCAGGCAACGTGAATGAGACGATTCGGAAAATCGTAATTGCTACCGGTGCCGTGACCACTGTGGCAGGATCAGCGGGTGAGCCTGGTTCAGCCGATGGCTCGGGCTCTGTCGCCAGGTTTAGGAATCCTGAAGGAATGACCACCGATGGGGTTAATTTGTATGTTACTGATCAGCAAAGTCATACCATAAGAAAGATAAAGAATATAACGTCGCCCTACCCGAATCTCCTGGGCGGGGCCGTCCTGGGCAGAGATCTGGACCTGACGATAAGCAACGTCTTTGTAACAACACTGGCAGGTACGGCAGGTGTCGCCGGTTCGGCCGATGGCACGGGTTCTGAAACCAGATTCAGTTATCCTGCTGATATGACCACCGATGGCGCCAATCTCTACGTTGCTGATTATTACAATAACACCATTCGGAAAATCAGCATAGCGACCGGCACCGTAACCACCCTGGCGGGATCGGCGGGCACCGTCGGTTCGGCCAACGGCATTGGGCCGGCCGCCAGATTCAATGCTCCTTTCGGCATAACCACGGACGGCGTCAACTTGTTCGTTGTTGATTGTTATAATCATACTGTCCGGAAAATTGTCATCGCCACCGGCGCCGTGACCACCCTGGCGGGAGCCGCCGGTGTTCTTGGTTCGACCGATGGCGCAGGCGCTGCCGCCAGATTCAATTATCCGGAAGGTATAACAACGGACGGCGCCAACCTGTATGTCGCTGATACTTACAATCATGCCATTCGGAAGATCGTCATCGCCACGGGCCAGGTAACCACCCCGGCGGGAACGGCGGGGGGTACCAGGTCGGCCGGCGGCGCGGGCGCCCCCCCCCGATTCCCTTATTCCCGGGGAAACAGCTACGGACGGCGTCAACGTGTATGTCACCGATACCGGTAATAATGTCGTCCGGAAGATTGTCATTGCGACCGGCACAGTAACCACCCTGGCAGGAACGGCCGGTGTCGTCGGCTCGGCCGATGGCCTTGGTTCGGCTGCCGGATTCTATGCCCCTCACGGGATAACGACCGATGGCGTCAACCTGTATATTGCCGATCATTATAATGATACGATTCGAAAAATCGTCATCGCCACCGGCGCCGTGACCACCCTGGCGGGTTCAGCGGGCGCCTCCGGCTCGGCTGACGGCTCCGGCACCACCGCCAGGTTCTATCATCCCATAGGTATAACGACCGACGGTGTCAACTTATATGTCGCTGATACATATAATAACACCATCCGCAAGATCGCCAACACATTCGTTCCTGCAGTGGCAAGTAGTGCGGTCCTTACTAATAATCCCCAGCCCACCTGGACATGGAGTTCCGGCGGTAGCGGCGGGACCGGCACCTATCGCTACAAGCTCGACAACAGTGATCTGACCACCGGCGCCACGGAGACGACGGCCACATCCTACACCCCGGCAGCAAATCTTTCCGAAGGCTCGCACACCTTATACGTCCAGGAGCGCGATGGGGACGGCAACTGGTCGCTGGCGGGTAGTTTTGCCGTCACCGTTACGGGCGCGGGGCTGTGGACAACAAAGGCCCCCATGGCCGCGGCCAGGCATTCCGCCGCCGGCGGGGCGATTAACGGGATCTTCTATGTCGCAGGCGGGACGGCCGGTACGTTTACCGACACGCTACAGGCCTATGATCCGGCAACGGACACCTGGCGCACCCTGGCTTCGATGCCGGCCGGCCGTACGGGCGGGAACGGCGCCGGGGTGATCGATGGCAAACTCTATGTCCCCGGTGGCTGGAGCAGCTATCTGCCCAATAGCGAGTTATACGTTTACGATCCCGCGACGGACACGTGGACTACCAAAGCGAGCATGCTTTCCCTGAGCGCCTGCGGGGCGACGGGGGTGATCAACGGCAAACTCTACGTGACGACGGCCTGCGACGGTTACTACGGGTACCGGAATACCCTGCAGGTCTATGATCCGGCTACGAACGGCTGGAACTTCCTGGCTTCGTCGCCGACGGCGCACGCCTACCCGGCATGGGGAGTGATCGATAACAAGTTCTACGTGGCCGGAGGCGGTGATGATGCGGGGGTGGTGCAGGCGGTCCTGCACGTTTACGACCCGGTGGCGAATACCTGGACGACTAAGGCCCCCATGCCGGTGGCGGGGGCGGGCTTCGTGAGCGGGGTGATCAACGGCAAGCTCTATGTTACGGGCGGCCATAACGGGGCGGGCCTGTACTTTGATTCGGTGTATGTATACGATCCGGTGACGGATGCCTGGACAACCGATGCCGTCATGCCGACGCCCCGGTTGGCGGCTACGGCCGCCGTGGTAAATGGCGTGCTATATGTGGCCGGTGGCGCCGACAGCGCCGGCTTGATCCTGTCAACCGTCGAAGCCTTCACCCCGGGATGGTCCCGCCAAGCCGCATACGGCCGGTTCAGGCTTCCCGACACCGGCCAGACCGGCAATTACACGGGGACCCGGGGGGAAGACTCGGATTATTCGCTGAATCCCCCTTCCTACCTGGACAATGGCAACGGCACGGTCACTGACAAGGTGACCGGCCTCTTATGGCAAAAACAGGATGACGCGGCGACACGGGTCTGGGCCGACGCGGTGAACTATTGCACTGGACTCACTTTGGCCGGTTACACAGACTGGCGCCTGCCCACCCGTCTCGAGCTTGCCAGCATCGTGAACTATGGCGTGAGCTGGCCCGCAATCGACAGCAATTTTCCTGCGACTTCGTCCGGTGGCTACTGGACGTCGACCGTCTATGCCTATGATGCGAGTGCGGCATGGGTTGCCTTGTTCAACAATGGCCAGGTCGGGGCCGCCTATAAAACGACCCCCGAATACGCGCGGTGCGTGCGCGGCGAACAGGCGCTGTCTTCCTTTACCGACACGGGTAACGGCACGATCGTCGATAACGTTACCGATCTCATGTGGCAGAAGCAGGATGACAACGTCACCCGTTATCCCGACGCGGCCATGTCATATTGCGAAGACCTGTCTTTGGGCGGTTACACCGATTGGCGGCTGCCCAATGTCCGGGAACTCGGATCGCTTGCCGATCATAGAAGATACAGTCTGGCGATCGATACGGCCTTCTTTCCGGGCACCATGAATTATTACTATTGGGCGTCCACCCATAGCACCTATGGCGGCTATGCGGGCTGGATGATGGTGGGATTCCAGGAAGGCGCCGTAACCTGGAGCGACCAGATAACGACGACCGGCTATGTCCGCTGTGTGAGGGGAGAATCTGGCACCAGGTCCACTCTCACGCTTACCGTCACCAAATCGGGGACAGGTAGCGGCGCCGTGAGTGTCGATACCGGGACGCTTGACTGGTCCGGCAGCACCGGCACGGCAACTTACACCAGCGGCACTAGCGTGACCCTGACAGCCAACGTCGATGCCGGCTCGGCATTCACCGGCTGGAGCGGCGCTTGCACGGGGACCGGGACATGCACGGTAATTATGGACGGGGCAAAGAATGTGACGGCCACATTCAGCGATACCACGCCGCCGAATGCACCTACGGTGACGGCCGGCAGCCCGCTCACGAACAACAATCGGCCGACCTGGACGTGGAGTTCGGGCGGCAACGGCGGAAACGGGACCTATCGCTATAAGCTGGACAACAGCGATCTGACCACCGGCGCCACGGAAACCGTGACGGCATCGTATACACCTGGCGTAGCGCTTGCGGAGGGCGTTCATACGCTCTATGTCCAAGAGCGCGACGTCGCAGGCAACTGGTCGGCCAGCGGCAGTTTTGCCGTGACGGTCGATACCGTTGCCCCCACGTCTACCCTTACCAATGTGCCCACCAGCATCGCCAACAGCACCATGGCAAACTTCAGTTTCACCTCGGAGACCGCCGCCACTTTCCTCTGCCAACTGGATGGGGGCGCCTGGACGACATGTACAAGTCCTCTGAATTATTCCGATCTAACCCAAGGTGCCCATACCCTGCTGATCAAAGCGAGCGATGGAGCCGGCAACACGGAAACGCCTGTGAGCTATTCCTGGACCGTGGACACCGTCGCCCCGAACGCCCCGGTCGTCAGCGGTACGGCACTTACGAACAACACAAAACCGACTTGGACCTGGGCGCCGGGCGGCAACGGTGGGAACGGAACCTACCGTTTCGAGCTCAACATCTCCAACCTGACCGGCGCGGTAGAGACGTCAGCGACGTCTTTTGCCCCGGCCGCTGCCCTTCCCGAAGGCTCGCACACTCTGTACGTCCAGGAGCGTGATGCGGCGGGAAATTGGTCGGCAAATGGCAGTTTTGCAGTAATGCTTGATATAACGCCTCCGAGTGCGGGAACTGGCGGTCTGATACAATTGCCAAAAACTGGGCAGACAAAATGCTATGACGCATCTGGTGAAGTCATATCATGTAACGGAACTGGACAAGATGGTGAGATTCAAGCAGGAGTGACTTGGCCAATCCCACGTTTCAACGACAATGGTGACGGAACAATGATGGATAACCTTACAGACTTAATGTGGATAAAGGATATGAACCTTATTCACACACGTGATCCCATCACCTATCGTGACGGTACCGCTTCATGGCAATTTGCCCTTGATTTTATCAAGACGCTAAACCAAGAAAATTATCTCGGGCACAACGACTGGAGGTTACCTAATATAAATGAGCTAGCAAGTGTAGCTAATGTTGGTCAAGCAAATCCCGCAACCTGGCTTAATTTGCAGGGTTTTACCAATGCTCAGGGAGTAACCTATTGGTCTTCCACGAGTCTTGCGATATCCTCAAGCAGAGCATTAGTTGTTTATATGTGGAATAACGGTATAGGCAGTGGCGAGAAAGGCAATAACTACAGTGTATGGCCAGTTCGCACCATACAGTCTGAGTCAGCATATCCATTTATTTCTATACCTGCTACCGGCCAGACGAATTGCTATAACACTTCAGGGACAGAGATCGGTTGCGCTGGCACGGGGCAAGATGGCGAGATGCGGGCAGGAGTGGCATGGCCGAATCCCTTGTTTACTGATAACGGTGATCAAACAGTTACAAACAAATTGACTGGTTTGGTCTGGCTGAAGGATGCCTATGGATCAGGTCAAGCAACCTGTGGTCTGGGGGGTGCAAAGAATTGGCAGCAAACCCTGGATTATATAGAGTGCTTAAACGTTAATAATTACCTTGGCCACAGCGACTGGCGGTTGCCAAATGTAAATGAACTGAAAAGTCTCGTTAATTACGGGCAGTCTAATCCAGCTGATTGGTTGAATGTACAAGGGGTTACCAATGTACAAACAGGTCTCTATTGGTCATCCAGTAGCGGCACGGATAACGCGGACGGTGCATGGATCGTTCGCATGTGGAATGGTGATGTGGGCAGCAGCTATCCTAAGTCAAACAGTTACTATGCATGGCCTGTCCGCGGTGCTTTGTCAGGAACTGGTATAGCAATCAACTCCAGCTCAACAGCCAGCAAGAGCACGCTCGTAACACTTGATCTGAATGCCACAGACGAGCGCGGCGTTGCCGAAATGATGATCGGCAACGATTCGTCTTTCAGTGGGGCGGCGGAGGAAGCATATGCCACGACGCGGGCTTGGAATTTGTCGACTGGGGACGGGACGAAGACCGTCTATGTGAAGTTTAAGGACAATGCCGGCAACTGGTCTCAGGTTTACAGCACCACGATCGTGCTTGATACCGTTGTCCCCGTGACGACGATAAACAACAAGCCCACCGCAGCAACCAACAGCACCTCCGCTATCTTCGCTTTTTCGTCGGAGAGTGGTGCCACATTCCAGTGTCAACTGGATAACGGCAATTGGGTAGTCTGCACAAGTCCGGTAAATTATGCGTCTTTAACGCCAGGAAGTCACACTTTCAGCATCAGAGCGACGGATGCCGCCGGGAACAGTGAGACTGTGCCGGTAACTTATACCTGGACGGTCGACACTACTGGACCGGATGCACCGACAGTTTCCGGGACGACCCCGACGAACAACCAGAAACCAACCTGGACGTGGAGCACGGGCGGCAACGGCGGCAGCGGCAGCTATCGCTACAAGCTGGACAACAGCGACCTGACTACCGGCGCTACGGAAACAACCGCCACTTCCTACACCCCAGTAGCAAATCTGTCCGAGGGCGCCCACACCTTATACGTACAGGAGCGCGATGCGGCAGGTAACTGGTCGAACGCCGGAAGTTTTGCCATCACTGTTGATGTCACGGTGCCGACATTCGGCGGACTCACGGTATTGCCCAAAACAGGACAGACGACCTGTTACGATACCGCCGGCGTCGCCGCATCCTGCGCCGGGTCGGGCCAGGACGGAGAGATCCAGGCCGGTGTAGCCTGGCCAAACCCCAGGTTTGCCAATCCCGATGGCACTGCTCCGGTCAGCGGCTATATCGTGTTAGACCGGCTCACCGGTCTGGAATGGCCGAAGGACGCCGGCACGCCTACAACGGGCGCCTGCACTGGCGGGACCAAGACTTGGCAGCAGGCGCTGGACTATGTGGCCTGTCTGAATACGAACAACTATTTGGGGCATAGCGACTGGCGACTGCCGAACATCAGGGAGATCGATAGCCTGGTGGATGCCGCGAGTTCGAATCCGGCGCTGCCGGCAGGCCATCCGTTTGCCAACGTGGTCTTGTCGAACTGGTACTGGTCATCTACGACGTCCGCTACCACGGTCACAGCTGACAAAATATTTTACATCCGCTTCAGTGATGGGGCCACGACTGTCTATCAAAGGGCTTCCTATTATGTTTGGCCGGTGCGCAGCAGCCAGTCTCCGGGCACCGTGCAAATTCCGAAAACCGGCCAAACGACGAAATATGCGACGGGCGACGACGGTGATTTGCAGGCCGGCGCGGCCTGGCCTGCTCCACGGTTCAAGGATAACAATAACGGGACAGTCACGGACAAGCTTACGGGACTGATCTGGCTGAAGGAGGCCAATTGTATTGGCGCCATGACATGGACCTCTGCCTTGAGTTCGACGGATGCCTTGGCTGGCGGCCAATGCAGCTTGTCCGACGGCTCACTGGCAGGTGATTGGCGATTGCCGAACAGGAAAGAACTGATGAGCCTCGTTGATGTTTCGAAAACGGTGCCCGCCCTAGGGGGCGGCTTTACGAATGTCCAGGCCAGTGGCCTGTACTGGTCGTCGTCCAATGTGGCCGGCAACCCGGGGTCTGCCTGGGCAGTCGAAATGTACCATCAGGGATATGCGAATGTCGTGGCCAAGCCCGGCAGTCTGCCGGCCTGGCCTGTCCGCGGTGGTTTGTCCGGCGGCTCGGCGATTTCCATCAATTCCGGGGCGGATTACACCAAAAGCGTATCGATCACCCTCGCCTTGTCCGCCGCGGATGCCAATGGCGTAACGGAGATGATGCTCAGCAATGACGCATCGTTTAACAATGTTGCGCCGGAACCATACGTTGCCACCAGAGTGTGGACGTTGCCCGTAGGCGACGGGGACAAAACGGTATACATCAAATTTAAGGATGGCGCCGGAAACTGGTCGCCGGTTCATAGCGCTTCCATCAGGCTGGACACCACGGGCCCCACAGTGACAGCTATGCCGCCGGGAGGGACTTACCTCACCTCCAGAAGCGTATCTCTCACCTGTGGGGATGCTTCCGGCAGCGGTTGCGGCAGTATCTACTATACTACTGACGGGACAGTTCCCTCTACAAGTTCGACCGCTTACAGCGGGGCGATTGATATTTCCTCAACCACGACCCTCAAGTTCATCGCTCTCGACGCCTTGGGCAACCCCGGTCCCGTCCAGTCGGAAGTTTATACCATCCAGGGTGTGACCATGCTGGCCGGCCACATCGATGTGGTGAAAGGTGAAACCAGGCAGACGAACGTGCTGCTGACATCTATCGGCGGCTTCGACGCGGCCATGAACCTGAGCTATGCCTGGCAGGGCAATGTGCCGGCGAGCGTTACGGTGAGCATCGAGCCCCCGAGCCTGGTACCGGCGCCCTCCGGTGCGGCCGCGACTGTCAGCGTGACCGCTGGCAGTGTTACGGCAGCCGGCAACTATACCTTGCAAGTAACGGCGACGGGCGGCTCGTACATCGCCACTGCCGATGTGCCGGTTACGGTGGCGAACCCCTTCACGCTGGACACCGCTGCCACCCTGAGCGGGACGAAGGGAGAGGCGCTGGCGCCGATTACCACTGCCGGCGGTATCGGCACAGCGACCTTCAGCATCCTGAGCGGGACCCCGCCGCCCGGCGTGACCTTCAATGTCGACGGGACCTTCAGCGGCCTGCCGACCGCCCGGGGGACTTATACCTTTACCATCCGGGTAACGGACACGGACGGCCATACCCTGAACCGGGATTACACACTGAGGATCTACGATCCCGCCTTCCGGCAACTGGTGCTGACGGCGCCGTCCTGGAGCGTGGAGAAGGGGGCGGTATTGGGCTCAATTATCGCAAAGGTGATCGATGACTATGGCGTCGATGCGAATGTTTCTGCCAATACGCTGATCACCATATCTTCAACCTCGAGCACGGGAAAATTTTCTGTGGACTACGGATTTAACTTCAGCCCGTCGAATATCTTTTCCCCAATGATATACGAGGGGTATAACCTAGCTGAATTCCAGTATAAGGACACGGTCGCCGGGACATTTACTATCCGGGCGAACGGCAAAGCCGGTTCGCCCAGCCAGAACTGGGCATTGGGAGAACATGACATTACGGTAATCGATCCGGCACCGGGAATTGTCTTGACCGTAACCAAAGCAGGCACCGGTACGGGGAAGGTAACGAGCAATCCGGCCGGCATCGACTGCGGCGGCGACTGCCAGGAAACGTACACGAACAGCCCCACCATAGTCTTGACGGCGGTACCGGATGCCGGGTCGGCTTTTGCCGGCTGGAGCGGCGCCTGCATCGGCCCGGTAACTTGTACGCTGCTGATGGATGTTGCGAAAAATGTGACGGCCACCTTCAGTGACGCCATCCGTCCGGTTGTAAGCGCCGGCGGGGATAAGACTAAAAACGCGGTATTTACACAGACCGCCACGGCCATAGATGCCAATTCCATGACCTATGCCTGGTCGGCGGCGTCGGGTCCGGGAACGATCAACTTCGGCAGCCCCGCTGCTTTGTCAACCACCATTTCGGCAAGTATGGACGGTGCATATGTCATTAGATTCACGGCCACCGACACGGCCGGCAATTCAGCATCCGGCGATATGACCCTGACCTGGGATACGACGGCACCTGACACGAGTCTCACCGGCCAACCGGCAAATCCCACAAATTCGACGTCGGCGACCTTCAGCTTTGCAGCGAATGATGCGGGGGCAACTTTCCAGTGCCAGCTTGATGGCGGAGGTTATGCCTCCTGCACAAGTCCGAAGAGCTACCCGGGACTGGCGGAAGGCAGCCACACGTTCTCGGTAAAGGTGACGGATGCGGCCGGCAATGTGGACCCGACCCCGGCCACGTACACCTGGGTAGTGGACATCACCCCGCCGGGAGCGCCGGCAGTGAGCGGTGTGACCCCGGTAAACAATAACCAGCCTACCTGGACCTGGGCGTCGGGCGGCAACGGCGGCAATGGAACTTACCGTTATAAGCTCGACAACAGCGACCTGACAAGCGGGGCGGCGGAGGCGGCGGCTACCGTCTACACCCCGGCAACCGCGCTTTCGGAAGGCTTGCATACCCTCTATGTTCAGGAGCGCGATGCCGCCGGCAACTGGTCGAGTGCAGGCAGCGCCGGGATTCTGGTGGATATGATTGTGCCGGTCGGCCTGGGTGCCGGCATCGCCGTCGATGCGGAGGCAGCGGCCACGAAAACGACGGCGGTTTCCTTGAGTCTTGCCGCTT
>ORJL011888348.1_pt1 | contig 11338 bp, 7 predicted proteins | sample 1779941 | NCBI WGS metagenome assembly ORJL01 (sample SAMEA104232317, study PRJEB22302) | groundwater metagenome | biome: forest; feature: aquifer; material: groundwater | place: USA | collected 2011-08-07 | depth 5.8 m | reverse complement strand
GTTGAGTTTCCGTCATCTTAAGGCTGTGGCCCCGTCGACGCCAGGGGGCACTCAATTGCGGTAATGGCCGCGATCGTGCTAACCTCCGTGCGATCGTTAGTAACTTGTTCTCTTCGTGAATTGACATTACGAAGTTGCAATGGTAATGATAAGACCAGCTCCTGGGCGGAGCGCCTGATTGCTCGCGCGCTCCGGTGTGAGCGTAGGCAGTCATCGGAGGACCGAACGTGAGAACCATCTTCGACCTATGTGAGCCCCGCGACGACGTCCTCAGTGGACGCCTCGCCGAGGCAGAGTTTGCTGCTGACCTAGCCCAGGTCATCGACAGGCGGGCACCGGATGAGTATCAGAAACCCGACATATTCTTTGCCAACACCCATCCGACCCATGGGCTGAAGGACCTGCTGAAGAACGTAGCCCTGAGACTCGCCAACCAGGGCAGTGCGGCGTCGATTTTCCGGCTCGATACCCAATACGGCGGCGGCAAGACTCACAGCCTCATTGCGCTGGTGCATCTGGCGGGGGGATGCAGGGGGTCACCAACATTGATGAGTTCATTGACCCAGTTCTGGTTCCGACAAGCCCGGTTGCGGTTGCCGCCTTCGACGGTGAGAACGCCGACCCAGCGAACGGCCGTGACCTGGGGCAAGGGCTGAAGGCTTACACGCCTTGGGGGGAGCTAGCTTATCGGCTGGCTGGGGTAGCTGGTTATGAGGCCGTCCGGAACAGTGACCACGACCGGGTGGCACCAGGCGCGGAGACCCTTCGCAACCTGTTCGATGGCCGGCCCGCTCTCGTGCTGCTCGATGAGCTATCCATTTACCTCAGGAAGGTGAAGGGGCGGCCCGAGGCGGACCAGTTGCCGCCCTTCCTCACGTCACTGTTCAAGGCGGTGGAGAGTTCGCCGGGGGCGGCGTTAGTGTTTACACTGGCCCTCGGCAAGGGAGGCGTGGCGACGGATGCCTTCGCGGCAGAAAACCTTTTTGTAGCCGCCCAGATGGAGGAGGCCGAGAAGGTGGCAGCGCGGAAGGCCACGGTCCTTGATCCCACGGCGGAAGATGAAGTGGCCCAGGTGCTACGCCGCCGGCTGTTTGCAAAGATAGATGATGCCGGCGCGGCCGACGTGGTGGCTGCCTACCAGGGCCTATGGACCCAACACGCGAGCGAACTCCCTCCCGCGCGTATGCGCGAAGATCGCGTGGGCGAGTTCCAAATTGGTTATCCGTTCCACCCGGAACTTATGGCCACGCTGAACGATAAGCTGGCCACCCTTGATAACTTCCAGCGGGTGCGCGGGATGCTCCGACTGTTGACGCAGGCGGTGGCGCACCTCTGGGACCCCAAGCGGCAGCGGCGAGACACCTATGCTATCCACCTCCACCACCTCGACCCTGGCTTCGAGCCAACCCGGAACGAGATTGTCACCCGGCTCGGTCTGCGGGCGTACGATCCGGCTATGCGGTCGGACGTATCGGCGCCCGCCGGGGGTGTGTCACTGGCGGAACAACTCGACCTGACCCAGTACGGCGGTCTCGCGCCCTATGGCTCGCAGGTGGCGCGCACAATCCTGTGGCATACGTTTGCCTTCAATGAGCAGCTTCGGGGCGTATCGCCGGAGGAGCTACGGTACGCGGTGCTGGCGCCGGGCCTCGACATCAGCTTCATCAACGATGCCCGCACTCGCTTCATGGTTGAGTCCGCCTATCTCGATGACCATCCGGGCGCTCCCCTGCGCTTTTCAGTGGAGGCCAACCTGACGCAGATCATCCGCCGCCAGGAGGTCCTGGTCGATCTCGGAGAGGCCCGCGACCACCTGCGCGTGAGCATCACAGACGTATTCAGTGAGGGGCCGTTTGAGATGGTGCCGTTCCCCGGCGGCCCCTACGAGGTACCCGACGAAGTCGGCATCGGCAAGCCGCTGCTCGTGTTGATCAGCCACGACGCCGAAGCCGTCAGCCCCGGTCAGATGCAGGTGCCTGACCTCGTCGAGAAGGTCTTTCGTTTCAAAGGCCAACAGAACGATTACCGTGCCCGCCAGAACAACGTGGTGTTCCTGGTTGCCAATGGCCGCGGCAGCGAGGACATGAGGGCGAGTGTGGTGCGCCGCCTGGCGCTGGGCGCCATTCAGCAACCTCACATCCTCAACGACCTGGCCGATCACCAGCAGGACACCGTTCAACAGGAATACAAGAAGTCTGAGCAGGCGGTGGCGACCGCAATACAGCAATGCTACCGGCACATGTTCTACCCCTCACGCAATAACCAGGTGGAGGGTGCGGTGGTGGAGTTGGGCCACACCGCGTTTGATTTCGGCGCGTCGGAGAAGCCGGGCGCCGGGCAGAACCAGGTGCGGCGGTCACTGGCCGACCTCTCTAAGCTGCTCAGTGACAACGACCAACCATTGGGCGCCCAGTATGTGCGTGACGTGACGCCCCTGAAGAAAGGCCAGATGACCACCTTGGAACTGCGGGATGAGTTCCGCAAAGATGTCCGCTTGCCGATGCTCCTTGGCGATGAGAACTTCATCACCATGGTGCGCAAGGGGGTGGAGCAGGGCGTCTGGGTCTACAAAAGCGGCGACCTTGTCTACGGCCCGGGCGATCCCTTCACTCAAATCCACATAGACAGCCAGGCGGCGGTGATCGTGATGGCCCAGGCCGCCCAGCAGGGCATCTGGCCGCGCCAACCGGTCGTCCAACCTGGTGCTCCGCCAACTCCTGGGGATGGGCTGCGCGGCCAACTCCCTCTTGGGGGCTACTCTGCGGGCGGCGCCACGGGGTCCGGAGGTTCGGGTGGCGCGATGCCGACGATGGGCGGGCCGCAGCCAGCAGCAGGGACCCGGACATTCAGCCACGAGGCCCCCTTGAAAGAGGCGCTCACCGTGCTCTGGGAGCAGACTCGCCAGGCTAAGGTCAAGGCGCTCAAGACCCTGAGCCTGCGCGCCTTCGACCCCACCGATATCTTCCGATTGCTGACCGCCATCGAAGGCGTGGCCGGCGCCGAGAAGCTCGTGAACCTGGAAGCGGACTATGAATCCAAGGCGGGCGCTGAACTGCACCTGAACTTCCGGGGCGCCACTGAGGACGCCAAGCCGGTGAAGGACTTTCTGGAGCAGGAGTTCAGGTTGGCAAAAGAAAAGTCCCTCAACGTGACCTACACCCTCACCTTCCCCGATGGTCTCGTCCTCCAAGGGGATGCACCGGAGAAGCTTGGGGAACGGCTCACTCGTTTCTCCACGGGCGCGGCCCTGGTCCAAGCCACCGCAGAGGAGGCGTGATGACGACCGTCACGCAGCTACGCGCTCAGAACCAAGACGCGGTCCACATCCCACAGTATGAGTTGCGCGCCCGCAAGTACGGCGCAGGCGACAACGAGATGGAGGTGTGGCAACTGCCCGGTCCAGCCACGCCACAGCTTCGCTCACCCCGACGTCTGGCCGGACTGCGCGGCCGAAATCTTCTGCTGGTGGAGCATCGCCTTCTGAAGCACCTGCGCCGCCAGGGGGTCAACGCCGTGGGCCTTATGCCTGGCGATCAGCGGCGCTTTGCCATCTCCGAGGATGAGGCGCTGCGCCTGGGCCTGCTGTTCCGGGTGCTGGCGCCCATGCGCAGCCTGACCTACATGGAGGCCTGCGTGCTGGGGGTGGAAGCCATGGCCAAGGAGGAAGCGGCCTACTGGCTGGGGATGGTCATGTACCGCAAAAACCCGCGCCGGGTGTTGATGGCGCTGCGCATCCTGCTCACTGACCCCAGCATTCGTTAAGAGGTGCACCTTTGACCCGACGCCTGATCGAGGAGTGGCTGCCTGTCGCTGCACTGGGAGTGGAGAGCGTGCGGGAGCGGACGCCCATGACCCCGTTCCCAGCACCTAACCGGCTCCATGTGTGGTGGGCGCGTCGGCCATTGATAGCATCCCGGGCAGCCGTCCTGGCTTCCTTACTACCGGCCGACGCTGACCACCAACGCTTCACGCATATGCTGGGTATCCATGGTGATCCAGTGGCAACCCGTGCGAATCTTGATGTCGCAAAGCGAACCGGCGATAGCCTCGGCCCAAACCCCTATGGATATTCGAGAGCTTTCTCTTATACTCCAACCGCCGATGAGCGTAGCTGGCTTTTGGAGCAACGCTCGAAGGCCGGGCTCAGCACCGATCCGATGCTCCTCGACCCAACAGCGGGAGGTGGAAGCATCCCGTTCGAGGCCTTGAGGCTTGGGATGCCAATCCTAGCGAATGACCTTAACCCTGTGGCCGGGATTATTCTGCGAGCTACCGTTGAAGCACCTACCAATTGCGGCATGGCGGTAAAAGAGGCCTTTGACGACTTGGCGGACAGATTCCTAACCCTAGCCCACCCGAAGTACGACGGGGTCTTCCCGGAAGAGCCTGATGGCACGATAGTTGAAGGGTACCTCTGGGCGAGCACAATCCATTGCCGATATTGCGAAGGGCTCGTGCCCCTCGCCACCGGTTGGCGCCTGGCACCTGACGGCACAGGCGTACGCTTGCGACCTAATAAGGAAAAGGGAGTCTGCGCCTTCGAGATCGTGCTTACTGCGGTTGATCAGAGCGAAGGTACGGTTGCCGGCGGTGAGGCACTCTGTCCCTACTGTCGGCGGACTATAGATGGCGACGAAGTTAAGCGGCAGGCTCAGGCCAGAGAGATGGGTGAACAGCTATACTGCATCGTCTACAAGAAGCGCGTTATGAAAGTCGGTAGGGATGGTCACATGCGAGAAGTTTGGGAGCGGGGTTATCGCGCGCCTAAATTGTCCGATGATAACTCCTCATGGATCGCCACACGTCTAGGCGAAAAGCTCCCAGAGTGGGAGGCATTGGACATGGTACCTCGCGAGATGATCCCTGAAGGACTGAAAACCGCTGAACCTCTGCGATACGGGATGTTGCTTTGGCGCGATCTGTTCTCGCCGCGCCAGCTCTTGTGTCATGGGATAAGCGTCGAAGTCTACCGAGAACTGTTGGCGGAAGAGGAAACTAAAGGGCCTCTGTCCGAGACGACCAAGGCTGCCTTCTGCTATTTGAGTTTTGCCATAGACAAATTATTGAATTACAACAGCCGGATGAGCCGTTGGATTGACAGGCGAGCGGTTGTTACAGGGACCTTTGACACACATGATTTCTCGATCAAATGGGCCTACGCCGAGATGGCTCCATTAATCGCCGGCCTGGGATATGAATGGGCCCTGCGGGAAACAGGGAAGTGTATCGGGGAATTGGTGGCGATGACCCGCCCAGATAGTACCAAAAAGAAAACGCGGAAAGGCGCATCGCGACCGGAGCTGATGCCAGCCCCGACTTTCGCTCCCCAACCGATTACCGTCACCTGCAAATCAGCGGACGCCCTCGACCACATTGCGGACGGCAGCGTTGACCTGGTGGTCATGGACCCGCCCTACTACGCCAACGTCATGTACGCCGAGCTGAGCGACTTCTTCTACGTCTGGCTCAAGCGCACGGCGGGCTACGTCTACCCGGAGCTGTTCCGCCGTCAGCTCACGGACAAGGAGAGCGAGGCCGTGGCCAACCCCGCCCGGTTCGCCGGACAGAAGGGCGCAGCGGCGCTGGCCGACCGCGACTACCGCCAGAAGATGGCCGCCATCTTTGCGGAATGTCGGCGGGTCCTCAAGCCGGACGGCATCATGACGGTCATGTTCACCCACAAGGCCACCGGCGCTTGGGACGCCCTGGGCAAGGCGCTGATCGAGGGCGGCTTCACCATCACTGCCTCCTGGCCCATCAACACCGAGGCGGAGGGCAGCCTGCACATCAAGGACAAGGCGGCGGCCAACAGCACCATCTTCCTGGTGTGCCGCCCGCGCGCCGATGAACCGGCGGGGGAAACGCGGTACTGGGAGGATATCGCACCGCAGGTAGCAAAGAAGGTGCGCGAGAAAGTGGAGGAGTTCCAGAAGGCAGGCATCTCCGGCGTCGACCTGTACCTGGCCTGCTTCGGCCCCGCCTTGCAGGTGCTGGCTGAGCATTGGCCCCTTCGCCGCGGCCAGCCTCGACCTGAGTTGCGCACACGGCGCGTGCAGCAGTCGCTGTTTCCCGACGAGATCGACCCCTACGCGGTGACCCCCGAGGACGCGCTGGATGCCGCCCGCCGGGAGGTGAAACGCTGGCGGATGGAGCAGATCACCCGCACCGCCCGCCAAGCCGAACTTGACGCGATAACGGAGTGGTTCGTCCTGGCCTGGGACGCCTTCAAATCACCCGCCTTTCCCTACGATGAAGCCCTGCTCCTAGCGCGGGCCGTCGGTGTGGACCTTGACCATGATGTGGTGGGGCGGCTGGCCGAGAAGAAGGCCGGCAACATCGTGCTGTGGGACAGCGCCAAACGAGCGGCCAAGAATGCTCTGGGGGCGCCCAACGGCAGCCAGGGGATGATCGACGCCCTGCACCATGCCGCTAACCGGGCGCGCGGACCGGGCCTGGAGGCCGCGCTTGAACTGCTGCGTCAATCGGGGGTGCTGGAGTCACCCGCGTTTGCCGCCGCGCTGACCGCGGTGCTGGAGGTGCTGCCGCTCCCCAGTTCAATAACACGACTCAAAGACGAGCCGGGCCCGGTGACCGACGCCGCAGGCGACTTTGAGGTGCTGGAACGCCTGCGCCGCCTCGCTTTCAGTGAACGAGTACCCAAGCCCATGCAGTTGGAGTTGTTCGAGCGGGGGGACGCAGGTGCCGCTGCTCGGTGACTTCCAGTGGCGCAGCAAGTACGACTCTGACGAAGGCAGCCTCGTCGAGGACTTCTACGTGCCTGCCCTTCGGTGCGCCGTCCGGTACGACCGCACCACGGGCTACTTCTCAGCTCCCGTGCTCACCATGGCGGCCCGTGGTGTCGCAGGCATCGTCCACAACGGCGGCCATATGCGCCTCATCGTGGGCTGCGCGCTGGGCCAGCCCGAGGTGGATGCCATCGCGACAGGCGAAGCGCTACTGGGTACGGTTGAAGCCCACCTGCTGCGCGACCCGCTGACCACTGAGGGCGCTGCTCAGGTCTCTGCCCTCGAACTGCTGGCGTGGATGGTGGCGCAGGGATTTCTGGAGATCAAGGTGGGCATCCCCTGCGGCAAGGACCGGCGTCCCAGCACCGCCGAGGTTATCTTCCATGAAAAAGCTGGGGTGATCGAAGACGCCTCTGGAGCACGTATCGCCTTCAACGGCGGCGTCAACGAGACACCCACTGGCTGGCGCGGCAATTGGGACAGCTTCCACGTCTACGCAGACTGGTCGGAAGGCAAGGAGCGCAACCACGTGGATGCTGAGGAGGAGAGTTTCGCGCGCCTCTGGAACAACCGGTCGCCCCGGGCTATCGTCATCGACGTCCCCGAGGCGGTACGGCGTGATCTGCTGCGGTTCCTGCCCGACGAAGGCAAGGCGCCCAGGCTGGTCGCTGAAACGCGGGACCCCTACACCATCGGCGGTCACGACGATGATGTAGCCGTAGAGGGGGCGCGGCCCACGGATGGGACGACCCCCGACCGCGCTGACAGATCGTTGGCGACGGATGGTCCGGCGCCAGCAAAGCCGGACCAAGACGAACTGCGACGCCTCGTCTGGGGGGTCATCCGGCACGCGCCGGCCATGGACGGCGGCGGTGAGCGGGTGGGCGAGGCCACCGCAAACGTAACGCCCTACCCCCATCAGGTCCGGGCCTTCCAGCGCATGTACCAGGCCTGGCCCCCTAAGCTGCTTATCGCCGACGAGGTGGGCCTGGGGAAGACCATCGAGGCGGGGCTCCTGTTGCGACAGGCGTGGCTGTCCGGGCGGGCACGCCGCATCCTGGTGATGGCGCCGAAAGGCATTCTAGGGCAGTGGCAGGTGGAGCTACGGGAGAAGTTCAACCTGAACTGGCCGATCTACGACGGCCATGAGCTGACGTGGTACCCCTCACCTGCGCTTCGGGGGCGTACCACCAGGAAGGTCAGCCGGACTGAGTGGCACCGTGAGGCGTGCATCCTGACCTCCAGCCAGTTGATGCGGCGGGCGGACCGAGCGAGAGACCTGCTGGAAGACGCCGACCCTTGGGACCTGATAGTGCTTGATGAGGCGCATCACGCGCGACGCCGAGGGGCCGGTGGCGTCAGCGAACGGGGACCCAACCACCTGCTCCGGCTCATGCAGGGGCTCAGGAGCAAGACTCAGGGCCTGGTGCTGATGACCGCGACCCCCATGCAGGTGACGCCCATCGAGGTGTGGGACCTGCTCGACCTGCTGGGACTGCCCGACGCGTGGACTCCTAACGCCTTCATGGAGTATTTCAAGCGCGTAGGCACCCCGAACCCCTCCAACGAGGACTTCGAGTACCTCGTCAATTTGTTTCGGGCCGGTGAGGCGTACTATGGACCGGTCACGGCCGACGCCGCCACAAAGTTTCTGCCCGATGAAGGCCGCCTGGCAGCCAGAACAACGCTCGAAGCCCTCCGTGACCAGGCCGTGACCGCCCGCAAGATGCTCTCGGCTCCCCGACGCAGAGCCGCCATCAAAATCATGCAGGCCAACACCCCCGCCGCCAGGCTGATCTCCCGCCACACCAGGGACCTGTTGCGCCGGTATTACAAGGCTGGCAAGATCACCACACGCATTGCGGAGCGCGACGTGTCGGACGAGTTCGTCACCATGAGCGAGGCTGAGCGAGCGGTCTATGAGGCGGTGGAAGACTACATCTCCACGACCTACAACCGGGCGTCGGCCCAGCAGCGCAGTGCGGTGGGGTTTGTGATGACCGTGTATCGCAAGCGCATGTCCAGCAGCTTCTACGCCCTGCGGGAGACTTTGGCTGACCGGCTGGTTAAGATGGAGGGCCAGACCACCACTAAGGACGACGAGGACGCCGACGAGGATGGGACGTTCACGGACGAACCGATGGATGCCGAGGAAGCTGCTGACCTGAAGGTACAGGCGCTCAGAGTGGAAGAGGCGTCGGAAATTCGTCGGCTGCTCGGTCTGGTGCAGGCATTGCCGACCGATACCAAAGCGGATCACCTGGCGAAGCACCTTCAAGCCCTCCGCGCTAAGGGATACGGGCAGGTGATGGTGTTCACCCAGTTCACCGACACGCTGGACTTCCTGCGTGAGCAGATTGTTCGTACTGCCGGGTTGCGGGTCCTCTGTTTCACGGGGCGTGGCGGGGAGCAGCGCACCACGGACGGGACCTGGCGGCGGATTTCCCGGGACGAGGTGAAGCGCATCTTTCGCGACGGCGGCGCCGATGTCCTGCTCTGCAACGAGGCGGCAGCCGAGGGCCTCAACTTTCAGTTTTGCGGGGCGTTGATAAACTACGACATGCCCTGGAACCCCATGCGCGTGGAACAGCGCATCGGCCGGATCGACCGGCTCGGCCAAGCCTACGAGCGCATCGCTATCCTCAATCTGCTCTACCAAGACTCAGTGGAGACGGACGTGTACCTGAGTCTCCGCGAGCGTATTGGCCTATTCCGCCAGTACGTGGGGAAGCTGCAACCGATCCTGTCCTCCCTGCCCAGGACGCTGGCAAACGTCACGCTCTTGCCACGCGACCGTCAGGACCAGGAGAGGAGTCGATTGTTGAACGAGCTAGATGCAGAGATCAAACGGAATGAGGCTGGAGGGTTTGACCTAGACGCGGCCACTGAAGCCGATCTTGAGGAACCGCTCCGGCCCGCTGCGATGTATGGCATGGTTGAGCTGGGCCAACTTCTGCATCATGCCAAGTTACTTCCCCCCGCTTTTGAGGCGTCGCCGCTTGGGAAAGACGAATACCAGTATGTGGCACCCGGCTTGGCGGAAGCCGTTCGCCTCACAACCAATGCCGCCTACTTTGACGAACACCCCGATAGCACCGAATTGTGGTCACCCGGCAATCCGACGTTTCCTGTCGTGGACGCGGTAGCTACACCGCAGGAAGTGGCCACATTTGGTGCGAGACTGGAAAGCATCTTGGACACGCGCTACGCAAACGGGTGAAGCTGTTGCATACGATATCCCCACATGGTGTCACCTTTGTGGGTAAGCTGGTTGCGTTCGAAGAGCCACAAGACTAACCTAACTGTGACAGCTACAACGGAGCAAGTAAGGAGAGGTATTGGGATGACAGAGCCACTACAAGTCGGAACGCCAGCACCAGACGTCACCTTCCGTCAAGGACGTGAGCAGCTCCGGCTAGCAGATAGTAAGGGTCAGAAAAACGTGGTCGTGGCTTTTTACGCCGCGGCATTCTCCGGTGGCTGAGAGCGGGAGCTTGTTGGGTTCCAACAACTGTTAGCAGAGTTTGAAAAGCTGGACACGCAGATTATCGCATCCAGCGCGGATCTCTACCCGGCGCAGAAGGCCTTCGCCGACCATTGTGGGGTCACGTATGCCGTCGGCGCCGATTATCCAAAACATCATGCGCCCAAGGCCTTTGGCGTCTACGATGAGGACCGCGAGACCAATCGAAGGGTTACATTCGTCATCGACAAGGCTGGCACTATCCGCCACGTCATTGACGACCCCCGTGACATGGAGCGCCATTCGAAAGAGGCGTTTGAAGTCATTCGCTCTTGGACCCAGTAGTGACAGCACTTGGACGCGACTTGACAACATGGGGACATTGTGCACCCTGGATGCGCTGCGTCGATCAGAGACGGAGGCCGCTAATTCGTTGGCGCTTACTGGGCTCGACCCCCAACCCTGAACTCAAGGGGTGCAACGCCCGTAAAGCGCCGAGACAAAGCCTACACTTTTGTGCTAGACTCCCCGTCACATCTACCTATGGAGGTGCACACTTTGGCGGTCAACATCACTTACGCTGGGTTCGGCTTTCGGAATGCCACGAAGGACGCAACTGCCGCAATCAAGCGGGCCTACGCCGAGGGCACACGGGCCTTCTTTGCTAACAACGACTGGGTTGGCGATCCTGCACCCGGTGAAGGGAAGTATCTATACGTCATTTGGGAAGTGGACGGGATTCCTTACTCGGGAGTGGTCGGAGAGGATGACGAAGAGGGCGTGTCCCTGCCAGACTAGCGCTCCAGAAGGCGTCGCTAGCCGCATCCTTCTTTGGAGCGGCAATGGACCATGTTGGTGGGAGACGGTGATGATCGCTATTAGCGCACTTGTTACCCGTTTGGTAATCTTGGTCGCGACCCTTCGTCCCGGTTACAAGACGATGCGCATCTTATTACCTGACGTCGCTGCTTTCTAATCCCTGGACACCATTGCGTCATGGTGAATTGCAAGTTTCCGCCGGGCTTCACCTAATCAAGGAGTGCCTGGTGGATCGCGAAATGAGCGGTTTAGACTAGACCACCGTCTGTGAAACAGTCACGAGGGAAGACTCTGGAAGTGCCGGAATGCT
>ORJL011005536.1_pt1 | contig 11338 bp, 12 predicted proteins | sample 1779941 | NCBI WGS metagenome assembly ORJL01 (sample SAMEA104232317, study PRJEB22302) | groundwater metagenome | biome: forest; feature: aquifer; material: groundwater | place: USA | collected 2011-08-07 | depth 5.8 m | reverse complement strand
GCCCTGAAGAAGGTCTATCGCGACCCGTCGTGGCGCGCCGCGGTCCGGCGCGAGATCGAGGCGGCGCGCGGCCGGCTGGGGTTCAACGGCGAATGGGACAAGCTCTTCATCGTCGAGGCCGCGCTCCCTGAGAACCGCAAGCTGGAAGGCGCCACCCTCGCCCAGCTCGCCACGGCCGCGGGCCAGGAGCCGCTCGACTTCATTCTCGACTTCGCGCTCTCGGAAAACCTCGACACCCAGTTCGTGGCCCAGCTCCTGCACAACGACGAGAAGGCGGTCGGCAAAATTCTCGCCGATCCCAACACCCACATCTCGCTCAGCGACGCCGGCGCCCATCTCACCTTCTTCTGCGACGCCGGCTTCGGCCTGCACCTGATGGGCCATTGGAGCCGCGATCTCGGCGTGCTCGACCTGCCGCAGGCCGTGCATCGCCTGACCGGCCAGCCGGCCAGGCTGTTTGGTCTCAATGGACGCGGCTTGTTGCGCGAGGGCTATGCCGCCGACCTGATGCTGTTCGATCCGAAGACGGTGGCGCGCGGCCCCAAGCGCCGTGCCCACGACCTGCCCTCGGGCGCCGCGCGCCTCACCACCTCGGCTGTCGGCCTGCACGGCGTGTGGATCAACGGCACCAAGACGGCCGACGCCAAGGGCTTCTGCGTCGATCCGACCGCGCGGCCCGGCGAGGTGCTCAGAAGCTTCGCTGCCTAATTCATGGCCACATGAATCGACCTAGGTCGCACGGCGCCGGATGAGCGGCTAGGCTCGGTGCATGACCAAGCCCACCCTTCCCGCCTTCGATCCCGCCGACGTGGCCGAGAGCAACGCCACGGGCTACCCGGAACCGTTCAAGACCGAGAACAGCCGGCGCTGGGTGCGGCGGCTCGGCAACCATGTCGGCCTCACCAACTTCGGCGTCAACCTGGTGCGCATCGTGCCGGGCGCGCAGTCCTCGGCGCGCCACACGCACAGCAAGCAGGATGAGTTCATGATGGTGATCTCGGGCGAGCTCGTGCTCGAGACCGACGAGGGTCGCCAGACGCTGGGGCCCGGCATGTGCGCGGGCTTTCCGGCCGGCGGCGGCAACGCACACCGCTTCATCAACCTGTCGGACAAGGACGGGGTGCTGCTGGTGGTGGGCGATCGCACGCCGGGCGACGAGGGCACCTATCCCGACATCGACCTGCGCGCCGGCATCGGCTCCGACGGCCGCTATCTCTTCACGCGCAAGAACGGCACGCCGTACTGAAGGCGCGCGGCCGGTCCGTGGTAGAGACTCAGTCGGCCGACTTGCCGACGATCAACGACCACAGGAAACCCAGGATGACCCAGGTCGCGAGGAAGGCCAGGCATTCGAGCGCAAAGCTGTGGAACTTGTAGAAGAACTCCGCGATCAGGAAGGAGGCGACGCCCGGCACCAGCTCCTGGCGCGCCAGCACCGACAATCCCATCGTCTTGACCATCGTGAACATCCGGATCTCTCCCCCTGGGCAACACTACCGATCGTAGCATCCCTCTCCGCGACCGCGGTTTCAAGGCCAGACAAGAACGGCTTGCCGCATCGATTGCAATCATAAGTTGCTAGTCGGAAAAAATATGCGTTTTATAGTCGGCCACCATCAACGGGACGACGATGCCACATCTTCTTATGCTTCTCCTGGCCGCCGCAGCGCTGGCCGGCTGCGCCACCGCGACGGTCTACGGCATCGTCGGCGATGAAGAAGACCTCTACACCGGCTCGGCGATCGGCTACATGTCGCGTAGCGGCACGATCGAGCTTACCAATGCCAAGGGCAACGTCTGCAAGGGCAACTTCGCCTACTATGCCGGCGTTCTCGCGGGCCGTGGCATCATCGGCTGCGACGACGGCCAGCGCGCCACCATCGAGTTCGTCGGCCTGTCGCCGCTCAGCGGCTACGGCAGAGGCATTTCCGACAGCGGGCGACGCGTGGCCTTCACCTATGGCTTGAGCCGCGAGGAGAGCAATCTGTACCTCGGCTTGAATCCCAAGGCCTCGGGAAGCGCCGCGGCCCCCGGAGGGGCCACGTCATCCGCGCCGAAGCGTGCCGGCACCGGCACCGGCTTCTACATCAACCGGCAGGGTCACGTGCTCACCAATGCGCACGTCGTCGGCAAGTGCGCGGCAATCACGGTGACTCGCCAAGGCAGCGCACCGGTCCCGGCGAGCCTCGTCAAGTCGGACACGTCCAACGATCTCGCCGTCCTCATCGCCCAACCCTCGCCCTCGGTCGCGGCGTTTCGCGGCGGACGGCCGGTGCGGGCGGGCGAGGCGGTGGTCGCCTACGGCTTTCCGATGACAGGGACGCTGTCCTCCGGCGGAGTGGTGACGAACGGCAGCGTCAACGCCCTGACCGGCTTCCGCGACGACTCGCGCTATCTGCAGATTTCCGCGCCGATCCAGGGCGGCAACAGCGGCGGCCCGCTGCTCGACACCGCCGGCAACGTCGTCGGCGTCATCACCGCGTCGCTCGGCTCGCGCAGCCGCGATGTACCGCAGAACGTCAACTTCGCGCTCAAGGCCGATGTCGCCAGGACCTTCCTCGAGTCCGCGGGCGTGCCCATCGAGACTTCCGGCAGCAGTCGCGAGCTCAGCGTCGCCGACATCGGTGAAAAGGCCCGCGCCTTCTCCGTCCTGATCGACTGCAAGCGCTGAGATGGTTCATTGCGGCCAGCGCGTGACCTTGTGGGCGGCGGCGCCCAATGCGCCGTCGAGCTGGTTGCCGGCACCGCCCTCGCCCGCGAGCATCGGCTCCATGTGCACCACCACGTTCGCGTCGATGGCGCCCCAGCGCACCGCGAAGGTTGAATAGGAGGCACGGAGCGGTCCGTCGAAGGCGGGACGGAGATCGTAGCTCCAGCCGCCCCAATGCCAGAATTTGCCGCCGCCGGTGGCGGTCGGCCGCACGAAGGTGCCGAGCCCGTAATGCACGCCGCCGCCACGGCCCAGCGCCTTGCCTTCCGGCGACATCATCCAGCGCCGCGCCACCGGGCCGATCGCCGGGTTGCCCTCGGCGAAGGCCTGATAGAAGCGGCCGTAGTCGGCGAGACTCATGCGCCAGCCGCCAAAGCTCGAGAGAATGCGCCAGGCCGGGTCGAGTGCCGCACCTCGGGCGCCGAGCGGCGTCAGCACCGTCGCCTTGCAATAGGGCTCGTAGTCCTGGCCGGTCGTCTCCTGGATGATCGCGCCCAGCAGCAGATAGGCCGCGTTCGAGTAGGCGTAGCGCGCGCCGGGCGGCTGCGGCAGCTTGTTCCCGAAAATCCATTTCACGCCTTCGTCGAAGGCGGTGCGGGTCGCAGTGGCCTTGGCCAGATATCCGCCAAGCGGCGCCGTCGCCGGATCGCCGCCGCCCCCGCCCGGATCGAAGCCGGCGCGGTGGGTGAGCAGCTGGGCGATGGTGACATCCAGCAGGCGCCGGTCGTCCGGCGTGCCGAGCCGGGCAATGGTGCGCGGGAGCGCCTGCGACAGCGGCGTGTCGAAGGAGAGCCGGCCTTGGTCGATCAGGCCCGCGATGCAGACGCCGGTCACGGCCTTGGAGAGGCTCGCCATCGGCAAGGGCTGGCCGACGCGGTCGCGGCCCATCACCGCCTCGTGGGCAACGCGGCCCTGATGCAGCACCGCGAGACCGCCGGTGGTGCGGCCGTTCCGGGACATCCAGCCGCGCCAGGCCTGTTCGACCTCGGCCACGGTCTGGGCGCGCGCCGGCAGGGATGCGACGGCGGCCAGAAAAGCCAAGGGCAGGGCCAGGAGCAGGATGGGAAAGCGCATTGCAGAAAGGCTCCTCTGGCGGGTAAAAGCGGCTCCAACAGCAAGGATACCACCGGCATGGCCGTCCAATACTTCGCCAAGGTCACCGCGACCGACCACGAAAAGCTCCAGAAGCTCGTGAAGCACTACCCCGCCGCCTCCTATGCCGACTGGCATCTCAAGGAAACGGCACGGATGGCGGAGTGGCGCGCCCGGCGGCATGCCATCCAGATGGTGCCGGTCACGCCGGAAGAGTTCGTGGCCTATTGCGAGCGCACCGGCTCGCCGTGCGACATCATCACCTTCAAGGCCTTCATTTGTCGCTGACGGCGCCATGAGACGGCTTGCGGGGCTCGTCATGGCACTTGTCGGCGTGCTTGGTCTGGGCATGCTGGGTGGATGTTCGGTGGACCCCTATTCGCCCTATGACTTCAAGCGTGTTCCCGGATACACGCCGCCCGGAGGGATATCCTCGCCCGCGAGGGTGACGAAGCTCCCGCTGGAATCACAGCGTTGAAGAGATAGAGGAAGATCTCACCGCCCATGGGCTGCCTGCAGCCGCTTTTCCTGCGAGCGGCTCCATTGCGACAGGCCGAAGCAGGCGAACCAGTAGATGGCGCCGGCGAAGACATAGGCCTCCATGTTCATGCCGACCCAGGCGGGATCGGCCAGGGCTGCCTGCGCGATGCCCAATAGATCGAAGATCGAGACGATCAGGACAAGGGTCGTGCTCTTGAACAGCGAGATGAATTCGTTGGTCATGGCCGGCAGCGAGATCCGGAGCGCCTGCGGCAGCACGATCAGCCGCGTGATGCGCCAGTAGCCGAGGCCCAGCGCCTGTGCCGCCTCGGCCTGGCCGTCGGGCAGCGCCTGCAGGCCGCCGCGCACCGCCTCGGCCATGTAGGCCGCGATCACGAAGGCTAGCCCGATCACCGCGCGCGCCAGGCGATCGACGTTGAAGCCGGTCGGCATGATCAGCGGCAGCAGGAGGGAGGCCAGGAAGATCACGGTGATGATCGGAACGCCCCTCCAGAATTCGATGAACACCACCGAGGCGAAACGAATGAGCGGCAGGCGCGAGCGGCGGCCGAGCGCCAGCAGGATGCCGAGCGGCACCGCGATCAGGCCGGCGTAGATGGCAAGAAAGAGCGTCAGCATCAGCCCGCCCCATTCGCGCGTCTCGACGATTCTCAGGCCGAAGCCGCCGTAAAGCAGCCAGATGCCGATCGGCGGCAGGACGATCGCGGCCGCGATTGCCGTCTCCTTGCGCCGCGGCAGGCCGCGCCACGACAGAGCAATGCCCGCGAACAGCACCAGCAGGCCCAAGAGATCGACGCGCCAGCGCTCGGCCACGGGATACTGGCCGTACATGAACTGGGCGAAGCGGGCGCGGATGAAAACCCAGCAGGCGCCGCGGCTGGTGCAGTCCTCGCGCGACGCGCCCTTCCAGTTGGCTTCGACCAGCAGCCAGTCGACAAGGGGCAGCGAGACGCGCCACACGACGTAGAGGCAGAGCAGCGACACCGCCGTGTCGAGCCAGGTCGCGAACAGGCGCTGGCGCAGGATCGCGAGCCAGCCGGGCAAGGGAGGTGCGGCGGTCTTCATCGCGTCACCAATTTATGGCGCGCGTTGTACCAGTTCATGAAGATCGACACGGCAAGTCCGATGGTGAGGTAGATGCCGAGCGTGATGGCGATGATCTCGATCGCCTGGCCGGTGGCGACCAGCGCCGAGCCCATGAACACCGCCACGATCTCGGGATAGGCGATGGCCGCGCCAAACGAGGAATTCTTGATCAGGTTGAGGTACTGGCTGGTGATCGGCGGGATGATCACCGGCAAGGCCTGCGGGATCACCACCAGCCGCACGACGCGGCCCGGCGTGAGGCCGAGCGCCCGCGCGGCGTCGATCTGGCCCTGGCGCACCGACTGGATGCCGCCGCGCACGACCTCGGCGATGAAGCCCGCGGTATAGGTCGAGAGCGCCATGAACAGCGCCACGAACTCCGGCACCAGCACGAAGCCGCCGCGATAGTTGAAGCCGCGCAGGATCGGCAGGTCCCAGCTCGTGAGCGCACCCGCCCAGATGAAGAGCAGGAGCGGCAGCGCGCCGCACAGCACGAAGCCCACCGCCCATACCGGGAAGTCCTGGCCGGTCCTGGCCTGGCGCGCCTTCGCCCAGCGCGCGAGGACGAACTGCACCACAATCAGGACCAGGATCGCGATGAGCGCCAGGTGGAAGCCGCCGAGGTCGTTGGGCGTCGGGATCGACAGGCCGCGGCGGTTGAGGAAGATGACGCCCAGGAAGTCGAAGCTCTCCTTGGGCGTCGGCAGTGCCGCCAGCACGCCGAAGTACCAGAACAGCACGAAGAACAGCAGCGGGATGTTGCGGACGAACTCGATATAGACCGCGGCCAGGGTCGAGAGCAGCCAGTTGTGCGACAGCCGCATCAACCCGACGCTGAAGCCGATCACGGTGGCCAGGAAGACCGAGGCCACCGAGACCAGGATCGTGTTCACGATGCCGGTCCACAGCAGCGCCCAGATGGTGTCGCTGGGCTTGTAACCCGTAAGGTTGAACGGCACTTCGATGCCGCTGTCGCGCCACAGGAAATTGAAGCCCGAGGCGATGCCGGCCTTCACCATGTTGTCCGACGCATTCTTCACGAAGAACACGACGACCGCGACCAGCGCAAGCGAAGCCAGCACCTGCCAGAAGATGTCGCGAACCTTGCGGTCGCGGAGAAAGGCTCGGGCGTTCACTTTCAAGCGGACCGCGGGCCTCCAGGCCCGCTCAGGTCATGATGCGGGCCTGGAGGCCCGCGGTCCAAGATCACTGGAACGGCGGCGTGAACAGCAGGCCACCCTTGGTCCACAGCGCGTTCGCGCCGCGCGCCAGCTTGAGGGCTGAGCCCATGCCGACGGTGCGTTCGTAGCTTTCGCCGTAGTTGCCGACCTGCTTGATCAGCTTGAAAGCCCAGTCGTCCGACAGGCCCATCATGGCGCCGAACTTGCCTTCGACGCCGAGCAGGCGGCGGACTTCGGCGTTCTGCGACTTGGCCTTCATCTCGTCGACGTTCTTGGAGGTGACGCCCAGCGCTTCGGCCGCGATCTGGGCGTTCAGCACCCAGCGCACGACGAGCTGCCAGCGCTCGTCGCCCCAGCGTGTCACCGGGCCCTGCGGATCGTTGGAGATGATCTCGGTCAGGATCTGGTGCTCGTTGGGGTCCTTGAACTTGATGCGCTGACCGGCCAGCGCGCCGATGCCCGCGGTATAGGCGTCGCAACGGCCCTGGTCGTAGGCCGAGATGGCATCGTCGTTCTTCTGGAAGTTGATGATGGTCACCTTCAGGTTGCGCTCGCGGAACCAGTCGGCCGCCATCTTCTCCTCGGTGGATCCGGCGGCGACGCAGATCGTGGCGTCGGCCAGGTCCTTGACCGCCGCGACCTTGGCCTTGGTGCGGACCACGAAGGTCTGGCCCTCGTAGAAATTGATGCCCTGGAAGTTCACGCCGAGCGTCGCGTTGCGCGAAAAGGTGATGGTGGTGTTGCGCGACAGCAGGTCGACCTGGCCCGACTGCAGCACCGCCCAGCGCTGCTGCACCGAGGTCGGGGTGAATTTCACCTTGGTGGCATCGCCCAGCACCGCGGCGGCCAGCGACTTGCAGTAGTCGACGTCGAGGCCGGTCCACTCGCCCTTGTCGTTGGCGAAGGAGAAGCCCGGCAGGCCGAGATGGACGCCGCATTCGATATGGCCGCGCGCCTTGATGGCGTCGAGCGTCGGGCTGGGTGCCAATTGTTGGGCCTGCGCGGTCCCCGCGACGAAGACCGCAGCCGCGGCCAGAGCAATGAACTTCATGAATTCCCCCTCAACAGGTGCCGGCCGATACCGTACAAGCCATCGCATGGCGAGTAAATTGCACCTCGAAACGGCGCTGATGCCAGATGGCTGGAGGAACGACGTCGTGGTCCGCGTCGACCATGGCGTCATCGCCGGCATCGAGGAGGCCAGCCCCGGCGCGGCTGCCGACCGCATTTCGGGCGTGGTGGTGCCGGGCCTGCCCAACCTGCACAGCCACGCCTTCCAGCGCGCCATGGCCGGCCTCACGGAACATCAAGGAGGACGGGGCGGCAGCGAGGCCGATTCGTTCTGGACCTGGCGTGAGCTGATGTATCGCTTCGTGGCGCGCCTCTCGCCCGACGATCTCGAAGCCATCGCGGCGCTGGCCTACATGGAAATGCTCGAGGCGGGCTTCACCTGGGTGGCGGAGTTCCACTATCTCCATCACCAGCCCGACGGCCGGCCCTACGACAATCCGGCCGAGATGTCGGAGCGCATCGTGGCCGCCGCCGACACCGCCGGCATCGGCCTCACCCTGTTGCCGGTGTTCTATCGCCAGAGCGGCTTCCTCGGCCAACCGCCCGGCGACGCCCAGCGCCGCTTCGTCTGCGACCGCGACGCCTATGCGCGGCTGATGGAAACCCGCGTCCCCAGTGGCGTCATCGGCATCGCGCCGCATTCGCTGCGCGCCGTCACGCTGAAGGATCTCGAATGGGCCGCGCGCACGTTTTCAGGCAAGCCGGCGCATATCCATGTCGCCGAGCAGACGCGCGAAGTCGACGACTGCCTCGCCGCCCACAGCAAGCGCCCGGTCGATCTGCTGTTCGACACGATCGACGTCGATGAGCATTGGTGCCTGGTCCACGCCACCCACGCCGAGCCGAACGAGATCGCGCGCATCGCCAGGGCACAGGCGATCGTCGGGCTCTGCCCCATCACCGAGGCCAACCTCGGCGACGGGCTGTTCGACGTGCCGGCACTACTCGCGGCCGGCGGTCGCTTCGGCGTCGGCTCGGACTCGCTGGTCCGCATCTCCGCCGCCGACGAGTTGCGCACGCTGGAATACGGCCAGCGACTGATGCACCGGCGGCGCAACGTGCTGGGCGAGGCCGCGCGCTCGACCGGCCGGCGCCTGGTCGACGAAGCCCTCCTGGGCGGCACCCGGGCCGTGGGGGCGCCCGTCGGCGCCATCGCGCCCGGAAACCGCGCCGACTTCGTGGTCCTGCACGCCGACGGCTTCGAGGACGACGCGGTCCTCGACTCCTGGCTGTTCGCTGCCGACAATGCGGCGATCAAGACGGTCTATCGTGGCGGCATCCCCGTGGTGCAGCAGGGCCGGCACCGTGACCGCGACGCGATCGTGGCGCGCTACCGCCGACGGCTCAGTCCAGCCGCTTGAGAAGCTTGTCGCGCACGACGGGATTCTTTTCTGCCACCTTTATGATGGTCGTGTATTCCTCGATCGACAGGCCGTGCTTGGCGACCGCCTTGGTCACGGCGTCGTCGACCTCTTCGATGAGACGCTGCTTTTCGGCGGCCGGCGCCCGGGCCACCTTCTGCTGGTAGCTGTCGATGACGACGGACACGCTTTTGACGGCGCCCGCCACCGCATCGATCTTGTCGTCGGGAATGGTCAAAGGCTCCTTTGTCGGCTCGGGCGGCGTTATCACCGATGGCGGCCCGGGAGGGGGCTTGTCCTGCGTCCGGGCGGCGGGCGGGAAGAGTATGGACAGGAGGCCGGCCGCGGCGAGGGTCATGGCGCAAAGGCGGATTGTCGATGTCATGGTCATATCGGATCTCCGTGCTTTCCGATGTCCTTGTTCTCCGGATTGTCTGGGGGTTCTCCGGATTGTCTGGAAGACAGTGCTCCCCATCGACCGGTCGCACACGATGCGCGACCGGTCCGAAGATTGAAATCGTCGCTGGCGCCAGCGACGTCCGATCAATGGCGTCCGATCGGTGGGGTCCGATCAGCGACGCCCGATCAGTGGCGGTTTTCGATCTCGAGATCGACGACCTGGTCGGTCGACTCGGGTTCGTGCGGCTGAAGGCTTTCGGCCTTCGCATCGGTCCAGCTGGCGAGGTTCACCACCACGCCCCGCCGGCGCGCGCTCTTCTCCGCGTCGACGGGCTCCACGATATTGAGGCCGTTGCCGTCGAGAAAGTAGGTGTGATCGCCGAACAGCCGCTCGAGTTGCGGCATCATCGGATGTTCCGGCGAAATGGCTTCGCCATGCAGCAGGTGCTGGGTCTTCTCGATCTGCGCGGGATTCAACTTCATCGCACACTCCTGTCGATTGGAGTTTCCGTTCGTTGGTCGGGCAGTAGGTCGGACGTTTGCGGGGCCTCCCACGCGAGGTGGTCGAGAATCAAACGTTCTTCTTTGTCGGCCGTTCCGCAGTCGTTACCTTAGGATGGCGGCCGCTGCGATCAACCCGCCCGCTACAGATTAAGGTGCGCCGGCCTGTGTCAAATATTTCGCGCGGGGCGGGCAGTAAGTTTCCTTCGGCCACTACTCGCTCTATCTTCGGCGCGGACTCACGACCAACCCCCAGCCCGCCGCAGCCGATGAAACTTCCCCGAAAACCCGTCGCCGTCGTCTTCGACATGGACGGTTTGCTGTTCGACACCGAAAGCCTCTACGAGGAAGCGGCCCTGTCGGCGGCAGCCAGCCTGGGTTACGAGATGGCCCGCCCCTTCTTCCGCACTACGGTGGGTTCGCACTGGCCCGCGATCCGCGTCCTTCTTGCCGATCACTATGGCGCGGCCTTTCCGGCCGAAGAGCTTCGGACCGTGGCGCGGCAAAACTTCCAGGGGCTCGTCGACTCGCGCCGGTTCCTGAAGCCCGGCGTTCTCGAACTGCTCGATCTGCTAGACGAGCGACACCTGCCGCGCGCCATTGCCACCACCTCGGCGCACGCGACGGTCCAGCATCACCTCGAGGCGCACGATTTGTCCGGCCGCTTTCACCATATCGTGGCAGCCGGCGATTACGCACAACACAAGCCCGCGCCCGATCCGTTCCTGAAGGCGGCCGAGCGATTGGGCGTGGAACCGGGCCTTTGCCTCGCCCTGGAAGACTCGCACAACGGAGTCCGCTCCGCCGCCGCGGCGGGCATGATGACGGTCATGGTTCCCGACCTGCTCGAGCCTACCGCCGACATCGCGCGCCTCTGCGCCGCCGTGGTCGCCGACCTGCATGAGGTCCATCGTCTCCTGTCCAACACCGGCGACGACGGCAGATAAGAGGGAAAGCGACGGGCTGTCGGAGGCACTGGTGGCCTGGGCCTGCCGCGTTTCAGAGCGATTGCAGTAGCAGTGGACTTGCCTTAAAATAATCGAGTTCTTTGCTTTGCTCCCGCTTCACGGCGGTTGGCCGTCGCGCGTCCCCGCATGCGACCGGTATCGAGCATTGCTATTCGCGTATGGCGCATAGCGTGGCGTAGCCCCCCAGTAGTCCTCGCGTTCAGCATTCCTCGCGTTCCAGTTGCCATGAGGCTGAGAACTTGAGCATAGCGCCCGAGATTTCCCTGCTCTTCCCCACGCCGCTCATCGCCATCGAAGTGCCGGAGGCGGTCGCGCTCAACGCGGATTTGCGCCAGGCGATCGAGAAACGCCAGCAATGCCAGCCCAGCACGCAGCATTCCAACCTGGGCGGCTGGCAGTCGAGCCAGGACATGGATCGCTGGGGCGGCGCCCCGGCCATCAAGCTGCTGGCCATCGGCCGCAACCTCG
>ORJL011808874.1_pt1 | contig 11341 bp, 5 predicted proteins | sample 1779941 | NCBI WGS metagenome assembly ORJL01 (sample SAMEA104232317, study PRJEB22302) | groundwater metagenome | biome: forest; feature: aquifer; material: groundwater | place: USA | collected 2011-08-07 | depth 5.8 m | reverse complement strand
GGCCACAGATCCGCCTTGCTTGCCGGACCGGAGACTGGTAGCCTCCGAGCCAGCGCAGGCGTAAAGCCTGCGGCTACAGGGGTTCAGCGGGCCTGCTGTATATACAATGGACCGAATCCGGTGCGGCGGTGCGCCGGGTCTGGATCAGGTGAGCTCAGCCTCCCGCGCCGTTCACCTTCCCCAACGCCTCCAGGACCACCTCGGGCGCCATCGGGAGCTGCAGGAGCCTGACACCGGTGGCGTGGTAGAGGGCATTGGTGGCGGCGGGCGCGGAGGGGGTCAGGCCGCCTTCAGCCATGCCCTTGGCGCCGAACGGACCCTCCGGGTCCGGCTCCTCCACCATGATGTTGAAGACCGGGGGCATGTCCAGGGCGGTGGGCATCTTGTAGTCGAGGAAGGACGGGTTGAGTATGGCGCCGTCACGCCGGACCAAGTCCTCCCAACGGGCCTGGCCCAGGCCGGTCGCCACCGATCCGTCCAACTGTCCGCTGACACCCATGGGGTTCAAGGCGAAACCCACGTCCTGGGCGACAGTGACGCTGAGTATGTCCACCAGTCCGGTTTCCGGGTCGACCACCACCTCGGCTACCTGGGCGCCAAAGGAGTAGTTGGGCGAGGAGTTGCCTCCCAGCACCGGGTCCCGCTTCTCGGTAGGCGGGTCGTATAGCCCGCGGCCCAGCACCGGCTTTCCCCTTATCACCGCCTCGTTGACGGCGTCGGCAAAAGAAAATCCCTTGTCAGGGGCGCCTTTGACGTAGACGCGTCCTCCCCTGGCCTCCATGTCCTCGATCCGGGCCTCGAGGCGGTCGGCGACGGCCGCGAACACCTGGGAACGGGCGTCGGTCGCAGCCAGCTTGACCGCATTGCCGGCCACCACGGTGACCCGGCTGCCGAAGGTCCCCAGGTCCAGAGGTGTCGTCTCCGTATCGGCTGCGACTATGCGCATGTCTCCCAAATTCAGCCCCAAGACCTCGGCTGCGATCTGCGACATGGTGGTGTCGGACCCCTGCCCGATATCCGCGGAGCCTGTCAGCACCGTGGCCGTCCCCGTGTGGTCAAGCTTGACCACCGCCTGGGAAGCGTCATGAGCGCCGCCCCTGCCGCTGACGCTATGGTCCCCGCAGGCCAGGCCCTTACCCCGGGCCTCGGCGTGCCGGCTGCGCCCGTCGTCCCAGCCGTGGCTGGCGCAGGCCTGCTTGATGCACTCGCGCAGCGCGCAGCTCCTTATATTCAGCCGGTTGGGCGTGAAATCCCCCGGTTGAAGCGAGTTTCGCAGACGCATCTCCATGGGGTCCAGCCCGATCTCCTCCGCGATCATATCCATCTGGGTTTCGACGGCGAACCGGATCTGGGGATTGCCGGCCCCGCGCTGCACTCCCGTGGGAGGGTTGTTGGTGTACACCAGGTTCCCCTCGTACCGCGAGTTGGGGAGCCGGTAGGGGAGGTGCATCAAGGACCCGGCCAGGACCATAGGAGTCAGGGAATTCCGGTTGTAGGCCCCGTTCTCGGCGGTTAGCTTGTAGTCGATGGCCACGAAGCGTCCGTCCCGGTCCACCCCCATCCTCATCTCGATGACCATGGGCATGCGTCCTCCACCGTGGTAGAAGACCTCCTCGCGATTGAGCGCCAACCTGACCGGCCTCCCGGTCCTGAGGGAGAGCAGGCTCGTACAATAGTCGGTGGGGAACATGACGCTCTTGCCACAGAAGCCCCCGCCTACGGCGGGTTTTATCACTCGCAGGAGGCTCTCCTCTATACCCAACGCTTCCGCGACGTACCTTCGGAGCTTGAATGGCGCCTGGGTGGAGGACCAGAGCGTCATATGTCCTTCGTTCCCGAGGCTGGCCATGGCAGAGTGAGGCTCCATAGTCCCGTTCACCAGGCCCTGGGTGACGAAGACGTCGGTGCGCTCGTAGAAGGCACCGGTGAAGGCCTCGTCGACGTTGCCGAAGTGCTCCCGCATGGTCTTGGCGATGTTCCGCTCTACCTCGTGGACCAGCGGAGCGCCCGGCTTCATGGCCTCGATGAAGTCGAAAACGGCCGGCAAAGGCTCGTACTCCACCCGAATCAGGCCCAGGGCCTCCTGGGCCGTGTCCTCGTCCACCGCAGCCACCGCAGCCACCGCTTCGCCTATGTACCTGACCTTCTCCAGAGCCAGGGGATACTGGTCGACCATCTCGGGTGTATAGCCCCATTTGCGGAGGGCGTCCTTGCCGGTGATAACCGCCCTGACGCCGGCCAGCTTCTCGGCTAGCTTTGTGTCGACGTTCAGGAGGCGAGCATGGGCGTGGGGGCTCGCCAGAATCCTCCCCCAGAGCTGCCGGGGCAGGCTGAAATCGCCGGAGAATTTGGTGTCGCCCGTGGCCTTGGCCGGGCCCTCGATCCTGGGCAGACTCTTCCCGATCACCGAATACTCAGCCATGTTCGCCTCCTCAGTGAGATTGTGCAGGGGCTGCAGACCAGTGCCGTCGTAGACTTAGGTTCTGTCGGTGCATTCTGCCAAATGGGAGCCCCTTGTCTGTCATTCTGAGCTCCCTGTCTGTCATTCTGAGCGATGGGGAGGCGCGGCAGGGGGTCGGGAGCGAAGAATCTCCAGTTACTGGTAGGCAATCGCCGGCACGGGCGTACCTCGTCACTGGAGATGCTTCGGCTCCCCCCCGCCCCTTTCCCTTCCCCCCGGCGCCTCAGCATGACATTGCCACGCCGGGGTGGGCGCCGCCAGTCATGCAGTCTAACCACTGATAGCCCCTGCCGGCCCGCCACCGAACCGGGCGCCCGTTACCTACCCCAGGACCGTATCCTTGCCAAAGTGGTTGTAGACGCGCTCACGGAGGTCAGGGCTGGTCGCCACCATCTTGGGGAATTGGTCGATCCACTCGTAGGGCTTGCAGGCGTCTATGATAAGCCGGGAGTTGAAGCCCTTCTTCCCTACGGGGATGGCGGCGTCCAGAGGCCCGCTCCAGCACCGGCGCAGGAGCTCTATCGAGCGCTCCGGGTCGGACCGGGTGCCCAGGGCCCAGAGCACGTTCCCGATGTCGGACGGGTCGATGTCATCGTCGACCACCACTACGTAGCGTCCCATGTAGGCCCCGGCCTGGCACTGGGAAGCCACGAGGCCTGCCTGCCGGGCATGGCCCGGGTACCGCTGCTTGATGCTGATCACGACGAAAGCCCAGGCGCTGGCCGCCGCATGCATCCACACCCCCTTGACGTCGGGGACACCGGCATTCTCGACGGCCTCCCAGATACTGGCGGAGGTGCAGGGTGCCTGGAAGAAGTCACTGTCGTTGGGGGACCGGTAAGGCGGGCAGGCCGTGATGATCGGATTGTTCCGGTACATGACCCGCTTCACCCTGATCAGGGGCTCGCTCCTCTCGGCGCTTCCGTAGTAGCCCGTGAATTCCCCGAAGGGGCCTTCCGGCCGGGTTTCGTCGGGCAGAGACTCTCCCTCGATGACGATCTCGGAGTGCGCCGGCAGGGGCAGTCCGGTGAATGCTCCCTTGATCACTTCGATGGGCTCACCCTTGATGCCGCCGGCGATATCGTACTCGCAGATCCCGGGAGGCATGGTGAGGCCTGCCATCATAAAGAGCAGTGGGTCCTGGCCGAAGGAGATGGCCACCGGGCAGGGTTTGCCAGCGGCGAAGTACTTCTCCCGTTGGATCCGGCCCTGCTTGCCGGGGGAGATGAAGAAGCCAATCGTATTCTTGTCGTGGAGCTGGACCCTATAGGTGCCCAGGTTCACCCAGTCGCTGTCCGGGTCTTTGGTTATGGTGACGCTGGCCGTCCCAATATAGCGCCCGCCGTCCTCCTCGTGGTACCTGGGAGCCGGGAACTTGAGCAGGTCAACCTGGTCCCCCTCCATGATGTTTTCCATCACCGGGCCCCCGCTCACCAGGACCGGAGGTATAGTATTGAGGTTCCGCATCCGGTTGCGCCATTCCCGCACGAATTCTATGCCGGACAGGCCATCGGGCATGTTGGTGGTGAGCGCCAGCCGGGGGAGGGTGGTCAGGAGGGAGCCGAGGACCCGGTATCCTGCCGGGTAACCCTTGATATTGTCGAACAGCAGGGCCCGCTTGGACTTACTCTGCAGACCGTTGATTTCGATCAGAGCGCCGATCTCCTGGTCCCAGTCGGCCCCATCGTATTTCTTGAGCTCACCGAGCCGCTCTACTTCTTCCAGCCATCCACGCAAGTCCTTGTAGCCCATGTTACCTCCAATGGAAATTCCTCTGAGACCTGCGCCAACGGCTTGCCCCAGCGGGTGAATTCTAGACGTGCGCCCCGCTCTTTGTCAAGGCGTCTTCTCTTTCTCCCTTCGGGAGAAAGAGAAGAGAAAGGAATAGGGGAGACCCCTATAACCCCCCGAGAAGGGGTGCGCCCCTTCTTGACTACCCCCTCGGGTATTTAGTGCCCTCTGGCAGGTAGTTCCTTCTCCCCGTGGGAGAAGGTTAGGATGAGGGAACCCCCTTGTAGGACAACCGGCTTTCCCGCTTCTCGCCCCCTATTCCCAATGGATGCCCCCAGGCCCCACTAGCCAAACGGATGGGGCACCGTACCGAGCTCCAGGCGCTGGAAGGCCATCCGCTATCCGTTCACTCGTCCGTTATCCGTTGGGAAAATGGGGAATGGGACCCGCCAAGGCCAGCTTCGCCCACGGCTAGACCGCCGTAACCGGGCTGAGGCGGACCAGCCGTCTCACGCAAGGACCGCAACCGGACGGCGGTCCTTCCAAGGTCTGAGAGGGTATCCCCTTTTCCTTCACCATCCGATGGCTCCTTTAGTCAGCACCGGCAGGAAGGTCCACCGCCGGACGTCCGTCCGAGCCAGTGCGCTCGTGGTTATGGAGCCGTTGCTCACCTGGACCATGTTGGTGACGGCCCCGCTGGAGAAGCCGCCGTCTATCAGCGTCCGGAAGCTGAAGAACTGGGACGGCAGGCTGGACCCGCCCGGAGGCACAATCCCCGACCAGAGGATACTGTTGAGGGTGGGGCTGTAGACGGCCCCGCCGGACAGTGTGCCGGTGATCAGGTGGGTGCCGGAAGGAATGGTGTCGGTCAGGGCCACGGTCATGCCCTCCAGGCTGCTGTTGTCCAGGGTGATGACATAGGTCAGTGGGTCGCCAGGAAAGGCCCGGTCCTTGGTGACCAGCTTGGCTACCGACAGATTCGGTATTGCGGGCGTAGGGGTGGGAGTTGGGGCAGGCGGGGCGGATAGGCCGTAGCGCAGGATGACGCCGGGGTAACCCACGGCCCAGCCCTCGCTCGCCGACACCATGTAGACTGAATGGAGGTGCCCGCCGGTGGGGCTGGCGACAGCCTGCCAGGAGCCACCCGTGTAGTGGAGGATCGCGTTCCCCAAGGAGAAATCGCCTCCCACGGCCCAACCCTCACTCGCCGAAACCATGTACACGGAATAGAGCGCGCTGCCGATGGGGCTGCCAGCGACCTGCCAGTCACCCCCAGTGTAATGGAGGATCACGTTCCCCCGGGAGTAGTCGTCACCCACCGCCCAACCTTCCCCGGGCGACACCATATACACGGAATAGATCCTGCTGGTGGTGGGGCTGGAGGCGCTCTGCCAGGTTCCGCCAGCGTAGTGCAGGATCGCGCCTGAGCCACCCACGGCCCATCCTTCCCCAGCCGACACCATGAAGAGCGAATACAGATCGCTTTGGGTAGGACTGGTGGCGGACTGCCAGGCGCCACCCGCGTAGTGCAGGATCGTGCCGGAGCCACCTACGGCCCAACCTTCGTCAGCCGACACCATATACGCCGAGTAGAGCGGGTTAACGGTGGGGCTGGCGACGGTCTGCCAGGCGCCCCCGTTGTAATGGAGGATAGTGCCGTTGTCTCCCATGGCCCAGCCTTCGCCGGCCGACACCATGTACACTGATTCAAGCACGTTGGCGGTGGGGCTGGCGACGGTCTGCCAGGCGCCACTCGTGTAGTGCATTATGGTGCTCGCCCCTGACTGGAAGAACGGCACCTGGTAGTCGCCTCCCACGGCCCAGCCTTCGCTGGCCGACACCATGTACACCGACCTGAGTTCGTTGCCCTTGGGGCTGTTGACAGCCTGCCAGGCGCCACCCACGTAGTGCAGGATCGTGCCGTAGTATCCCACCGCCCATCCCTCGCTGGCCGACACCATGTAGATCGCATTGAGAAAGTTCGCCGTGGGGCTAGCTGCGGACTGCCAGACGCCACCCGTGTAGTGCAAGATCGCTCCATACCCTCCCACGGCCCATCCCTCGCTGGCCGACACCATATGCACAGATTGGAGATAGCTGACGGCAGGGATCTCGACAGCCTGCCAGGCTCCGTCAGAATAGTGCAGCATCGCAGACACGTTCGCGAACCCGCCCGCGTTTCCCACGGCCCACCCCTCGCTGACTGACACCATGTATACGGAGGTAAGGGAGGTGGCAACCGGGTTGGGGACGGCCTGCCAGGCTCCCCCGGTATAGTGCAGGATCGGGCCGAAGCCTCCCACGGCCCAGCCCTCGCTCGCCGATACCACGTATAGGGATTGGACGGAGCAGTTTGTGAAGTAGAGATGATCGGGAGGGCAGGGGACAGCTTGCCAGACCCCGTCCGTGTAGTGCAGTATCGTGCCGGTGTCCCCCGCAGCCCAGCCGTCGCCGGCCGATACCATGTACACGGAATTGAGCGCGTTGCCTGTCGGACTGGTTAGGACCTGCCAGACGCCACCCGCGTAGTGGAGGATCGTGCCGTTGCCCCCCACGGCCCAGCCGTCGCTCGCCGACACCATGTACACGGAATTGAGGTCGTTGACAGTGGGACTGCTGACAGGCCTCCAGTCGCCTCCGGTGTAGTGCAGGATCGTGCCATGCTGCCCCACGGCCCAGCCCTCGGTGGCAGACACCAGATACAAGGACCGGAGAGTATTAAGGCACGCCGGACCGCCGCTGGCATCGCAACGCCAGGTGCCGCCATCGCTGGTCTCGACGCGCCCCGGCCCCTCCGGACCGGATCTCAGCCGATCGCCAGAGCCTGTCGCCGGGCCAAGCCGGACCGCCGGGGGTGTCCCCACCCTTGGGTCCAGGTCCAGGGGCGATGCGCTGGCCCCGAACATGCTGGCTGCCAGACTACCCGCGGTGAGGAGAGCAGTTGCGACAACGAGGAATCTCTTCAATCCGCAACCTCAACCTGGTACTTGGGTTCGCACTCCACCACTCCTACTAGCGGATTATAGGGCCAGAGGGGCTTGCCCGGCAATAGCTCGAGGCTATACAGGAAGCATGAATGCAGCCGCCTTGTTCCCCTAGAAGGGAGGTTGGGGGTCGTCCTGAAAGACGCCCGCCCAAGACTCGGCTTGACCGCAGCCAGTTTGCCGCCTAGAATCTAACGTGCAATCTGGTTTGGGGCGGGGCTTAGCTTGGACAAAGAGGAATACACCCGGATGTACCATCAGGAGATGACCCACTGGTGGTACGCAGGCATGCGAAGAGTGACAGCGGCTCTTCTTGGTCCGCCGGTAAGCGTCCGGACCTACCGGATTCTGGACGCAGGCTGCGGTACCGGCGCCGGCCTGGACTTCTTATCGAGCTACGGACTAGCCTATGGCGTGGACCTGGCGCAGGAGGCCATTGACTTCTGCCGCATGCGCGGGATGACCCGCGTCGCTCGCGCCTCGGTGGCTAGCCTCCCTTTCCCATCGCGCTCCTTCGATCTTCTGACTAGCTTTGATGTCCTCTATCACATGAATGTGCAGGATGATGTCTCTACCTTGCGCGAGTTCCACCGGGTGTTGAAGGAAGGCGGACGCATCTTGGTACGGGTTCCCGCCTTCGAGTTCCTTCGGGGAGGCCACGACCTGACAGTGCACACCCGTCACCGCTATAGACGGGGAGAGATGGAGACCAAGCTCAAGGCGGCGGGATTCGCGATCAGCCGCATGAGCTACGCCAACAGTCTTCTCTCCCCTCTGGCTATCATCAAGAGACTGACGGAGCCCAAAGGTCGTCCCGGCTCAGATGTTCAGCCAGCCCATCCTCTGGTCAACCGGGTGCTGATGGGCATCCTGGCCGGGGAGGCGCTCTGGTTGCGAAGAGGTTCCTTCCCCTTCGGAGTCTCTCTGTTTGCGCTAGCCTGGAAACCGCCGGTACGATCGGCCCCATGACCCCGAGGGCCGGCGCCCTGTGGGCAATTCCCGTCTTCGTCCTGGCCTTTGCGCTCAGGGTCCTGGGACTGCCCGGTCTCCAGGTGTCCGGCGACGCGGCCTGGTCGGTCTTCCTGGCTCTGAAGGATGTGCCGGACCTGGTGAAGGCCACCGCTATAGACAGTCACCCTCCGCTGTATTACGTTCTCCTGCATTTCTGGACGGCCGGGGCCGGCCTCACTGAACTTTCGGTCCGCTTCCTTTCTGCCGCCACCGGCCTGCTCACGGTGGCAGTGACCTTCAAGCTGGGACAACGCCTCTTGGGAACGGGGCGCGGACTTCTGGCCGCGGTGCTGGCGGCGATTTCCCCTTTCCTCGTCTACTTCGACAGACTACCCAGGATGTACAGCCTTCTGGCTCTACTGGGCATGCTTACGCTCTATCTGGCGCTGCGCCTCCTGGAGAAACCCTCTAGAATTCTCCTCGGCCTCTATCTCGCCGCCGGCCTTGCCTCTCTTTATACTCACTACTACGGCGTCTTCATCATGGCGGTGGGGTTCCTGTCCGTCTCTGCCGGCTGGCGCCGGCAACCTGGAATGCTCCTGGCGTGGACGGGTGTCCATGTCGCGGCGCTGACGCTCTTTCTGCCGTGGGTCCTCTACATACTCGGCCCCTCCGTTACTGCGACCACTCAGGACTACGGGGCTATCGGATTAGCCCGTCCTGCCAGTGTACTGGATTTCTTGGGCCGTTTCTGGATAGCCTTGAACGTTGGAGACATGTGGGAGGTTGGCCAGTCGAGGCTCCTGTCCATCAGTCTCCTGGCGCCCTGGGCTGCCGGCCTCCTGATGGCAGTCCGCCGTTGGTGGAGATCTCGTGCGGTCAGAGGCGCTCCCCTTCTCCTGATTCCGGTTGCCCTGGTGGTCCTTCCCGTGGCGGCAAACGCCCTGATCTTCGTCGTGAGTCCGTACGTCCCTTTCACTCGCCAGGTCCTCCTGGCTACCCCCGCCTATCTGCTGCTCCTCGCCTGGGTACTGGGTGAGATCTGGCGGGGCCGCAAAGAGCTGGCGTTGCTGGGGTCGGCGCTGGTGGTGGCGGTCATGGCCTATGCCCTCTCCGGAACCTACTACGTCGAGGCTCACGCTGCGGACATAGAATCGGTGGATGCGGCCAGGCTGGTTGGCCGCCTGAAGGGGCCACAGGAAGCCATCGTCTTTCTGGCCCCCTGGAACGCCGGATACTACCGGCTGGTTTCAGGGGACCGGGCCGCCGGCGTCCACGCGCTGAAGGATATCCCCCTGGCGGACATGCCCGCGTTCCTCCAGAGCCGTTCCATGCTCTGGCTCGCCATGCTCGACACTCGCAAGAGGGACTCCCTCTACCCGATCGAAGAATGGCTGGACAGGAGCGGTTACAAGGCCTCCGAGCACTGGAACGGGCGCATGCGCCTGCTTCTATACGGAGGGAGGCCGGACCCTGTCCTCGAACCCGTGGGGGCCGATTTCGGCGAGGGGATAAAGCTGGACTCGGCAGGAATTGGGCAGCGCCAGGTCGCCCCTGGTGAAGTGGTCCGCCTCCTTCTGCGCTGGCAAGCCCTGAAAGATGTAGACCGGAAATACGTCGTCTTCGTGCACCTGGTCGATGGCAGCGGCCGGGGGTGCGCCGGCAGGGACGGCGAGCCGGTGGACGGGCTGGAACCCACCGAGAACTGGAAGACGGGTGAGCTAGTCGACGACCGCCGGGGGCTTCTGGTCGCGCCCGGTGTGCCGCCGGGCCAATACCACCTGGCCGTGGGCCTGTATTCCAGGGAAGACCCGGCGAAACGACTCACGATCCAGGGAACCGGAAAGGACGAAATCCTGCTGGGACCCCTCCAGGTGATGCCCTCGCCTTCCCATCCCAGTGAGACACCGGTTGCCACAGCCGGACCGCTTGGACTGGAGCTTCTGGGCTATCGTGCCGAGCCGGGGCGGGAAAGCCGGGTGGTGAAAAACGTGGATGGCCCGGTTGAACTCTGGCTGCCGGCTTCGTTTCACCCTGGCGACAGGTTCTTTGTCGAGCTGGAGTGGCGGTCGCAGCGTCCTCTAGGCGAGGCCTATCGCCTGCGACTGGAGATGACTGATTCTTCCGGTCGTGTGATGGGTCAGGCTGCCGAGGCTGTCCTGGGTGGAAGCTGTCCCAGCTTCCGATGGGTCCCTGGGGAGATAGTATCAGACCGCTTCGAAGTATCGGTTAGCCCCGAGGCGCCTCCCGGCCGCTACCAGCTTCGGGCCACCCTGTATCCACTCCAAGGTGGAACCCCGGTGGCGGATCCCATGGTCTTCGGCTCTCTGGTCGTCGAAAGCAAGTAGCTCAGGGCAGGGGGAGAACAAGTGCGGTCCCTCCCGGCTGTCCCTCATCGTCGAGCACCTGCAGACGCTTCCCTGACTTCAAATCGTAGAGGCCGACCTCCAGCCTGGACCCTTCTTTTTGGAAGGCCGGAGGTAGGGCGGCCCCGTGACGGTCCAGGACCGGCTCGCCCGGCTTCCAGGTAGTGGTGGGGGACAACCCCCCGACCGGCTCGCTGTCACCCTGACCCACCTGCCGGTTCGCCCCATCCACGGCGTGGACGAAAACCGTGTAGGGTTGTTCTACTTTCTTGTCGGTCTGCCAGAGCAAGGCAACCTGGAGCAGGCTGCGGTCGCCCCACGGCAGCACCCGGGCCTGGTATCCCAGAAGCTTGATGCCGTTCTCGAAGGTGGCCGGCCCCCATTCTCCCGGCTCAGGCAACACGTTGTCCTGGGGAAGGGAGAAGTAAGTGAAGGTGACGTTTTCGACCCATTTGGTCTGCAGTGGATAGCTATTGCGTCTGAGCCAGCCCTCGATGGCGTTGGCGCCGTCGAAATCGGGCGGCATGTACTTCACCAGCCAGAGGCCGGAATGCTTCAGGCCGGCCAGGAAAGCCTGGACCTGGAACGGGTTGGAGGCCCGGCGGCTGGGCAGTACGTAGACGGGTAGCCGGTTGTCGGAGTAATAAAAGAAGGCTGGGAATGCCTCCGGACCGTTTGCGATGACTCCGTCCTGCGGAGAGGACGACTTGGAGATGGCCTGGACCTGGGAGCGATAGTCGTAGCGGGCGAACTGCGGATCGAAGTAGTAATTGGCGAGGCTGACGCCGGAGGGCGCCACCACCAGCAGGGTCAGTGCGGCAAACATGAAGTGTTTGCGATACAGGAAG
>ORJL011590428.1_pt1 | contig 11341 bp, 6 predicted proteins | sample 1779941 | NCBI WGS metagenome assembly ORJL01 (sample SAMEA104232317, study PRJEB22302) | groundwater metagenome | biome: forest; feature: aquifer; material: groundwater | place: USA | collected 2011-08-07 | depth 5.8 m | reverse complement strand
CCATGTTGTCGTCGTAGGAATTAGCGTAATCGCCAGCTAGTCCACGTCCAACGCCATACTGGGCCATCAGGAGGTCAAATACAGTCGTCACCAGCACAGGCCCCTTGCTGGTCTGGATTCGCTTGACAGGCACGCCTCGCAGCGTGGCCTTGCCGCGAGAATAGTCCTGGAAACTGACGCTGGCCACCTCATCGTGCTTGTCCAGGAAAGAAAGTGTCGGAGCGATTGAGCTGTTATCCAGGCCGTCTTGCATCTGCAGGTTCCACTTGCCCTCTTCTTTGCCCCAGCGGAAGCCCACCGTGCCCTTGGGCATACGCGGTTCGGCCTTCTGCTCATCGTAAACAAGAAGCTTCCAGTCGCCGTTTTCAACGTCCTTATAGCGAGCAAGCCTGTTGGCACGAAGAAGCTGTCCTGGGTTGTAGGAATCGCCGTTCTGAGTAAGCTCCACCAGAAATGGGGAATCCGAGTAGCGCTTGAGGTAGTCTACGAAGTAGGGCACCTGCCGGTTGGCGTAATACTCCTTCAGAATCACATGCCCGACCGCCATCCACAGGGCAGTGTCCTGGCCGGCCTTCACAGGAATCCACCAGTCGGCGTACTTGGCCGCCTGGCTGAAGTCGGGAGAGAGCACCACGAATTTAGCGCCCTCATGCCTGGCTTCAGATATGAAATGCACGTCTGGCGTGCGTGTCATGTTCAGGTTAGAACCCATTGAAATAATGTACTTGGAGTTGTACCAGTCCGCACTCTCACACACATCCGTCTGGTCGCCCCATACCTCCGGGAAGGCGTTGGGAAGGTCAGCGTACCAGTCGTAGAAGCTCATGTTCACGCCGCCGAAGAGCTGCAAAAAGCGTGAACCTGCCGCATACGACATATACGACATGGCCGGTATGGGCGAGAAGCCAAAGACGCGGTCAGGCCCCCACTTCTTCGCAGTGTAAAGGCAGGAGGCAGCCACCAGTTCTATTGCCTCGTCCCATGTGGAGCGGCGGAAGCCGCCCTTGCCGCGAGCCTTCTGGTAGCGGCTGCGCTTCTTGTCGTCTTCCACCAAGGAACCCCATGCCTCAATGGGGTTGGCATGCTTGCTCTTGGCATCTCGCCAGAGGTCAAGGAGAGCGCCACGAATGTACGGGTACTTGACGCGTATTGGGCTGTAAACGTACCAGGAGGCGGAGATGCCACGCTGACACCCGCGAGGCTCGTAGGGCGGCAGTCCAGGCTCCAATGCAGGGTAATCAGTCTGCTGCATTTCCCACGTGATGATGCCGTCCTTAACGTAAACGGCCCAGGAGCAGCCTCCGGTACAGTTGACCCCATGAGTGCTTCGAACAACGCTATCGTGCTGCCAGCGGTTCCTGTAGAACTCCTCCCACTTGCGTGCTTTGGGATTCACCAGGTCTCGAATCAGGCTCATATCTATTACCTCCTTGGGTAAACGGCTAGCATGGAGTCAGCTTTATGAAAGATCCTTGTGTATTCCCTGGTGACGCTTCCACCAGATGAGGTTGGCCAACAAAAGCAGCGCCCCAGCGCCCGCAAGCGCCGAAATAATCAGAATGCCAACTGGAGAAGCCGGCTTCTGGGCTTGGCCAGCTTGTTGAAGATACGCCACTACATCGGCACGCTCCTGCACCGTTAGAGGCTTCTGGCTCCAGACGGCGTTCATCGCCAAAGTCGGCACGCCTTCCAGAAAGGCTGCCAGACCCTCGGTGCCGCCGTATTTAACAAACGCTCCTGTCAGGTCCGGGCCAAGAGCGCCGCCCCCCAACGCGCCGATGCCAGCCACACTGTGGCACGCTATGCACGTTGGCCCCCCACCTGAAAACCTGGCTGCGCCGGAGAAAAGGCGCTTGCCAGAAGCTAGGTCGCCCGGCGGCAGCGGCTGTCCTCCGGCGGGGGAAGCGCTTCCGGCACTGTCACTTTGAAGATAGGCAATAATCGAGTCAACCTGCGACTTGGAAAGGCCCTGATTGGGCATGGGAACGTTGTTGAACTTTTGCAGCAACTCGGTAGCTATTGGGTCTTTCTGAGCAATTAACTGGTCGGGGTTGGCAATCCACCGGGCTAACCAGTCTAGGTCGCGCTGCTCGGTGACGCCTTTCAGGTCGGGGCCTGCCCTGTTGCCCTGTCCGATCGTGTGGCAGGCGCTGCACTTTTCAGCATACAACTTCTTCCCATCGTCCGGCGACTGAGTGGGAGGCGAAGCCAGAACTTGAGGTGCATTAGCAAACATCAAAAGGACATACACAGCAACGGCCAAAGCAGCAATCGAACCCAGAACCACCTTCGGGTAGAGTGATACCCTCTTCTGCTTCATCAATTCACTCCTGTTGTAAACTCGTCCGAAGTCCATTAGACGGGCGGCGAGACACCAGATCTCTCGCTAACATACGCCAGCAGGTCAGGCAGCTTCCTGAAGTATCTCTGCGCCCCGGTCTCCACATCTGTCACGCGCCATCGCCACTCGGGCTGGTCATCGGCTTCCGTTGGCTCCAGCCATAGAGTTATTACAAACGACATGCCCTTCTTCATAGTGTGGGAGTGCTGATTCATGCTATTTCCAGCGTTGCTCTCATTTGCGCCCATTTTCACAACCCTCCCTTCCACCAGGCTTTCACAAAAACTGAAGAAGCGTATGTCGTGCCATTTGTCGTCACACACCCAGGCTATTGCTAGAACTTCTGTGGTGCTGAGACGGCTCACATCAAGCAGGACGGCAGCTCGTCCAATATTGAAAAACCTGACCGGTTGCGCTTTAGTTGGACTTTCACAGACATGCAAAATGAGAGCCTCTGTCTTTCATAACAGAGGCTCTCGTTCAATTCAAAACTAACAGAAAGTGAATTGATTACGGCCCAGCCCTGGAGCATATCTGCTTGTGAAGCTGCTCGGTTGCCGGTAGTGGGTCAACGTCAAGTTCTTTTCTCAGCAAATCTTTGCACACCTGGTACTGCCGCACGGCTTCATCGCGGCGCCCGCCTGCCCATAGAGAATACATCAGAGACCTGTGCACTTCCTCACGAATAGGATCGATCCGGAGGGCAGTCCGCAGGTAGCGAGCGCTTTTCACCCAATCCTGAGAGCCTGCGAAGATACTGGCCAATCTCTGAAGCACGTCCAGGCAAGTCTGCTGTAGTCGATCTCTTTCTTGCTGGCACCACTCGGCGAATGGTTCATCCTCCATGAAATCACCGCGGTACAGCTCTATCGCCGACTCGTATGCAGCCTTGGCTGCGCTGCGATCCCCCTCGGCCTCAGCCTTTCGGCCAATGTTGATCAGTGTATTGAACTCTCTCACGTCGACATGGCAAGAACCCTGGAAAGAGAAATAATAGCGGTCGCCATCGTTCCGAATGAACTGCCATTTCCCCTTCTCTCCGGGTAGCTCCACCAAGCGCCTGAGCTCATGCACCAGCACATACAGTTGCCCCGTGCGGGTGTCAGGCTCACCCTCGGGCCAGAGGAATTCGATAAGAGCGTCTTTTGTAAGCTGACGTCCATTGTGAGCAAGAAGGATTTTGAGTAATGTCAGTGCCTTTTTTCTGTGCACTGTGTTCTGGCTGAACAATTTTCCTTGAATGTAAAACTCAAAAGGCCCGAAACAACGGATATCCAAAGAGGGAGCCTGTGCCTCCTGGGTAGCATTATAGGATGCAGTTTGTGTAGGAGGTGCAACCAGTGCACCGGTCTCCGCCTTCCGGAGTATCTGGCCGAAGACAGCTTTTGTCTGGCGCTGCTGTCTCATTTGATACATATTATCTCGAATGACGGTTCCAGCGGCGTTAGCTGCCACTTCCAGAGGCACCAGATTCCAGGTCGGTGGGAGAGCGCCAAGCCTGTAGTAGTTCAGCACAAGAACGCCAACAGCTACCCCACTGGCAACCATTGGAATGCAGTATGAAACACTTCCCGCCCTGGCAGCCTGCTGACAGGCCGTCGGCCAAGAGGTCCTGGGCCCGTAAAAGGCAATTCCATGTTTTACCGCCAAAGCAGGACAACTATCAGATGAGTCTCCCTTGAGCGCTGGGCATACGGAGCGTGGAGCAACCCCCTGACTGATTTGCATGGCCACACCTTCACGCGTGCCGTTCAGTATGCTCAGGACGCCTCCCTGGGCACCACCCAGAGCAATCATGTGAGCCAAAACCCTCGAAAGAGTCCCGTTGAAATCGTACTCTTCGGTGTCGTTCACCAGGTCAGTCAAGGTATGAAGCTCGTCTCGGAGCTTCAAGAAATGAGCCTCAATGGCTGCCCCGAGAGGAGCGCTGAGCCACGAGAGATATTTGTAAGTTCTCTGCAAATCGACCTCCGGGCGACGGAAGGCGACGGCAAGGTATCCAGGTATCCCCAATGAACTCCGAAGAGGGACGGAAACATAAGAGCTGAACCCCAGTTCCTTAACGCGGGTGCGCAGATATCGAGCATCCCCCGCCAGGTTGTCAACCAGGATTGGCTCCTTGCCGGCAAGAACAAGCCCTGGATAGCCCTCGCCAGAACTAAAGCGCACGATTTGGGAGAAGGCGTTTCTGAAAAGGCCCCGATGCGACGTAAGCACCATGCCCTGCTGGCCTGGCTCCGTCAAAAACACCTCAGTCGCCTCTGCTCCCAGAGCGTCCTGCAGAAGGTCCAGAGTCTTACCGATGCTCTTCTGTAGCGAATCCGCCGGGAGAGAGTTGGAAAGGGTTGCAACAGCGGCCAGATCAAAAGGCGTGGTGACGCTAGCGGAGTGGGGGCTGTGCAAACGCACCAACGCTCCGCCTGGAGTTGATGGCAGTGATGTAACTTCGCACCTCAAGCGAAGAGGTCTGCCTTCGCCTGTACGCACCCGTAACGAAGTGCGGGCGACTATGTGGTCGTGGTGAAGCGCTTTTTGTGCCGGGCAATCTGGGCCGCATAGAAGGCGTCCTGTCGGATCCAACCCCTCAACCACTTCATAACAAGGCCTTCCAATTGCATTTTGCGGTGGAACGCCAAGTAATGCAGCCGCGCCCGCATCCCACTCCACTACACGCTGGCCTTCATCGACGATGAAGTGGCCTTCAAGAGGCTGGGTGGCCACCCCCGTCTCCACGACCCCGCTCTTTTTTCCTGACTTCTTAGCTACTTCCATTTCAATTCAGATTCTAATTATTTCGATGAGAAATAGCAATAAAAGATGCCAGAAGGCTCCGTAAACTTATGATGGAAAAGGATGACCCATACTTTAGTGTGGGGTACCTAAACAACCCGGAATAAAAGGAATTTGCCTAAATCAGGTTGACCGTCTCGACTCCCTCTTGCCGAGCCAAGCTAGCCGCTAATCTTGACCGCTCTTATTGCCATGAACAGAGGTATTTCTTCTCGTGCTCGGTTTTCGGCCTTTGCCGTCGGGCCAGGCTGGCTTGCTTTTGGCGACGGCCACTCCTCAACGGCGTCGATGAGCAGTCCCACCCTGGCCATAGATTCAACATAGGCATACAGAGGTCTGTGGAAGGTCCATGCCGTCACCTGAGGAGCTGAGCCGGGATGGATTTGAATGGGCACCTCAAGAGGCGAAAGATAGCGGTCAACCCTCCTGAATTGCAGCTTGCGCTCTTCGTCCCAGCCCCAGCCGCTTTGCCTAGGTACTCTGAAGCAGGGATGAACCATGGCTATGACAATGCGCCCGCCCTTACGGAGCAGTTTGCTAAACCCCTCAAAGAGCGGAGCCAAAGGATCAATGTTTTGAACGGCAAGCACACAAGTGACGGCGTCGAACTTCCCCGCCTCATTTGCCAGAGCGTTTTCCAGGTGGCGGGCGTCGCCCAGCAAATACCTGACCTGCTTGCCCGATTTTCGACGTGCTGACTCGATGAGCTTCTGAGAGGAGTCAACACCTGTTACTCGCACGCCCAGCCTCTGCACCTGCTGGCAGAAAGCTCCCTGACCGCAGGCCACATCCAGCAGATTTTCCCCAGCTTTCAGGTTTAGCAGCCGAATAACGCCCGGGAAAACCAGGTCTCTCTGAAAATAGCCGCCCTTTTCTCCCACTTGAACGTCGTACCAGCGTGCGACCTCTCCCTCCCAGGCAGTGCTTCTGGCCGACCCACTTCTGCGAGGAGCGCGTGGAGAAATGAATCGAGGCTTGCCTGATTCTACTCTTGCTTTGTCTCTGCGAGCGCCAGTCATGGGCGCGCCCTTGTCAGGCTCAACACGCCTTTTCCCAGTCCTGGTCGTTGACGTAGTGCAGATGAACTGGCTTGTTCAGGCTCTTGGCGAGGACTATGGCGTGGCGTGTGCCCCGGCTATTCCCGTCCCAGAAGGCGTGGACTTCGTCCACCTTGCTTATGACGGCGGTGTTTCTGTGTATGAAGAACTTTGGGTCGTCGCCATAAACGACGTCCGGAAATAAAACAGTGACCGGAATGCCTTTGGATTTTGCGTAATTCGCCGCTGTCAAGTCGGTGCCTGGAGCGCCGTTGATGACTATCTCTGTGTCCGACGGCAAAGAATCGATGAATTCTTTGATGGAGGCTTCCCATTTCCCAGAATGGAATTTGGTATATCTGGTTCCTACAATTCCTATTACTTTACCCATCATCTGGTCACCTGCATTATCTAATGATGGCATTCAAACCAGTCTTTTGCAAGTGTAAATCATAGTCAACACATATGGAAAACGACCGTGTACACAGTGACGAAAGTGGTGGGCGGTATAGGAGTCGAACCTATGACCTCCGCGATGTCAACGCGATGCTCTAACCAACTGAGCTAACCGCCCACTTTTATGACGGGTATCCCGAAGGTCGGGACCACCCTAAGAATAGCCTACACAAATAGGCTGGTCAAACAGCCCTAGGCCAGAGGCTGGCTCAAAGAAACGTCCTTGTCGACTTCTCCGTCGCCGCTCGGTGACACTGGCCAAGGCTTAGCCATTGCCGTGGGGCCGGACAGAACGCCAACGGCTGTACGCTCCGCTTCGGTAATACCCAGGCGCTTTCTACCGTCTTCAGAAATGTCCAGGCGAGCAGGAATGAGACGCCCGATTATCACGTTTTCTTTGAGACCCAGCAGTTTATCCACCGCGCCCAGAATTGCTGCGTTGGTGAGTACCCTTGCCGTCTCCTGGAACGAGGCAGCTGCCAGGAAGCTATCTGTGTTCAGGGATGCCCTGGTTATTCCCAGAAGAATCTGGCTGGCCGTAGCGGGCTCGCCGCCTTCCGCCAGGATCTTTGCGTTAAACTCTTCGTAGCTGAAACGGTCCACGTACTCGCCAGGCAGAAGCTCTGTGTCGCCAGGAGTTTCCACTCGCACCTTGCGCAGCATCTGCCTTATTATGACCTCTATGTGCTTGTCGTGGATGCTCACGCCCTGGGAACGGTATACCTTCTGAACCTCTTCAATCAGATAGTTCTGAACCTCGTCTCGCCCCTGAATTCGGAGGATATCCTGGGGGTTCTTAGGCCCGCCGGTCAGAGGTTGGCCCGCTACTACCTTCTTTCCGTTCTCCACAACAATGTGGGCGGCGGCGGAGACCAGGTACTCTCGCTGCTCTTCCTCTGTCCAGGCTATGGACACCGACTTACGGCTTACCTTGACCTTCCCGTCAATTCTGGCGGTGATAACATTGGCTGGAGCAATATCCGTGGTCGCTTTCTCTGCCTTCTTGCCCTTCTTTTCCGGCGTCTCTGGCAGCAAAGCCAAAACGGCACCAACACTCACGGCGTCCCCGTTGGCCACCTGGAGCTTGTAACCCTTGGGTATGTCGTAGTCGTCGCTGAACTCTTCAATGCTGGAAATCTTGATGATGCGTCCATCAGGGCTTTCCAAAATCTCAGCAACACCGTCTATCTCGGAAAGGACAGCCTGTCCTTTAGGCGCTCTGGCTTCGAACAACTCCTCAACCCTGGGCAAGCCGCTAGTGATGTCAACACCTGCCACGCCTCCTGTGTGGAACGTTCTCATGGTAAGCTGAGTGCCCGGCTCGCCGATGCTCTGGGCGGCTATGATGCCTACAGCTTCACCTGTAATAGCTGGTGACCCGGTGGCCATGTTGCGTCCATAGCAAAGTTTGCAGGCGCCTCTTTGAGCTTCGCAGGTCAGCGCCGACCGCACATGCAGCCTCCCGACTCCCGACGAAGCAATTTTCTTTGAGACCTCTTCGTTGATGCTCTCGTTTCTCTTGACCAGTATTTCTCCTGTGGAAGGGTCTGCCGCATCGCTGGCAGCATATCTTCCCAGAATCCTGTCAGCGAAAGGCGCCATAAGCGACTTATCTTTCAAATCCTCTACCCACACGCCTGCGGTAGTTTCGCAGTCATCGCTCAGGATAATCATGTCTTGGGCGACGTCAATGAGACGGCGGGTTAGATAACCGCTGTCAGCGGTTCTCAGAGCAGTGTCGGCCAAACCCTTGCGTGCGCCGTGAGTAGATATGAAGTATTCCAAAACGCTCAACCCTTCACGGAAGCTGGCCTTGATCGGCAAGTCTATGATTCGCCCTTTGGGGTCCGACATGAGGCCTCTCATGCCGGCCATCTGCTTGATCTGGGCAATGTTGCCCTTGGCTCCGGAGGAAGCCATGAGGTATATTCCTCCGTAAGTTGGCAGATTTTGCTCTATCAGCTTGGTCATGTCGTCGCTGGCCTTGGTCCAGATCTTGATTGCGGTGTTATACCGCTCTTCCTCTGTGATCAAGCCACGCTGGAATTGCTCGTCCAACTGTTTTATGGCGGTGTCAGCCTTGCTCAGAATCCCCTTCTTCCCCTCAGGGGTCTCAATATCGTTGATGGCGATGGTTATGCCTGCCTGGGTTGCGTAGTGGAACCCTATTTGCTTGATGGCGTCCAGGATTTTGGCAGTTCGCTCGTTCCCCAGAGTTCTTATGCACTGGCCCACCAGCTCTTTCAAAGCACCCTTGTCCATTATCTTGTTAATGTAGCCGATTTCGACAGGCAGCACCTCGCTGAAGACGATGCGCCCCGGTGTAGTCTCAATCGTGTCACCATTCTTAGAATCGGGTGCCCGGACGGTAACCTTGGCTCGGAGGTCTATGGCTCCCACCTCGTATGCAAAACGAACCTCTTCGAAGGTATTGAACCTCTTGCCTTCTCCTCTGGCTCCATCCTCTATCATAGTCATGTAGAAACAACCCAAAACCATGTCGAGTGTCGGAGTCACAATTGGCTCTCCCGAGCTTGGGGAAAGCAGGTTGTTTGTGCTCAACATGACCTTTTTGGCTTCAAGGACGGCCTCTTTAGACAACGGCACATGCACAGCCATCTGGTCACCATCGAAGTCGGCGTTGAAAGCGGAGCAGACCAGCGGGTGAAGCTGAATAGCACTTCCCTCCACCAGAACAGGCTGGAAGGCCTGGATGCCCAGACGGTGCAGAGTGGGTGCGCGGTTCAGCAGGACAGGCCTGTCCTTGATAACGTCTTCCAAAATGTCCCAGACTTCCGGTCGGACGCGCTCTACCATTCGCTTGGCGCTCTTGATATTGTGGGCAAAGCCCTGTATCACCAGTCGGTTCATAACGAAAGGTTTGAAGAGTTCCAGGGCCATGCGCTTGGGTAGTCCGCACTGATGCAGCAGCAGCTCAGGACCAACAGTGATGACCGAACGGCCGCTATAGTCCACGCGCTTGCCCAGCAGGTTCTGACGGAAACGCCCATGCTTGCCCCTGAGCAGGTCTGATAACGACTTTAGTTTGTGGTTATGGCTCCCTGAGATAGCCCTACCACGACGGCCGTTGTCAATGAGGGCATCAACGGCCTCTTGAAGCATTCGCTTTTCGTTCCGAACTATTATTTCTGGCGCCTGCAGCTCCATGAGGCGCTTCAGCCTATTATTCCTGTTAATGACCCGACGGTACAGGTCGTTCAGGTCGCTGGTGGCAAAACGGCCACCGTCTAGCTGAACCATAGGCCTCAGTTCTGGCGGCAGCACTGGCAGCACTGATATCATGACCCATTCCGTCTTGTTGCCGCTCTTGTGGAAGGACTCCACAATTCTAAGCCTCTTGATTGCCTTCTTTCTTCTCTGGCCGGAGGTCTCATGCACCTCGCCCTGTAGGCTTTCACGAAGCTGGCCCAGGTCAATCGTGCGAAGAATTTCAAGGATCGATTCAGCGCCCATTCCAGCCTTGAAAATACCTTTGTAGCGGTCTCTCAACTCCCTAAATCTTCCCTCAGGAAGAAGCTGCATAATGCGAAGGTCTTCCAGATCGTCGATGCGACTCTGGAAATCTTCTTTCATCTCTTCAATCTCTTGCTCCAGCTTGACCTGAAGCTTCTGTATTTCCTTCTCGCCTGGCAGGCTTTTTTCCTGGCGCTCCTTGTCCTTGAGCGCGCTTAGTTCAGCTTCCAGCTTGCTTCTGGCAGCCGCGATTTCTTCGAGGGCAGCCGCCTCTTTCTTGGCGGTCTCAGACTCCATGGCCTCGCTTAAAGTATCCAGCTCCCTTTTTCGCGCCTCTTCATTGACTTCGGTGACTATATACTGAGCGAAGTAGAGCACACGCTCCAGGTTTCTGGGAGAGACGTCCAGGAGAAGACCCAACCTGCTCGGTGTACCTTTAGAAAACCAGATGTGGGCCACCGGAACGGCCAGACTTATGTGGCCCATCCGCTCACGGCGCACCTTGGCTCTGGCCACTTCCACTCCGCACCTGTCGCAGATGACGCCCTTATAACGAATCTTCTTGTACTTACCGCAATAACATTCCCAGTCCTTGGTCGGGCCGAAAATGCGCTCGCAAAAGAGTCCGTCCTTCTCAGGGCGCAAGGTGCGATAGTTTATTGTTTCTGGCTTGGTAACCTCGCCGTACGACCAGACCTTGACCTGCTCTGGTGAAGCCAATGCGATTCTAATTGCGTTAAAATCACCGGCAGTCTGAGGCATATTTCACACTCCTAAGGTCACTAGCTTCTATAACTGAAAACGCGCGTTATCTCTTAAAAGGCAATCAGAAATCTTACGAGCCGTCCGCAGGTTTTGAATCCGGGTCGGCGACATCATTCTTTTCCTCCACCTTAATGTCAGAGGCAGCAGGCTGAGGCGCCTCGTTTGTAGCTTCTTTTGCTCCGTCGCCTTCGCCGCCCACGGGAGTCAGAGTCCCACCTGCAACTGTGGGAACAACTACGTTGCTGAGACTCAGCAATGTTTCTTCCTCGCCGTCTCCATCTGAAGGGCCAGGCAGTGCAACCTTCTCCTCAACTTCATTCAAAAGCTCTACGGACAAAGAGAGCGATTGGAGTTCCTTCACCAGGACGTGGAAGGACTCCGGCACGCCTGGATGGATTATGTTTTCGCCCTTAACTATAGCTTCATAGGTCTTTAGCCTTCCCACAACATCATCTGACTTGACGGTGAGCATTTCCTG
>ORJL010575714.1_pt1 | contig 11341 bp, 9 predicted proteins | sample 1779941 | NCBI WGS metagenome assembly ORJL01 (sample SAMEA104232317, study PRJEB22302) | groundwater metagenome | biome: forest; feature: aquifer; material: groundwater | place: USA | collected 2011-08-07 | depth 5.8 m | reverse complement strand
TTTACTACTTACTACTGGTTGTTGAAAAGGATGAACGTTGTAATCCTTTCACTTACAGCGTTTATTACTCCGATTATAGCGGTTATTCTTGGCTGGCTGATTATGAACGAAAATTTTTCTTTTCAAACTCTTGCCGGAAGCGCATTAGTGCTAATCGGAATTTTATTTGCTAACTTTAGAGGGTTAATGAACTACTATCAAACTAAAAAGAAATTTAATTAATGATTAACGTAATTAGAATAAAGAACGCATCATTCTATGCATATCACGGCGCTCATCAAGAAGAACAAAACATGGGCGGAAAATTTGAAGCTGATGTTGATATCTATACAGATTTTTCTTCCGCTGCAGAAAAAGACAATCTTAAACTTACAATCAACTATACTGAAGTATATAAGTTTATAAATCAAATTGTTCACGAAAAGAAATATTATTTGATTGAAACTCTTGCAACGGTTATTGCCGATTCTCTTTTAAAAAAGTATTCTAGTATTAAAAAAATTGCCGTACGGGTTCGTAAACATAGTGTCCCGGTCGGCGGTGTACTTGATTGTGTTGAAGCTGAAGTGATCAAAGAAAATGGGAAGTAATGTTTATCTTGGTCTCGGTTCAAATAAAGGAGACAGATTTAATTATTTAGTAAGTGCAGTAAAATTAATCCGCCAAGATAAGAATTGCAGATTAGTAAGATCTTCATCCGTATATGAGACAAAACCTTATGGAAATTTAGATCAGGAGAATTTCTATAATGCTGTAATATTAATTGAAACTAAATACGATTTAGAAACGCTTTATTATTTTCTAAAAGATATTGAAAAGGAAGTAGGAAGAGAAAAATCAGAAATACACTGGAATCCTAGAGAAATTGATGTTGATATTCTTTTCTATAATAACTTAATTTATAAGAGTGAAATATTAACGGTTCCGCATAAAGATATTATGAATAGAGATTTTGTACTTGTTCCTTTGATAGAGTTGACAGATGATTTTATCCACCCGGTTCTGAACATAAAATTGAGTGACATTGATCTGTCTTTAATAGACAAACATATAATTCGAAAACTGAATAAAATATTATTATAAACTTGTCAGAGATCAGATATATAGCGATTGAAGGTGTAATTGGTGCAGGCAAAACGACACTTGCTCAGAAATTGTGTGATAAACTTGGCGCTAATTTGATTCTTGAACAATTCGAAGAGAACCCTTTCCTTGAAAAATTTTATGATGACAGAAAACGTTTTGCTTTTCAAACGCAAATGTTCTTTTTGATCAACCGTTACAAACAGCAGCAGCAGTTAAATCAGCAAGATCTTTTTTCCAAATATATTGTCTCTGATTACATATTTGAGAAAGACAGAATATTTGCTTACTTAAATCTTTCCGGTGAAGAGATAAAATTATACGAAAGTATTTTTCCTCTATTGGAAAGAGATATTCCGCAACCGGACCTGGTAATATTTTTGCAATCAAACATTGACAGATTAACAACAAACGTTAAGACACGGGGAAGACAAATTGAACGCAACTTGACGCGTGCATACTTGACCGAGCTTTCTGAAGCTTACAACAATTTCTTTTTTAAGTACAATAATACTCCGCTATTAATAGTCAATACTTCCGAAATTGATTTTGTAAACAGAGAAGAAGATTTTGAAGAACTTTACGAACAAATATTTAGAGACGATAGGGGCTTCATTGAGTATTTCAATCCCGAAGCCAAAGGTTAGATTATGAGTTTATTAAGATTTATTCTTTATTCACTGATCTTCTATTTAGTCTTAAGAACTATTAAAAATGTAATAAACTTTTTCACCTTAAACAAGGGTAATACTCCCAAGAAAAATGTAAACACTACATCTTCGAAATATAAAATTGATAAAGAAGATGTAATCGAAGCGCATTTTGAAGAATTAGATTCCGCAAAATCTGAAAATCCAAAAGAAAAATCTTAATGTCCCTCAAAGATAATTTTAGAAAAGTTGTCATTAATCTTTTAGAAAAATTTTTAGCTGTTCCGGAATATTCTGATAGGTCGCTCGGGAATCCTAAAAATATTTTAGTGATCCGCCAGCACAATCAATTTGGCGATCTGCTGGCAAGTATTTCTTTATTCCGTGCTATAAAAGAAACGTATCCCGATTGCCGCCTTACTTTAATTGCCAGCCCGGAAAATTATTATGCGGTTGATAAGAACAAATACATTGATGAAATATTCGTCTTCAAGAATAATAAACTCTGGATTCCAAACTATATATATCGTTTGAAAAAACTTCTCAGACGTAATTGGGATCTTGCAATTGTACCGGTAACTGTTGCGGTTTCGTTAACAAGTTGTATCCTAACCGGATTATCAAAAGCAAAAATTAAAATTGGTCCGAAAGAATTAAACGGGAATAAAAATAATCTCGCGTTTGTATTTAACCACAGAATAAAATTGGACTGGCGTAAATGTCCTGATGCACATGTCTCCGATTTTATTTTGGATATAATTAGACCGTTTGGAATTAGAACAAAAAATTATAGTACAAGTGTTTTCTTTGATGAAGCGGATATTAAAACAGCGAATCAATTTATTGAATCATTATTACCTAAAGATGATTGTACTCTGATCGGCTTTCACATAGGTGCCGGCAAACCGCAGAACAGATGGCAATTGGAGAAATATGTTGAGTTGATCAAGAGAATTAAATCGAAGATGAATATTAAAATTTATTTTACAGGAAGTGATTCCGATAAAGAAGAATTAGATTTCATGAAAAAACATTGCGGGAATAATTGCGGATACTTTTTGAATAAAAGCATTCCGCAGCTTGCCGCTTTGATTTCACTAAGTAATTTTTTTATAACAAATGATACCGGAGTAATGCATGTAGCCGGTGCAACTGCAACTCCGCAAATTTCAATTTTTGGTCCGACAAATCCATTTAACTGGGCGCCTGTAGGTCCAACAAAATATTTTTTACGCAAATCTGAATTAATATCCGACGTATCGGTTGATGCTGTTTTTGATCTATTCAATTACTTATTAGAAAAACAGAAAAATGAAAAACATTAATCAAAATTTAGCTGCTATTGATGTAGGCACGAACTCTTTCCACCTAATTGTTGTGAAAACAAAAGAGACCGGTGGTTTTGAAATTATTGATAGAGAAAGGGAAGTAATACGTCTTGGTGAAGGCAGCAGCGGAAATATAAAATATATCAAACCGGAAGTTTTTGGAAGAGCGATCGCGACTCTGAAAAGATTTAAAGGTATAGCCGCTTCTCATAATGCTGTAGTGAGAGCAGTTGCTACAAGCGCAGTTCGTGAATCATACAATAAGAACGAATTCATTCAAACAGTTTTGGAAGAAACCGGAATCGAAATAGAAGTTATCAGCGGTTACGAAGAAGCACGCCTTATTTATTTGGGTACGATGAAAGCCGTACCGATCTATAATAAGAAAGCTTTGGTGATTGATATCGGCGGCGGTAGTACAGAGTTATTAATTGGGTATAAAGGGGAAAAGAAATTTTCAATTAGTTTGAAGATTGGTGCCGTTAGATTAACTGAAAAATTTTTCCCGGATTATGCTGTATCAGATTCTAGAATTAAAGAATGTAAAAAATGGATTGAAGTTGAATTAGTTCAAGCCGTATCGGTGATCAGTAAATTAGGATTCAGCATTTGTGTCGGTTCATCGGGAACAATAATGTCAACCGGTTTAATTATTCAAGCTATGCGCAAAGGGAATTCAACCCCGGGAACAATACTTAATAATTTTGAATTTACCCGAAAAGAATTAGAAAAAGTTAAAGAAGAAATCCTTAGCAGAAAAACTTTTGAGAAAAGAAAAAAAATTCCCGGACTTGATGAAAAGAGGGCTGATATAGCGCCGGCAGGAATAATTATTCTTTCGACAATTTTTCAGTTATTAAATCTAAACACTCTGATAATATCGGGATATGCGCTGCGGGAAGGAATAATTTTAGATTCGCTTCAAAAACTTCATGCAGATTCTTCCCTACCTAATCTATCCAATATCAGAAATGAAAGCGTGAGAAATCTTGGCGAATCTTGCAGATATGATCATCAGCATTGCAAACATATTGCAAAACTTTCGGTTGATCTTTTCAATCAATTAAAAAACTTACACAACCTTGCAGATGGATGTAAAGAATATCTTTACGCAGCGGCTATGCTTCATGATATCGGTTATCATATTTCGCATACGAATCATCATCAGCATAGTTTTTATATTATAAAAAACAGCGAGCTGCTTGGTTTTAATGAAAATGAAATTAGTATAATTGCTCATACAGCGCGTTACCATAGAAAAAGTCATCCAAAATCCCGCCACGAAGATTTTAATTTGTTATCACCGGCAACACAAGAAGTAGTGAAAAAACTTTCCGCAATCTTACGGGTTGTTGATTCATTAGACAGAACGCATAAGAGAATAGTGCAGAGTGTCGAATGTAGAGTGAAGAACAATAAAGTTGAGTTAAATCTGAAGATTAGTAAAAATGGAAATCCTGAGATTGAGCTTTGGAATCTTGAAAGACGTAAAGGTTTGTTCGAAGAAGTATTTTCAAAAAGATTAATTGTAAAAATAGTTGCTGCTTAATTACCTTCATTAATGTTATTATTCAACTTTGGGCAACGTAAAATAGAAAGAAGAACCTTTTCCTTTTTCACTAATAACCCATATATCGCCACCAAGTTTATTAACCATTTCACGACAAAGAATTAAACCAAGACCAGTTCCAATTTCTCCTTCTGTTCCATTACTTGTATAGCTTTGATCAATTCTAAAAAGTTTATCTATTTTTTCTTTATCTATACCTACACCCGTATCATTGATACAGATTTCCACTAAATTATTTTTATATATACTTGATACTGAAATCTTTCCGCCCCTCTCGGTAAATTTAATTGCGTTAGAAACCAAATTGCTAAAAATTGAATTTAGCATTCTTTCATCTGCTAAAACAAAAATATCATCGGTAACTCTGTTTTGTATTTCGATAAATTTTCCCCCGGAGTTTTGAGCAATAAGATTAAAAACATTTATTACAATTGTTTGCAGTTCCAACTTCTCTATATTGCATTCCATCCTATTTGTTTGAAGTTGAGCCCAGTCTAAGAGTTGCTCAATCAGTGTGTACAAGTTTTTAGTTGTTTTATATATGTTAGCCGAAATATCTTTCACTTCGTCATCGTTGAGTTCATCATAATCTTCCGCTAATATATTAGAAATGCTTAACAGTCCTTGGAAGGGTGATTTTAGATCATGTGCTACAATAGAAAAGAATTTATCTTTCGTAGCATTCAATTGTAATAGTTCTTCTTCTGATTTCTTAAGTGCAGCTGTTCTAAGTATTACTTCCTTTTCTAGTTTATGCGTGTATTTTATTTCAGAAATGTAATTTTGAATCAAATATAATACTATGCCGAAAACTCCTATAGATAGTAGAATAAACCACCAGCGTGCATAAAACGGATTTAATATTGTGATAGTATTCGATGCACTTGATATACTCCAATCGCCTCCTAAGTTTTTTGTCTGTATAAGAAATTTATATTCACCTGGTTTAAGGTTTGTATATCTGATCTGATTATTAGTTCCAATTTCCGTCCATACATTATCAAAACCTTCCAACTTAACTCTATATTGAATAAATTTTTCATTTATAAATGAGATTGCTCTAAATCGAAAAATAAAGGAACTTTCTCCATCACTCGTTTCAAATGGTTTGAGTAAATCATGTATCACACCTTTTGAGTCTTCTATTTCAAGAGCTGCTATAATAGGCGGCTTAATTGGAAGATCGTATTGGGGAAGATAACATGATAGTCCACGATCGGTTCCAATCCAAACTTTTCCAAACGAATCTACGGTATATGCAGAACGATTTGTTTCTCTTCCAGCAAGCCCGTCTTCAAGACTGAATCTTCTTGCTGTTTTGCCGTCCCATTTTACAACTCCATCATTAGTTCCAAACCAATAATTGTTATTTCTATCTCGTGTAATAAAAAATATTTTTCTATCAATAGTGAAATTATTCTCGTGAAATTTTCGAATAGAACCACTCTCAAGTAAATATAAACCATTTGCAGTTCCAAGTATTTTTTTATCATCAGTATAATCTTGAACAGCATAAATGCTATTTCCAAATCGTACTCTACTATCATACAATTTTGTGAATACACCATTTTTATAAATTGCTAAACCATCAGTACACGCTCCATAAATTGTACCATTTGCATCACTAAATATTTTTCGAATGTTAAAAAATTCTTTGTTATTAATTAAAACAAGATTCGAATGATCCTCGGAAATCTTAAATAAACCTTCTTCCGAACTGACCCATAAAGTTCCATGTTGATCAGTCATAATCGAGTTGATTTGAAGAGTCTTCTTATATTTAATCCAACTTATTTCTTTAGAATTACTCATTTTACCTACACCAAGTTCAGAACCTGCAATCCAGACATTCCCCATCGAATCCTTACAAAGGTCCATAATTCTAGAAAGTGTATAATTTTTATCAGAAGGGTAGGTTAAAGTAACTGTAGAGAATTTACCATCCTTGAGAATTGAAAGACCATGATTATGTCCGAAAATATAATACCCTGGATTTATTTCAATTGTTGAAGTGACCTCATTTTCCAATAATCCGTTTTCTTCGAAGAAATTTTGAAAAGAAAAACTACTGACTTTGTCGATACCTCGATAACCGGTAAACCAAATGTTTGATTCACGATCAAGAAAAATAGCGGAACCTCCTGAAGTTGTGAATCTATTTTCTTGACTAACCGCTATTACTTTCTTGGTTGATTTTTCCAGATAAAATCTTTCAACCTCATTCCCGTAATAAATTCTATCTATCTTATCATAAAGAAAGCAGATATGTTTCAGCTTTTGTGTAGGGAATTCGGTCGTCATTCTATTATTAGAAGTAACTAAGTTAAATTTTCGATTTTGAATTGTACCGATCCATTTATTTCCTAAAAACCAAATATTAGGTATCGAATTGTTATTAAGAAATTCAAATTCTATTGATTTTATTTTTTTTGAAGGAACATTTATTATTGAATTCAAGCTATTGTCAATTTTCCCGTCATCGATGACGGACAAACCATTTTCAGTGCAAACATACAATTTGTTTTGGAAGCTTTTTACTGTATTTACACGATCATCTATCAACCCTTCTTTTTGAGAAATGCGGCTCCACTTTCTATCTTTATAAAAAAATACTCCTTCATAAGTACCGAAATATAAAATTTGTTTATTGTTCTCATAAATAAAATCGAAAGATGTAAAATTTTTATATATTCCATTTAATTGAGGAATTTCATCAATCAAAGTCCATTTATTATTCTTAAATATTGCTATGCGAGTACTACTCCAATAAGGGACTGCAATAATATTATTGCTGCTGTCAGCTTTGATCAGGAAATATTCACTGCGCGGTAATCCGTCTTTATCACTGTAGTTTTTCCAATTATAACTATCATAAACAGAAACACCGTACTCGGTAGCGAACCACATACGTCCTTGTTTGTCTTGTGTAACGTCATGGATAAAGTTGGTATTCAGTCCGTTCTCTAGTGTATAAGTTTGAACTGGAAAGCTTTGTCCAACAGTTTGAATTTGAAAGGAAAGGAATAAATAAAAGATTGTAAACACCAACGATACAATGTGAATGTGGTGCTTAATATTATTTCTAAAAAAATTGTAGGTCTTCATCATTTAATTATCGGAGTATTTACTGAAAACTTGACAGGGTAAATAAAAAAGTTGAGAACAATTATTTTTCTTTTGTTCATATATGAGCTACCTCTGTAAGGTAAAATATAAAAATAATTAATGGAATTATCATATCAATTGTGAATAAGCTTCCTTTGAACATTTTAATAAAGTAACTTTAGTTGTTCATCAATCAAATTTTTCTTGACAAAACTAAATTTAATCGTTATAATCAATTCAAATTTTCCTAACCTCGCCAATTATACAAAACAACAACCATTAAGGAGTAACAATTATGAACTTCTCTTCCGTAAGACGTAAGTTCGTTGCTTGGGGGATATTATTATTTTTTGTTTTAATTATTATCAATGCATGCCAATCAGATGATGAACAGTTACTATCACCTGATAACCAGCGTACAAATCAATCACTAACATTAGATAAAGCAACAGCTCAAGATATTGGACCTGGATATGTTCCGGGAGAAGTATTAGTAAAATTTACTCAGGGGACTTCAAACAGCATACGTGATGCTGTGTTAAGCAAAATCAACGGTAAAGTAACGGAAAAAATCCTTACACGTGTTATGAAGAACTTTGGGGATAATGAAGGCATCACTTTAGTGAATACTCCGTTAATGGTTCCGGCAGCCGTACAATTACTGAAAGGTCTGGCAAATGTTGAATATGCCGAACCAAATTACATTTATTATCATAGTGCTGCTTCGAATGATCCGTACTACACTAACGGTTCTCTTTGGGGAATGTACGGTGATGCTACTTCGCCGGCTAATCAATATGGAAGTCAAGCAGGTGAAGCATGGGCAGCCGGAAATATTGGTTCAAATACTGTATATGTAGGAATTATTGATGAAGGTATAATGAAGACTCATGAGGATCTTTCTGCCAACATCTGGGTTAATCCATACGATCCGGTTGATGGTGTAGATAATGATGGAAACGGTTATGTTGATGATACCAACGGATGGGATTTTGATGGTAACAATAACACAATTTACGATGGTTCACAAGATGATCACGGAACACACGTAGCCGGTACTATTGGAGCAGTCGGCGGAAACGGCAAAGGTGTAGCCGGTGTATGCTGGAATGTCAAAATGATATCTGCAAAATTCTTAGGTCGTCGAGGTGGAACTACTGCAAATGCAGTCAAAGCAGCAGACTATATCACAGATCTTAAAACTCGTCACGGGATAAATCTTGTAGCGACAAATAATTCGTGGGGCGGGGGCGGTTATTCTCAAGCTCTTTATGATGCTATTGAAAGAGCAAATGTCGTCGGTATTCTTTTCGTTGCTGCTGCCGGTAACGGCGGAAGCGATGGCGTTGGTGATGATAACGATGTTACACCGAGTTACCCGTCAAGCTATTCCAATAATAATATAATTGCTGTGGCTTCTATAACTTCTTCAGGCACTAAATCAAGTTTTTCAAACTATGGTGCAACTTCAGTTGATTTAGGAGCTCCCGGCTCAAGCATTTATTCTACGTTACCAACCAAGCAAAACACGTCAACGTATGGTTCTTACAGCGGAACTTCAATGGCAACCCCACACGTTACCGGTGCAGCAGCTCTTTATGCCGCATCACATTCAGGAGCTTCTGCTTCAACTATAAAGAATGCTGTTTTATCCGGTACGATTCCCACGAATTCTTTATCGGGTAAATGCGTTACCGGCGGACGGTTAAACGTAAGCGGATTTTGATCCTTGCTTAGATAAACACGACTTTCAATAGTCAAGCATTTTAAAATGTTCAAGATAGCCCAAGCGAAAAACTTGGGCTTTCTTATTTTGTAAATAATCTCTTTTTAACTAGAATTTTTTTAGATTTTAATGATAAAGGAACAAATAAGTGAATTAATTTCGATTTTGAACTTAGAGTTTTATGCCTGAAATTTTGCATAATTAACAACCTCTTAGTTATATTTGAAACCGAATTTCAAATAAAAATTACTTAAATGAGACCCTCAGTTTACATTAAAGACCTAAAAGATCACGTCGGTAAAGAAGTTACCTTAAAAGGGTGGCTTTATAACAAAAGATCAAGCGGCAAAATCAAATTTTTAATTATGCGGGACGGCAGCGGGTATGTTCAATGTGTTGTTTTCAAAGGGAATGTTACGGATGAAATTTTTGAAAATGCCGATAAGCTCACACAAGAATCATCATTTGAAGTAACCGGAAAAGTTAAAACGGAACCGCGGTCTGTAGGCGGTTACGAGCTTGATGCTACTGATTTAAAAATAATTTCCGTTGCAAGCGAATACCCGATTACACCGAAAGAACATGGAATTGAATTTTTGATTGATAACAGACATTTATGGGTAAGATCTAAAAAACAAGTTGCGATTCTCAAGATACGTGCACGTGTTGTAAAAGCTATTCGCGATTTCTTCGATTCACGCGGATTTGTACTTTTTGATCCGCCGATCATCACACCAAATGCATGCGAAGGAACTTCTACACTTTTTGAGATGGAATATTTTGACCTCGGCAAAGCTTACTTGACACAAAGCGGACAACTTTACGAAGAGAGCGGGGCGATGGCACTTGGAAAAGTTTATTCTTTCGGTCCTACATTCCGCGCTGAAAAATCTAAGACACGCAGACACTTAACTGAGTTCTGGATGGTTGAACCGGAAATGGCATTCTACGATCTTGATGACGACATGGATCTTGCCGAAGAATTTTTAGAATACATTGTTCAAACAGTTCTTTCTGAAATGAAAGAAGAATTAAAAGAACTTGAACGCGATACAACAAAACTTGAAAATATAAAACGACCTTTCCCAAGAATTTCTTACACTGAAGCAGTAGAGATTTTGAAAAAGAAAGGTGTTGATTTCCAATGGGGGAATGATTTTGGCGGCGCAGACGAAACATTGATCGGTGAAGAATTCGATCGTCCGGGAATGATTCACCGTTATCCATCCGAAATAAAAGCATTTTACATGAAACGCGATCCGGAGAATCCAAAAGTAGCTCTTGCTGTTGATGTAATTGCACCGGAAGGATACGGAGAAATTATTGGCGGAAGTCAGCGCGAAGATAATTTAGATTTCCTGCTTGAAAGAATTAAAGAACATAATCTACCGCAATCTTTTTTTGAATGGTATTTGGATTTAAGACGGTTCGGTTCTGTCCCTCACGCCGGATTTGGTCTCGGACTCGAAAGAACAGTCAGTTGGATTTGCGGATTAGAACACTTACGCGAAGCAATTCCATTCCCAAGAATGATTTATAGGAATACACCTTAAGCATGAACATACAGTTAATTCTATTTATTGTTCTCGCATCAGTAGCCGCAACCTCATCTGTTGTGATGATCACCCGTAAGAATGCTGTAATCAGCGCTGTATTTTTAGTCCTTAATTTTTTTGCGCTCGCCGGTTTATACTTACTACTCAATGCTCAGTTCATTGCAGTTGTTCAAGTTATTGTATATGCCGGTGCAATTATGGTTTTATTCCTTTTTGTTCTGATGTTATTGAACACGGAAACAGAACACAAATTATTTGCAGATAAACGCGCTATTAAAGTTTTCGCAATTCTTATCAGTGCATTCGTTTTTGTTCAAGTCGCT
>ORJL011756444.1_pt1 | contig 11342 bp, 9 predicted proteins | sample 1779941 | NCBI WGS metagenome assembly ORJL01 (sample SAMEA104232317, study PRJEB22302) | groundwater metagenome | biome: forest; feature: aquifer; material: groundwater | place: USA | collected 2011-08-07 | depth 5.8 m | reverse complement strand
GGGATGCGCGCGCGGCGGGGGATGCGGCGGCGCGTGCCAGGCCCCGGAGCAGTGTCCGGTCGCGCACTTGTTCGAGACGCCGCCGCTGCCGGCGGGGAGCGTGCCGACGCGGTTCCGGCAACCGCCGCATCCGGCGGTCCTGCGAGTGGCGGGGCCGGGCACCGAGACCGTGGAGGCGGGGACCGAGGAGCGCTTCGGTTGGGCGGTGCTGGAGCCCGCATGGGGCTGGCTGCCGGCGATCGAGCGGGCGGTGGGCTGGATGGCGGAGGCAGGACTGGGCGCGGAGCGGGTGCGGTTCGGTGTGGAGGGCGCGAGAACGACGGAGGCTGCGCCGCGGGCGATTACGGGGAATGCAGTGACGTTGCGGCTGGAGACGCCGCTGAGGCTGCAGAGCGAGGGACAGCCGTGGCGGCAGTGGGAAACGGGGGAATTCGTGCGGGCGGTGGTGCGGCGGGTGTGGCTGCTGGCGGAGTTCTATGGCGGCGAGCGGCGGCATCCGCCGGCTCCGGCGGACTGGGCGGTGCGAGCGGAGCGGGTGGCGGTGCGGTGGGAGGACCGGCAGCGGTACTCGTCGCGGCAGGGGCGTGAAGTGCCGTGGGGCGGGCTGCTGGGCGAGGTGGAACTGACGGGTGTGCCGGCGGAGCTGGGGGCGCTGCTGGGATGGGCTGAGGTGGTGGGGGTGGGGAAGGGGACGAGTATGGGCCTTGGACGGGTGGGCGTGGGGAACATGGATCGACTGACAGCTCGGGGGCCGTATGAACGGTGACACGTGGTTTGAGCTGTTGCTCGCTTGGATGCACGACCCGCCGGACAAGGCGCTGGACATCCGAGGCCATGAGGGCCGGGCCCGGCAATATGCCTCGGCCGCAGCCGGGCTTCCGGTGGAAAGCGTCAAGCTCTCGGCCGATGCCCGCGCTGCGGTGGTCGAACGGCTCCCCATGCCCCGGGCGCAAGCCTTGGCTGTCGAGTATGACGGGCATGTGTGCCACCCGCTCTCCGGGGACCGCATCCTCGCCCCGGCTCCTCCGCTCGACCCGGCGCGCGTCGAGTCGGAAATCCGTCACTTACTCCAAGGCGTCGCCGATGGCGCCCCGCGTGCCCTGACGACCTGGCGGCTCCTGCCGGAGCGCCTTGCGACGGTCCACCCATCGTACGAGCGCCTTCCGGCGGATACTCGTTTGCCGGACCACACCATCTGGCACCACCTGGACGCAACCGCCGCGTTTCGGGGGGCCGAGGGGCCGGATGGAGCTGCGCTCCTGTCGTTCACGATCGGCCCCGTGCAGACGTTCATCGCGGCCGCCCGCTCCGTTCGTGATCTTTGGTCCGGAAGCTGGATCCTCTCCTGGCTGGCGTTCTCAGCGATGGAGCCATTGCTCGATCGGCTCGGGCCGACCGCCCTCGTTTTTCCCGCACTACGCGGAATCCCGTTGATGGACGAATGGCTCCACCGCCGCGGCATTCCGGTCAGTCGACCGGGGAATGCGGCGCTCAGTTCTCCCTGTCTGCCGAATCGATTCCTGGCGCTGGTCCCGGCGGGCAGTACGGCGGACTCCCTTGCACGCGCCGCAGGCGAGGCAGCACATTGCGCCTGGCGGGACCTCGCCGCGTCGGTGCGTGATCGATTGCGGCGCGATCTCGGCGAGGGCTGGTCCGGTTGGGATGCCCGTTGGGACGAGCAGGTCGAGGGGTACTTCGACATCTGCGCGTCCGTGCTGCCCCTGCGGGGCGCCCGCTACGAGACCATAGTGGGCCTCCTGGCGGGACCGGACGGCGAAGCACCGTTCGGGAACGTCGAGAACCTGCGCCGGCTGGCGGAAGCGATCCCCCACTCGGACCGCCCCGGCTACACCCAGAACAATGTAGGCCAGTGGGCCGCGCAGGTGGCGTTCGCCGCCCGCCTGCACGAGGCACGCCGTTCCGTCCGGAAGGTGCCGGCCGGCGCCGGGGGCGACGGCCCGTTCGCCCCCAAGTGCGGTCTGACGGGTAGCCACGAACAGATGGGTCCGGCGGGGTTGAAGGAATCGGCGGTTTTCTGGGAGGCCGCACGGGAGAAATGGCGGCTGCGTGCGCGGGAAAGGTTCGGCGCCGTGGCCCTCGTCCGCCGTTACGCGCCGGAGGTATTGCGCAAGCGATTCGACGTACGATTGCGAACTCCGGACACGGCTACCATCGCGGCGATGGATTGGCTCCACCAGCCGGAGGTCGGGATCCACTGGCAGGGCGACGAATGGAGCGGGCAATGGCTGCACTGGCCGAACCCCCAGAGCGATACCGGCGAACCGGGGCCGGACGCCGCCGTCTGGGAGCGCATCGTCTCCGCGAGGCGGAAAAACGCCCCACCCGCCTACTTCGCCGTTCTGGCGATGGATGGCGACGGCATGGGCGAGTGGTTGCGCGGGACGCGACTTCCGGAGGTGGGCAAGGTCCTTCACCCGGCGGCCAAGGCCTATTTCGAGCGGCACGGGGCCGGAGCACTGCTCGCGGCGCGGCGTCCCCTGGGTCCGGCGATGCACGCGGCGTTCAGCGCGGCGCTGGCGGGATTCGCGTCGCGTTGCGCGCCGCGGATCGTCGCCGACCATCGCGGAGTGCTCGTGTACGCCGGCGGCGACGACGTGCTCGCACTGCTGCCCGCGCTACGCGGCGCACCCTGCGCGGCGGCGTTGATGCGCGCGTTCCAGGAGGAACTGGGCCGCACGGCGACGATGTCCGCTGGTCTCGCCGTGGTGCACTACAAGGAAGACCTGCGCGAGGCATTGCAGATCGCCCGCGACGCGGAAGCCGCCGCCAAGCGGAGCGGCAAGAACGCATTGACGATCGCGGCCTGCCGGCGCTCGGGCGAGCATGCACAGGCGCCCCTCTCCTGGGACTACCTTCCGACGTTCCTGTCGTGGGTGGATCGGTTTCGCGAGAACGCCTCGGATCGCTGGGCGTTCCACCTGCGCCGCGCGCTCGGCGCACTTCGGACGCTGCCCATCGCGGCGATCGAGGCGGAGATTGCGCGACAGGTATCGCGCGGCGAAGATGTCACGCGCTCCGCCTTCGCCGCCGCCGCAGCCGACTTCGCGCGCTATGCGCGCGGGCGCGCGGATTCGCTCGCGGACTGGATCGCGTTGGTCCAGAGCGCCTCGTTCCTGGCGCGCGGGAGGGAGCGATGACCTCCATGCAGGGCAGGCGCATCGGGTTGGAAATCCACCCGCTCGACGTGCTCTTTTTCCGCGATGCGCGACCGTTCGGGGCCGCCGGGCTGGGAGTCAGTCGGCTGCCGCCGCCGTCTACCCTGTCCGGAGCGATCCGCACGGCGTTGCTGGACGGTCACGGCGCCGACTTTCACAAGCTCGGCACCGCCGTGCGCGAGGGCGCGTCGCCGGCCGAGGCGTTCATGGCGGCGGGGGCGCCCCGGTGGATCGCCGAGGTGGGCATCCGCGGACCTTGGCTTCGGCGCCGCGGCGGCGTCCTGGTCCCCATCCCCGCCACGCTGCACAGCCCGAAGGACGCAACCTCGGGTCCGCTGACCAGGCTCGATCCGCTCGATCACGCCCCGCCTGGCTGGAGCGAAGACGAGCACGGGACGCGTCCCTTGTGGCGTCGGGGAGTGGCGGCGACCCGCCCGGCGCGCGGATGGCTGACCCCAGCGGGGCTCGGGACCTTCCTCAGCGGTGGCGTACCGGCGGTTGCGGGGGAGGTCGTTCCCGATTCCGAGCTGTACGACTGGGACCGCCGCACGGGCGTGGGCATCGATCCGGATCGGCTGGTCGCCGCGGACGCAAAGCTGTATGGTGCGCGGTTCCTTGCCCTCGCACCGAACGTTTCGCTACACGTGGATGCCATCCTCCCCCCGGCGGCGCCGCGCGAGACGTTGGCTGGCGACTTCGTGCTGGCGTTGGGTGGGGAACGCCGCCATGCGTGCGTGCATTCGGTCGAGCCCGCGTCGTGGCCTGCTCCTCGGAGCGCAGGTGCAGGAGATGCGGTGGTGTTACTGACGCCCGGCCTGTTTCGCGCCCGTTGGCGTCCCGCGGAGTTGACGGGGAAACTGGTGGCCGCCTGCGTGCCCGGAGACCTGCCGATATCCGGGTGGGACCTGGCGCGCGGCGGGCCCAAGCGGAGCCGCTTCGCCGTCCCGGCCGGAAGCGTCTACTTCCTGGAAAAGGGCAAGGCCGCCGCGCTGGGCGACACGGTGGCGGACGAAGCCGAAGACCGACTCGCGGGCTTCGGCGTGATCGCGAAAGGAGTGTGGAACCATGCCTGAATCGCGGGGAACCGGCGCGGCGGCATTGCTTTTCCTGCATGCCCAGACTGCGTTGCACCCGGGATCGGGGACCGCGCTCGGCACGGTGGACCTCCCGGTCCAGCGCGAGCGGCACACCGAGTGGCCGGTGATCCCCGGCTCCGCGTTGAAGGGGGTCCTGCGCGATGCGTGTCGCGAAGCCATCGCCGTCGGACTGCCGTCCGAGGGCGCCGGCTCGCGGCGGCAACGCGCGGACGAGACCGCGCGCATCGCCGGCGGGTTCGGTCCGGCTCGCGTAGAGGGGGATGAGGCGCACATAGGCGCCTTGTCGGTGACGGACGCCCGCCTCCTCGCATTCCCCGTGCGTTCGCTGAAGGGGGTGTTCGCCTGGATCACCTGCCCGCTGTCGCTTCAACGCCTGAAGCGGGATCTCGCGCTCGCGGGAGGCAATGCCGATTTCACGGTGCCGGAGCCCGAACCGGACCGTGCGATCTGCCCCAAGACCGCGCTCTGCGTACCACCGGACAGGCTCGTCCTCGAGGAGTTCGACTACACCATCGCCGGGGACGCACCGGACGTGACCGCCTGGTTCGCGGGACACGTCAGCAACGATCCCGGCACGCTCAAGCGCCTGGAGTCTCATCTCGTGGTCCTGCATGACGGCGACTTCACGCACTACGTGAAACACGCGACCGAGGTGGTGGCGCGGGTCGGGCTCGACTACGAGCGGAAGACGGTGAAGGACGGGGCGCTCTTCTACCAGGAGTTCCTCCCGGCCGAGACGATCTTCTACAGCGTGGTGTTGGCGGGTCCGAGCCGACGCAAGGACGATCGCACCACCGCGCAGGAGTGGCTCGGGTACTTGCGCCAAACGGTGCCGAGCGTGATTCAAGTCGGCGGGGACGCCACGGTCGGAAAGGGTCTTTGCAGCATCCGCTGGTCGGAGGAATAGGGCCATGGTGGACCGGAGGCAGACGCTCGACCAGGGTCGAGCGAGACATGCGTGGGACCTGGTGCAGTCGGTGCAGGACGACGAGACCTTCCGGACCCAGGTGAAGAAGCTGCCCACGCGAATCCGGGCGGCCGGCATGGGACAGGCGCTGGCTTTCCTCGAAGGCAAGGGTTACCTGCCGGAACTGCGCGTCGGATTGAGCGACTGGGTGCTGAAGCATCGCGGGCTGAGGCCTTCCGGAGGCGACCTGCTGCGCGCGATCATGGAGGAGCCTGCCGATTTCCTGCGCAGAGCCACCGACGAGGCCCTCGCGTATCTCCAGTGGGTCGGCAGGTTCGCAGAGGCGCGCGAAAAGCAGGGAGGCGGCCGGTGAGCGCGATTCCGGTGGCCAAGACGACGGCGCCCGTGGTGGCTCAGGTGCTCCCGTGCGAGCGACACCCGGGGCTGCAGCTCGACAAGTATGCCGAAGTGAAATGGCTGCCCGCGCAAGAAGCGCGTTGGGACCAGAAGGATCAGCGAGCCACGCTCGAACGCGTGATCGAGACGCGCGGCTTTCCGGAGTTCCTCGCGCAACTGCACGCGCGGCGTGCGGCGACGCTGGCGGAACTGGGTGCGACGCGTTTCCGCGCCACGACCGCCGGGCCCCTCACTCTGCACCTTGCTCGCGCGTCCGCGTTGGAGAACGCAGGGATCTGCCTGCATCCGCTGTATGGCTTCGTCTATCTGCCGGCCAGCGGCCTCAAGGGCATGGCGAGGGCCTACGCCGAGACGATCTGGCTTGCGACTCAGCCTGATCCGGCGTCGGCGTGGCGCCGCATCGAGTCCGTCTTCGGCTGGGCACCGGGCTCCGACCGTGGAAAAGACCACTGGAAGCCGCGTGGTGTGGCGGGGCCCGAGGTCGACGCTTCGGCTGGAGATGTGGTCTTTCAGGATTCCTGGCCGATTACTTGGCCGGAGTTGATGCTCGACGTGGTGAATTGCCACCACCCGGAATACTATAAGGGGAAGGACGAGCCGGGCGACTGGGAGGGCCCCCAACCGGTCTCGTTCCTGGCCATCCGGGCTGGCGTGGAATTCGACTTTGCTTTGCATCCCCGCCGCACCGGGACCGACGCCGACGCGGAACAGGCGCGCGAGTGGCTCTCGGCTGCGCTGGCACAGGAAGGGGCGGGCGCCAAGACGGCCGCGGGCTATGGGCGATTCACGGTGGTTGGTGTGTCCGCGTCTTCCCCGAAGTCGGCGCGACGCGAGTCCTTCGAAGTCGTGCTCGAATTGGCAACGCCCGCGTTTCTCGCTGGGGCGACGCAAGACGGGTCGGATTGCGACTTGCGGTCCGCGACTCTTCGGGGGCTGCTCCGCTGGTGGTGGCGGACGATGCACAGCGGCTTCCTCGATTCGGTGAAACTCCGGCGCTTGGAATCGGCCGTCTGGGGCGACACCAAGGTGGGGGGCGCCGTTCGGGTCTTCGTGTCGGCCGTAAAACCCATCGTACGGAAGCAATTGGACCGCAAGCGCGTGAGCGTGGAGTCCTCGCTGCCGCGACGGGGCGACCGGCCTTCGCCGGGCCTCGTTTATCATTCATACGGGATGGAGGACGGAGAGCGCGCGCAACGGCCGCGCTGGTATGCGGTCCCGGGCAACCGATGGCAGGTGCAACTCGTCGCGCGCGCGGGATGGCTTCTTCTCCCTCCCAGGCGGAAGGGTGAGGAGCCGCAGTGGGCCGAGGTGCCAACGACGCTCGTGCTCGAACAGGCGCAAGCGGCCCTGTGGCTGCTCTGCCGATTCGGCGCGGTCGGGAGCAAGTCGCGCAAGGGGTTCGGGTGCTTCCAGGACGTGGACTTCGCCGGGCTGAACCTGGGGGAGTGCCGTTCCGCTGCTGCCCGACTGCGCGCCCATTGCGAGTGCGACGCGCCATTCGATCGTGCCGGGGCCAATTCACCGGCGATCGGGGAGAAGGGCGTCATCGAACCCCTCGAGCGCCCGTGGACGGCCAAGGACCCGTGGCAGGCCGTGGCCAGCCTAGGTGGGTGCACGCAGCAGTATGCACAATCCCGTAAACACGACCCGAAGAAGGCGGCGCTCGGATTGCCGAGGAAGATCCACGGGCCAATGGCCAGGCCGCTTGACCACCAGGATCCTGCCAAGCATCAGCCGCCCCTGTCGTTGCGCTGCGAGAAGGGGGAACGGTTCGCCTCTCCGATCCACTATCACCTATCACGCTCGAAGGACGGATGGTTGCTCCGCGTGATCGCGTTTCCGTCCAGGTTTCTGCCGGACAGTCCCGCCGTGCTGCAGGATTTGCTGCGGCACGTGGAGGACTATTCCTTGGCCCCGGCATCTCCCGCCGGTGCAAGCCTTCGCTCGATCACGCCGCACGCCTCGGGACGGCCGTCTCCGACACCGCATGCGTCGCCAAGGCCAATTGAGGCGCCCGCGTCACGGCCCCAACCGCCGAAGCCCAAGCCGATCGGGAAAGGACAGGAGCATCCTGGGATGTTGTCGCGCAGGGAAGGAAACTGGATCGCGACGTTGGTGCCGTATCCGACCATCGTCTGCACCATCGATAACCCTCGAGACATTCCCGACGACAGTGAAGGGAAGCGGGCGTACTTCCATGTGAGCGAAGCCAAATCCAGCGAGAACAGGTATCAAGTGCGTTTTGTCCGTTGGGCGAAGTCATGATGTCCACTGATAGAGGGCGAGAGGACGGGACTTGATCAGGAGCCTACAGGGATTGTTCCTGTACCGCATGGCAGACCGTGGCGGAGTAGCCTATGAAGACCGTCCTGATCTCCTCCGTGGGAGGATCCGCCGACCCCGTGGTCCACGCCGTGCGCCAGAACGCGCCGCTCGATTTCGTGTATTTCCTGTGTTCGTCGGGAACATCGGACACCGCTTCCGAGCACACCATCGCCCACGTCACCTATCGCAAACTTCGGGGTGACTGTCCGAATTGCAAGAAGAAGTTCGAAACCCAAGTGGAAGTGCGGCCGATCGCCGAGCAGGCTTCGTTGACGCAGGAACGATTCGAGGTCATCGCCGCCGCCGATCCGGACGACCTCGCCGACGTGCACCGGGCTTGCCAGGAGATCGTGCAACGACTGCACGCACGCTTCCCGGGCGGAGAAGTCTCGGTCCTGGCGAACTACACCGGCGGGACCAAGACCATGTCCGTGGGCTTAGCGGTGGCCGCACTGCGCAACGGTTGGCGGCTCCAGACCAATCACACCGGGGCAGGCCGCACCAACCTGATCAGCGTCCAATCCGGGGACATCGCGCTGCCGCAAGATTCCGCCGGCATCCTTGCCGAAGATCGCCTGGAGCGCGCTGCGAGTCTCGAGGCGCGACACGACTACTCGGGCGCTCTGCAATTGCTCGAGGAGACCTTGGTACGGGCGGTAATTCCGCACGACTTGCGAGATCGAGTTCTCGCCAAGCGCGCCCATTGCCAAATGTGGTCGGCCTGGGACCGACTGGACTATGACAACGCGTTGAGCATCGCCCAAGGGCACTCCGCGCTGCAGGACTTCGTCGCGAGATTGAAGGAATTGCGGCGGATTCGCGACCTTACCGAAGGAGCCGATCACTGGGTACCGCCGTCCTTGACCGGCATGGCTTTGGTCGAAGACGTCATCGCCAACGCGGGGCGATGCCGCGAACGCGGACGATTCGACGATGCCGCCGCTCGCCTCTACCGCGCAACCGAGCTTCTGGCCCAGGTTCGCCTGCGTCGCAAGTTCGGAATCAGAACCTCCGATGTTCCCCAGGACCGCCCGGAATACACCCCCTCGACGCGGGAGTTGCTCGCTGCGAACAAGAACGAACGGACCGGGAGGATCGAGCTCGGACTGCGGGCGGCTTATCAGTTCCTCGCCGTTCTTGCGGATCCTCTGGGCCAGAAGTTTATCCAAACGGAAGAGTCGGTGCATGCGTTTCTCGCCGCGCGGAACCACTCGGTGCTGGCGCACGGACTCAGGCCATTGAGCATCGATGACGCCGCGACACTGGCCGAATGGGAGACGTGGCTAAAGGACATGGCCGCGGTCGGAGCGGCCACATAGCCGTCCGCCTCGACCCCTTCTCGGGCCACGGGTGCGGCGCCGCACCGACCGACCGGACCGACCGGGGGCGGCTGGACTCGCCGCGGGACGGACGGTATCATCAATGCGCGAAGGGCTTGACGCTGCACGACATGGAGAATCCACATGCCCTCCCCGTTTCCTGGAATGGACCCGTACCTCGAGGAGGCTGCGGGGTGGCAGAACTTCCACAATCGATTGATTACCTACCTGGGCGATGCACTCAACGCCTGCCTCCCTCCCGGATACGTGGCGCTGGCGACCGAGAGGGTCACGGTCGAGTATCCGGGCGAAGTGCGCAGGGGTATTGCGCCGGATGTTTCGGTGATCCGCCACGGACGGGGATCGGCGCACGCAGCCGTGGCGGAGTTCGACCCCCCCTTGCTGGTCGGAGTCGAGCCGGTCGACGTCATCGAGGCCGGCCTGGAGATCCGCGATCGAAGGGGGAAGCGTCTGGTCACGGCGATCGAAGTCGTAAGCCCCACGAACAAGAGCGAAGCCGGTGGCGGCCGTGACTCGTACTTGAAGAAGCAACGGGAGATCGTCGCAAGCCCGGCCCATCTCGTCGAGATCGACCTGCTGCGGCAGGGCCGATGGACCCTCGCCGTCCCCGAGATCGTGGCACGCCAGGCCAGCGTCTTCGAGTACCTCGTGAGCGTGAGCCGCGCCTACGACCGGGGGCATTTTGAGATCTACCCCATTCGCCACCAGGATCGGCTCCCGAGAATCGCGGTTCCCCTCGCAGAGGAGGACCCGGACGTGGTGGCCAACCTCCAGACACTATTCGAAGGCTGCTACGAACGCGGCAGGTTTTCCGACCTGATCGACTACTCCCGCGACCCCTCGGTCCCCCTTGCCCGCGAGCATGGCGGCTGGCTGGAGCAGGTCCTGCGACAAGCAGGACTCCGCGGATAGACCCGCTGGGATCGGCCGCAGGGACTGTCGATGCGCGGCGCGGGTCTGCTTCCCCCACTGGGTGCGTGCCTCCGCTTCACGAACCGCTTCGAGGACGACGTTCGCGCTCTCTCACCTGATCGGATCGCGATCGTGAACGAGCGCCTGGCCGATTTGGCCCTCGCGCTGATTCCCGGATCGGGATACAATCCACCATCGCTCGGCTACAAGAAACTGGCCGGAGATCCACACCCGCCGTCAACCCACGAGGCGCGCGGTTGGAGCGACGGCGGCGCCTGGCGCATCTTCGGACACCGCGAGGGGGATTTTTTCATCGTGGATCGGCTGGGGGCGCACCTGTAAGGCCGAGACAGCGCAGCGCGGCGTGGTTCGCGTCGGAAGTGGGGGTCGCCACGACCATGGGCATCGACGAAATCCTCGGCGACAAGCGGCAAGCCGTCCTCGACATCGCCGCCCGCCGGGGCGCGCGGAACGTGCGGGTCTTCGGCTCCGTGGCGCGCGGCGAGGCCACGGAACGGAGCGACCTCGACCTCCTCGTCGACATGGCTCCGGGGCGGAGCCTGCTCGACATGAGCGGACTCCTGCTGGACCTCCGCGAACTGCTCGGGCGCGACATCGACCTGGTGACCGAAGCCTCGCTGAATCACCTGCTCCGCGGCCGGATCTTGCGAGAGGCCAGGCCGCTTTGAAAGATGCACGCGTCTACGCGACGCAGATTCTCGAGTGCGTGCGGCGGATCCCGCGCTACACGGCGGATCCGGCGCTACACGGCGGACGGACGCGACCGGTTCTTCGCCGACTCGCTGGTCCAGGACGCCGTCATCCGCAACTTCCCTGTCGACGCGCAGCCCCGGCTGCTATAGACTGAGTCGGTCGTGCCCATAGGACGCGATGCCGGACACCCCGGAGGACCCTTCGATGGCAACCTACTGCAGCATCCGCTGGGATTTTCATTTCCTCATCTACGACGAGGGGGGGATCCCCCACGCGCACTGCCTGGACACCGACACGGTGGCCACGGGCAAGACCCCTGTGCAGGCGGTGAAGAACCTTCAAGAAGCCCTTGAACTCCAGATTGCCGACTGCCGCAAGCGCGGCACCTTCGACGATCTATGGACCAGGGCGCCCAAGGAATACTGGGAGATGGCCCGGAAGCACGCCTTCATCC
>ORJL010218018.1_pt1 | contig 11342 bp, 9 predicted proteins | sample 1779941 | NCBI WGS metagenome assembly ORJL01 (sample SAMEA104232317, study PRJEB22302) | groundwater metagenome | biome: forest; feature: aquifer; material: groundwater | place: USA | collected 2011-08-07 | depth 5.8 m | reverse complement strand
GCGGGTCTACGTAGCGAGGGGTTCCGCCTCGTCGTCGTCGATCTCGGCCCGTCGTTCGCGCAGATCGCGTCCCCGGACTCGCTCGCCCCGGTCCTTCCCCAGGTGCGCGGCTCGACCTCCGCGCTGCTCGTCGTTACCGATGTCCCCGCGATGCGGCTCTCGATCGCGACGTTCGCCTTCGAGCGTGTCGCGTGGGAGCACTGTCACGGACGCACGACCGGGTGGACCTTCGCGGTCAGGCGCCTCGGCGCGGATGAGACCGAGATGCCGATCCGTCAAGCCATCTGATCGTGATGCGCTGTATCGCGGTCGTGCATCTGCGCGGCGAGGTCTCCGACGCGCGCCATATGAAGGTGCACGACGCGCTGTGCCGGATCCTCCCGCGCGTCGGCGTCGAAGCGCGCGGCACGTTCGCCTGCGACCTCCGCGGGACCGGCCGTCTCCTCGGATCGCCCGAGGAGGTCGGCGGACGGATCGTCGCCCTGCTGGAGCGTGCGCACATCGGGGCCGCGGTCGGGATCGCCGAGCGGCCGTTCGCCGCGCGCGTCGTCGCCGAGCGCGCGCCGACGGGCGAGGTCGTGCGTGTCCGGCCGGGTGAGGAGCGCGCGTTCCTCGCGGTGCTCCCGCTTTCGACCCTCCCGATCGACGAGGAGCATCGCGAGGAGCTCGCGCTCCTCGGCATCCGCGACGTCGGGGCGTTCGCGGAGCTCGACCGGGGTCCGGTGCTCGACCGATTCGGCCGCGCCGTCGCCGCAGCGCATGCCCTCGCGCGCGGCGAGGACGCCGGGGAGGTACGCGGCGCGCCGCCGCGACGGCGGATCGTCGCGAAGCGCGCGTGGGACACGGCGATCACCGAGCGCGAACAGCTCGTGTTCGCGCTGAAGTCGATCGTCGACCCGCTCGCGGTCGAGCTCGACCGCGAGGGCCTCGCCGCGCTGAGGCTCGAGGCGAAGCTCGACCGCGAGGACGCGCCGGCGCTGCGCGTCGAGCGCCTCGTGCTACCGCCGACCGCGAACGCCGGCGCATTGCTGCGCTCGCTGCGGTGGGGTCTCGAGGAGCGGCCCGAGGCGATCGGGCACGTCGTCGGCGTTCGCGTCGAGGTGACCGAGGTGGAGCCGTCACGCGGCCGCCAGCTCGGCCTGTTCGCCGCGGACGGCGCGAACGAAGAGGAGGCGATCGCCGTCGCGCGCTCCCTGCGCTCCCGGCTCGGACCCGGCGCGGTCCTGCGCGCCGAGGTCGCGGACGCGGACGCGCGCTTGGCCGAGCGTGAAGCGCGGTGGGAAGAAGTGGTGAGCTGATGCGCCTCTTTTCAGAGCCGCACCCGGTCCGTCTCGAGTGGTACGAGGGCGAGCCGCGCTCGCTGCGCGTGGCCGACCGCCGCTGGACGGTGGTCGAGGTCGTGCGCCGCTGGCGCGTGGACGTCGAGTGGTGGAAGGGGGAGGGCGCGACCTCGCGCCACCATCTGACGCGCCGCACTGCCGACCGCACACTCTGCGAGCTCTTCGGCGACCGCCGTGGCGGCGGCTGGTTACTGCAGCGACTGCTCGACTGATCGGCCATGCCGGGCTTCGCGCACCTTCACGTTCACAGTTGCTTTTCCTTCCTGAACGGCACGTCCACGCCCGAGGAGCTCGTCGACGCGGCCGTCGAGCACGGCATGGACGCGATCGCCATCACCGACACGAACGGCCTTTACGGCGCAGTGCGGCTGTGGAACGCGGCGAAGGAGAAGGACATCAAGCCGATCTTCGGCTTGGAGATGGCGTTCCCGAGCGTGGGATCCGTGGTGCTGCTCGCACGCGATCGCACGGGATGGACGAACCTCTGCCGCATCGTCTCGGCGGCGCAGCTTGCGGGAAAGAAGGAGGCGCCGAAGCCGTCGCTCGCGATGCTCGAGGCCGACAGCGCGGGGCTGTTCGCGCTCAGCGCGAACGAGGATCCGATCGCGCTCGCGGAGCTGCGGCGCATCTTGGGCGAGGCGCTCTACGTCGAGCTCGTCGACCGGCTCGGCCGCGACGACCAGGCGCGCTGCGACCGCCTGGCCACGCTCGCGGACGATCTCGGGCTCGGCACGATCGTCACGAACGACGTCCGCTACGCGCGGCCCGAAGGGCGGCGCCTCCACGATCTTATGCGCTGCATCGATCTCGGCCTGACCATCGACGAGGCGGGCGAGCGCCTCGCCGCGAATGGGGAGCGCTGGCTCAAGGGAGAGGCGGCGCTGCGGGACCGGCTCGGTCGCTTCGAGGAGGCGTTCGCGAACGCGCGCGCGGTCGCGGACGCGTGCGACGTGGATCTCGATCTCGGCCACCAACGCCTTCCCGGCTTCCCGGTGCCGACGGGGGAGACCGCGTTCTCGTATCTCTACGACCTTTGCCAGCAGGGTGCGCGCGAGAAGTACGGCCGCATCACGCCGGCGGTGAGCAAGCAGCTCGCGCACGAGCTCGACGTCATCGAGCGCGCGAAGCTGGCGGAGTTCTTCCTCATCAACTGGGACATCGTCCGGTTCTGCAAGGAGCGCCGGATCCCGGCGCAGGGCCGCGGCTCGGCGGCCGACTCGATCGTCGCGTACGTCCTCGACATCACGAAGGTCGACCCGATCGCGCACGATCTCCTCTTCGAGCGGTTCCTCACCGAGGACAGCAAGACGATGCCGGACATCGACATCGACATCGCGACGAACGACCGCGAGGAGGTGATCCAGTACGTCTACGGCAAGTACGGCGAGCGGTACTCCGCGATGGTGTGCAACTTGGTCACGTACCGCGCCCGCCTCGCGTCACGCGAGGTCGCGAAGGCGCTCGGGTTCCGTCCCGAGATCGTCGACCGCATGGCCAAGAGCATCGACCACCGCTCGGTCGACCCCCGGGTCACGTTCCACGACCATCCCGGACGCCACCCGCATTACGGCGGCGTCGGCCTGGAGCAGCCGAAGGAGCTCGCCGACACCGTGGCCACGATCGCCGCCGATCTGAACGCGACCGAGCGCGAGCGGTTCCCGCTCTTCCGCGAGCTCACCCTCGCCATCGCCGATCTGCCCCGCCACCTCTCCATCCACAACGGCGGGATGCTCATCACGGCGGCGCCGCTCGTCGACGTCGTGCCCATCGAGCGCGCGACGATGCCCGGGCGCAACGTCGTGCAGTTCGACAAGCGCGACGTCGAGGATCTCGGCCTCGTGAAGATGGACCTCCTCGGCCTGCGCACGCTCTCGCTCATCAAGGACGCGGTCGCCATGATCGACGCTCGCCATGGCGTGCGGCTCGAGCTCGGCTCGCTCCCGCTCGATGACCCGGCCGTCTACGACCTCATCTGCGAGGTCGACACGGTCGGCCTGTTCCAGGTCGAGAGCCGCGCCCAGGCGCAGGCGCTGCCGCGCGTGCTGCCGCGGACCTTCGCCGACATCGTCGTGCAGACCGCGATCATCCGGCCCGGCCCGCTCCAGGGGAACGCCGTGAACCCGTACATCCGTCGCCGGCAGGGCCGCGAGCCCGTGACCTACGCGCATCCCGCGCTCGAGCCGGCGCTGAAGGAGACGCTCGGCGTGATCATCTTCCAGGAGCAGATCCTCAAGGTGGCCATGGCCATCGCCGGGTTCACGCCGAGCGAGGGCGACAAGCTGCGGCGCGCGATGAGCCGCGCCCGGTCCGCCGAGGACATGGAGCGCCTGCGCGCACCCTTTGTCCGGGGCGCGCTCGCGCGCGGCGTCGACGACGCGACGGCGAACGCGATCTTCGGGCAGATCGCCGGCTTCGCGGAGTTCGGGTTCTGCAAGAGCCACGCGGCGGCCTTCGCGCTGACCGCGTACCACACCGCGCACCTCAAGCTGTACTACCCCGCCGAGTTCTACGTCGCGCTCCTCAACAACCAGCCCATGGGCTTCTATTCGCCCGCCGTGATCGCCGGCGACGCGAAGCGCCACGGGATCCGGATCCTTCCGGTCGACGTGAACGTGTCCATGGCCAAGGCGACCGTCGAGTCGGACGACGAGAGCGACCGCGGGTGGCACGGGGGAGGCGCGATCCCGCGCGAGGGAGTGGAGGGGCCCCGCCGGCACAAGGAGCGTTCAGACCAAAGGTCCTGGCGGGGGGGCCAACCCGAGGCGGGGCACGCGCTGCCCCGGGGACAGGACCCGCGGTCGCTCGGGGTCGCCGACCTATCCAACGCGATCGCGAAGCATCGCAAGTGCCGCGAGCACCACGTCCGCCTCGGCCTCGAGTACGTGAAGCACGTCGGCGAGGACGAGGCCGCGGCGATCGTCGCGGAGCGCGAGCGCGGCGGACCGTATCGCTCGTTCGACGACCTCGCGCGGCGCGTCGGGCTGAAGGAGGAGGCGCTGCGCAGCCTCGCCCTCGTCGGCGCCTTCGACGCGCTCGGCGAGCCGCGCCGCGCGCTCCTCTGGCGCGCGCGCGACGCGCACCGTGCGTCACCGGTGTTCGTGCGGCCGACGCTCGCGTTCCCCACGACCGCTGCGCCGTCGCTCCCGGCGCTCACGCCGGCGGAGGTCGCCGCGCTCGACTACCGCATCACGGGCGTGCCCACGGGACCGCAGGTCATGTCCTTCTACCGCGCGGAGCTCGACCGGCGCGGCGTGGCTCGCTCTGTCGATCTCGCGGCCATGCCGCACGGCCGCCTCGTGCAGGTGTCGGGCGCCATCGTGGTGAAGCAGCATCCCGAGACGGCCAAGGGCCACGTGTTCCTCTCCCTCGAGGACGAGGCCGGGATCGCCAACGTCATCGTCCGCCCCGCGACGTACCGGGCCTGCAAGGCGGTGATCGATACCAGCCCCGCGGTGGTGGTGGAGGGTGTCCTCCAGCACGTCGATGGCGTGGTATCAGTGCTCGCCCGGCGCCTGGAGCCGGTCCACCTGTTCATCCGGCCCACGGCGCGGGAGTGGCGATGATGGCCGCGCCCGGTATCGATACCGAACAGACCATCAGGCTGCCTTGCCCCGGGGGGATACTCCCGCCCGGAGACAGGCCAGCAGGCGAGCTTGGGGGAGCCTGCCGGCCGGGCACACTGCGAGGGGGATACACGTGGAGGAGCAGAGCCAGAAGCTCGCTCAGGATCTGCTTGACTCGATCTTCCGCGTCGCGACCGAGCTCGTGCGCGGCGAGCGCGCCTCGCTCATGCTGCGCGATGACGACGACTCGGACTTCGTGATCTCACGGGCCGTTGGGATGGCCGCGGACGTGCAAAAGCAGGTGCGCGTTCACGTCGGCGAGGGCATCGCCGGCAGGGTCGCCGCCGACAAGCGCGCGGTCCTCGCGGCCTCCGGCACCGAGGTGGCGACCCACCGCGGCGCGTACAAGACGCGCTCCTACGTCTCGGTCCCCATTGTGGTGAACGACGTCGCCCGCGGCGTGCTGAACGTCGCCGACCCGATCGGCGACAACGACTTCAGCACCGACGACCTGGCGACGCTGGAGATGCTTGCCGGGCACATCGCGGCATGCCTCCAGCAGCAGGACCAGGAAGAGGCGCTGAAGCTCCTCGCCGAGACCGATCCGCTCACCTGGCTCTTCAACCGCCGGCACTTCGACCGGCGCCTGCAGGCCGAGGCGGACCGCGCGAAGCGGTCCGAGCACCTGCTCGCGCTGCTCATGATCGACGTCGACGGCTTCAAACGCATCAACGACTCACACGGCCACCGGGTCGGAGACCAGGTGCTCAAGGCCGTCTCTGGCGCGATCCGCGAAGCGGTGCGCGTGTACGACATCCCGACCCGCTACGGCGGGGACGAGTTCGCGATCCTGCTGCCTGACGCCGACACCGAAAGCGCCGCGCGCGTCGGCCGGCGCATCCTCGAGAAGCTCGCCAAGGCCGACATGCCGGAAGCGATGGCCGCAGCGGGCGAGCGCGTCGCGCTCTCGATCGGCGTGTCGACGTTCCCGCGTCCGGCGGTGGACACTGCCGGCCTTGTCGAGAGCGCCGACTCGGCGATGTACGAAGCCAAAGCCGCCGGGGGCGGCATCCGCGTCTGGGAGCACGCGCTCGCGGAGGGTCCGCGCGGCGCGATGCGGTCCGCGCACAGCCCGGTCGAGCACGTCCCGTATCTCGCCGATCCGTCACGCCTGGCGACGCGCGAGCTGCAGCTGGCCGTCCCGGCGCCGCTCCTGGCGGAATGGAACGCCGTGATCGTCGGCCACGAGGGGCAGGTGCTCACGGTCGCGTTGCCGCAGCCGAACGCCGCTGCCGTGGAGGCCATCTCGAAGGCATCGGATCAGGCCGTGTATCCGGTCTACAGCAACGCGGCGGACCTCGAGGCGACCCGCCACCGTCTCAGCTAGCGGCCGAGCCTCCCGAGTTCGTCGTGCCCGCTGCGCCGCGCGCGGCGCGGGCGTCCTCGCGCGAGATCCCACCCTCTGCGCCCTTGAACAGGTAGCCAACCCCCGGGACCGTCTGGATGACGTCGCGCTGCTGGCCGTCGGAGGCGAGCTTGCGGCGAAGGCGGCTGACGTTCAGCTTCACGAGGTCACCGCCGACATCCGCGTCGTACCCCCACACGCCCTCGAGGATCTCCTCCTGGGTGAGAACACGGCCCGGGTTCGCCATGAAGTGGCGCAGGAGCTTGAACTCGGTCGGTGAGAGGTGGATCGGCTCATCGCCCGTTCGCACTTCGTGCGTCGCTTCGTCAAGAAGAATGTCGCCGGTCTTGTAGATCGACGGGGCGGGCCGGCCGCGGACCTGCACGGAGCGCCGGAGGATCGCCCTAACGCGGGCGACGAGCTCCTTTGGGCGGAACGGCTTGGAGATGTAGTCGTCGGCACCGAGCTGGAGACCCCGTAAGACATCGGTCTCGTCCTGGCGTGCCGAGAGGATGAGGACCGCAACGTGGTCGTCGACGCGGCGCATGCGCTCCAGCACGACGAACCCGGCGAGCTTCGGGAGATTGAGGTCGAGCACGACGAGGTCGGGCTTGTCGCGCTCGAAAGCCGCGAGCGCGGACTCGCCGTCGTATGCGTGGGTCACCTCGTACCCTTCGCGCCGCAGCGCGTAGTCGAGGAGCTCCACGAGATCGCGATCGTCGTCGACGACCAGCAGCTTCACGCGCCGCTCGCCTCCTGTGTCAACTCTCGTGCCTTCGGGATCGTGAAGTGTACCGAAGTACCTCCCGCTGGACCGCTCGCGATCCAGATGTCGCCGCCCTGTGCCTGCACGATCGCTCGACAGATCGTCAGGCCGAGCCCGACCCCGCCCGCGGCCTCGCGTGCGGCGCGCGAGCGGTAGAACGGCTGGAACAGCCGCGGCCGCTCGTCCTCGGGGATGCCCGGACCTTGATCGGCGACGACCACCTCGACCGATCCGTCGATCGACGTGGTCGACACCGTGATCGTCGTCGACTCCGGTGAGTACTTGCTTGCGTTGGCGACGAGGTTCGCCAGGACCTGAGCGGTCCGGCGCGGATCGGCGAGCACCCGGTCGGCACCGGGAGCGATCCGGGTGTCGAGCTCCTGGCCCTTGGCGCCGAGATGGTGCTGGACGACCTCGAGCGCCTCCTTGAGCGCGACGCGGATCAACGTCGGGCTGGCGCGTACCTGGAAGGTCCCGGCCTCGATGCTGCCGGCGTCGAGCATGTTCTCGACCAGGTGCTCGAGCCGGAGGGCGCTGCGCATCAGCGTGGCGAGCATCTTCTGCAGCTCGGCGCGCGGCATGTCGAGCGCGTCCTGGTGCAGCAGCTCCAGTGATGCCGAGAGGGCCGCTATCGGCGACCGCAGCTCGTGGGCCACCTGGAGCAGGAAGTCCTCCTTGAGCCGGAGGAGCTCGGCCTGCGCGGTGACGTCACGGATCGTGTGGATCCAGCCGCGCTGCTCGATGGCGGTCGACACGATCTCGAGCACGCCCATCCGCTCCTCGCGCGGGAACCAGGCCCGCCGCACGATGTGGCCCTCGGTGCGCTGCACCGTCGCGGCGCCGCTGACGAGGAGCAGGTCCTCGAACGTGCGGCCGATGAGCTGATCCTCACCCAGGAGCCGGAACGCGGCCGGGTTCGCGCTCAGGACGCGGCCGTCGGTCGCGCCCACGACGACGCCATCGGTGAGCGCGATGAACGCGTCCTCGAGCACAAGGGCCTCGAGAGGAGCATCGCCCCGCGCAGTGCGTGTCGGTCCCACCCGGCGCGGATGGTAGACAGGGCGCGGGGCCTTGCCCCCGGCGGACCCTCTGGGATCGCTCACGACGGCACGTGCAGTCGGACCCGTGTGCCGTGACCCGGGCTCGGATCGATCGTCAGCTGAGCGCCGATGAGCCGCGCGGACTCCCGCATCTGGAGCATGCCGAGGCTGCCGCGCGAGGCGTATCCCGACAGGGTCGCCGCGACGTCGAAGCCCACGCCGTCGTCCTCCACCAGCGCGGTCAGGCCGGCGCCGTCGTCACGCACGTCGATGGAGACCGTGCTCGCTCGTCCGGTCTTGATCGCGTTCGTCACGGCCTCGCGGATGACGTGGAACGCCCCGGCCTCGGCCTCGGGCGAAAGCCGCCGCGTTGCGTCGACGTTCCGGGGGAGGACGTGCGTCCCGGCCGTGCCGTCGATGCGTTGGGCCAGCGCGCGCTCCGCGCCGAGCAGCGACGTGGCCGCGGCGGTGATGCGGCCGAGGACCGTGCCGATGTCCGACTCGAGCGCGAGCTCTCGCTGTAGCTCGAGCAGCACGCTCAGGTGATCCACTCGCGGAGGCAAGGTGCGACCAGTATGGGGCGCGAACTCGCCGCTACGTGACGATCAGGGTGCGTGCCGTCTCGAGCGTGTCGATCTCGGCCACAGGCTTGTCCGGACGCAGGCGCACGATGCGCGGAAAGCGCATGGCGAGACCCGAGTCGTGCCGCTCGCTCGGCTGGAGCTGGTCGAAGGCGACCTCGATGACCGTGTCGGGCACGACGATGCGGGCACGGCCGAGATCTTGGATGGTGTGCGCCAGGAAGTGCTTGGTCATCTCCGCGATCTCCCTGTCCGTCAGGCCCGAGTACGCCTTCCCGATGTTCCGCAGGCGTCCCTGTTCATCTCGGACGGCAAAGGTGTAGTCGGAGAGGACTCCGCGGCGCTTGCCATGACCCCACTCGACCGCGGTGACGACCACGTCGAGGGTGCGCAGTGGTCGCTTCACCTTCAGCCACTCCATGCCGCGGCGGCCGGGGCGGTACGGGGAGCGAGGGTCCTTCACCATCAGCCCCTCGTTCCCGCGGTCGCGCGCCGCGGTGAACTCCCGGTCGAGCGCATCCGGCAGCTCCTCCGGACCGAGATCGATCACGCGCAGATCCGGGACGCGTAGCGGTGGCCGCAGGGGCAGCGATCGGAGGAGTCGCGCGCGCTCTTCCAGCGGTCGGTCGAGGAGCGGGGTCCCGTCGTGCTCGAGGATGTCGAACGCGACGAGCGTCGCCGGCAGCTCCGCCTGCAGGTCCGCGGCGACGGCCTTCCGTCCGAGGCGGCGGGCGAAGACCGTGAAAGGCACGGCGCGGCCATCGCGGAACGCGAGCACCTCCGCATCGAGGACGAAGCTCCCGGGCACCGCGCGCAGCGGCTCGACGAGCTCGGGAAAGCGATCGGTGACCTGGTCCAGCGTCCGCGAGAACAGCTCGACCCGGTCGCCGGCCTTGTGCACCTGCGCGCGCACGCCGTCGTACTTGTCTTCGACGTGGTACGGGGGCGGAAAGCGCTTCGCGACCTCGGTCAGATCGAGCACCGGGGTCGCCAGCATCATCCCGATCGGCGCGAAGCGTGCGAACGCCGCCGCCTCGAGCGTCCCGGTCTTCGCGCGCACGGCGGTCTCGCCGACATCGCCTCCCAGCATGTTCGCCCGGGCGACCGCCTCGCGGTCGCGCTCGAACGCCTTCGCGATGGCCTCTTCCAGCAGGCTCTCGCGCAGGCCGATGCGCAGGTCGCCCCCCACGATCTTCGTCAGGTAGCGCGCCTCGGACCCCGTCGCGCGGCCGAGCAGGGCGCGCACGAGCGCCCGCTTCGCGTTCGATCCCGTCGTGGCCGCGATCTCGTCGAACGCGGCCGCGAGGTCGCGCAGGGACAGGGGGCGCGGATCGGGGGCCGGCGTGGTGATGAGCTCGGCGGCGACGTCGCCGAGATCGGCGTGGCGCTGGTACGACGCGCCGATCTCGTCGCCCTCCGCCCCCGAGCGCTCCAGGATCGCGTCGACCAGGGCGCTCCACCCCACGTCGAGCACGCGCTGGTCGGCCCGCGAGAAGGGACCGCCGGCGAACAGGCGCGAGGCGATGGCCAGGTCCGCGTCCTCGAGCGTCGCCAGGTACGCCGCCAGCACCCGCAGCTTGGTCGTCCGCTTGGCCGTCGCGCGCACGGCATCGGCTGTGCTGGCCCAGTGAGTGAACGGAGCAGGCGCCGCCGCGGCGTCGCTCGGATCGGAGATCATATGGGTGTGCTCGAGCTCATCATCGTCATCCTCGTGCTGCTCTGGCTGTTCGGCTACTTCGGCCGCGGCCGGCTGCTCGGGGGCGGCACCGGACGCAGCCTGGGGACCGTCGGGGGCTACGACATCATCCACGTCCTCATCGTCCTCGCGCTCGTGCTGCTCATCGTGCGTCTGCTGCGCTGAGTCGCGTCCGGGCCTGCTAGCGTCGGCTCGTGCGCGAGCGACCGCCGATGTACCGCGTGCCCTACGGCCACCAGGAGCTCGAGTTCGTCGTGGGGCCGTGGTTCGATGTGGATACGGTCGCCTCGGGCACCGCCGAGCCGGTCGGCGATGTCGCCGCGGCCGCCCGCGAGGCGCTCGCTCGACCGCGTGTGTCCGCGCCGTTGCGCGAGCTCGCGCGCGAGGCCGTGGCACGCAGCGCGGGCGCTACCGCCGTCATCGCGGTCACCGACCTCACACGCGCGTGTCCCGATGCCGAGCTCGTTCCTCCGTTGCTCGACGAGCTGAACGCCGGCGGCATCCCGGACGGCCGGATCACCGTGATCGTCGCGGTCGGGCTGCACCGCGCCACGACCGATGCGGAGAAGCGCGAGAAGCTCGGCGACGCCGTTGTCCGCCGCGTGCGCGTCGTCGACTCCGACGGCCGCGATCCGACGAAGTGGGCGGACCTCGGCCCGATCCCGCCGTACGGCGTCCCCGGCTTCACCCAGAGGATGGTGAAGGACGCCGACGTCGTGGTCGCGACCGGCATCGTCGAGCCGCACCAGTACGGCGGATGGTCCGGCGGGCGCAAGACGGTCGCCATCGGCTGCTGCGGCGAGCCGGTCATCACCGCGACGCACGGGATGCGGTTCCTGGAGGATCCCGGTGTCCGGCTCGCCAAGCTCGAGGGCAACCCCTTCCACGAGACCGTCACGGAGATCGCGCGCCGGGCGGGGCTGCGCTTCTGCGTCAACGTGGTGACCGACG